>Ga0306920_100003235_pt1 | contig 20642 bp, 21 predicted proteins | sample flu12Cox44000170_FD_204666 | JGI IMG/M metagenome (GOLD analysis project Ga0306920, IMG submission 204666) | Lab enrichment of tropical soil microbial communities from Luquillo Experimental Forest, Puerto Rico - flux4day.12C.oxic.44.000.170 (v2)... | ecosystem: Environmental > Terrestrial >... | reverse complement strand
CGTAGAACCAAACGAAACAGGGCGGGATGAACAAGTCCCGCCCTCTCTGTTTTGTCCTATGCTTTCAACCGCGTGGGGACGAAACCGTACGTAAGAAGATAGCAATTCCAGAATTTCAAGACCGGTCGATTAAACCACTCTCGCACCCTTCCAATGCAATCAGATCAATCAGTTAGCAGCACCCTCACGAGAACAAATGCCAACTTTGCTAACGCGTTGCTAACATTTGTCCTCTGAACGCTTCTCTATTGCCGCCCGTAGTGCGCCGTCAACTGCTGCAGCAGCCTCACCCTGCATGTTCGGCATTAAATGGCTGTAAATATCCATCGTAATGGCGATCGAGGAATGCCCTAATCGTTCCCGTACGATCTTTGGATGGACCTTGGCAGCGAACATATGGCTGGCATGGCTGTGCCGTAGCTTGTGCAGGGTGACGCCCCATTCCTTTAGAAACTCCGACATGACGTGAGTAAGGCTGCGTGGCTGGATCGGTTGCCCATCGGCCCTGGTGATGACTGCCAGCTATCATCGGCCCTGACGCCAAGCTTCAGCAGCTCCTGGGCCTGCGCCAGTTTCCAGCGTTGCAGTTCCTCAATGGCGAGAGAGGGCAGGGCGATCGTTCGCGTCTTGCCACTCTTGGCTTCCTTCTCCCGGATCTCCCCGGCGTCGGTCTGCTCTGTGCTGGCGACCACCGCAAGCTGGCCATTATCCAGGTCGATCGCCCGCCACCGTAGAGCCGTAATCTCACCCCGCCGCAAGCCGCAGAGGGCCGCGAGTATCAGTGGGATGAACAGGCGCCTTTCCCTGGCAGCATCGAAGAAAGGATCTTAGTTGGCGGACAAGTAGGCGTCGATGCTGGTCGCTGCTGCGGAGACGGAGAAAAAATTGTTCTTCACCGCGTTTGGCATTCAAGACGACGCGTGATTGCCCTGCGCGCGATCGATGCTGGAATGAGGGTTCAACGGACTTACGCATCATAGCCGAGGCCACGTGAGCAAAAGAAAATCGGCCCCGCTTGCGACAGGACCGATTTTCCCGGAGATTATTCATGAAGACCATCAGCGGTTGGCGCCGACTGATGGCCCCCGGCAAAGTACAGGCCAATCCTGACACGAACCTTACGCTAGCGCGACCAAGCTGTTCCGGTTCTTATTTTTTGCACAGCTGCTGCGGTCTGTTGTTTTTTTGGTCGCGCAGCTTGATCCATGTCAATGGCAAGAACAGTAGCAGCTCCAAGGTCTGCTCGCCGTGCAATTTGTCAGGATAGGAGAATAACATGATGTTGCGTTATGCTCTGGTTGGCTTGTCGGCTGCCGTAATCGTCGGCGTAACCATGATTCCCGAAGACGTTCTGGCTGCGCGTTATAGCGGCGCCCGTACTGCCCACTATGCCCGCGGCACTGCGGGCCGTCACGTGGCCTATCGCGCTACCGGAGTCGCGGGTCGTGGCTATCGTGCGGCCGCCTATCGTGGCTATCGCGGGGCCTATGGAGCTGCGGTCGGGGCCGCGGCAGTAGGAGCCGCTGCAGTCGCCGCTACGTCACCATGGGGTTATCCCTATGGGGGCTATGGCTACGGCGGCTATGGCTATGGTGGCTACTTTGCGGCAAGTCCCTGGGGCGACTATGAGTGCCGTACCCCTCACGGCTATCCCTGCAACCCCCACGGAGCCAAGAATTGGTATGGTAGTGGCACTGCGGCTGCTGTTGTCGCTCGTCCCGTAGCCAGGGCGGGAGGCTACGGCGCGTACACCGGCTATTGATCCGAGGCTGCGTAGCGGCATTGGCTTGCGGCTGGGCTCGTTGTTCGAGGCGACGCCGGCTTGATCTGTCGGTAGACGAACTGAACGAAAGAGGCGGCGTTCGAGCCGCCTCTTCCGGAGGGTGGTTCTTTCGCCCTACTCGGCGGCGCCTAACTAAGTTGCGAATTCGCACCTGCGCAAAAATGGCCCCAGCGGGCGACGCCGGGGCCAGTAGGGTCTCCGCAGAGCGGGAGGCTCTTAGGAGAAAAAATCAAAGCAGGCGAGCTTTGTACTGTCTGTCCGAAAAGTAACACTTAGCGACGGTTGATTTCCATAAATTCCATTACCGAGTCCGGCACCTCACCGACCTCAACGTAGCGTCGGCGTAGCTCGTCGGCGATATCGATGGTCACGTCACGCGACCACCCCTCGGCTGTGTTGAAGGCGACAATGCGGACCGGATTTTCATATTGGTCTTCGATCAAGTCTCGGATCAACGTCTCGCGATCCCTGCCCGCCTCGTCGGCCTCACGCCATGCCCTACCGCGATGGCCGAAGTCGTCAAGCACGAGATAAACGTCACGGTGGGTTTCTTCGGGTACGAGCGAGGGCGAACGCGGCATTTGCAACTCCACTTAAAAATTTGGATCGATCAGTGAAAGAACCCATCATGGCCGCCCAAGGGCATGACAGCGGAAGCGTCTGAAAGACGCACCTTATCGGGGTGCCGGTACGCCGATCAAAATCCCCTCGGGAGCGCCCCCGGCCTGTCCCAGCGAAAGTCGGGCCTGATGTCGGCCTTGCGCTTGCCGCAAACCCACAAAAATTGCGCGAATCCGCTTTTCTTGCGCCAAAAAAATTTCCCGAAGCTGCAACAGTGGGGATCCGTAAGGTTGGTGTCAGGATCGACGCCTACGGTCACCCGCAGATTCTTCGGGGCGCGGGGGCTGCTCTATGGACGAACTGGAAAAATTGGCTGCGCATCTGATGGCGGCAGTTCGCAACATGCCACCGGGCCAGCAACGTCAGGACGCTCTGAAAGAGATCGGCAGATTGCGTTTCCGCATGGGCGCGCTGCTTCGTTCCACTAGTTCGAGTCAAGTGCTGGCCAAGATCGAACGATCTGCGGTGGCTAAAAGAAACGGCTGATTTCCTGTGATGATGGGAGCTCCTTGATCCAATACTCGGAAGAGAACCATGGACTGGGATGATCCGGCAGACCGTGCCGCCTTGATCAAACGGGTTGGAGTTAAGAAGTTTAGTAAGATGTATAATGAGTATTACCGCAAGAACATTGCGGCTTGTGTCAACGGATATAATATTCGACCGATTGCCGATAACGGATTCACTGTCTGTGGAAAGATGTTCAAGGCGCTGGAAGAAGCCAAGAGTTACGCTGGGACCTTGGTGAAGAGGAAGCGCGGAGGTGGGAGAACGAAGGTCCCCCGCTGATATTGGCGCCACGCCTTCCGCAGACACTGCAGACAAATCGCAGCTCGATATCGGAGAGCCGCATGTCGTCCGGCCACTGTCGGCACTGATCGCGGTTGAGTGGCTGCACTTGTAGTCTGAGCAATAGACCAGGATGCCGCGAACGCCGGATGCGCGACCCATCTCGGCCAAACGTGATTTTCTGGGTCTCTGAGCCCCATAATTGCGCTTGATTTGGCCTTGGAGTGAAGCCGCTAGGGGTTGATCTCTCGGCATGCGATCGAATGGGAAGAATCAGGTAAAGAGTGTCCAGTGATCAGACACGAGGGGGCTGCCCATGTCTGAGGTGGTCAATTTTCCGACCGGACTGAATATCGACTGCAAGAAAGCCGAGGACTTCGCAGAATTTCCCGTGCGCCGACACCTGGTTGCCGTCGCTAGAGAGGAGAGCACGGAACGCTTGGCGTCCGCTTTCAGGGCTCTAGAGGGTGAGATCTGCGATCTTGCCCTCATGGGAGACATCACGGAGGGTTTGGCTGGCGATTTGATCAATAAGACTGGCCTTCCGCGAGAGGCCGACCGTTTGTTCTTCGCCGTGGAACAGCTCGCCAAGTTGATTGGAGAATTCAGGACCCGGTATTACAGGCTCTGGAACGGCGCAGAGCCCAGTGCGGACTCAGACTAGACAGAGGCGACCATGACATTCCGTGATGCTATCCGAGATGGATTTGCCAATTACGTGAACTTTTCAGGCCGCGCCGGGCTGGGCGAGTTCTGGTACTGGGTGCTGTTTATTATTCTCGCCGGCATCGTCACGGCCATCTTGGACGCGATTTGGTTTCGGGACTTCTTCTACCCGGTGTCCGACCTGTTCACGCTGGCGACGTTGCTGCCCGGACTGGCCATCTCAGTCCGCCGTCTGCACGACACTGACCGCAGCGGCTGGTGGGTTCTGCTGTCGTTCATTCCGCTCATCGGCACCATCGTGCTGATCGTCTGGTGGGTTCAGCAGGGCACGCCGGGCCCGAACCGGTTTGGTCCCCCCAACCCAGGCCTTACCTCGGTGTGATGGGGCGATTCGCCTTCGAATACGTGGGCGTGCTGGCGATGCGGATCACGAGAAAGATTGGGCTGCGCCGCCTCCAATCGGTGAAAACTGGCCACGGACATATGCTTCAACCGGCCCGGTCAGCGGCACCTTGTGAAGATCATCGATCGGGACGAGCTGCGCGCCGATAATCTCACGATTATCGAGCTGCAGCGTGGGCAACCTGTCTAATCGCAACACAAAGAGGAACACCCGGTCTATCCGTCCGTCCCACAGGCCACAGACCTCGCCTATCAGTTGCAGCGGCGCATTGACCACGAGGCCAATCTCTTCCGCTAGCTCGCGCCTGACCGAGACTTCGGGAGTCTCCCCCTGCCGAACACTTCCACCCGGGAAGTTCCAAGCGGACCGATAGGAGGAACGGAGCAACAGCAACGACTGATCGACATGGATTGCGACCAGCGCGCCGACATGCTGCCGCCGTTGCAGCCGCCACCAGATTTGGGCCACAGGGAAGCCGAGACGGAACAATATCTGCCAAGCGATATCGACAAGTGTAGGAAGCTTGTCTTGTCCAAGATCTGACACGGGGGGTTGGCCTTATACCAAAACGCTGAAAACATCGGCTGGGAGTTTTGGCCAGTATTTCTCTGAATATTTTCACCCAATTTGGGTTTCTGAATATTCTTCTACTGCAAAATCGAGCGGCTCAAGTTCTGGTCGGGCAAAATCGCCCTTTATGGCAGAGGGGGTATGTGCCGACGGGGTCCCCTTTGGCAAAAATCTTGGCGGACATCACGGCCGAAGGCAATGAGAACAGCTTGCTACCATTTTGCTACCGAACTCAGCAGCACGCCATGATATTGGCACGACGGAGACGCCGGTGGCGAGAAAGCCCTCGATAATCTAGGATTTCTCGACACAGAACAAAACGGGACGATGCGGCCTCTAGCGAATTTCAAGGCCAGCGCCTTAAACCGCTCGGCCACCCTTCCGCCGCTACGACTTCAAGCACTTAGTGGCCGGAAGATCAAGAACGGATCAGAACGGATTGTGGCCGGGCAGGTTTGGGGGCATTGCGTGCGCGTACACCTACACGGCACCGGACAAGACGCCGGCCGAGATCGACGATCTGGCGAGCACGCCTTGAATATGGACCAAAATATTCCGCCACAGTTTCTTGAGCCGGAAGGTGATCCTGCGGCGAAAACGGGCGTTACGATAAGAGCCAAATGATTACCAACGCCAACGGAAGGCCGATACCCAACGACCCGCCGATAACGAACGCAATTGCCAAAAGCAAACCTAATCCAGCCCGCAACTCATGCCACGACATGCCGCTGCTCCTTCAAGCTCGCCGTCCGAGAATCACTTGTCAGTTGCTGCCTAGACAGGCTGTTTAGATGAGTCGCGACCCAATGTCGCGCTTCGACCGAAGCCGCGACTCGACGCCGGTTGGCGTCCAAGAAACGAATCATCGACTCCGATATCTTGTCGCGTCATCGCAAGACCATCCTAAGGCGGCATTGAAGGCGACGATGCGGTCGCGCTCCAAAAACAGGACGAGGCCGCCTCCGGGATCGCCGGGCTGCCTATGGCAGCCTCACTCTGCGTCCCGGCCCAGCAGCTTGCGGCTCTTCAGATTAATGAGGTGGAGCCGGGTACAGGCGGGACAGGTTATCGCTTCGAACTCCGTGTCGGGCGTATCCTCATCCTCATCGTCGAAGGAATGCTGAACGTTGAAGTCGGTATTCGGGCAAGTGAAAACAAGCGTAGCCATTCTTCGCACACCACGAGCAACAGCGCTCTAGCCAAAGCTGATCTTCTGAGGAGTTGGCACGGGCCGCCACGATCCCCCCGCCAAACAGGCTCTATCTGCCAAAAAGGCGGAGCGGCCGGTCAAGACCGCTCCGAGTGTCCGACGAGACTAAACAGGAAAATGCTTTGCTCGTCAGACAGGGAGAAGTGGGTGGTCTACCGCACCGGGTGCCAGCCGTCTTGCGAATGCGCGCCTTTCTTTTGCGATCTCGCGCCATCCAGTAGTTGGGATGTTCAAATCCCTCCTTGGCTGGATCGTTGCGACTCTCGATGATGACAGCGCCGCGCTAGTGCCCACTTTCCGAAGTTCGTGTTACATCGCCGCTTGTGGTGCAGGAACTTCAAATAGGCGGCACTAGTGTGACCGCTGTGTCGCTGCTGCGTTTATCTCGACGGCTGCGGAGATGGAACCCGCGCTGCTTTTTTCATTTCAAACGAATTTTCGAAATCACCGGCCGCCTAGAACCAGCTCGGGTATGGAAATGGCACCGGCCTGAATGTCGCAGTCCCCGGCGGCGAATAAAGAGGATTGCGAGCGCAACGGTCCGAGCCGGTGCTGTCCCAAAGGCCTCGTGCCCGCCACGCACTCCAGGCCTGATAATCGTATACCTTGCTGTAGGGATTTCCCGGTTCGATCGTCGCGCAATAGGTGCTGATACCTGGCAGGCGGTCTACTTGTTTTTGCCGGGCTATCGCCGGCTCCGTCGCCAGAGCAAGAACCATCGCGGCGCCCAAGATCTTGAATTTCACCACTGAAGCTCCTTCATTCTGTTGCGGTCACTCTGGCTCATGCAATTACCTCTGGACCCAATTTGCACCTGTCCAGAACTTCGGCTTGCGTCCACGCACCGCGTTCAAGGTTATTTGGGGTAACACGAAAATCAACATCCAGTTGATACCTTTCAGCAATAGTCCAGCCGCGCGGACTGTTCTTCATTCCGGTGAACTACGTCGAGAGGAACCATGTGACTTCATTGAAATTAAAGCCTGGCTACATGACGGCCGCGGGCTCAAGTCTTGCGAGACGCAATTGTTATCGATGACCCGATTTACATTGTTGACGTTGGTGCTGCTTGGGCCAACCGTCGCCCTGGCACAGCACGCCGGCACGCCCCAGGAACAGCGCGCCTGCTCTCGGGACGCTTCGCATTTTTGCCGAAACTACCTTGGCGACGACATGGCCGTGCAGCAATGCCTCCAGCAAAATCGCAACCGATTGTCGTTGTCTTGTCGCAGGGTTTTCGAAGGCCGCGGAATGTAGGCGCATCCTTGCCGCCGGTGGCCGCGCGAGTGGCGCTCGCGAATCGATTCTCCATGAGTTGAGTCGGTGTCGAGAGGATCGACTGAGTCGCTTGCTTTTGATCAAGGTAAATCGCGAATCGCATTTCCAGTTCCGATGAAGGAACTCGTGCTCGGAATGATACTATCGAGGATTATTTGCCAGCGCCTTGTGATTGGGAGCCGCCGCCCACCTGATCTGTGAGATGATTGCGTCGATGATTCCTGAAGGAGTTTTCGATGTCGAAATTCGCGATTGGCGATAGAGTCGAAGCAACCAGTGATCATAAAGACGGTGTGGTCGTTGCCGTATTCTCCACAGTGGAGGGCAAATTCAGATACGCGGTCGATTTGGAAGGATACGGCGCGCTTCAGTTTCTGGCCGAAGAAAAATTGATCTTCTGCCCCGCCGACCAGCCACACGGCAGGCCGGTAAGTATGAACCATTGAAACGCAAAATCTTCTTTTGAAAATCGCGTAGCCCTGTGTGAAATAGAACACACTTCACGAGCACGAATCATCGTAGTGTTGGCTCCGCCGTAGGCATGCGGCGTTTCCTCCCTGACTTGAGCCCGTCGCGAATGGCGGGCTTTTTGCATTTAGGATCGAGGCAATCCTCGCTTAGTCGCGGACGGACCGGGCGGCTCCGAACGGCTCACGCGCGGGCTTGCCTTTCCCGGCTCGTTCCATCATCGAGCTGAGGCACATGATGATCAGCGGGATCAGCAGCGCAATATAGGCGTTGTCGATGCCGAACGGATTGCCCATCACGAACCACGCAATGGTCGCCACCAGCGAACAGAGGATGCTGAGCAGAGCCCCGGTCCTGGTGCCGAAGTTCGGGGCGTAGAAGACGAGCAGCACCAGCACCGACAACGATGCCCTGATTGCCTTGGCCAGGAATGTCACCTGCAGAACGTTCGGCGTATAGATCGCCAAAGCGATCGGAAGCAGCCCGACGACAACAGTCGTTACACGAATGAAATTCAGCGATCGCTTGTCGTCGTCTTCCGTCTCTACAAACCTTGCGTAGAAATCCTTGTAAAGCAACGTCGAGGTTGCGACGCTGATCGCAGCGATCGTGCCGAACAGGGAGGCGGCCAGGCCTGCGGCCACCACGCCCGCCAACACACCATGCATGTTCGCAATCAAGGCAGGCAGCGCGTTGATCGATTTTATATCGGGGAACAGCGCCAGCGAGCACATCCCCACCAACGCTGTCCCGATCCCGAATGGCACCATCAGCAGCGCCGTGTACAAGCTCGCGGTTTTGGCCTTTTGCCCGGTTTCGACGGTATTGATGGCTTGAATGACGTATTGAGTGGAAAAGGTGGCGCCGACGCCGGCGATGAACCATGCAAAGATCTGGCTCAAACCCACATTCGTCCAGGAAAACATCTCGGCGGGAAGACGGGCCTTGAGCTCGTGAAGCCCGCCGACTTTCGCAAGCCCGAAATAAACTGCGACCGCGATGCCGATATACTTCACGAGCGAATGAATGATGTTGGTGTAAACCACCGATTTCATTCCGCCGAGAAAAACGTAGAACACCGCGACAATGCCGCAAATGACGGTGGCGAGCGTGCGGTCGACGCCAAGCAGCACGCTCAGGATCGCGCCGCCGCCCGCATACATCGCCACCGCAACGATCTGCAGGGCAAAGATCATCACCAGCGACGTGGCCATCTTGGTCTGCGGCCCGTAGACCTCGGCGAACACCGCCGAAATCGTATTGTGCCCGGACTCCTTGTATTTCGCGGCGAGGAAATAGGCATAGAACAGAAAGCCGAGCCCAAGCGCGATGATGTTCCAGGACGCCGAGATGCCGAACTTGAAGGCTTCCTGGGCAGTACCGACGCTCGCCGAAGTGCCTATGAATTCGGACATCAACATCAAGCCGACCAGAGCGGCGGGAACCCCCGCATGACCGCTCGTGCCGGAGGTGAACGTCGCGGTCGAGGTGACGGAGCGCTGGACGATGGTCGTAAGCAGGCCGAGGCCAGCCATGTATCCAATCACGATGACAAGGGCCAGATAGTTCGCTTGCATTCCCTCGGGTCCCTTCCAGGCCGTCAGCTCGATGATCAAAAGAACCAACACAACAAGCGAACGATCCGATCCGTGCGTCAGGATGCCCCGACGTGTTGAATGGCTGGCTTCGGCCCCATGAAGCCACCAGCGACAATGGCTCGGCCCTCAAGGATATAGTGGCAAGGGCGTGGGGGGCGAGGGCTTGAAGCCCATCGAGCCGCAACCTTGCAAAGCCTCGAGGCGGGCAGGCGATTAGCCCTTCATGGAGACGGGCCATACCCTCTCGCAACCGCCTGAACAGACTATCGTTTATACCGAAACGCAGCGGACACCTGGCACGCTGCGCCGCGCCTTCCGTCGCGACCGCAGCCCCGTGGATTGGCAGTTGTGCCAGCCGTTCGCTTTTCGAGGGTTCGTTTCTAGCGCGACACCATGCTCATGCGCAGATCGAGGCTGTTAAAAAAGCAACGTTCGGTTTACCACCTGTCGGCTCTCCCCATTTCCGCCGCCTTCAGGCTGCGCTATGTTGAGCAATTGGTGCGGGAAGCGGGCCGCATCGGGGGCACCTGGCGAAGGCGCGTAGCAAAGCGTGCCGGCCAGTGGAATGGTAATTGGGGCGAATGGGGCTTCGACGGGCAGATCCTTGCTTTTTTGGCGCGGCGCGCTTTGTCGCGGCCATGGCTGCCTGCTTTCTCCTTGCCAATTGCTCCTCTTCCGGCCTCATAAGCCAGGTCGATCCCAAATATGGCGTCTCCTCGAGCCCCCGCGTTGTCGAGTTCGGCGAGGCGGTGCCGAAGGGCGGGGGCACCTACCGCGTGGGCAAGCCCTATACGGTTGCGGGTCGGGTCTATGTTCCCGAGGAAGATGTCAATTACCGCGAAGAAGGCCTTGCCTCCTGGTACGGCGAGGATTTCCACGGCCGGCTGACGGCCAATGGCGAAGTTTTCGACATGGGCTCGCTGAGCGCTGCCCATCCGACGCTCCCGATGCCCTGTTACGTACGTGTGACCAACCTCAGCAACGGCAAATCGCTGATCGTTCGCGTCAACGATCGCGGCCCCTATCACGGCAACAGGGTGATGGACGTCTCGAGCCGGGCGGCCGAACTACTGGAATTCAAGTCGAGCGGGGTGGCGCGGGTGCGGGTCGAATACGTCGCGCGGGCGCCGCTCGAAGGTTCCGACGACCGCCAGCTCATGGCGACGCTGCGCACCGGCGTTCCGGCGCCTTCACCGTCTCTGGTCCGGGTGGCATCCGCGCGCCCGTTCGTTCCGGAAATCCCTTTATCCGGACGTCCCATACGGGGTGAGATTCCGCTTCCCGAAGGCAGGCCCTATAACCTCGGCAATGCCTCGGCGGACCAGGGCGCGATATCAGCGCCATCCGAGACGGTGGCTATGCGCTCGCGGTCAGCTGCTCGCGCCTTCGAAAATTCGCACGCCGCAGCCTATGACGCCGACGACCGCGGCTCCGTGAGCGTCAGGCCCTTATCCGCCTACGCTCCGATCGATCCCCAGGCTTCGCGCGACCTGCTGTTTGGCCGCGGGCTATACTGAGCGGGTCCCCCTCTCGTTATTGATCGAGTTGCGGCGAGCGGCGCGGTTCGGGCCGATGAAGCCGTATGAACGGCAAACCCGCACGGATTAGCGCATACGGCTCTGTTGTTTGCCTTAACTCCAACTGTTAGAACTCGGGTCAGGATAACCCGATGACAGTCAAACACTTTCTGAATTCGAGCTCGGCCGGCGGAACTTCCTGGCGTCGGCTGATTGCCGCTGTGCTGGTCCTCGCTGTGGGTTGGGGCAGCGTCGTCTACGCCGCCAATAACAGCATCCAGGGCGCCAAGAAGGAGGAAGGCAGCTTTGACGGCGACGCGCCGACCGCGATCCTGATCGAAGCGACAAGCGGCAGCGTCCTGTTCGAGAAGAACGCCGACGAGCTGCGGGCGCCGTCGAGCATGATGAAGCTGATGACGGCGGAAGTGGTCTTCCATGCGCTGAAGCAGGGTGACATCAAGCCGACCGACGAATATCGCATCAGCGAGAACGCCTGGCGCAGAGGCGGCGCCCCATCGGGCGGTTCGACCATGTTCGCCGCGATCAACAGCAAGGTTTCGGTGGACGATCTCTTGCACGGCGCCATCATCCAGAGCGGCAACGATTCCTGCATCGCGCTTGCCGAAGGCATCGCCGGCAACGAGCGTCTTTTCGCCACTGAGATGATGACCAAGCGCGCACGCGAGCTCGGCTTGACGCGGTCGACCTTTGCCAATTCCAACGGTCTGCCCGATCCCGGCAACAAGATGACAGTGCGCGAACTTGCCAAGCTCGCGCGTCACATCATCCTGACCTATCCGGATTTCTACAAATTATTTGGCGAGAAGGAATTCACCTGGAACAAGATCCGGCAGCAAAACCGCAATCCCTTGCTGAATTCGCTCGAGGGCGCCGACGGCCTCAAGACCGGCTACACCAAGGAAGGCGGTTACGGCATGGTCGGCTCGGCCGTGCAGAACGGCATTCGCCTGATCGTCGTGGTCAACGGCCTCGAAGATCCCGACGACCGCGCTTCGGAAGCCAAGAAAATGCTCGAATGGGGGTTCCGCAATTTCGAGGTCCGGACCCTGTTCGCGGCAGATCAGCCGGTCGGCTACGCCAAGGTGTTTGGCGGAGCAAGCCGGTCGGTGAGGCTCGCCAGCCGCGAACCGGTCAAGGTCATGGTGCAGAAGAACGGCAACGACAAATTGATTGCCCGCGTTGTGTACAGCGGACCGGTGCGCGCGCCGATCGAATCCGGCCAGCCGGTCGGGCTCATCAAGGTCTGGCGCGGCGGCAACATCGCCGTAGAGACGCCGGTCTACGCGGCCGAATCCATCGGCAAGGGCTCGACGGTGCGGCGGGCCATCGACGGCGCGAGCGAGCTGGTGATCGGGGTGTTCCGCGCAGGCGCCGAGAAACTCTGACCATGGCCGACGAAGCGGTCAAACGCTCCGGGCGCGGGCGATTCATCTCGTTCGAGGGCGGCGAGGGCGCCGGCAAATCCACGCACATCAAGCTGCTCGCCGAAAGGCTGGCCGACGCCAACGTGCGAACCATCGTCACGCGCGAGCCCGGGGGGTCGCCCGGTGCCGAAATCATCAGACATCTGGTGTTGTCCGGAATGGGCAAGCTTCTGGGTGCGGAAGCGGAAACGCTGCTGTTTGCCGCCGCGCGCGACGATCATGTCCACACCGTCATCGAACCGGCTCTCAAGCAGGGAATTTGGGTGCTTTGCGACCGCTTCTCGGATTCAACGCGCGTGTATCAGGGCATTTTGGGACAGGTATCGCCGACCATTCTCAGCGCGATGCAGCGGGTGACAATTGGCGATCTGAAGCCGGATTTGACCCTCATTCTCGACGTGCCGGTGGAAATCGGCCTGCAACGCGCGGCCAAGCGCCGCGGCACCGGCACCGCAGACAGGTTCGAGGCCGAAGGCATCAAATTTCACCAGGAGCTGCGCGAGGCATATCGGCGGATTGCGGCCGCCGAACCGCAACGATGCCTCCTGATCGATGCAACTGCCGAACCCGATATCGTCGCGGCGAACATCTGGTCGGCATTGCACGACCGCTTCCTTGCAAGCGACATTGGCAACGTAGCGAGTTCTGCATGAGCGCCCGTCAGGTCGAAACGCAAGTTTCCGTTCCTCATCCGCGCGAGACCACCGTCCTGTTTGGTCACGGCGATGAAGAAGCAGCCTTGCTGAACGCTTATCGAAGCGGGCGCATTCCGCACGCCTGGTTGATCGGCGGCCCGCAAGGCATCGGCAAGGCTACGCTCGCCTACCGGATGGCGCGTTTCGTCCTTGGTCATCCCGATCCGCTTGCTGCCGATGTGCAACGTGCCAAAAACCTCCAGATTGATCCGCACCATCCGGTCGCGCGCCGGATCGCGGCCGGCGCGCATGGCGGCCTGCTTGTGCTTCAGCGCACGGCGAACGAAAGGGGCGTGATACGCACCGTGATTACGGTGGACGAGAGCCGCGAAACGATCTCGTTTTTCGGCTCGACCGCCGCAGAGGAGGGATGGCGGGTCTGCATCGTCGATACCGTCGACGAACTCAATCCGAATGCCGCCAACGCGTTGCTCAAGATACTTGAGGAGCCGCCGCACCGCTCGCTCTTTCTTCTGGTCAGCCATACGCCGGGAAGGGTACTGCCGACGATCCTCTCGCGTTGTCGCCGCCTGACGCTGCGCCCGCTCTCCGCTTCTGACCTCGTCGGGGCTGCAGGCCTTGCCGCAAAACTTGCGGTCGATGATCCTTCGCTTGCAGCGGCTTGCGAAGCGGCGGACGGAAGTGTTGCGCACGCGCTGACGTTGCTTGGTGGAGATGCCGTCAAGCTGCATCAGCGAACCGCCGCGCTGCTCGCGGCCCTGCCGCACGTCGATCCGCGCGAACTGCATGCGCTTGGCGATGCGCTCGGCGGAAGTGACAGGGTCGCGCTTGCCGCCTTCATCGACAGCGTCGATCGATGGATGAGTGCGCGGCTGCAGATGGACGATCCCAACGCCAATTTGCCGCGCCTTGCACGGCTGGCGGAGGTATGGGAAAAGATCAACCGCGCCGCACGCGAAACGGCGGAATACAATCTCGAGCGAAAACCGCTGGTTTTCTCGGTATTTGGGATGCTTGCAGAAGCAACGCAATAAGGCTTCCGCTTAAGTAAATACAATCCCGCTAGTCTTGGATTGACCGACAAGGGAATTCGTAGTGGCAACGCGCAAGAAAAAGACCGTGAGGAAGACAAGAGCGACAAAGGTCCGTAAAGCGGCGCGCGCCCGTTCGACGAAAGCGGCGAAGAAACGCGTTAAACCGCGAGCAAAAACGGCCAAGCGAGGCAGTAAAGCGAAGGCGAGGAAGACGGCGGGCACATCATCCCGGAAATCGGCAAGAGCGCCGAAATCGAAGCCCAGAGGGGAAACGGCGAAGGCGAACAGAAGAGCCGCAACGACGGTCAAGCAGCGGGCTCGTGCGGCAAAACTCCTTGAACCGGCAACACCGTCGACTGCACGCCCCGGCAATACTTTCTACATCACGACTGCAATCGCATATCCAAACGGCGCACCGCATATCGGTCATGCCTACGAGGCGATCGCGACCGACGCACTGGCGCGCTTTCAGCGGCTCGACGGCAAGGATGTATTTTTCCTGACCGGCACCGACGAACACGGGCTGAAAATGATTCAGACCGCGGAGGCCGAAAAGCTCGCGCCGATGGTGGTTGCGACCCGCAACGCGCAACGCTTCAAGGAGATGGACGAGCGGCTGAACATTTCCTTCGACCGCTTTATCCGCACCACCGAGGAACAGCATCACCGCGCAAGCCAGGAAATCTGGCGGAGGATGGCTGCGAGCGGCGATATTTATCTCGACAGCTATTCCGGCTGGTACTCCGTGCGCGACGAAGCCTACTACGCGGAGGAGGAGACCGTCGTCGGCGAGGACAACGTGCGGCGCGGACCGCAGGGCACGCCGGTGGAGTGGGTCGAAGAGAAGAGCTATTTCTTCAAGCTCTCCGCTTACCAGGACCGGCTTTTGAGACTCTACGCCGAACAGCCGGATTTCATTGGTCCCGATTCGCGAAAGAACGAAGTCATCAGCTTCGTAAAAAGCGGATTGCGGGACCTTTCGATTTCGCGGACCACATTCGATTGGGGCGTCAAGGTTCCCGGCGATGGCGAACACGTGATGTATGTCTGGGTCGATGCCCTCACCAATTACATCACAGGCGTCGGCTTTCCCGATGAGACCGATCCCGACTGGCATTATTGGCCGGCCGACGTTCACATCATCGGCAAGGACATCATCCGCTTTCATGCGGTGTACTGGCCCGCGTTCTTGATGTCGGCGCAAATTCCCGTGCAAAAGCGGGTCTTTGCGCATGGATTCCTGTTCAACCGCGGCGAGAAGATGTCGAAATCGGTCGGCAACGTCGTCGATCCCTTCAACCTCGCCGACCAATACGGCGTCGACCAGATGCGCTATTTCTTCCTGCGCGAGGTGCCGTTCGGACAGGATGGCAGCTACAACCATGAGGCCATTGTCGCGCGCATCAATGCCGACCTCGCCAACGATCTCGGCAATCTGGCGCAGCGTTCGCTCTCGATGATATCAAAGCAATATCAGGGCGTGCTTCCCGAGCCCGGCGCCTTCACCGACAACGACAAGGCGATTCTCGCGCAGGCCGACGGTATGATCGCAATTGCGCGCAGCGCAATGGCAACCCAGCAGATCCACCAGGCGCTCAACGCGGTCTGGGCCGTGGTCGCGGAAGCCAACCGCTATTTCGCGGGCGAAGCGCCGTGGGCTTTGGCGAAGACCGATCCCGCGCGCCAGCGCACGGTTCTTTACGTCACCGCCGAAGTCGTGCGCCAGATCGCCATTCTGGCGCAGCCGGCGATGCCCGACGCGGCGGCCAGATTGCTCGACATATTGGGCATTCCCGATGCTCTCGAGGCGCGGAACTTTGCCGCGCTCGCCACACGGACCACGCCGGGCACGGTGCTTCCGGCGCCGGCGCCCGTGTTCCCGCGTTATATCGAGCCGACCGCCGCGTGACCGGCGTAACACCGATGCTGATCGACAGCTATGGTAGTCGGTGGTTCTCCTGGTCACCCGCCATCGTGCTGAGTCACGTCGAACCCGCGCGATAACTTCACACAATTATGTCGCCCGTGCGAATTGCCACGCTGGCTTTCGCCGGATCGAGGTTTTCAGCCGTCAAGGTGAGTGCGGCGAATACCGCTGCCCCGTTTGCGCCACCTTGTTGGAGGCCTTCGATGGCTCGACAGCAATTGCTTACCGCCTCACAGTCCAACCAACCCGGAGGGAGGACCAGTGGAAATTAGGGGATCGACAAGCATCTTTCGCGAATTAATTTGCGGTGACCTCGCGAGAGTGATTCAATTGATGATGTGACTCGAACCAACGACGGTGAGGTCATCGTCATGCTTGCCGAGAAGTTCTTCCTGCTTTTGGAAACACTCAGAAGTCACTCTTCCGACGCCAATCCGCCGGTCGTGATCAGTACAGCGCCGCACGTCCCAATTAAGCTGCCGCGCTATAGTCGCGTCCATGCCAGAGAGAGTCACGAAATTCCGCTGTCCGATTTGTAATGCGGCATACCTGGTTGTCCGCATCGAAGCGGCAGCAACACATGACAGTCCACTGCTTTGTCTTGGTTGCGATAGCCCGCTGCAAGATCGAGATGGCAAGTTTGTGCTCAAGTATTTCTGCACGTCAGGATCGAAGCACCTGAACAACCGAAAGCCGAAACTGATCTAGCCGTCTAAAGTTCGGCCTGATGCTGCGTCACATCACTCTTTGTCCCGTCCTGAATCTGGCTGCTAGTCTCGGGCGGGTCGCTGCCGATCTCAAGGAGTAGGCTGGAGAGCTTCTACCTGAAATCAACGCCAAACGTGCAACTTAAGGAATAAGGGCACGGTCGCGCCTGGCCCGAGTTGCCGAGGCGAGGCCGGGTGCGCGGCCGAGCGCCGGAGGACGCCGCCGACGCCAACGACGTGGAAAGAGGGCACCTCGGCCTTAATTAAGACCGAAGAATCAATACCAGCTAGCGTCGAACATTGAGAGGGGGGCAACACTCAATGCTGACGAAAGGTTTTGATCTGGGCCGTCCTTTACCTCTGTCCGCCGATGAGCAGGGTTTTGGGGACGGAGCTGTCATCTCGTCACGCGTTCTCGAGGCGAGTATTTTGGTTGCAATGGCGGCAGCGATCGGGGTCACGATTCTATCGCTGGGAAATCCGGTGGCGCTCCTTGCGGAAGTCAGATCGGCGCCTCAGCCTGGTGCCGATCAGTCGATGCCAATAATTCAAACATCTGCAATACAATCACCCGCCGACCCTGAGGCGTTGTCGCCGAACGACAAAATTGCTGCTGCCAGCCAGACTCAGACGGCAACCAGCGAGCCATCATCGTCAGAAGCCCTGTTTAGGGAATTCCAGGCTTGGGCGGCCGAGCAGGATGCACGGGCTAAGCTTGGACGAGATGCGCAAAAGCACCGAAGGGCCGCGCGGGCAGAAATCCAGAACACGCAGGAGCCACGAGCAAGGATCCGGCAGCAAAATGCACGAGTGCAGGCCCGGCCCGCGCAGGACGCACGAGCACAGAACCAGCCCGAGCAAGATGACCCGGTACTGGCTTTCCTGCAAAGCTTAAACCCGTTGAAAGCTGGCTCGCCCTGACGTGGTCCTTGGACTAAAACATTTGTCCTGCTGATGGGCTGATCGTACACTTCGTTGATCCCCGCGACGATTGCCGCCGCGCTGGAAGGGTGTGGGCCAAGCGCTCAAGCAATTGATCAAGCTGCTGAAGGGCGAGGACGCCGGCTGAGCCGCTGGCGCGACTTCGAGGCAATTCCGGAGCGCCGGTAGGACCTGCTGATATAGCCTTCCATTTACACGACTGCACCGAGACCGTCTTCTCTGGTCGGGACGACCCCTTCGCTCGCCGGGAAGAGGCCGGGACGGGGCTTGACCGAGTGCGTCGGGGAGGGCACCTGTGGGCGGGCCGCCTTGTGTTGCCTCGGCGTCCGGCCGAACTCCGAATCTCAGCCGGTCTCCCGAAGGCATTTCCGGTTACCTGCCATGCTGATCGACAGCCATTGCCACCTCGATTTTCCCGATTTTGCCGACGATCTCGATGGCATTGTCGAGCGCGCCGCGGCCGCAGGCATCGGACGCATCCTCACGATTTCAACGCGGGTGAGGCGCCTCGATGCGCTGCTTGCAATCACGGAACAGTTTCCGCAAGTTTTTTGCTCCATCGGGACCCATCCGCATCAGGCCGACGAAGAAGATGGCATTTCCGCTGAGGAATTGATCGAACTGTCCGGGCACCCCAAGGTGGCCGCCTTCGGCGAAGCGGGCCTTGATTATTTCTATCAGCATAGCTCGCGCGAAGCCCAGGAACGCGGCTTTCGAACCCATATCGCGGCTGCCCGCGCGACCGGGCTGCCGCTTGTCATTCACACCCGCGAGGCCGACGACGATTGCGGCCGCATTCTTGAGGACGAAATGGCCAAGGGACGCTTTCGCGCCGTGCTGCATTGCTACACCGGCGGGCGGGAGCTCGCGATGAAGGCGATCGCGCTGGGCCTTTCGATTTCATTTACGGGAATTCTCACTTTCAAGAAATCGCAAAGCTTGCGCGAACTTGCCGGCGAGCTGCCGGCCGACCGCATCATGGTGGAGACCGATGCTCCGTATCTTGCGCCCGGCAAGCATCGCGGCAAGCGCAACGAGCCGTCCTATGTGATCGAGATTGCCAAGGTGCTGGCGGACGCGCGCGGGGTTTCGCTGGAGGAGATCTCGCGGCAGACCACGGAGAATTTCTTCCGCCTGTTCAGCAAGGTGCCGGCGTCGAAAGCCGCGGCATGACCGTGAGCCTGACGATCCTCGGCTGTGGCTCTTCCGCCGGCGTTCCACGGCCCGCCCTCGGCTGGGGAGCGTGCGATCCCAGGAATCCGAAGAACCGGCGACGTCGTTGCTCGCTGCTGGTCGAACGCGCAGGAGGCCATGGCGTCACGAGGATCGTGATCGATACCTCGCCCGACCTGCGTGAGCAGTTGATCGACGCTCATGTCGACCACATCGATGCGGTATTTTTGACCCATGAGCATGCCGACCAGACCCACGGCATTGACGATCTGCGCTCGGTGGTGCTGCATCAGCGCCGGCGGATTCCGGTCTATCTCAACAAATCCACCGCCAGGGACATCCTGCTTCGTTTCTCCTATTGTTTCGTCTCGCCGCCGGGAAGCGAGTATCCGCCAATCCTAGACCATCGTGAAATTGAAGCCGGCGAGAGCAGCGTGATCGAAGGGAAGGGCGGTCCGGTGACGCTTTCCGCATTTCTCTTAAAGCACGGCAACATTCCGGCGTTCGGTTACCGGATCGGCGATGCAGCCTACACCCCCGATCTCAGCGATGTCCCAACAGAGAGCTGGCGATACCTCGAAAATCTCGATCTGTGGATTGTGGACGGACTGCGCTACGCGGCGCACCCCAGCCATTTCAGCGTCAACGATGCGCTCGCCTGGATCGATCGGTTCAAGCCGCGCCGCGCGGTTATAACCAACATGCATTCTGACCTCGATTACGAGGTGCTGCGTCAAAGTCTGCCGCCCCAAATCGTGCCGGCCTATGACGGCATGCGGCTGACGGTGGACGAGTGAGGCGGCGCAGGCCGGTTCGCGAAAGCCTCAAATCTTGTGCAATTCGAGCGAGGCTGGATGAAACAGTTCTTCCGGCGCGAGCAGGCGGGACGACAAGCCCTCCGCGTGATGGCGCTCAAGAAACCGGCTCAAGACGTGACGGTTCGGTTCCAGTCCGTAGGCCCAGAAATCATCGCCCATCAAGCGGCGCGCTGCCCGCAATTGCTCCTCGACAAAAGGCAACGTCACCTTGGTGGCCGCCGTATCGGACAGCTTTGCGAGTGCGATTGCCTTCGATCTGTCAAAGGCCTTGTAGATGGCAACCGGCAGCCACGGATGCTTCTCCGCCAGCGAGCGACGGATGCCGAGCGTGTGCATGATCGGAAAAAGACGGGTCCGCCGGTACCAATCGGTCGCGGTCGCCTGCGGATCGGCAAAAAGGTAGCCGACGTTCGCCTCGCCGCGGTCAAAGCAGGAGGGCGCGCGCGGCCCGATGACCGCGTCGACATTGCCTCTCGCCAATAGATCGGAAATGGTGACGTCGGGCGCGGCGTCCTCGATGGTGATGTCGGCGGGCAAATCGAGTTTGATCTTCTCGATGCGGCCGGGGTGCTCGTAGCCGCCGCGCACCCAAGTGATATCGGATGGGCGAATTCCATAATCCTCTTCCAGGAACAGCCGCACCCAGATATTCGCGGTGAGCTGATATTCCGGTACGCCGACGCGACGCCCCCTGAGGTCGGCCGGCGACTCGATCCGGTCGGTGCGAACATAGATCGAGGTATGCCGGAACGCGCGGGAGGGAAACACCGGCACCGCGATGTAGGGACTCGTCCCCGCCGCGGTCTTGACGCTGTAGCTGGAGAGCGAGAGTTCGCAGACATCGAAATCGGCGTGCCTGAAGGCACGGAAGAAGATTTCCTCCGGCTCCAGCAGCATGAACTGCGGGTCGGCCCCATCGACCTGCACCTGGCCATCGACCAACGGACGCATCCGATCATAGTCGCCGACCGCGATCGAAAGCTGCAGCTTGCTCATGCGCCCTCCTTGATTGACATTCCCTGCCGCGGCCTTATGGC
>Ga0306920_100003234_pt1 | contig 20646 bp, 22 predicted proteins | sample flu12Cox44000170_FD_204666 | JGI IMG/M metagenome (GOLD analysis project Ga0306920, IMG submission 204666) | Lab enrichment of tropical soil microbial communities from Luquillo Experimental Forest, Puerto Rico - flux4day.12C.oxic.44.000.170 (v2)... | ecosystem: Environmental > Terrestrial >... | reverse complement strand
GGAGAGGGCCGACTATCTGCACCCGGCGATCGAGGGGATCCTCAAGGAAACCCACGGGATCATGATCTATCAGGAGCAGGTCATGCAGATCGCGCAGGTGTTGGCCGGCTACAGCCTCGGCAGTGCCGACCTGTTGCGCCGTGCGATGGGCAAGAAGATCCCCGCCGAGATGGAAGCGCAGCGTCACCTGTTCATCGAAGGCGCGACCGCGCGCGGCGTCGATGCGAGGCTGGCCGACCACATCTTCGATCAAATGGCGAAATTCGCCGGATATGGCTTCAACAAGTCGCATGCCGCCGCCTATGCACTGCTCGCCTATCAGACGGCGTATCTGAAGGCGAACTACCCGGTCGAGTTCCTCGCCGCGCTGATGACATTGGATCTCGGCAACACCGACAAACTCAACGTCTTCCGACAGGAACTGGACCGGCTCGGCATCCGGCTGCTGCCGCCCGACATCAACCGATCGCAGGTGACCTTTACCGTTGAGCCTGGGGACAAACCGGCGATCCGTTACGCGCTCGCCGCGGTCAAGGGGGTCGGAGCGCAGGCGACCGCCGAGCTCGTCGCCGAGCGCACCGCGCGCGGCCGCTTCAAAGATCTCGCCGACTTCTCGCGCCGCCTCGAGGCCAAGAGCTTCAACCGCCGGCAATTCGAGAGCCTCGCCAAGGCCGGCGCCTTCGACAGCCTCAACCCGAACCGGGCGCAAACCTTCGCCGCCGCCGAGCAGCTGTTACGTCAGGCGAGCCAGGCAGCCGAAGAGCGCGAGAGCCGCCAGGTGAGCCTGTTTGCGGGTATCGATCCGGCCTTCGCGCCGCGTCCGAGCCTGCCGCTGGTGGCCGATTGGCCGCCGGTCGAGCGGCTGCAGCACGAGTTTGCGGCAATCGGCTTTTACCTGTCGAGCCATCCGCTCGACCCTTACGGCAAGAGCCTCGAACGCGCGGGGATCATCCGCTGGGCCGACCTGCCAGCGGGTCTCGCAGCAAATCCGACGAACCGCTTCAAGCTCGCCGGCATCGTCATCGGCAGGAAAGAGCGCACCTCGGGCCGCGGCAACCGCTTCGCGTTTGTGCAGATGTCCGATGCGAGCGGCACCTACGAGGTGACGCTGTTTTCGGAAATGCTGCGAGAGGCGCGCGGCCCGCTCGATTCCGGTCAGCCGCTGGTCGTCACCGTCGATGTCCGCAGCGAAGAGGAGAGCCTGCGGCTGACCGTCCAAAAGATCGAGCCGCTCGACGCTGTCGTTGCCGGCGCCGCGGCGGGTCTTCGCGTCTTCGTCGGCGAAGCATGCGCATTGTCCAATCTCAAGAGCGTTATTGCCCGCGAAGCCGGCGGCCGCGGCCGCATCACCGTCGTCCTCGACCTTCCCGCCCGCGAGGTCGAGATCGCCCTCCCGGGCGGCTTCAAGGTCGGCCCGCAAACCCGCGCCGCCGTCAAATCCCTGCCCGGCATTATCGACGTGCACGATATTTGAGGCGGCTCCGAGGGGGCGGCAGCTATCGCTTTGTCCTCTGCGCGATCAGCCCTTCAACGCGAGTCTGCAGCTTCTCGCGCCAGAGCTGCGGCTGCGATGTCGTCCCAATACTGGCCAGTCCAAAGGCGTCCGGCAGCAGTTCCGAGATTGATGACACGCCGATGCTGCTCAGTTCGCCATTGCAGCACAATATGCGCACATCGCTGCCGGTGACCTGCGCGGCCTCGATAATGAGCTGACGGCACGACCCGCAAGGGGTGACGATCTGCGAGCTGTTTCCAGCATCCCTGATGCAGAAGCCGACGACCGCGATCACCTCGACGGTGAAATCGCCGGCGGCATTAGCCGCGCTCAGCGCCGCTGCCTCGGCGCAGATCGTCAGACCATAGGAGGCGTTTTCGACATTGGCGGCGGTATGGATCTTCCCCGACGTGCTGCGGACGGCGGCGCCGACCGCGAACAGCGAATAGGGCGCATAGGCGCGGGTACACGCTTCCTGCGCCGCCTCTACGAGTTCGCGATCCAAATGATCGAGTTCGCTCAAAGTTACCCGTTTGTTCATTTGTCCGCCCGTCTCAAGAGCGCCGGCGGTCGAAGCAGCGTTAAGCCAAAACTCACGCCAGATCGGGCCCCTGTTATTCCTGTTTTTACAGGAGAAATACAGGTTCGCAGGGCTCGCCGGAGACGTTGCCGAGTGCGCGGACGGAAGGTTTGACGACAGCCCGGCCCTATGCGTTGTTTGCTCTATCTCAATTGTCAATCAGCGCTGCAGTTCAGGCGCCGCGATCGCATGCGGCTGGTCCCGTACACTTATATCACATATGTGCGTAAAATATCAAATTATCAATATCGCTAATCCAATTCCAACTCTTGAAGGGGAAAGGCGGTCTCGCGCACTGGTAGCAAGGGGAGGCGGGTCAAGCCGTTCGGGTCCGCGGGCTTCCCACCTAACCGCGACCCTCCCCACCCAGGCCCGAGGAGCGGAGAGGGAGAAGATACCGGTGCTACTGCCCGCGGCGAACGGCTGTTTCGCTCTCGATGCGCTCAATAGCCTCGATGACATCGGTCAGTCGCGGGATAAGCGACACAATCAAAACACTCGCAGCGCCGAAGCTTCGATCTACCCCCGCAAGACCGGGTGCAGGCTGGCACACGTCATGATTTCCGCCTTCCCCCCCGAGAATGCTTGGGGCAAACTCCTTCACACCATCAGCTGAAACATACTCAGCTGGCCCCGTGTATGATCGAAGAAAAGATCGACGTCTGAATCGTCTCGGGGCCTCGTCCCTTGCGGTTAAGCCGAATAAGAAAAGATGCTCTATGCCAAGCCGCTTCAGTTCGGCCTCATGCTGTTTGAACTCAGCAATTACGGCGCGGCGTTTTATGACTATCAGATAGGTGCGCTGTGCAAATAAGGCAAAGGTCACCGCCGCCTGACGAACAGCCATAACAATGCGACCTGTTGGCTTGCTTCGATATGCCGAGCGAGCAGGGCTGGCTTGCGCCCGCTTATCGGGCGCGCCGCCAACCGCCGGGGCGGGTTATGATGCGGCGGAGCGCAACGCTGCGCCCCCGATAAAATGCGAGGGGAAACGATGGATCCGATCGTCGGCCGCGGCAAATACACCTACAAGGTCAACGAGGATTGGGCCAAGCCGCCGGCGCATGTCGAAATCAGAGCCTGCGCCGTTTCCGCTGATTCAAAGGATCGGGTCTATTGCTTCAATCGAAATCCCGAGCATGCTGTCGTGGTCTTCGATCGCGACGGCAATTTCCTGTCGTCCTGGGGTGCGGGGTTGTTCAAGTTTCCGCACGCGATCCGCATTGACGAGAACGATTTCGTATGGCTCTGCGACGAGCATCACGGGCAATTCTACAAGTTCACGACCGACGGCCAGCTGTTGCAGACGATCGGCGCCAAGGGTGAGCGCTCGGATACCGGGGTGCCGGAAGACGATTGGAGCTCTGCGGCGTGGAAGAAGGTGACGCATGGCGGCGGGCCGTTCAATCTGCCGACCGACATCGCCTTTGCGCCAAACGGCGAGATGTTCATGACCGACGGCTACGGCAATGCCCGCGTCCACAAATTCTCGGCCGACGCCAAATACCTATTCTCCTGGGGTGAGCCGGGGACTGCGCCCGGGCAGTTCAACCTCCCGCACGGCGTATGGATCGACCGCCGCGGCCGCGTCCTCGTCGCCGACCGTGAAAACGACCGTGTGCAGATCTTCGACCAAGACGGCAAGCTGTTGACGGTGTGGCCGACCGAGCTGATCGGGCCGGCGTTCTTCTATGTCGACGACGACGATGTCGTTTACATCCCCGAGCACAATGGCGGCCGGATCAGCATCTTGACCCTCGACGGCGAGCGCCTGGCGCGCTGGGGTGACGGCCCGGTCCACCGCTCCTGCCACGGCATCTGGGTCGATTCACACCGCGATCTCTACGTCGTGCAGCCGGGCGAATGGGGCCGCGCGCGGCGCGTCGTGAAGTATGTGCGGCAATAGCCCGCGAGAACGAGACGAACAGGAGGAAGCGCCGATGACCGACGACGAAGATGTCTCCTTCACTTTCAGCGAAGAGGATTTCGAGCGGCGCTATTGCTCCGAAGAACCAGGGCGGGATTCGTCCCGTCCCCCAGCGCAACAAACCAGACCCGCTGCCGGCCACCCGAGCCGCAGCCGCAATCGCTTCATGCGCACGCTGCTGCGCCGCCGTCTGGCGGCGTCCGGACGGAGCTGATCCGGGCCGAACGGGCTTCGGCGATGACCTCGGCGATGGCGTTGTGATTGCGCGGCGCCATGATGTGAGCCCCGGTCACCGCCGGAATTTGCGCCAACTCCTGCAGCAGTTCGATACAGATCCGCTTTCCCTCGGCTTTCGAGTCAGCGGCGCGTGCGAGCCGGTCGATGAGCCGATCCGGGATGATCGAGCCCGGCAGATGCTCACGCATCCACAATGCCGTTCGCGCCGAAGGCAGCGGCGCGATCCCGATCAGCACAAAAAGCCGCTCGGCAATTCCTTCTTCGGCCAGCCGGTTCATGTAACGCCGCACGATTGCGGCATCCATGCAAAACTGGGTCTGCGCGAACTGTGCTCCGGCAGCGATTTTGTTCTGCAATGACACTGGTGCCCAGCCCGCCGGGGGATCCAGTGGCGTGTCGGCAACGCCGATAAAAAAATCCGCGTGGCCGGCAACCTTGCGTCCATTGGGCAATTCCTGGCGATCGCGGATTTTGACTGCGGTTTCGATCAGCTTGCGGGAATCAAGATCGAAGACCGCCTTCGTTTCAGGCTGGTCGCCGGCACTGGGATCGTCGCCGGTCAGGATCAGCAGATTGCGAACCCCCAATGCCGCCGCACCCAACAAATCGCTCTGCAGCGCAATGCGGTTGCGGTCGCGGCACGTCAGCTGGAGGACTGGCTCGACGCCATGGCGAACAAGAATGCCCGCGGCGGCCAACGCGCTCATATGAACACGCGCGCTCGCCCCGTCCGTGATGTTGACGGCATCCGCCAGTCTGGCGAGCGGCATCGTCTTTTGCAGCAGATGCTCGGGGTCGCTCGACAGCGGCGGGAAGATCTCTGCGGTAATTACAAACCCGCCGCAGAGCTTAGACTGGAGATCGCCAGTCACCCGAGCCTCCGCTTGCGCGAGATGACGAACGCCTCGTCCCAGAACCACAGACCGCCATGCTCTCGCAGCACCTCTTGCGTGGCGTCGAGATAAGCGCGGTCAGCGAGGGCAGCCGACAGGCGCCCGTCATCGATCTGCGCGACATAGACGGCGGCATTCCAGGCGGCCCACAGGGTCGATGTCCCGATCGCGTCACTGATCTCGCTCGGCAGCGTGTGCATCTCGTAGCGGAATAGCGAGCGCGCATCCGGATAAGCGCTGAGGTTATAGTCGCGGCTGGCGCTGCCGAGCTCGAGCTTGGTCGCCCGCAGCAGATGATGACGATCGGTTCGGAACGGGTCCTCGCCCGGCCAGATCTTGCGGATTATTTCAAGCCCGGGGTCGTCGCCATGGGAATGGATGACAATCAACCGGCCACCCGGCGCCAGAGCCCTGGTCAACGGCGCCAGTATCCGCTTCGCCTTGAACTCGACCGGCGCGCGCGCCCGGTACGGCTGTGAGGCGATGACAAGATCGTAATCGGCAATCGCCGCGCCACGTCTCGGCCGCACCTGGTCGAGCAGAAATTTGTGGTCATTGCGGTAAAGAACGAGCACGACCGGCCGGTCGTAGATCGGATTACCGCTCCTCGAGCTGATCCGCGCCCGCCAATGCTCGGACAGAAAGGGTTGCAGATCGGTGATCTGGTGCTCGAACTCGTGCGAGGTTGTGCCGGTCAGCGCCACCTCGTGCCACATCAGCCCGGTGGCCGCGGCCATCGAATTGGGCACCAACCATGGCGCCTCCGAATAGTACATGTTGGTCATGACGAGAACGGTCGCGGGATGCTCGAACAACCGATCCGGCATTTTATCGAGTACGAGGCGAACGTCCTCGAGGCTGATCTCCTTGCCGACGACATAGCTGGGCAAGGTTGGAAAGCGTTGGTGCATCGCGCGCATGACGCGGGCCAGGACGGTGCCGTCGCCGACCCCGGCGTCGAAAATGCGGATGGCGGGCGGCCGCGGATAAATATTGCCCAGTTCCATCGCCACCCGCTGCGCGACGACCCATTTCTCGCTGCAGGTGTTGACGAACAGCAGGTATTTCTGCCGATTGTCGAAGAAACGGAAAACCGGCTCGCCGGTCGCCAGCGGCACAGTGTTCGTGGCGACGACCGCCGTGTTCACGACGGATACCTTAGGTTTCAACAAATCGACCGATCAGTCGATTGACCTCGCCGGCCTGTTCCATATGCGGCAGGTGCCCCGCCTGCTCACTGATGTGGACGTGGAGGCGCGAGGCGAGCGCTTCGGCATGTGCCACGGGGATGATCCGGTCCTCGCGACCCCAGATGATCTGGACCGGCAACGACAACGCTGCAAGCTGTTCGGCGAGGTCCAGGGACTGCCTTCCGCCCGGGAACCATGCCTCGGCGATCTTGGTCAATGCCGCCGGGACGCCGTCGAGCCGTTTGTAGCGTAATACGTCCTCGACCATCGTGCGGCTGACGAGCGCCGGGTCATGGACCAGCAAATTGAGCGCCTCGGTCGCTTCGCGGCGGCGCGAGGCGCGCACAAAACCGTCGATGAACGCCGCGTTGATCTCGGCCCCTAGCCCCGCCGACGCGATCAGCGTCAAGCTCACTACCCGTTCGCGGCCTCTCAGCGCCAATAATGCGGCGACGGCGCCGCCCATCGAATGACCGGCCAGATGGACCCGCTCGACGCTGAGCGCATCCAGTGCAGTGCCGACGACCCTGGTCAGGCTTTCGGCATCGCCTGCGCCGACTTCTTTGGCCGAGCCGCCGTGTCCCGGCAGATCCAACGCAACGACCCGCCGTCCCTCGGCAAGAGCGGGCTGCGTGAACATCCAGGTATTGAGGTCGGCCCCAAAACCATGCAGCAGCAGGACGGGCACGCCGGGCCCTTCGCCCAGCTCGAGATAGCGCAGCCGCAGGCCAGCGGCTTCGATCTCACGCGAACTAACAGCTTCGGCATCGGCCCCCGCTTCGGTTGCCGGCTCGGGGATCGCAAATCCGGCGACAAAGCCGTCGATTTCGCTGTCCGGCACTTCGCTTGGAGCAACCACGGCGAGCAGGGCGCCGACCGGCAGCGTCGTACCGGCCGGCGCCACGATCCGCCGCAAGACGCCGCCCGCCGGTGCCTCGACGACGTTGGTGATCTTTGTCGTTTCGATCTCGAGGAGCTCCTCGCCCTCGGTAAAGCTCTGGCCCTGCCCTTTGAGCCAGCCGACGACCTTGCCCTCGGTCATCGTCAGGCCCCATTTCGGCATCGTGATCGCAATGATTTCAGCGGGCATTACGGACCTCCTTCGTCATTCCCGCGCAAGCGGGAATCCAGAGCAGCTGGCACCGAGGGTTGCCTGGACCCCCGCTTCCGCGGGGGTGACGAAAAAGCCGTTGGTCACCTCCCGTACTCGTAGACCTCGCGCACTGCCGCGGCGATGCGGTCGGGGCTCGGGATGTAGAGCTTTTCGAGCGAGGGTGCGAACGGCACCGGGGTGTGCGGGGCGGTCACCCGTTTGACCGGAGCTTTCAGCGACGGGAAAGCTTTTTCGACGACGAGTGCGGCGATGTCGGCGGCCATGCTGCAGCGCGGCGTCGCCTCGTCGACGACGACGAGCCGGCCGGTGCGTTCGACCGATTCGAGGATCGTGTCCTCGTCGAGCGGTGAGGTCGTGCGCGGATCGATCAGGTCGCACTCGATCCCTTCCTCCGCCAGCGCATCGGCTGCTTCGTCGGCGTAATGCACCATGCGGGAGAGCGCGATAACGGTCACGTCGTCGCCGTCGCGCACGATATTGGCCTCGCCGAACGGGATCGAGTAAGGCTCGTCCGGCACCTCGGCGCGCAAATCGTACATCAGTTTGTGCTCGCAGAATATCACCGGGTCGTCGTCCCGGATCGCCTGGATCAGCAGACCCTTGGCGTCATAGGCGTTGGACGGCACGACGCATTTGAGCCCGGGCACCGAGGTGAAGATGTGATAGAGGCTCTGTGAGTGTTGCGCCGCGGCGCTGCGGCCGGCGCCGATCATCGTGCGGATGACGAGCGGAGTCTTCGCCTTGCCGCCGAACATGTAGCGGAATTTGGCCGCCTGGTTGAGGATCTGGTCGAAACAGACGCCGAGAAAATCGCAGAACATCAGCTCGGCAACTGGGCGTAGCCCGGTGACCGCGGCACCGGCGGCAGCGCCCATGATCGCCGACTCGGTAATCGGCGTATCGATGACCCGCGCCTCGCCGAATTCGCCTATGAGCCCTTTGGTGACACCGAGAACGCCGCCATAGGCGTCGCGCTGGCCCTGCGAGCCGGCGCCGCCGGCGACGTCCTCGCCGATCACGACGACGCGCGGATCGCGCCGCATTTCCTGCGCCAGCGCCTCGTTGAGGGCCTGGCGGATCGATTTCAGTGCCATCGCCTGATCCTCAATACGAAACGTAGACGTCGTGCAACAGCACATCGGGGTCGGGAGGGGGCGCCGCGCGCGCCGCTTCCACTGCGTGGTCGATCAGGGCCGCGACCTCGCTCTCGACCGCATCCAATGTTGCCGGATCGAACAGCCCTGCCTCGCCGACGCGGCGGCGGAAATGTTTGAGGCAATCGCGCTCCTCGCGCAGGTGCCTCACCTCGTCCTTGCCGCGGTAGAGCTGCGCGTCGCCCGAATGGTGCCCGTAGAACCGGCAGGTATCGACCTCGATCGCGCTCGGTCCCTCGCCGGCGCGGGCACGCTCGACGGCCTCGCGCGCCGCCTCGTGCACGGCAAAGAAATCATCCCCGCTGACCTTCACGGCAGGCAGTCCGAACCCGCCCGCGCGACCGGCGATGTCGCGGCTGCCCACCGCATACTCAAAGGGAGTGCCTTCGCCGTACTGGTTGTTCTCAAACACAAAGATCGCCGGCAGTTTAAGCACCACCGCCATGTTCATCGCCTCAAAGGTGGTGCCCTGGTTCGAGCCGCCGTCGCCGGTGAACGAGACCGCGACGGTGTCGCGTCCCAGTGTCTTGGCCGTCAGCGCCGCGCCGACGACCAGCGGCGGGCCGCCCCCGACGATGCCGTTGGCGCCGAGCATGCCCTGGTCGAGGTCGGCGATGTGCATCGAGCCGCCCTTGCCGCCGCAAATACCGGTCCTTTTCGCGAACAACTCTTGCATCATCAGAGTGACGTCGCAGCCTTTGGCGATGCTGTGGCCGTGTCCGCGGTGGGTGCTGGCAATGTAGTCCTGCGGCCCCAGATGCATGCACATCCCGACTGCCGCGGCCTCCTCGCCGGCATAGAGATGCACAAATCCGGGAATGCCACCCTTCGAGAATTCTTCCTGGACGCGTTCCTCGAAGCGGCGGATCGTGACCATGTCACGATAGGCGCGGACCAACTCGTCACGGTTCAATTGCACGGCACCCTCCCGATACGACGGCGCAGAGTTGCGATTCTGCCCGTTTCGGGGCCGCTTCACAATCGCCGCTTCGACACGATCAGTCGTGCGGGATTTCCGGTCCCCTTAGAGACGGCAGCGTACGCCGGACGGCGTCCTGCACCTCGCTGGGTTGTGATGCCAGCGCATCGCAGATCCGGCGCAGCTGACGGCGCAGGTCATATACCTGGTCGAGGAGGCCAAGGACGAGCGGCATTGCCTCCTCATCGATCGCAAACTGGTGACGTATTTCGAGGATCAGCTCGACCCGCGCGACATCGACTTCATGAAAGATCCAGGTTTGTCCCCGCGGCTCGGGCAGCACCCAGCGGTTTGTGATCCAGCGGGCGAGATCCCGGCGATCGAGCTCCTCGAAACTATGCAGCAGCTCCTCGAACGCCATCATGCCGAGGGCATCCCTTGTCTGGGGTCAACTGAAGGCTGCGGCGCCCATTTTTCGAGAAAGGCCGCAAGCTCCGGATCGCTGCTCTGACCAATAACCACCTTGAGGATCACGATCTGGTCGCCCACGCGGCCCCTCCGCTGAATGCCTTTGCCGCGCAGCCTCAACTGTCCGCCGGTATCCGACCCCTTCGGTATCGTCATCGTTACCGGCCCGGTGACCGTCGGCACCGGAACCCTGGCGCCGAGCACCGCCTCGGCGAGGCTGACCGGCAGATCGACGAGAATATTGTCGCCGTCGCGGCGGAACAGCGGATGCGGTGCGACGTGCACTTCGATCAGCGCGTCGCCGGCCGGCCCGCCGCCAAAGCCCGGACCGCCCTTGCCGCGGAGCCGCAGTACCTGACCATCCTCGATCCCGGCGGGGATCGTCACGTCGAGCCATTCCTCGGGGGCGAGCGACAGGCGCTGCTTGCCGCCGGTCGCGGCAGTGGTGAAATCGACGGTCAGCGTGAAATGGCGGTCGCCGCCACGGGCTCGAAATCCTTCGCCGGCTTGCCCCCGCCCCCGACGTCCGGCCGAGCCAAAGGCGGCGAACAGGTCCTCGAGGTCGCTGAGATCCATTTCGCCCTCGGGTTGATATCGCCAACCCTGTGCGCCCTCGGCATAAGTCCGATAGCTCCGCTGCGGCCGCTCCTGGCCGGTCTCATCGATTTCCCCGTGGTCGTAGCGCGTCCGCTTTTCAGGATCTGAGAGCAGGTCATATGCCGCGGAGATCGCCTTGAACCGTGCTTCCGCCTCGGGTTTGCCCGGGTTGAGATCGGGGTGAAACTGCTTGGCGAGCTTGCGATAGACGTTGCGGATTTCATCGGCGCTGGCGTCGGGCTTGACGCCCAGCACCTCATAGGGAGTTTGCGCCATCCGCGATCAGCGCTGGCGCAGGCGCTGGCGCTGCGCCGTGGTCGTCGCACGCTCGACCCGGACGGTCACGTTGCGCTCGCCGCCGCTGCGCACCACCGTCAGCTCAACCTCGTCGCCGATGCGCGACAGGCCGACGCGGTTGCGCAACTCGCTGCCGCTGCGCATCGGCGCGCCATTGATCGCGACGATGATGTCATTGGGCCGCAACCCGGCGCGCTCGGCCGAAGAGCCGGGCTCGACGCGGGCGACAACCGCCCCCTCGGTGCGCCTGGTGTCGAGCGCCTGCGCGAGATCAGGGGTCAGGTCCTGGATCGCGACGCCGATGCGCCCGTGCCGGATCTCGCCGTAATTGATCAGCTGGTCCATGACGCGGCGGGCCATGTCGATCGGGACGGCGAAGCCGATCCCGACATTGACGCCGGTGGGAGCGACGATTGCGGTGTTGATGCCGACGATCCGGCCTTGCAAGTCGACGAGGGGCCCGCCGGAATTACCCGGATTGATCGAAGCGTCGGTCTGGATGAAGTCTTCGTAGCCTTCGATCCCTGGACTGCGCCCGAGCGCACTGACGATCCCGGAGGTCACAGTCTGTCCCAGACCGAATGGATTGCCGATCGCCAGCACAAAATCGCCGACCTGCAGGCGGTCGGAATCGCCTATCGGGACGGCGGTGAGACCACCGGCGGGGATCTGCAGGACGGCAATGTCGGTCTCGGGGTCGCGGCCGATCAGTTTGGCGTTGAAGCGGCGATTGTCCTTGGTCGTAACCTCGATGCTGGTCGCATTCTCGACGACATGGGCGTTGGTCAGCACATAGCCTTGGGCGGCGTCGACGATGACGCCCGAGCCGGCGGCCTCTGTCTCGCGCTCGATCGGCCCCTGCCGCAAGTTGAAGAAGCGTCGGAAGAGCGGATCTTGCAACAGCGGGTTGTCTTCCCGCACCCGGCCCTTGACCGAGATTCCGACAACGCCGGGCGTGATCCGCCCGACGACCGGCGCCAGGGTCTGCATCGGTGCGCCGCCGGCCTCGGGGATCGGGGCGCCGGCGAGGGCTGCAGCAGGGCAGCCCGTTGTCAGAGCGATCCCGCCAGACACAACGAACGCCGCAAAGACCCGGTTCATCGCTTGGAGACCTTAACACTGGCAGAAACCCATCTCGGCAAACAGACCGCCAGCAGGAATGTTTCCGGTAGTGTCCTAATCTAACCCCTCGCGCGATAGCTTCAAGGGACGCCTCCGGCGGACTGCCAGCACTCTCGGTATTGGGTTGATAACGTATTGTTTTACTGGGATTTTTGATTGTAGTGGTGAAATTATCGAGGCATCCTCGCGGTTACCGGGCAGGCGCGATTACGGGAGAAGCAAGATGAGCGAGGCGAGGCCAAACCCTGCCGAGTACCGGCTGACCACGGCGGAGATCATCTATCACCTTCCCGACCACCCCGATTTGCTGCAGAGCTTCGTCTGGCAAAAGCTCGACCGCGCGCCCGATTTTCCCGAGCTGAGCCGCTTTCTCGACTTTTGGAGCCGCAATATCGAGGGCAAGCTCCATTCGGAAAAGATCGGTCAGGCGCAGCTTCCTGCCCGCCGGTTCCAGCATGTCAAGACGATCTTCACTCTGCATTAGTAGGACACGGAGAAACTCGCCGTCTGAGCTGATTTTTCATTGGCGCAGGAATTCCGCGTACGCTGCCGGCAACAGGCGCGCCAAGCGTTCGGCCCACTCCCTTTGGCCGGCAGCCTCGGCGATCTGGTCCTGGCGGATCTCGATCTCGACATGCGGCAGGCCGCGCCGTTCGCCGTGCACCGGGACGGTGTAGTCGGTCAGGTCGCTGACTCGGTAGGGCTCGTTCTCGCCGACTATCAGCTCGCCTTCGGCGCGCAGCAACTCCGCCAGAGGATGCGCAAGGCGCGAGTCGCGGTTAAACAGCACCGCCACGTGCCATGGCCTCCAGACGCCCTTGAACACCGGCGTGAAGCTGTGCAGCGCCACCAGGACCGAGGCGCGGCCTTCCTCGGCACGCCGGTCGAGCGCCGTCGCCAGCGTCTCATGATAGGGACAAAAGATCGCGTCGAACCGGGCGGCGCGCTCGGCTCGAGTCAGGCTGCGATTGCCGGGGATCTCGGTCGTCTCGCTGATCTCCGGGATCGAGCTCGGCACATTGGGGTCGCGGTTGCAGTCGATGACCAGCCGCGAGTAGGTCTGCAAGATCAGCGCCGCGTCGAGCAGCGGCGACAGTTCTCGGCCGACCCCGCGTATGCCGATGTCCCAGGCGATGTGGCGCTTCAGCTCGCCCCCCGGCAGGCCGAGGCGGCCGAGCCGGCGCGGGATGCCGCGCCCGGCGTGGTCGCAGGTGAGGAAGAAAACCGATCCCCCCGCCTCGTTCGCGAAGGTCACCGGGCTCGGCTCGTCGGGATCCAATAGAGGCGTTCTGCTCATCTTGCTCTCGTCGAACAACCGTCATTCTGGGACGCCCCAAGGGAGCGGCCCGGAAACCATGAACACCGGGTTCACCCTGATTTTGACAGGCCTGTGTTCTTGGGTTCCAGGCTCGCGGGCTGCGCCCGCGCCCCGGAACGACCGTGGAGTTCAATAGACCTCGGCGTAGCGGGCGCACAGCTCGACCGGCGACAGGCCCGCCACTTTTTCCGCCTCGACTCGCTTGAACCGCAGGTAGGCTTCGAAATGGGTTGGGCCAAACCAGCCGGCGACCGTGTCGTTGGCGGCGAGCCGGTCGAGCGCCTCGGGGAGCGAATGGGGCAGGTACTCCGGCGTGCCGGGTTTCGGCAGATCCAGTCCGCGGCGGATGCCGTCGGCCCCGGCGAAGATCACAGCTCCCAGCGCCAGATAGGGACTGGCCGCCGCGTCGGTGGCGCGGAACTCGACGTGGAACTGGCGCGTCACTTCGGCCGGGCTCGCCGCGGCAAAGACCGGGCAGATGCGCAGGTTCGCGCCGCGGTCCTGGCGGACGATGTCGATCACGGTCGGCGCCCAGGTGTTGGGCACGAGGCGGAGATAGGAGACCGGCGAAGGGGCGGTGATCGCACAGATCGCGGGCATGTGATGCAAGACGCCGGCGAAGAAATGCTGCGCCGGCTTACTCAGCTCCATCGCGTCCCCGGCCGCATGCGTCGCCGGCTGGCCCGCGGCGTCGACAAGGCTCATGTGAATGTGTACGCCGTTGCCGACGAGCTCGGGGTCGGGCTTCGGCGAGAAGATCACGCGATGCCCCAGCCGGTGCGCAGCGGCGCGCGCCATCTCGCGCGTGATCACCGCGTGATCGGCGGCGGTCAGCGCCGGTTGCGGCATCACCGTCACCTCGAACTGGCGCGGGCCATATTCGGCGAGAAAGGTGTCCGGAATGACACCGGCGGCGCGCAGCGCGGCAATGAACGTCTCGCCGAACGCGCCTTGGCGGCGGAAGGCGCCGAGTGAATAGGCGTCGCCCTGCCGGTCGGAGGTGCCGGTGTAGATGAACTCCTGCTCAAAGGCCGCCACAAGGCGAAGGTCCGCCACGTCAGCCAGCCCCTTGACGGCGCGGCGCAAAAAATCGCGCGAGCAGCATTCCCAGGCGCTGCCGTCGGTGTTGCAGACATCGCCGAGAAAGAAATGCTCGATCGTCGAACCGTCGCCGAAATCGACCTGCACCTCGACCGCGGGGTCGGGGATGATCATGAAGTCTCCGGCGGTGCCGAACGGGGTGTCCCAGATCGGACCGAAAGGCGACATCATCAGATTGCTGCCGGTCCAACCCACACCCTTCTTCAGCCGTGATGGAAGCTCGCGCGCCGGAAACCCCTTGCCGCGCACGAGCCCCGAGATGTCGCAGGTCGCGACGAAGATGAGTTCTTCGCTTATCATGTCTTCGGACCTCAAACGCCAGCTTACGGCATTGCGAAACTCCCTCTCCGCCCTGGGGGGCGGAGAGGGTTGGGGTGAGGTGGGGGTTTCAAGGCGTTTGGAAGCAGCCACCTTGGGTTTTGACGCCAAGCCGGTCCTCCGGTCGCGGCTTGGCGATTGACCATTCCCCATGTGGTATCGCCGCTCACGCCGGCATTAGCGACGCGGCCGTTATAGTGTCTTGCGACGCAGCAGAGCTTATTATGGCAACGGGGGATCAGAGCCCTCCAACCCTATCTCATGCGCGGGAAGGGATTTGAGTCCGGTTGGCCGGGCGCACGAGCATCGGCTGCAAGCCATATCGAAACTTGTTGCGTACGGCAAGCTGATCGACCTCGCCTCATAGTGATATGATCTAGATCAAAGCGGTACTTGGTCAATTTGCACAAATATCCGATATCAATTAAATAAAGAATCGTTAACCAAATATATAGAGTCTCGCTCCGAGGCCGGTTGCTTCATGCATTATTTTGAGACGGGGATGGAACTATCAGTTGCCAAGTACGTTTGCCGCCATCCGCTAGCGTGGGGGAAGCCCATGGAGGCGAGGCGACGGACCGCGGATTACGGCGGCACATTGATTCGGGGATTGGCTGTGGGGGATCTCCTATGGGTGGTGGTCGTCGCCTTCCTCTTTGCGGTCATCAGCGGCGTGCTTGGGTGACGATCTTCCGTAACGGCGCGGGCCGGTGATCGTACCGCACTGCGATCCCTCAAAGAAAGACGGGGAATATTATAAGCTCCGAAAAAGGGAGAGTTTCAGAATGGTTAACTACCAGACAATCTCGGCACTAATTGACCAAATCCCGGCAGATACATGGGACGTGCTACGAGAGATAAAGGAGCGCCGCCCGGCCATGATGCTTTTGGAATTAATAGATTGCAGGCGACGAGCATTGCAAAAACCGGAGCCGCCTGAACCACGATAGCAAATTACTACGAACCCACATAACATACCCCCGTCGTGACTATTTCGAGGATCGATTGGCCGAATTTGATGCCGATATCGAGTGCGGAAAACAAGCCGTCACAGCCGCCCCGTTTGACGTCACCTAGGGACCTCTCCCCCCCGAGTCGATCGGCCGGAATATGTGGTGTGTCTCGAATGCGGGTATCACAGCGTTACGCTGCGCCGTCATCTGCGCACCCATGGCCTTGAGCGTGCCGCGTACCTCGCGCGCAGGAATATAGGCCGGGCGAGATCGAGCCACGGTCGGCAGGTGGTGCGATCAATACCTAATACCGATACCGGGAGCCGCTGATGCACGATTACAATCACATCCTAGCCGTGCAGATGCTCGACCTGCTGCTGGAGTTTTTCGTGGACGATGCGTACTGGATGGTGGGTCATTATCACGATGGCGACCGCCGTCGCTGCCTGGTGGGCGCCCTCGATCATCTGCAGCGCAACTATCGGATCCCTTACACAGGGGCGGTCTATTTCCTCCAACAGGCCCTGCCTTCACGCCAGAGCGGTCTTATCAACTTCAATGACCGCCTCTGTGGGAACGTTGCAGATCTGCGCTCGGTCATCGTCAGAGCCCGCGCCCTCGCCCTGGAGGATGCCGAAGGAGCGCTTGCCGCGGCGGCAATGGAGCGGAAGCTCTTGGCGGAAGTCGAACGCTACCGAGCTGCAAAGGTGTCGATACGACCGGTTATCTTCTCTCGACGAAAGCCGGAAGAACTATCAGAGGTCGGGCAACCGGCGATGAAGCAGGCGGCGTGAAGGATCGACGAGCCTAACGGGGCAGGCTGAATTCGGGTTCCCGTTCAGCCTGTTCTTCGGCGAGTGAAGACAACGACACACCGAGGAGCCGAATGCCTCTCGTGACGGGAAAGAGAGGTTCGAGCAGCGCGTTGCCGAGCTGTTCGAGCTCGGTGCGCGTCTCGATCTGCATCTGACCGGTGCGGCTTCGCGCGATTATCCGGAAGTTGGCGAACTTGAGTTGAGCGTGACGATGCGGCCCGTGGTTGCATCGAGACAAAGGTCGGCAACGAGAGTCCCGGCAACCGCGATCACGGTATATGTCAAGGACGGCGGCTACGCAGGAGAGGTCGCGGCAATTGCGAACAATGCATCGACGCTCACGACGCAGCTCGTATGATTGCCGGCACGACAGTGGAGCCTCGATGAGGTCGAGCGGATCGGGATTCAAAAGCCGGCTGCTTTAGGCCAGACAGCGGACCACTGTTCGGCCCTGCGGAAGCGGCAGAGTTCGACCCCGAGCCGACCTCGGCGCAGGTACAAAGCTCATATCTTATCCATTAGCGATATGGATCCGCGGGCTCTGGCTGACGGGCGAATGGGATATTTGTGCCGACATAGAATTGCCATAATTCTATAGTATCGTCTGTCGTTCTATTGAATATAGATGAAATTTGATTCGGCGGGTCTGTTAACAATCATGTCGTTGCCGTCGCTGTTTCTTGCTGTTCTCCCGTTGTTATCGCCGCTGTTCCGCACTGTTATTTTGCTGAACCGCGATGCCGAAACACGAGGATTTCTGCGGCAGAGGCCGATTCTTCCCGCTGTTTTTTCCTGGAATAACAACGGACCGCGGCATTGGGCGCCGATGCAATCTAAGCGCGCAGGAAGCGGCTGACGATCTGCGCCACTTTGCGCGGCTGTTCGAGATGCGGCAGGTGTCCGGCATCGTTGATCGGCTCGACGCGGGCATTGGCAACCCACTGCGCAAAGTCTTAGGCGTAATCTGATGAGACAATGCCGTCCGCCGAGCCCCAAATGATCAGCGTGGGCGCCGCGATACGGTGGATGCGTTTCTTGAGACAGCGGTCCGGGATCGGCCAAACGAATTTGCTGGTACAGGCCTGCGACCAGATAAAGCTGGCTTGCACTTCGACGCGAACATCGCTTTCGTCGGGCAGCTCGAAAAAGCGCTGCGCTGCCTTTCCATTGGGTTCGGCAAAGAGCGCCGGCCGGAGTTGATCCTCCGGCATGATCATCCAGTTTTTGACCGGCAGGTCGTCGCGCCACAGGCCGAGCGGGTCGATCAGGACCAGCTTTCCCGCGCGTTCCGGCATTGTCGCGGCGATCTCGCAGGCCACCATGCCGCCGAAGGAATGGCCGAGCAGAGCCGGCGTTTCGAGCCCAAGCAGATCCAGTAGCTCGCCGTAATAGACGACGAGGTCCCACAACTCGTCGAGCCGATGGATCGCACCGGAATCTCCCGAGCTGGTCCCGGGGTGCCTAGGCGCGTAGACGCGGTGCATAGCCGCCAGGCGGTCGAGAAACTCGCGGTCACCGCGCAATCCCCACGGACCATGCAGAAATACAACCGGCGACCCGTCTCCTCTAACCTCGATCTCTGTCTCTATCTTGCCCTGCCAACACCGGATTTTGCGCTGCTCGACCGTGGCCATTTTGCTATCTCCACCGCCTCAGCACCCGCCATCTGCTGCCGAAACCATTGGACGGGTCACTTGCAGCCGCTGCGGCCACCACCGATCCTGCCACTCGTCGTCCCACAGGCCCTCGATATGCGGGAGCACGTCACGGCAAAACAGGTCAATGTTTTTCAGGCAGAGCTGATGAGGCATTGAACCAAAATGCAATAGGGTCAGCAGATGGCCGATGCGCAGCCGCTTGACGGCTTCAGTGAGCTGATCACGCACCGTCGTGGCACTGCCGGCAATCAGAAATCCGCGGTCGACAAAATCCTTGTATTTGAGACCGCGCAGGTCGAACCGTTCCCGCAGCGGCGCTTTGAGTCCCCGCATCAGGCTCGGATAGTCCTGATAGCCCGGGATCGCCTGGTAGTATTGCGGCGTGTAGAGCAATTTGTGAAAGAAATATTCGACGTGCGGGGCATATTCTTCTGCTGCTGCGTCGCTTTCCGAAACCCCGATCAGCTGCAGGAAACCCAGTCGATACGGGTTGGCATCGCGTCCCTTGCTCGCGACAGTATCCCAGTAATAGTCGCCCAGAGTTTCGGCGTTCTTGGCCCCGAAATAGCTGAGGTGGCAGAAGCAGTCGTCGCGGTCGACGACGAACTCGACCGTTGTCGCGCTGCCAGAGCCCGGGATCCAGATCGGCGGGTGGGGCTGCTGGATCGGGCGCGGCCAGAGATTGACCATAGGCAGCTGGTAGTGCTTCCCGTTCCACGCAAAGACCTCGCGCGCCTGCCACGCTTTCAGCACCAGCTGCAGCGCCTCGCGATAGCGCTCGCCCTGCTCGATCGGGATCACCCCATTGGAGATCGTCGCACCGGTCGGCAATCCCGTGGGAAAGCCCGCCACGAGGCGTCCGCCGCTGATGCAGTCTATCAGCGCATATTCTTCGGCGATCCGCGTCGGCGGGCTAGTCGAGGGGAGCCGTCGAGCCGATCTGGACGATCGCCACGTTGAGCCCGTTCGTCAGTTTCGCCAATACCGAACCCATCAGGCTGGGATTGGCCATGAAGCCGTAACGTTCTGGTGATGCTGGTTCGTGCAGAGGCCGTGCATGCCGGCGCGCGCGGCATACACCATCTCGTCCAATGTCCAGTTGTAATACTGTCCGACCTTGTCGGGATCGGCGACGTCGAACCACACCGGATCGAGGTAGGCGGATTTGTAGTGCTTGCCGAAATCGGGCGGGAGGTCACGATAGGGCATCAGATGGAACATGCAGGCTTTCATCGCTCACTACTCCGGCGCAACTCGCGCATCATCGCAGAGACCGGCAGGCGTTTCCAAGCGGCTGTAGCGCTCTCGATTCCTGATGCGATGAGGTCTGCGTATCGGTGTTATGCTTCTGAGGGACGATGACATCATGAGGCTGGAGGATGCCCCTTTTCGAGAAACGCAGGATCGGGCGGAGCTCGCTCGAAGTCACGGCGCTCGGGCTCGGTTGCGCCACTCTCGGCGGCAGCCGGATCGAAATCACCCGCGACGAGGCCGAAGCGATAATCCGCGCCGCGTGGTCGGCCGGCGTGCGCTATGTCGATACCGCGCCCTATTACGGCGTCGGCCAGGCCGAGCGTTGTGTCGGGGACGCCATGCGCGAGGTGCCGCGTGACGAATGGGTGCTGTCTACAAAAGTCGGACGCCTGCTCCGGCCTCGCCTCGCGCCTGGGTCAGACGAGCGCCGCCACCCGCTGCCGTTCGACGTCGTATTCGACTATTCCTACGACGGCATCATGCGCTCGCTCGAGGACAGCCTGCAGCGGCTCGGTTTGACACGCATCGATATTCTTTACGTCCATGACATCGGCGTCTACCAGCACGGCAGTGAAGCTCATCCCGCACTGATGCGCACGCTGCGCGACAGTGGCTATCGTGCACTCGAAGAGTTGCGAAACGGCGGGGTTGTCCGCGCGATCGGGATCGGGGTCAATGAGCGCGAGGTGCTGCTCGAAGCCATGGAATGGGGAAATTGGGACGTCTTCCTCCTGGCCGGCCGCTACACCTTGCTCGAGCAGGCGCCGCTCGAAGATCTGCTTCCGAAGTGCCCGGCGGCCGGCACGTCTATTGTCGTCGGCGGGCCATTGAACTCCGGCATCCTCGCCGGCCGTGAGACCTGGAATTATCGTCCTGCGCCGCCCGAGATCATCGCCCGGGTCAGTGCCATCGAGGCCGTCTGCGACCGGCACGGAGTGCCGCTTGCAGCAGCGGCGCTGCAATTCCCGCTCGCGCACCCGGTGGTCGCGGCGATCATTCCGGGTCCGCGCAATGTCGCGGAGTTTCACGCTAATCTCGAACTGCTGCAGCGACCGATCCCACAGGAATTGTGGACCGATCTGCGCGGCGCCGGGCTGCTCCACCCGGCGGCGCCAACCCCCGCTTAAGGAAGGTCAGAACAAGGAGTTGCGATTAGATCTGTGCCATTGAAATTGCAGCACCCCGTGACAGTGTGAGATTGGCGGTGACGTTGTTGGTGTGGCATCTGCGGTGTAT
>Ga0306920_100003231_pt1 | contig 20651 bp, 19 predicted proteins | sample flu12Cox44000170_FD_204666 | JGI IMG/M metagenome (GOLD analysis project Ga0306920, IMG submission 204666) | Lab enrichment of tropical soil microbial communities from Luquillo Experimental Forest, Puerto Rico - flux4day.12C.oxic.44.000.170 (v2)... | ecosystem: Environmental > Terrestrial >... | reverse complement strand
CCCGGTAAGCACACCGTCGAGTTCGACTTCAAGTACGACGGCCTCGGGCCCGGCGCGATGGCCTTCGGCGACTACAGCGGGGTGGGCCGCGGCGGAACCGGCGTGCTGAAGGTCGACGGCAGCGACGTCGCTACGCAGAAGATGGAGAAGACGCTCCCCTTCATCCTGCAGTTCGACGAGTCGCTCGACGTGGGCTCGGACATGCTGACCGGCGTGAACGACGCCGACTACCAGCCGACGTTCAACTTTACGGGCACGATCGACAAGCTCACGCTCACCGTCGACCGTCCGAAGCTCACGCCCGAAGACGAGAAGCGCCTGATGGAGGCGCAGCGCAACCAGAAGGCGAGCGAGTAGCGCCCTTCGTCCCGACATCGCGCGCGCCTCGCGTGGGTTGGAGCTTTCCAATCCGCGCGGGGAGGTTCGCACTCTGGTCGTGGATCACATTCCGCGGCCCTCGCGAATATCGTCGCATCCGTCGGCGTCACGCTCCGACGAGAGGCGATGGGAGTTCCGCCGTTGTGTCACCTGGGCGTCATGGTGCTGTGGGCGTTCGGCCGCGAAGGGCGCGCACACACCAACCGGCGCGCTGTGACGTGCGAGATCGAGGTGCCGGTGCGTCTTGCGCTCGATTGAGTCCAGACTGCCCGCGCCCTCGGAGGCGCCCGCACCGACGACGCAGCCGCAGACGCGGGCGCGGGTCCGGCTCCTCGTCGCGTTCGCCTCGCTGCTCTACTTCCCGATCCTCGCGCACCACAGCGTGCGCGTGGCCTGGGACCCGCAGGAAGACTTCCCGAGCTTCTACTTCGCCGCGCGAGCCGCGTCGAGCGGCGCCGCATCGCCGTACGACGTCGACGGGCTGACGCGCCTCGCGCGCGAACAGGGGATCGAGCAGCGGGTCTACCCGTTCCTGTACCCGCCTCCGACGCTGGTCTTGTTTTTGCCGTTCGGTCGGCTGCCGTACCGGAGTGCGAGCCTGGCGCTGATGGTGCTGAACCACGGGGCACTGCTCGGCTCGATCTGGCTGGTGTGCCGCAAACTCCTTCCGCTCGGAGGGAGCGAGCCGACTGCGCTCGCGATGTTCGCGCTCGCCTACGCCTTCTCGTTCACGCCCACGGTCCAGACCATCGACGTCGGCCAGACGAACCTGCTCGTGCTTGCGTGCGTCACGGGGGCATGGATCGCACTGCGGGATCCGCGCCGCGATTGGCTCGCGGGAGCACTGCTCGCGATCGCCTGTCTCTTGAAGCTCTACCTGGTGCTCGTGCTCGTGGCGCTCCTGCTGCGGAGGAGATTTCGTGTGGTCGCTTTCGCAGCAGCGACCGCGGGTGTGTTCGCGCTCACGTCCTTGGTCGCGCTGCCGCACTCCGAGTGGATGGAGTGGCTCGTGGAGGTCGCGCCGAGTGGCAGCTACGGCCGGGTGCCGCGCGGGCTCGATTGGATCGGCATCGTCCATCCCGCGAACCAGGCACTCGCGGGGCTCATCGCGCGCCTCACTGCGCCCGAATGCCCGCTCGCGAGCTTGCGCGGCCTGACCGTTCCGTTCGACTACGCGGCGGCATGCGGCTGCGCCGGCGCGGCAGCCTGGGCGCTTCTCCGCGCGCGGCTCCGGCCCAACGCCGAGCTCGGCGCTGAGCTCAGCCTGGCGCTGCTCACTGCTTATCTGGTCGCTCCGTTCTCATGGGTCCATCACCTGGTCTTCCTGTGGGGCGTCGGAGCGGTCTCGCTGGCGCTCGCGCTCGAGCGCGGCTCCGTCATGAGCAACGTGACGCGCGCCACAATCGCAGGCTCGGCGCTCGTCTGGGCCTGGGACTTGCCGCTCGAGCTGCCGCTCTTCCGGCGCGGCCCATGGGCGCTGTTTTCGTCGGTGAAGTGCCTCGCCGTTCTGTCACTCTGGGCCTTCAGCCTGCACAGAACCGCATACGGAACCGGCTCCCCGCGTGTATAGTGGCGCTGCGGGGACAGGTGCTGCGCCAGGAGTGTGTGCTGATGAAGGCTGCGACCGCGGCAACTCTGCTCGTCTGTCTCACGCTCGCTCTCGCCGCTCCCGAGGCGCGCGGGCAGACCTGCACCGAGCCTCCGCGCGTCCCGTACGCAGGCCACAACTTCCCGCTCGACACACCGCCGGCGCAGCAGGCGATGACTCCGGTCGCCGCGTTTCCAAACCTGCCGACGCTGACCCAGCCGACGTTCCTGACCTACGCTCCCGACGGCAGCAATCGGATCTTCGTGCTCGAGCGCGCGGGCACGATCCGCGTGTTCGACAACGATCCGAACGCGTCGTCGTTCTCGACCTTCCTCGACCTGAGCGCCATCGTCGACTCGCAGACGTTCGGCGAGATGGGTCTGCTCGGGCTCGCGTTCGATCCGAACTTCCCGACGAATCACTACTTCTATCTGAACTACACGCAGAGCGGCACGCCCTGTGCCGCGGGCACCGGCATCTGCACCAAGATCATGCGCTACAGCGTCCCGGCTGCGACGCCGAACACCGCTGATCCGAACTCCGGGTTCGAGCTGCTCGAGTATGCCCAGCCCGACGTGAACCACAAGGGCGGCATGCTCGCGTTCACTCCGGACGGCTACCTCTGGATCGCCGCGGGTGACGGCGGAGGCGCCGGCGATCCGAGCGGCAACGGCCAGAACACCCAGGTCCTGCTCGGGAAGCTCTTGCGCATCGACCCGTCCGGGGACGACTTCCCCGCGGACCCCAAGCGCAACTACCGCATCCCGAAGAGCAACCCGTACGCGAGCGGCACCGGGGGCGCACCAGAAGTGTGGGCCTACGGCCTGCGCAACCCCTGGCGCTTTTCGTTCGACCGCGGTACGGGCGACCTCTACATCGGGGACGTCGGCCAGGATTTGTACGAGGAGGTCGACTACGAGCCCGCGGCGGCGCTGGTCCCGCCCACGCGGCCCGCCGGCGGGTACAACTTCGGCTGGAACATCTGCGAGGGATTCCACGACTACGCGGGCAACTGCGCCGCGTCGAACACCACCAAGCCGGTGATCGAGTACGCGCACACTCCTCCCTCGGGCCAGACGGGCGGCTCGACGGTGATCGGCGGCTACGTCTATCGCGGCAGCAGCCTGCCCGGCTTGTTCGGCGCGTACGTGTACGGCGACTACATCGATGGAAACATCTGGACCTGGAACGGCACGCTGCCGGCGCAGCCGGTGCTGGTCGCGACGATGTCGGTCAATCCCACGTCGTTCGGCGAGGACCGCGACGGCGAGCTCTACATCACCGGCTACGACGGGCACATCTACAAGCTGCAGTTCAACACCACCCCGCCGGCGCCGTTCCCGGCGAACCTCTCGGGCACCGGGCTGTTCGCGAACACCGCGACGCTGACCCCGGCGCCGGGGCTGGTCGAGTACGACGTCAACGCGCCGCTCTGGTCCGACGGCGCGACCAAACGCCGCTGGGTCGCCTTGCCGGCGGGCACCAAGGTGCACTTCCAGGCGGACGGAGCGTTCGACTTCCCCGTCGGCACGGCGCTGGTGAAGCACTTCGAGATCCAGACCTCGCCGACCACGACGCGTCGTCTCGAGACGCGGGTGTTCCTGCGCCAGGTCGACCGCTGGACCGGCTTCACCTACAAGTGGAACACCGCGCAGACGGACGCGACGCTGCTCAGCGATTCGGCGACCGACACGATCACCATCACCTCGGGCGGCACGCAGCACAACCAGACCTGGAACTACCCGAGCCCGGCGCAGTGTCTGGTGTGCCACAGCACGCCGGAGAAGCACGTGCTCGGACCGCGCGTGCTGCAGCTCAACAAGTCGTTCTCGTACCCGAGCGGCGCGGACAACCAGATCCATGCCTGGCAGTGCATGGGGATGTTCGATCAGAACCCGCAGGGCCCGCTCGCGTACGGGGCGTATGCCAACATCGCGGACACCACGAAGTCCGTGCAGCTGCGCACCCGCGCCTACCTGGCTTCGAACTGCTCGATGTGCCATCAGCCGCTGGGCCCGGCGCCGGGCTCCATGGACTTCCGCTACACGCGGCTGCTCGGCGAGATGAACGCGATCGGCGTCGCTCCGACGGAGGGGAACCTCGGCCTGACCAATCCGCTGCGCATCCAGGTCGGCGTTCCGGCGCAGAGCATCGTGTATGTGCGCCAGCAGTCGACCGATCCGACGGTCCGCATGCCGCTGAACAGCCAGGTCGCAGACCCCAACGCCGTGCCGGTCTTCTCGACCTGGATCGGCACTACGCTCGCGGCGTCGATCGACTCCGACCAGGACGGCGTCCCCGACTCCACCGACAACTGTCCGCGGGTGGCGAATGCGAACCAGGCGGACAGCGGCGGGTTCGGCACGACGTCCGCCGACGGCATCGGCTCGGCCTGCCAGTGCGGCGACGTGAACGGCGACGGAAAAGTGGATGCCAGCGATATCACGACGCTGCGCAAGGCACTCACCAAGGTGCCGCCGCTTTCCGGCAACGCGAACCGCCGCTGCGAGTCACCCGCGGCCGACGGCGAGTGCTCGGTGGTGTCCTGGGCGCGGATCGCCAAGGGACTGTCGGGCGCGGCCGCGGCGCACGGCCAGACCTGCGCGGCCGCGACCGAGCTCGGACCCTGAGCTACTTCCGCCCGAAGCCCTTGAGCCGCTCCGCGAGGTCGGGGCCGGCGCCCGGGCTGTTCGCTCGCTCGAAGGCGAGGGCGTCGTCCAGCCCGAGCGCTTCACCGTCGCGAACGAGCGCCTTCTCGGTGCGCAGGGTGAACCACGAGCTCGCGGCGATCTCGCGCGCCCAGGCGAGGGTGCGGGTCTCGAGCTCGTCGTCCGGCACGCAGCGGTTCGCGAGCCCGAGCGCAACGGCTTCGGCGCCGCTCACCGGCTTGCCGTCGAACATCAACGCCTTCGCGCGCAGCGGTCCGATCCGCCGCGGCAGGCGCTGGCTCATGCCCCAGGTGGGCGTCATGCCGAACTTGCCGTGCGTGTCGGCGAAGCGGGCGGACTCGGCCGCGATCAGGAGATCGCAGGCGAGCACGAGCTCGAGCGCGCCCGTGTAGCAGTGGCCCTGGACCGCGGCGATCACGGGCTGGGGCAGGCGCTCGATCCGGTCGAGCGTCTCGGCTTGGAAGTGCAGCGAAACCGCGCGCTCCCCGGCCTGGATCGCACGCAGGTCGTTGCCGGCGGAGAACGATCGTCCGGCTCCCCGCAGCACCACGCAGCCCACGGTCGCAGTCTCGCCCGCGAGGCGGTCGACATGCGCGCGCAGCTCCTCGAACAGCTTGGGCGAAAGCGCGTTCAGCACCTCCGGCCGGTTCAGACACAGGACTGCGACACCGTCCGCGTCGCTCCGCTCGATCAGTCCGGCCATCGTCGGCCCTCCTCGGCAAGGGGAATCACTCGGGCTCCGCGCCACGCCGCTTGCGCAGTGCCAGCTCCACGCCGCCCAGGCGGCGGTTCGCCGCCGGCTTGCGCGGGTGCCCGCCCATCTGTGCCAACACCAGGAAGTCCGCGAACGCGGCCTCCATCGACACGCTGAAGCCCTGCAGGTCCTGGATCTTGTTCACCGCCAGCTTGGCCATGCGCAGCGCTCCGTGCGCGCTCTCGGCGACGCGGCGCGCGTAGGCCAGCGTCTCGCGCTCGAGCGCGTCGGCCGGGATCACGCGGTTCACGAAGCCCAGCGCGGCCGCCTCGTGCGCGTCGATGAAGCGGCTCTCGAACAAGAGCTCCTTGGCCTTGCGCGCGCCCACGTCCCAGGGGATCGAGAAGTACTCGACCTGGCCCGCGAGGAAGCGCGCGTCCGGCGCGGCGAACACCAGGTCCATCGCCGCTGCGATCATCCAGCCGCCGTAGATGCAGTAGCCGCGCACCATCGCAATCGTCGGCTTGGGCAGGTTGCGCCACTTCAGCGTGTAGTCGAGGTTGTACTTGCGGAACGCGTCGTACTCGCGCAGACCGACTTCGGGAATGCCGCGGCGGGCGCGGTCCTCGAGCTGCTCCGGCGTACCGAGGTCGTGGCCCGCGGAGAAGTGCTCGCCCGCGCCGCGCACGATCACCACCTTCACGCCGCGGTCCGCTGCCGCCCGCTCGAGCGCCTGGTCGAGCTGGTCGAGCATGCGCCAGCTCTGCGCGTTGCGATAGCGCGGCCGGTTCAGCGTGATCAGCGCCAGCTCGCCGTCTTCTTCGTAGGTGAGGTCGTGGTCCATCTAGTAGTCGAACGTCCAGATCAGGTCGGCCGAGGAGTCGCCGCGCGTCGAGACCGAGGTCTCGATGCTCCAGTGCTTGTGGAAGCGCCAGTCTACCCGCACGTTGTTGTCCGAGTCGCTGCCGATGCTCCGGCCGTAGCCCACGTAGACGTCCTCGGTCACGTAGCCGCCGAGCCCGACGGTCGTCTCGCCGGTGCTGTTGGTGGAGTTCTCCACCACGACGGTGTCGAGCGGGACGTCGATGCCCAGGCTGTTGTTGAGCGAGTCGAGCACGGCCGCTCCCGCGGTGCCCGCGACCGCCGACTGCACGGCGCTCGCCTGCTGCTGGTCGAGCTCGTCGCGCGTCTTGCCGAAGAGCAAGAGCGCCAGCACGTCGTCCTGCGGGTAGGGCGGATCGCTCGACAGCTGGATCGACGGCGCGGACGCGCGCCCCCGCACCAGCGCGTAGACCTTGATGTCGCGCACGCGGTGCATCGCGCGCACGTCGATGTCCGGGTCGATGTCGGGCCGGCCGACGAACTCGACGTGGGCGCGCTCGACCTCGAAGGTCTTGCCGCGGATGCGATAGGTGCCGTGGGTGGTGTCGATCGCGCCGCGCAGCACCAGCGGCCCGTCGGGGCTCTTCGACGCGACCAGCTGGCCGGCGATCTCGAGGTTCGCGCCCTGGCCCTGCACGCGCCCGTCGTTCGCGATGTCGACCTTCACGTCCACGCTGGCGCCGGCGTAGATCCTGGAGCTCTCGAGCATGGAGCGCTGCGGCCGCGCCGGCACGCGCGAGTCGCGCACGGTCACCTCGCCGAGCAGCGGGTCGGCGCCTCCCGCGAGCGAGTAGTGCAGCGCGTGCAGCTCGAGCTCCCCTCGCGCGGCCAGCGCGTCGAGCGGGCCGTTCACCGCGATCTCTCCGCTCGCCAGCGTCTGCAGGTTCGTCTGCCAGCGCAACGGGAAGCGGTGGAGCGCGAGCCTGAGCTCCGCGACGTCGGGACGCAGATCGACCAGCCGGAGCTGGCCCGTGAGCGCCGCGTTCTGGCCTTCGCCCGCACGGAGCGTGCAGTGGTCGATCCGCAGCCCGTCGTTCGCGAGCAGCAGACGGGCCTCGAGCGGGCCGAAGTGCTGGCCGAGCGCCGGCACGTCCCAGCCCGCGCCGTCGATGCGCAGCTCGCCGTCGAGCGTGGGCTGCCGCTCGCCGCCGTGCAGGTCGACGCGCACGAACGCCGTGCCGGTGACTCCCTGGACCATGGCCGGAATGAGCTCGCGGAAGAGCGCCAGCTCGAGCGTGTCGCTGTGGACCTCGAGCCGGGTGCTCGGGCTCTGGAGCGCGCGCGCGAGCTCGCTCTGCGGCGTCCACGGCAACGCGAGCTGCGCCTGCAAGAGCTCGCGGCCCGCCGCGGCGATGTGCCCTTCGCCCGACAGCACGCCGGCGCTCGAGGCGAACTGCAGCGAGATCCGGTCGACCGCGACCTCGCCGACACTCGGTGCCTCCCAGTCGAGCCGGCCCGCGAGCGCCGGCCGTGGCCAGGCGCCGTCCGCGCGCAGCGTTCCCGAGACGCGCCCGCCCAGCGATTGCTCGAGCCCTGCGAGCGCTCCGAGCCTGGCCAGCGCCACTTGTCCGATCTGGACGCGCAGGTCGCGCGCGGCGGTGGTCGAGACCGCCCCGGCCACGTCGACGGTCTCTCCCGGCGCGAAGCGCAAGCTCGCGCGCTCGATCTGGACCGCACTCCCGTTGCGGCGCAGCGCGATCGGGCCGTTCGCCGCGAGCTCGAGGCGCGGGCCGGCGACCGCGAGTGAGTCGATCTGGTAGCGCGTCGGACCCTGGCTGCGCGCGGCGAGCTTCAGGCTGCCGAGCTCCAGATCCGCGACGGCGAGCCCGTCCGCGGCGAGCTCGACCGTGCCGCTGGGCGCCGACCACGGTCCGTCAGCGCGGAGCTTCGCGCGGACGGAGCCGCGAGCCGTCGCGCCGACGACCGCGGAGAGCGCGGCCAGGTCGGAGACGTCGAGGTCGGCAGCGAGCGCGGCGATCCGGTCCAGGTCTCCGCTGCCCGTGGCCTCGAGACGGCCGGCCGTGGAGCGGAAGCGCGCGCGCTCGATCCGCCAGCGGCCGGCGTCGTAGCTGCCGGACATGTCGCCGCCCGCGATCGCGAGCCTGCCCAGGCGCGACGGCGCGAGCTCGAGCGCGAGCTGCGCGCGGCTGTCGCGCAGCTCGCCGCCGGCCGCGTGGCTCGCGTCCACACGCAGCGTGCCCGCGACGCGACCCGCGAGCTCGGGCCGCGCCGTCAGCACGGCGAGGTCGAGCCCGTCCGCGCGCGCGATCAGGTGGACGCTCGCGAGTGCGGCGGGATCGAGCCAGCCTGCGAGATCGGTGTCGCCCTCGATCCGCACCAGGCCGAAGTCGCTCTCGAAGTGGGACGGTGCGACCACGAGCCGGGAGCCGCGCAGCGAGAGCGCGAGCTCGGCGCCGCGCAGCGCGCGGCCGCCGACGACTCCGGCGTCCAGTGCGACCTGGAGCCGTGCCGCGCCCGGCCATGACGGGTCGCCCTCGCGCGGCAGCACGAGCTGAGACGCCTGACCGGAGACGGTGGCGCGGACGCGGCTGGGCTGGCCCGCCTGGGTCCAGCTCGCGACGAGCTCGACCGGGTCGAGCACGAGGTCGCGGATCTCCAGCGAGAACGGGCGCGGCGGCTCGGGCGCCGCGCCGGCAGGCGTCGCGCCGCCGCTCTCGGGCTCCCACGGCCAGCGCTGGTCCGCCTCGTGCGCGAGCGCGACCCGTGCGCCTTCGATGCGCAGGTGCTCCACGATCGCGCGTCGCTGTGCCCAGATCCAGGTGAGGTCGAGCCGCAGCTCGGCCGAGCGGACCTCGGCGACGGTCTGGCCGCGACACGTCCAGACCAGGTCGTGGAGGGCGAGCTCCGGATAGAGCTCTCCGCTCACTCCACCGATGCGCAGCTCGCCGCACAGGTCTGCGTCCCTCCAGGCGCGGTCCACCTGGAGCTGGATCTCGCGCACGACCCGCTCGCGCTGCCAGCCGCGCGAGAGCGCGAGCAGACCGACCGCCGCGATCCCGCCGCAGAGCGCCGCGGCGCCGCACAGGCCGAGCAGGACGTAGGCAAGCGCGCGAAGCCAGCGCATGCTTCAGAAGGCCTGTCCGATGGCGAACCAGACTCTCACGCGATCGACCCCGGGCGGCGGGTTGATGGGGGTGGCGATGTCGACTCTAACCGGTCCGAGCGGGGTCGCGTAGCGAAGCCCGACCCCGGCCGAGTAGCGCAGCTCCGTCCACTTCCAGTCCCACGGGTTCCTGGAGAGTTGGCCCGCGTCGACGAAGGTGTCGCCGTGGAGCTCGCGCCAGATCGGGAAGCGCCACTCCGCCGAGCCGACGAGCAGGCTGTCGCCGCCCACCGGCTGGCCCTGCGCGTCCTCGGGGCCGAGGTGCTGGAAGTCGTAGCCGCGCACCAGCACGCTGCCGCCGCCGTAGAACAGCTTGGTGATCGGCAGCTCCGCGGAATCGGTGGGGCCGAACGCCGAGATCGTGCCGAGCATCGCCCGGCCTGCGAGCACGGTCGGCCCCAGCGGCAGGTAGCCGCGCGCGTCGATCGTTCCGCGCACGTAGCTGCGCTGCGATCCGAGCCAGTTCGCGGCGGTCTCGATCTGCGCCTCGAGCCAGCTGCCGCGCGTCGGCTCGACCAGGCTGTCGGTGGTGATGCGCCGCACGCCGAAGTTCACGTAGCCGAGCAGGTACCTGTCGAGGGGATTCGAAAGTTCGGTCGCGACGGCGCTCGGAACGCTGCGCACCTTGGTCCACTCGAGGTTGTAGCCGACGTAGCCGCTCCAGCCGAGCCGGAGCGCGCGCTCGACCGACACGCGGCCGAGAAGGGCCACGGCGTCGTACGCCGGCAGCGTGTCGTCGCGGATGCGCGAGTCGAGGAAGAGCGTGGTGCGCGGGTCGGGAACGTGCGGCTCCTTCAGCGTGGCCTGGAACTCGTCGGTGAGCGAGGAGTAGCGGGCGCGCACGTCGAGGCTGTCCGCGCGCCCCGTCACGTTCCGGTGTAGCCAGCCGATCTGCGCGCGCAGCTTGTCCTCGGTCCCGTAGCCCAGCCCCAGCCTCACGCTGTGCAGCGAGCGTTCCTGGACGCGCACCACCACGTCCCGCGTGACGCGCTGGGGCGGCGGCTTGCCGGGGCCTTCCTCGTCGCTCGGCTCGAGCGAGATCTGGGTGATGCGGAACAAGCCCAGGTCGGAGATCTGGCGCTGGCTCCTCTGGATCTCGCTCTCGTTGTACAGGTCGCCGGTCTTGAAGCTGAGCTCGCGCCGGATCACGTCCTCGCCGACCGTCTCCATGCCCTCGATCCGGATCACGCCGAGCGTGACGCGCGGGCCGGGGTGGACCGTCCACGAGATCGTGGCTTCGTTGGTGGCGATGTCGACGTCGCCGCCGCCCTCGATCGTGGCGTCGGGGAAGCCGGCTCCGGCGAGCTCCTGCAGCAGCTTGCGTTTGCCGCCGCCGTAGGTCCCGACCGAGAAGATGGCGCCTTCCTTCAGCGGCAGCTCGGGAATCATCCGGTCGCGCCAGCGCACGTCGCCGCCGGGCAGCTCGGACAGGTCGATGGCGTAGCTGGCGAGGTGGACCGGCGGGCCCTCCTCGACGGCGATCCGGATCTTCACCTCGTCGCCGGTCTCGTTGCGCTCGAGCGTGTAGCTCGCCCGTGCGGCGTAGTAGCCGAGCTCCCGGTAGACCGCGGCGATGCGCTGCATGTCGCCGTCCAGCGTGGGGGGATCGAACGCGGGCAGCTCGCTCCAGAGGTTCCACCAGGGGCGGGTCTGGGTGAACAGCCGCGCCTCCAGGTCGCTGCGGTCGATCGCGTGAAGCCCGGTCCAGGAGATCGAGCGCACCCGGACCTCGGGCTTCGCCGCGGCTGCGGGCGGCGGCTGGTCCTCCGCGCGCGCGGGCGCCGGAGCGGCGAGCGAGAGCACGAGCAGGAGCGGGACGGCACGGCGCGCGCGCATGGCTCGCTCGCTCTCCTCAGGGACGGGCCCCCGTTATAGCAGCCGCTCACGGGCGCCGAAAATTCTCGCGATGGGCGCGCACGGGCGAGCGGAGCTGGCGAGGGTGGCGGGTCTGTCCGCGCTCTTCACCGCCGCGCTCGCCCTATCAGCGTGCAGCTGGTACGGGCCGAAGATCGAGCTGCCCAAGGACAAGCTCGAAGCCGCGCAGAACCCGGCGATCGGCTCGCGTGCGCTCTTGCGTGCGAACCTGGCGGAGCTCGAGATCGCGACCTGGCAGCCCGCGATCCAATCGCTCGTCGACGCGCAGGGAGCGGAGCTGGCCCCGAACGTCGCGGATCCGCTGCGCGCCGCCGTGCGCCGTGCCTATGGCGGGCAGCGCCTGTTCGACCGCGCGGCGACCAGCCTCGCCGACGACTGGGATGCGGACGCGGCGCTCGCGCAGCTCGAGTTCCTGGACACGGGCGTGGGCCACAAGATCCTGCGCGCGCGGGCGCTGCGCCGGAACTCCGGCACGCTGCAGGAGTTCCAGGAGTTCTCGCGCCACTTCGCGCTCGAGAACTTCGCGCCGGTGCGGGTCGAGCTGGTGCGGCGGCTCGACCGGGCGCTGCTGGTGTCCAAGGGCGCGGTGCTGGTGAGCCGCGCGGTGATGGACGGAGCGCTCGCGGCGCTCTCCGAGGCGCTGCCCGGCGCGGAGGGCGCCCGCTTCCGCGAGCTGCGCGTCGAGGCGGCGCGGCAGGAGCCGCAGCTCTATCCCGAGGCCGCGGACCAGGTGCTGCGCTGGTACCTGTTCGCGTTCGAGCCGCTCTCCGACGAGGAGCTCGCGCGCTACGCGCAGTTCGCCGAGTCGCCGGCGGGGCAGTGGTACGTGATCGCCGAGTCCCGTGCGCTGCGCATGGCGGCGAACGGCGCGGGCGAAGACCTGTTCCAGGGCCTCCGCCCGCGCAGCACGCTCTAGTTCGCCTCTTGCACCGTGATCGCGACGGCCTGGGTCAGGAAGATCTCCGCCTGGTCGCCGACGCTGATCTGGTCGAGCTTCTCCGGGTGCAGGACCTTCACCGCGACGACGTCGCCGGTGTCGGTCCGCAGCGTCACCGACGGGGTTTGCTTGTCGATCGACACGATCGTCGCGGTCAGACGCACGACGTCCGCGCCGACCGCGCCCGGCTTCTCGCCCGGAGGCGCCGAGCTGACCCCCGAAGCGGCCTGGGTCGCAGTGTCGGTCAGCGTGCCGGGCTTGTGGATCTCGTAGGCGATCGACTCGTAGTAGGTCGTGGTCACTTTGTCGCCCACCTTGATCTGCGCGAAGTTCTTGACCTCGGGGCCGCACTTCACGACGACCACCTTGCCCGATTCGTCGCCCTTCAGCGTGACCAGGCGCTTGGTGGCGTCGATCTTCGTCACCGTCGCGGTCTTGGTGACCTGGTTCTCGGTGTAGACGCCGCTCACCGGCTCCTTGTCGCCGCCCATCATCGAGCAGCCGCCGAGCGCGAGTCCGATCACGACGAGCGTTGCGAAGCGCTGAGACATTCGGGGGTACCTCCGGGGCGCAAGCTTGCACGAAGCTGGGTGTTCCGTCACGCGCGGGAGAAGAACAGCCCCGCGGCGAGCAGCAGCCCGCCGGTGAAGTGAAGCCCGAAGACGCTGGCGAAAGCCTGTGTCATTCTGCGGGGATCCGCCGGGGCCGTCAGCGCGATCCGCGACGCGATCAGCGCGAACGGCAGCGAGGCGAACGACCACACGGCTGCGGTCGGAAGCACGCCGGTGACCACTGCGAGCGCCAGGATCGCGTAGGGCAGGGCGAGCAGCAGCGGCACCAGGCGCCCGGCGCCCGCGGGGCCGAGCCGCACCACCGGCGTGCGCTTGCCGTGCCGCTTGTCGGCGTCGTGCTGCGGGAAGTGGTGCATGTAGAGGATCGCCATCGCCAGCAGCCCCACCACGCTGGACACCACGAGGCAAGTCGAAGTGACCCGTCCGGTCTGGGCGAAGTAGGTGCCCGCACCCGCGAGCGGCCCGAACAAGAGGAAGGTCACCGGCTCGCCCGCGCCGTAGTAGGCGATGCGCAGCGGCGGCGCAGTGTAGAAGTAGCCGAGCGCGGCGCCGACCAGGCAGATCCACAGCACGGTGTGAGTCTCTCCGGGCGCGCGCGCGTCGAGCCACAGCCCGCACGCCACCGCGACCGCACCGCAGACTGCGGCGAAGACCGCCACGCCGCGCTTCCCGAGCGCGCCGGTCTGGATCACGCGGCTGCCCAGCGGGAACGGGTTGCGCGCGAACTCGGGGTCGGCGTCGAGGCCCGAGGCGTCGTCGAACCAGTCGTTCACCAGGTTGACCGCGCCCTGCGCCGCCAGCATGCCCAGCAGGGTCAGCGCGAACGTGACACCGTTCGGTGTCACGCCGTCGTAGGCCACCAGCGCGGTGATGGTGAGCACCGGCATCGCGCCGGCGGTGAGCGACGGGAGGCGCAGCGCGCGCAGCAGCGTCCCGAGCGAGGGCACGCTCAGCCCGCCTCGGTGCGGACGCGGATCCCACCCCAGGTCGCGACTGCGCCCTGGCCGTGACACGAGACGCTGCCCTTGCCCGGCACGATGTCCTTCTCGGTCATCATGCCGAGCGCGATCACCGATGACCCCAGGTCGGGCACCGAGGTCTCGCGCTTGAGCGTGCGACCGTCCATCCTCCACTCGAGCGTGGCCGCCGCGCGGTCGTACACCAGCGCGTAGCGGTGCAGCTGGCCGGGCTCCGACACGCCGCGGAACTCGTCGAACAGCGAGAAGTAGCGCGGCCCGGTCTCGCTGCGGGGCGCGTTGGCACCTGGGAACGGGAGCCGCGCGTAGACCGTGGCGACCGTGCGGTTCGCCGCGAACACGTCGATCGCGACGCCCGCGGCGAGGTCCATCAGGTGGAAGCTCACGAACCCGTCGTAGAGGTCGTCGTCGCGACCGCTCACCACCAGCGCGGACATCTCCCACTCGACCGTGAGCCGCCCGTCGCGCGGCGCCTCGAACGTGCGGGTCGAGAAGTACATGTGTTTGGCGTTGTCGAAGAACTGGACCTCGTCGTGACTGCGCGTGAAGGGAACGGCGGCGACGCGCAGCCGGTCGTTCTGCACGATCACGACCGCATCGGGCTCGCGGAAGGGCCAGAAGCCACCGCTCGCCATGGGGAAGCCGGCGGCGATCCAGGCCCGCTCGGTGGGCTCGGCAGAGATCACGCAGCCGAATCCGCCCACCACGGTCCACTCGCTCGACATCGCAACTCCTTCCCCGGGCCGACCGGGGAGGCGAGTGTACCGGACGGAGCGGGGCTCAGTAGTCGTCGTGCGCGAGGTCGACGCCCGCGAAGCCCGCGAAGAAGTCTGCGAGCTCGAAGGCGTCGAAGCCGACGTCGAAGCCCAGCATGTAGAGGTGCGCCACGGCGCCGATCTCGCCGCGGCCGTAGTCGGGGCCCTCGCCGTCGTCCGAGCTCGCGGGGCCGAGTGCGAAGCCGCTCTGCGACGCGATGCCGAAGGGCAGCGGCAGCTTCGGCCGCCCCCGCGGGCCCGGCAGCCCGATCCAGGTCGCCCTGTAGTCGCCGAGGAAGAGCGGAGCGGAGCGCGTGATGCGCGCACCCAGCGCCCAGCCCGGGCCCGCACGCACCTGGAAGCGGACCACGTCGAACAGGTCGAAGACGCGGTCGGGAACGTACATCAGCACCTTCCACGCCTTGTCGGCGGCGGAGCTCACCGGGGCGCGCTGCGGCGGCTCTTCGAGCGGGATCTTGCCCGCGTGCCCCAGCGGCGCGGCACAGAGCGACGCGACCAGCGCGAACGCCGCCGCGAACCGGTGCGCGTGCTCCGCGATCGGTCTCACCCCGCGCTGATGGGTATCCCTTCGCGCGCGGCGGCGCCAGCCGAGCGGCTAAGATGCCGCCGATGCGCTTTGCAGGAGTGCTGTTCGACCTCGGCGGGGTGGTGCTCGGCTCGCCCCTGCACGCGATCGCGCGCTTCGAGCGCGCACGCGGGATCCGCCCGGGGTTCATCAACCGGGTGGTGGTCGATACCGGCCCGGGCGGCGCGTGGTCCCGGCTCGAGCGCGGCGAGCTGCGCGTGGACGAGTTCGTGCCCGCGTTCGAGCGCGACTGCCTGGCGGCCGGCGAGCGCGTCGCCGCCGCGGAGATGATGGAGGCGATCCGCGAGGAGTCGCAGCCGCGGCCGGCGATGCTCGCTGCGATCGGCGCGCTGCGGCGCAGCGGATTGCGGGTGGGCGCGCTGACCACCAACTGGGTGTCGGTGGCGCCGGCGCCGAGCGGGCTCGGGCTGGTGCTGCGCGTGCGGTTCGCCGCCTTCGTCGAGTCGGCGGTGGTGGGCTTGCGCAAGCCCGACCCGCGCATCTACACGCACGCGTGTCAGGCGCTCGGAGTCGCTCCCGAGCGGGCCGTGTTCCTCGACGACATCGGCGCGAACCTGAAGCCGGCGCGCGCGCTCGGCATGCACACCATCAAGGTGGACTCGCCGGAGCAGGCGCTCGCGGAGCTCGAAGGGGCGCTGGGTCTTCCGCTCGCCTGACTATGCCTCGAGAGCCAGGAACTCCCTGCGCACGCGGTCTGCCTGCGGATGCGCGGCGATGCGCTCGAGCAGGACCTGCTTCTGCTGCACCGCGGCCAGCGGCGGCTGCTCGATCGTCGCCCACTTCACGATGCCTTCCCAGAGCGTGTCCACGATCTCGCGGCCCGTGCGGCGGCCTCCGCCGGCGATCTTGAACTCGAGCGTCCGCAGCTCGCCGAGATAGAGCCGCAGCGAGTGCACGTGCACCGCCTCGTCGAGGCGGATGCGGTTCACGATTTCGGCAGCGTGGGCGGCCTCGGGGCGGCGATCGCGGAACAGCTCCGGGTCGCGCAGCAGCGTCTCGGTGGAGGAGAAGCCGCGTTCGGCGCGGAACTCGATCATCAACAGGTTCAGCAGGAAGTAGACCAGCCGCTCGAACTGGATCGGCAGGTCCGGGAACACCGGCACGCTCGCGTCCGGCCGCGCGATGTTGTCCGGCACCGCCGGGACGGGGAACGCGGTCTTGCCGAAAGCGAGGTCGCGCAGCGCGAACCACATCACGTCGTGGCCGCCGATGCCGCGGTCCGGCTCGCCGCCCTCGTCGAGCCCGTGCGCGCGCAACAGGCCCCGGTTCAGGTGCCCGATCGCGAGCTCCGAGACGTCCTGCGCGATCACGTCCTGGAACGATGGGAAGACCATGTCGGCGAGCACGCGGCCGCGCGCCTCGATCATCCCGATGATCGTGAGCGAGTTCCAGAACGTCTGGCCCAGCCCCTCGCAGATCAGCAGCTTCTGCTGCGGCTCGGACGGGTAGCGCACGCCCGCGAGCAGCGACGAGTCAGCCGGCAGGAGATCGCCGCCGCGCGCCCGGAGCGCCTCGGTCCAGGCGTCCAGCGCCGGCTGGCGCACCAGCGTGCGCGGCGGGATGTAGCGGCCTTCGCCGTCGAAGCCGCCGTGGAGCAGGTGCCCGGCCTCGATCTGCGGGCGGGCGTAGTCGTGCGAGCGCAACAGCTCTTCTGCGCCGTACTGCAAGCGCGTCATCTCGGCTCCTTTCTCTCGAGCGGGCGCGCCGGTGCCACCAGCGCGCGCGCGCAGAATCGGACCAGGTCGGCGAGCAGCGCGGCGCGCGAGATGCGCGCGCGCGCGCCGTAGCGCAGCCCCTGCTGCACCAGCCCGACGATCGCGTAGGCGGCCACCGCGGGATCGAGGTCGCGGCGCAGCTCGCGCCGCCGCATGCCCTCGCGCAGCCCTTCGGTGAGGGACTTGGCCAGGTGGTCGCGCAGGCTCGCGTCGGAGGGCAGGTCCGCCGCGAGCACCGCCTCGTCGGTGAACGTCGCCGCCAGCACGCCCGGGTTCTCGTCGGAGAACTCCGTGATCGCCTCGAGCGAAGCCAGGAGCCGCGACTCGAAATCGTGTGCGTCCGCCGCCCGGCCGCGGATCCGCTCCATCAGCTCGTGCCCCGCGGCCTCGGTGAAGGCGAGGAAGGCCGCGCGCTTGTCGGCGAAGTGCACGTAGAACGTGCCGATCGCCACGTCGGCCTCGCGCGCAATGTCCTGCGGCCGAGTCGCGTCGTACCCGTCGCGCGCGAACAGCGTCCGCGCCGCGGCCAGCAGCCGCTCCCGCGTCTCCGCTTTCCGCCGCTCGCGCCGCGACGGCGCCAAAGCCACCGATGTCACGTCACTGATTTTTTATCATCAATGATGGATTGTCAATCGGAGGAGGATGGGGGTCTGAGGACCGATGCGCTTCGCGCTCCGCGCAGAACCCGCCGGTCGCGGTCGCGAGTACGCTGCACGCTCCCTCTGGGTTCAGCGCGGCCGCGCTCGCGAATCGGATCTCTCCGGCTCCCAAAGGTTGGAGCCGCGGGGATCGGCTCGGCGGCTCGCGCTCATCGTCCGCGTCCATTGGTTCTTCTCTACTCGAGCAAGGACATGGTTACTGCGGGGGGCGAGCGAAGGCCGCCCTGAGCGAGCCCGCAAGCGAAGCGCGCAGCGAGCCGCAGGCGAGCGTAGGCCGTCAGGCTCAGGCTCGCTATGGGTCGAAGTCTCGAACCTTTCTTGCCACGACTCCGACGTGGAAGACGGGACTTCCGGCGGTCGTGAAGCGGTGGCGGTAGCGCTGCTGGGTCGCCACGTTCATTGCGCCGCTCTGGATCATCCGGTGGACCACGCGCGCGAACCGGGAGTCGCGGCCGCCCTCGGCGGTCTCGGCGTTCAGGTGGAACGCGGCCCAGCCGTCGGGGGCCAGCAGGTTGAACGCCTCGGTGAACGCGTTCGGGGCCGGCTCGTCGGCCGCGAGCGCGTCGACGCAGGTCATGCAGTTGAAGTCGTAGGCCATGAGCTCGTCGCGCTGCGCCTCGGACAGCCGGCGCATGTCGAGCACCAGGTAGTCGCGATACACGTCCGCGTGGTCGCGCTCCGCGGCGGCCGCCGCGGCCGCGGTCGCATCGACTCCCACGATCTCCGCAACCCCCAGCGCGTTCAGCTCCTCGCCCATCCAGCCATTTCCGGCGAACAGATCGATCGCGCGTAGGTCCCGCGGAGAGGCGTTCGCGGCGCGGAGCTGGCGGTCGAGCAAGTGGCAGAGCGCCCCAGGTGCATTTCCCCGCAGCAGGTTGCGGACCAGGTGCTCGTAGACGCCCGGCCACTCCCACAGCCTCGGATCACCGCGGAAGCGGACCTGCCGCTGCACGCCGGCGTCGTCCACCAAGCAGTAGCCGGCCTCCTTCGCGTTCGTGGAAGGCGCCTCTGGCAGGCTCACCTCTCGCGCCTGCGCGCTGCGGAGCGAGACGGCACGCAGGAGCGGCTCGGCCGGAGCACTCATCGGGTCTCCTGTTTCCAGCTTCCAAGCTTGCGGCCCGGTCCGGAGAGCCGTGCTCGGGGCATGCGCTTGGGGGACGCCTGCCGGGGGTGCTGCATTCGTGGATATAAGAGAGATGTTCCTGGTAGTAAAGGGTTCCGTGCGCGGGATGCCTAGCGCCCGGTCTCGTTGGACTACTCTACGTACATGGCTGTTTCCGAATCGACGCGGGCGGTGGTGGTGAGCGGTGGAACCGGGGCGCTGGGCCGGGCGGTGGTCTCCCGGTTCCTGGCGGCCGGGGACCGCGTGGTGGTGCCCTGGATCGTGAAGCGCGAGCTCGAGGAGCTCGAGAAGGCGGAAGCGGACGCCCTGCGCGCGGGCCGGCTCGCGCTGATCGAAGCGGACGTCGCCGAGGAGTCCGGCGCGGGCCGCATCGTGGAGGCCGCCGGCCCGGTCCAGGTGCTGGTGAACGGCGTCGGGGGCTACGCCGGCGGCAAGCCGGTGCACGAGACCGAGCTCGAGCTGTGGGACCGCATGTATCGCATCAACCTCCGCACCGCGGTCGCGCTCACGCGCGCGGTGGTGCCGGCGATGCTCGGCCGCGGTGGAGGTTCGATCGCGAACATCTCTTCGCGCGCCGCTCTGGACCGCCCCGCGGGCCTGGGCGCCTACTCCGCCGCCAAGGCCGCGGTGCTCGCGCTCTCCGAGATCGTGCAGAAGGAGGTCGGGGACCGGCGCGTGCGGGTCAACACGATCATCCCCACCACCATCGACACGCCGGCCAACCGCGCGGCGATGCCGAACGCCGACTTCTCGCAGTGGACGCCGCCGGCGAAGATCGCGGAGGTGGTCTACTGGCTGTCGAGCGACGCCGGAGCCACGGTGCGCGGCGCGCTGGTCCCGGTCTAGGCGCGCTCGCGCAGGAACGAGTTGGCGAGCGCATCGACGTACTCGTTCCAGCGCGAGCCGTCGTGCGCGCGGATCCACACCAGCGACACGTGCGGGTGTCGGCCCGCGAGCGCCCACAGCGTCTGCACCAGCTCGAGATTCGCGATCGGTCCGGCCTTGCGCCGCCAGCCGCGCGCCTCCCAGCCCGCCGCCCACTCGTTGATGGTCTTCACGCACAGCTCGCTGTCGGAGTGCACGGTGATGCGCGCGTCCTCGGGCAGCGCGCGGTAGGCCTCGATGAGCGCCCTGAGCTCCATGCGGTTGTTCGTGGTCGCGGGATCCGAGCCGTGCTTCTCGCTGCGCACGCGGTCGCTTTCCACCCAGACGTAGGCCCAGCCGCCGGGGCCGGGGTTGCCGACGCAGGCCCCGTCGGTGAAGACGCCTTCCTTCGGGCCGCTGGTGTAGCGCGCGAGCACTTCCTCGGGCCGGAGCGGCGAGCCGTTGCGCTTCGAACTCATGCCGGCGTTTGGTTTACACTTCCCGCGCGCGGAGCGCACACGGGAGTCTGGACATGGCGAAGGAATTCGAGATCAGCGAGGAGATGCGCGCCCAGATCGGGCGCGAGTCGCCGCCCTGGATCCATGAGGTCACCACCACGAGCGTCCGCGCGTTCGCGCGCGGGGTCGGCTACACCGACCCGGTCTATTTCGACGTCGACGTGGCGCGGAAGGCCGGCTACCGCAATCTGCCCGCGCCACCGACCTATCTCGGCACGCCGGTGTTCATTCCCGGGCGGTCGAGCGACACCTTCAGCGGCCCCACCGAGGGTCAGCCTGCGGTGAAGCACGGTCTGCCGGGGCTGCTCGACGGCGGCACCGAGACCGAGTACTTCGACCAGATCTGCGCGGGCGACACGCTGGTCGTGGTCTCCAAGGTCGCGGGCCTCGACGTGCGCGAGAGCAAGTCGCTGGGGAAGATGCTGATCACCACCAGCGAGACCACCTACACCAACCGGGACACCGGGAAGCTCGTCGCGCGCCAGCGCGGCCAGGCGATCTTCTACTAGGAGCGGGAGCAGAGACGTGGCCATCACCTGGGATGCAGTGCGCGAGGGTCAGGAGCTGCCGGTGCTCGAGAAGAACCCCGGAGTCACTCAGCTGGTGAAGTACGCGGCGGGATCGGGTGACTTCAACCCGCTGCACCACGACTACGCCTTCCCGCAGGCGAAGCAGCTCGGCTCGATCATCGTGCACGGTCGGTTCAAGTACGCG
>Ga0306920_100003230_pt1 | contig 20656 bp, 16 predicted proteins | sample flu12Cox44000170_FD_204666 | JGI IMG/M metagenome (GOLD analysis project Ga0306920, IMG submission 204666) | Lab enrichment of tropical soil microbial communities from Luquillo Experimental Forest, Puerto Rico - flux4day.12C.oxic.44.000.170 (v2)... | ecosystem: Environmental > Terrestrial >... | reverse complement strand
CCCCATCACCGCGGGCGTGGATGCAGCGGTGTTTGAGCCGGAGACCGGCATGGTGTATGTCTCGACGCGCGAAGGCTTTGTCCACATCTTCCACGAAGACACGCCGGATCAGTTCAGCGAGGTAGAGAAGGTGAAGACGGAATTGGGCGCGAAGACCATGGGCCTGGACACCAACACGCACAACATATTCGTGGATACGGCCGACTTTGCGCAAGCGGGCACAAACGGGCGGCCGCAGGCGGTTCCGGGGACCTTTCGCGTGCTGGTGTACGGAAAGTAGACGAGTACCGGTTGGGCGTGCCAGCGGCCCTCCCGGCGAGGGAGCTCGCGTAGTCTTTTGCGAATTGAGAAAGCTCGCCAATCGGCAGTATGCAGCCGTTGAGTTTTCCGTCCTATGACCCCGGGTTAGAAGCCGGAAGGGCGGTCGGAAACGACGGCGAAGGCGCGTTCCAGGGCGATGCCGGCGCGGCAGAGCGTGCCCTCATCAAACAAGCGGCCGATCAGGGTGATGCCGTGGGGAACGCGGCGCGGCGGAGAGAATTTCGGTAGTGGATGCTGCGGATCGGGCGCCCAGTCCGAGCGCGCCTGGGAGACTAGCACAAAACCAGCTCGCATGGTCAGCGAGGGGTGGCCAGTGTTGTTGCTGATGGTGAGCATTTCGTCGCGGAGCGACGGGACCAGCAGCAGATCCACGTCGGAAAAAATTCGCGCCATCTCCTGGCAGACTTTGCGCCGGAAACGATCGGTCTGAACGAAATCCACGGCAGAAAGAAAACGTGCTTGACGGAAAAGGTTGGGCCAGGAGTCATGTGTCTGCATTTTCAGTTGATCGACGCCGTGCGTAAGCGTGAGCTCCTCGAACGAGGCGGCACCTTCGGCGAAGAGATTGGTGTTGAGTGAGCCATAAGGCCAATCAGGGAGAAACACTTCGACCGGGCGCATGCCAAGTTTCTGGATGGTTTCCAGAGCCGCGCGGTCGACGTCCGTGGCGGGAGGCTGCGTCATCCAGTTAGGAAAGTAACCGACGCGAAGTCCTTTGATGGATGCTCCGGAATCGAAGTCGAGATGGCTGGGGACGCTCGAAACGTCACCAGGGTCGGGGCCGGTGAGGGCTTCGAGGACGAGGATGGCGTCTTCGACCGAGCGGGTCATGGGGCCGAGCTTGTCGAGCGACCAGCAAAGGGTCATGGCTCCGGTGCGCGGGACCCGTCCGTAGGTGGGGCGAAGGCCGGTGACGCCGCATCGCATGCTGGGGCTGACGATGCTGCCGCCGGTTTCGCTGCCGATGGAGAACCCGACCAGGCCGGCGGCGGTGGCCGCGCCTGGACCGGCGCTCGAGCCAGAGGCACCTTCTTCAAGCAGCCACGGATTCATGGTTTGGCCGCCGAACCAAATGTCGTTGAGGGCGAGCGCGCCGAGGCTGAGCTTGGCGATCAGAACCGCGCCAGCCTCGTGCAGACGCTGGACGACGACAGCATCTTGCGCAGGGATGCGGTTGCGAAAAGGCTCGGCGCCGAAAGTGGTGGGGATGCCGGCGGTGTCCAGAAGATCTTTTCCGCCCCAGGGGATCCCATGGAGCGGGCCGCGGTATTTGCCGGCAGCGATCTCGGCGTCGGCTTTTCTGGCTTGAGCGAGAGCGAGATCACGAGTGAGGGTGATGACCGAGCGAAGTCGAGGATCGAATTGTCCGATGCGACGGAGATAAATGAACGTGAGGCGCTCGGAAGTGAGCTTGCCCTGCTCGATCCAGCGAGAGAGCTTGGTGACGGGGGCGAAGGCAATGTCTGCCTCGTCTGAAGGGAGGGGGCCGGGGTCGGAATCGGTGCGGACGAAGCGATCGCGCGCCGAGGCCGGTCGCTGGTCCGGGTGCACGGAATCGTACCGCGAGAATGGAGCGAGCGTGGGTTCGAGAGCCACGTTGCGCGGGCCGGTGCGGCGCTCCATAAGAGCGGCCATGTTCACCCGCCAGGAGGCCGCGGCTTGCGTGCGCTCGGCAAGCGTGAGTTGCACGCGAGCAAGCTTTTCGGCTTCCGCGAAGCTGGCGGGAGCAACTTCAGGGCCGACGGCCGGGCCGGTGCCGAAGGCGGAAGGCGCGCCGGGAGGGAGTTGGGACGGTTCTTGCGCCTCGGCGTTGAGAGAAACTGCGGCGCCGAGAAGCCCAAGCGACGCTTTGGCAAAAAACTGCCTGCGGGAATCTGGCATGAGCCCTCCGAGAGAAAGCGGAAGCATTGTAGCCGAGTCTCGAAGACCGCGCCGGCACAAGGGAAATCCCTGTCAGGAGCGGAAGAGGACGGACTCGCGCTGGAACATTTTGACGGCAATGAATAGTGCCGCTGCGGCGTAAACACTGCTCGAGAGCAAGATGAGCAGGATGTAGTTCCAGTGGAAAGTGCCGGCGACGATTTCCTTGCAGACCAAACTGGTGCTGAGGATGGGAACCAGCGCGAGCTTGGGATTCAGATCAAAGCCGGGCAGAAGCGAGGCAACGGCAGGAATGACCACGACGAAAGTCAATGGCGTCAAATAACTCTGCGCTTCCTTGTAGCTCTTGGCGAACAAGGCGATGGTCAGCAAGACCGAAGCGAAGAGCACGGCCAGGGGAAGAGCCATGAGGAAGACCGACAGAATCGCAGGAAAGCCGAGGTGCAACTGGAACACGGCGGCGTCCTTTTGGGTCATGGCTCCAGAGTTGCCTACCAGATAGAACGAAGTCCCCATGGAAATGATTGCGAGGATGGCGGTGGAGAGCGAGGCGGAGAGAACGAGTAGAAATTTCCCGAGTACGAGGTCGACGCGCGAGAGGGGGCTGGATAGGATGGTCTCCATGGTGCCGCGTTCTTTTTCGCCAGCGGTCAGGTCAATGGCTGGATAGATGGCGCCGGTCATGGAAAGAAGGATGACCATATAGCCGAGGAGACCGCCGAGAGCGGCCCCGCTGACTTTTTCTGGAGGAGCGACGTTTTCCTGCTTGACCTCGAACGGCTTGATGATGTCGCTAGGAAGGTTGCGAGCGGAAAGGCGGCTGGAAATGACCGAATCGCGGTAATCGTCAAAGAACTTTTCGACGTGATTTGCGCCGAAGGAAGACTTGATTTCCCCGTGATAGAAATAAATCTTGACGGTTAACGCTTGGCCCTGCGTCAAGGCGGAGTCGAAGCCCTTGGGGATTTCCACGGCCGCGCGAATTTCCTTTTCGGAGATGCGTTTCTTCCAATCGTCCGTGTAAGGGACGATGTCCAGGTCTTTCACTTGCCCGAGCTTTTCGACAACTTGAGGCGAATCTTCGCCGTGGATAATCATGACCCTCGCGGTCTCTTTTTCGGCCTTGCCGATCATCACGGTCATGAGCGAAGTCATTCCCACCATAAGGATGGGGAAAGCGAGCAAGGGCACTAGGACTGTGGAGATGAGCGTGCGCCGGTCGCGGAGCCACTCGGTCAGTTCCTTTCGATAGACGATGCCGACGTTGCGAAAGTTGATCACTCAGGCCTCCGAATTCTTGAGAAGAGGGCCGACGACCTTGACGATGATTTCTTCGAGGTTGTGTTCCGCATATTTTGCACGAAGCTCGGGGACGGTGCCATCGGCGAGGAGTTTGCCGTCATGGATGATGCCGACGTGGTCGCACAGGCGGTCGACCTCGCTCATGATGTGCGTGGAAAAAATGATGGCTTTGCCGCGGTCGCGGCAGTCGCTGATGAAGGTGATGATGGTGCGGGCGGTCATGACGTCCAGGCCGGTGGTGGGCTCATCGAAAATCATGACCGGAGGATCGTGGACGAGAGTACGGGCGATGGACGTTTTTTGCTTCATGCCGGTGGACAGTTTGTCGCAGCGGCGGTCGCGAAAACCGTTCATGTCCAGGCGGTTGAAGATGTCGTCAACGCGCTTCTTGAGCGTGGGCTCGTCGATGCCGTTCAGGCGCCCGAAGTATTCGACCAGTTCCTTGGCGGTCAGTCGGGGATATAGAGCGGTGGCGGTTGAGAGAAATCCGACGTTGGCGCGAACTCTTTCAGGTTCTTCTACGACATCGTGGCCGCAGACGACAGCCGTGCCGTCGGTCGGTTCTAGGATGGTAGCGAGCATGCGCAGCGTGGTCGTCTTGCCGGCGCCGTTGGCCCCGAGCAAACCATAGATTTTGCCGGGATGGCAGGTGAAACTGACGTCTTCCACCGCGCGGATTTCGCCGCGCTTTTTGTCCTGGAACCGCTTGGACAGGCCACGAGCTTCAATCATCCGGAGATCCTCGCAGGAATTCGTAAAGCAGGACACCGAGCTTCAGAGTGTACTACGGAAGAGACCCGGGAAGATTACACGGCGTGAGCAGGGAGCAGGCGAGGAGCGCGCAGATCAGCCTTTGTGACAGGCAGGGCACTGTTTTGCATCGAACTTATCGGGGGTAACGCGAAACATGTTGTTGCACTGGATGCACACGCGGTGAAGAACGGTGCTCGAGACAGGCGCCAACTTGGGCGAGCGCTTTGCAGCCGGCGGGCTTGTTTGGGCGCTAGGGGTTTCGGCAGCCATAGACTCATACTAGCACGTGGAGGCCGGCTGACCAACCATCGGCATCCCAACCCCGGGGTAGAGCATCTTTCTTTTGTGTAGGATGCGGGAAAATTGCTTATGAAAATCGCCTCTTCTAGCGAACCTGATTACCCGCTGGTTCGGCCGGTGGTTGCTCACCTGGCGCGGCTTTCCGCGTGTGTTTACGTAGGGCATGGAGCGGACAGAAAGCCGCGCGACCCTGGTTAGAATGCAGTATCTTGGAACCTTCCGGGCAAGGGCGGGGCGCCAGCTGCACGCAAATTGATGGGATTAGGCGAGGGAAGAGCGTTTTCATGCTCCTCGAGCGCCAAGGACGAAAAAGCGCGGAATAAGAACTCATGGATCGAAAGCTGCGAAATCGGATTCTGCTCTACCTGTTCCTGGCAGCAGTGCTGGCGTTCGTCCTGATCAAGTTGAGCGGACGCAAGCCGGCCCCGAAGATTTCCGCCGTGAGCCCTGTCCGCGAGAACCTAATGTCGTACATCAGCAGCAATGGAAAAGTCGAGCCTATCACGCCTGAGGTAATGCGCGCGGAACTGGATACCTTCGTCGAGAAAGTCTACGTGAGTGAAGGACAGCAGGTGAAGAAAGGGCAGTTGCTGATGGAGTTGGACGTCAAAGACGCCGCGGCGCAGCTTGCGGAAAGGCGGGCGAAGCTGCTCCAGGCGCAGGATGATTTGCGGATGGCCAGAGCGGGGGGGAGACCGGACCAGGCCGCGAAAGTTGCGGGGGACTTGACCAATGCCCAAAAGGAGCTCAACCGTCTGCAAAAGAATCACGACGCGCTGGCCCAGCTGTTGGCAAAGCACGCGGCGACGGCGGAAGAACTGGCCACGAACGATCTGGCGCTCGGCAAGGCGCAAGAGGAAGTTATCAGGCTGACGGCGGTGAAGCAGGAGTTTGACCGCGGCGTGAAGCTCGAGGGCGATCGCGCGGCACTCGAAGTGCAGCAACTGCAAGACCAAGTCGCAGCACTCGAAGAAAAAGTACGACAGGGCCGAATCACGGCTCCGGCAAATGGAACTTTGTACTCGCTCGGCAGGGATGCGGCCTCATTGCCACTGAAAGCGGGAGACTACGTAAAGGTCGGCGACCTGCTGGTCGAGATGGCGGACCTGCACAAGGTGCGGGTACGCGCCTTCGTCGACGAGCCGGATCTTGGCGGGCTGGAAGTGGACGAGCCGGTGAGAATCACCTGGGACGCGCTTCCCAGCAAAACCTGGATGGGCAAGACCGAAACCATTCCCAAACAAGTGGTACAGCGAAACACCCGCAGCGTGGGTGAATTGCTTTGTTCGGTGAACAACGACAATCTGGAGCTGCTGCCGAATACCAACGTGACTGTGCGCATCAATTCGAAAGAGCGCCTCGGCGTGCTGTCTGTGCCCCGCGGAGCGGTGGAGGCCGAAGGCGGAAGGCGCTACGTGTATGTGGTGAGATTGAAGCAGCTTGGGGTAGGCAGGTCCACGTTGGAGAAACGCGAGATCCATGTGGGCATCGCCGACGCAACCAACTACGAGGTCGTAAGCGGTTTGCAGGAAGGCGAATTGGTGGCCTTGCCCGGTGACCTGGATCTGCGCGACGGCATGGACGTAATTGTCGTGAATACCTCGGTCAGGAATGACTAGGGACGCACGCATGGCTAGCAGGGGCAAACTCGGCTTGGTAATGGTGCTCCTGGCGGGGACGGCCATGGCGGCCGCTCGGGCAACCGTCAAGCTTGACGAGAGCCTCGAGGAGGCGCGGCGAGCTTACGAAGCCAGCGACTACCCGAAAGCCATCAAGGTCCTCGAGGAGGCCTCCGCCAGAGATCCGAAAAACGGCGACGTTCAGTTGCTGCTGGCGAAAAGTTACCTGGAGCTGCAGCAGCACGACGCGGCGATTCGCAGCGCCGAGAAAGCGGTGGCGCTCGATCCGCAAAACTCTGTTTTTCACGAGTGGCTGGGAAGGGCGTACGGGGACAAAGCGGACCGTGCCGCATGGTTTTCCGCCATTTCGCTGGCAAAAAAAACCCGAAAGGAATTTCAAATCGCCGTGGAGCTGGACGACCGGAATTTTTCGGCGCGGCAGGCGCTGATTGAATTTGATTGCAGCGCGCCGGGACTTGTGGGTGGAGGAGAAGAGAAAGCCCGGCCCCACATCCAGAAACTGATGGAACTGAACGCTGCGGAGGGCTATTACGCCGCTGGGAATTGCCGGCGCCAAAAAAAGGACTTCGCTGCGGCAGACGAGGAGTTCACCAGATCGCTCGAGAACACCCCGAAATCGGCGGAGTTGATCTACGACATTGGCGACTACGCGATGAAGCGCGGGCAGCCTGAGCGCTTGCTTTCCGTGGTCGAGGCCGGAGAACGCGTGGCGCCAAACGATCCGCGAGGGAAGTTTTACCGCGGGGTGGCGCTGGTCCTGCGCAAAGAAAAACCGGAAGAGGCCGAACGCTTGTTGCGAGAGTACGCGAACAAGGCCCCCAAGAGAACCGCTTATCCTTCCGCGGCGTGGGCACACGCGTGGTTGGGACGGTTGCACGAAAACAATGACAACATTCGAGAAGCGAGGGAGGAATTTGAAAGCGCGCTCCGGCTGGATCCGAGAAACAAAATAGCTCAGGAAGGGCTCAAGAAACTGAAGAAGAACTAAGCCTCTTCTGTAAACTGCTTCCAGCCGGATCTCCGGCGTTCTCCGAGCGATAGAGGAAAACGATGGACATCCGAGAGACCATGGCGGTGGCAATCGACGCGCTGCGCGCGAACAAGCTGCGCGCAATGCTGACGTCGCTCGGAGTGATCATCGGGAGCGCCTCGGTTGTTCTGGTTGTCACCGTGGCGCTAACCAGCCGGAAGTTTGTGCTCTCACAAATCGAAGCAACCGGAGCCAATCTGGTCTGGGTGGAATTGGTGCAGAGACCGGACAAAGCACCGCCGCGCAGCCATGAAATGACCTTGGACGATCTAGAAGCGGCAAAGTCCGTCCCTCACGTGGCCGCCGTGGCAGGCACGAGCGAACACCCCATGACCATGACCGTGGATGGCGTAGACCGGGCAGTGAACCTGGTAGGTGTGACCGAGGGTTACGAAACCATTCGGCGGCTGCTCATTGTCCGCGGGAGGTTTTTTGACGCCGGCGACATGGAAATGCGCAGCAAGGTCTGCCTGATCACCACGCAACTCGCGGAGAGAATCTTCGGCCAGGACAACCCCATCGGAAAACCGATTCGCATGGGGGAGCTGACCTTTATTGTGATAGGCGTTTTTCGCGAACGCGTGGAAACCTTTGGCCTCTCGGAGATTCAGGAAAATTCGGTGCTGATTCCTTTCACGCTGATGAAGTATTACACCGGAACCGAGGTTGTGGGTTTGCTTGACGTGCAGGCAGACAACGCCGAGGATGTGCCATCGGTGGCGAGGCAGCTGGGGCAATTACTGCAAAGCCGGCATCCGGTGGAGGCCGACTATAAGGTGCAAACGCTGACGTCGATCCTGGGTGCGGCAAGGAACATTTCGCTCGCGTTGACGCTCGTGCTGATCATCATTGCAGCTATCGCCCTGCTCATCAGCGGGATCGGGATCATGAACATCATGTTGGTGACGGTAACCGAGCGGACGCGCGAAATCGGCATCCGCAAAGCGATCGGGGCGGCGCGGCGGGAGATCCTATATCAGTTCCTCGTGGAGTCCTTTTTCATTAGTGGAGGAGGAGCGGTGATCGGGATATTGGCCGGGATTGCCGTGCCGGTGGCGGTGCAGTCTTTCTTGCCGGGGAATTTGCAAGTGCCGGTGTCGCCCTTGAGCGTGGTGGTGGCTTTTGTGGTGTCCTGTTCGACGGGTCTGTTCTTTGGGTATTTGCCGGCCAACCAGGCGGCCCGCCTACAACCGGTGGAGTCGTTACGCTATGAGTAAATCAGGGAAATGCGACCAAGGAGCGTGAACATGCAATTCCTTCGGGGTGTTGTCGGAGTTGCCGGGTTACTGTTGCTTTACGGAGCCGCACTAGAGGCGCAGGAGACCCCGGCAGCAAAACCGGCGGAGTCCAGCGCGCAAACCGCCGCAGCCACACCGACCGCGGTGACTCTGAAACGGGCCATCGAGTTGGCACTGGTCAACAGCAAGGAGATTCAAGTGGCGAAGATTCAGGCAAGCGTCGCGGACCACGCGGCGCAAATCACGAAGGCCCAATTCATGCCCAACCTTTATGCCGGCTCGGGCGCCGGCTACACCGACGGTATACCGGAGACGCCGGGCGGCCGAGCGCCTGCGGTGGTCAGTGTGACCTACACCGAGCAGGTTTTTAACGAACCGCTGCGTGGCCAGTCGAAGGAGTTGCAAGAGCAAGCCAAATCGCAGAAGATCGCGCTGGAGGAAGCGCGGAACGACGTTATAAGCCGCACCGCGATGGCCTATCTGGAACTCGCCAAGGTGCGGCATTCGCTCGAGCTGTTGCGTGCAGAACAAGAGAGCGCGGACAAAATTCTCCAGGTGACCCAGGACCGGGAGAGCCAAGGGTTCGAATTGCCGGTGGAAGTGACCAGGGCGCAATTGATCAAGGCGCGCGTGGTTGAGCGCATTCTGCAGTTGGAAGAGCGGGAGGACGAACTACAGGTTTTCTTGAGCTACCAGCTGGGGCTGCCGGAGAACCAGGCGATTGAAGTTACGCCCGAAGATCTCCCGGGAGAAGCGCAGCAGGCGGGCGACAACCTGATCGCCACAGCGCTGACCAAAAACACTGGCCTGCGGCTCGCGGAATCCGACGTGCGGGCCAAGGAATTCCGGCTGAAGGGCGAAAAGCGCGGGTACTTGCCCACGCTCGAGCTGGTGAGCATCTACAGTTTGCTTGCGAAATACAACAATTACAGCCTCTTTTTCAATCACTTCCAGCCGAGCAACGTCAATGCGGGAATTGACATGCGCTTCCCGATCTTCAGCGCTCAAGTGAAAGCGAATATCGGGCTAGCGCAGGTGAATCTAGATGCGGCAAAGGCGACTCTGACCAGCAAGCGCACGGAGTTGACTGCGCAGGTAAGGCAGAAAACCAGGCGGGTGCGCGAGATGGCCGCGGCCAAGGAAGTAGCACGCCTCGAACTACAACTCGCACAACAAAACGTCGCGGTGCTGCAGGCGCAATTGGCCGAAGGGAAGCTAAGCCTGCGGGACATGGAAAAAGCGAGACTGGATGAAAATGACAAGTGGATGGCCTACCTGGACGCCAATTTCCAGAGGCAGCAGGCGCAGTTGGATTTGCTCAAGGCCGCCGGACAGTTGGACACCGTGTGGCAATGAGCAAGCGACTGCTGGCCGGTGTTGTGTGACTGGTGACAGAGAATGCTCGACCAGAAAGGCCTTGCGGCGCTTCTGGAAGCCGCGAAACGGCTGGATGGCGGTTTTGCCGGGTTACCGAACTTGGAAGGAGAGACACCTGGAGTTAACCGCCTTCAAGAAGTACTGAATGCCACAGCCGAGCGGCTGAAGGACAACTACCCGTATTTTCATCCTCTCTATGCAGGGCAGATGCTAAAGCCCCCGCACCCGGTGGCGCGAATGGCCTACGCGCTGGCCATGTGGATCAATCCCAACAATCACGCGCTGGATGGCGGGCGCGCCACGTCGGCGATGGAAAAGGAAGCCGTCGCCGAGATTGCCGGGATGTTCGATTGGACGAATTTTCTAGGGCACTTGTCGAGTGGCGGAACGATGGCAAACCTCGAAGCCTTATGGGTTGCGGGGCAACTCCATCCCGGGAAGAAAATTCTGGCAAGCGAACAGGCGCATTACACGCACCGCCGCATCAGCAGCGTGCTGCAACTGCCGTTCGAATCGGTGGCTACCGACCAACTCGGGCGCATGGACAGTAATGCGTTGGAGAAACGCCTGGGGCGTGGCGATGTGGGAACCGTTGTCGCCACGATGGGAACGACGGCAACTGGCTCGGTCGATCCATTGCCGCTGACTCTGGAGTTGAGCGCGAAATATGGGTTCCGGGTTCACGCGGACGCGGCTTACGGGGGGTATTTCGTTCTGGCGCAGAATCTGGGGAGAGATGCGAGGCTGGCTTTCGACCAGATGGGAAACGCCGATTCCATTGTGATTGACCCGCACAAACACGGATTGCAGCCGTATGGGTGTGGATGTGTGCTGTTTCGCGACCCGAGCGTTGGGCGGCTCTACAAGCACGATTCGCCGTACACCTATTTCAGTTCGGCGGAATTGCATTTGGGAGAGATCAGCCTGGAGTGCTCGAGGCCGGGCGCGGCAGCGGCAGCGCTTTGGGCCACGCAAAAGCTGCTGCCGCTTACAAAGGACGGAGAATTTGCGCGCGGATTGGAACGGGGCAGGAAAGCTGCGCTGGCGTTCTTCGAAACACTGAAGGCCGATTCCCGGTTTGTAACCGCGTTTGCTCCCGAGCTGGACATCATTGTGTTTGCGCCGCGCGGTGACAGTGTGAGCGAGTCTTCCGAGATAAGCCGGAAAATCTTTGAAGCCGCAGCCAAACGTAACCTGCATCTGGCTGTCGCAGAATTGCCGGTTCATTTCTGGGAGCATAATCTCGGCCCAATGAAACGCGACCGCGATCGACTGACCTGCTTGCGGTCCGTGCTGATGAAGCCAGAACATTATGACTGGGTCGGGCGCATCTGGGAGTTGCTGTCGGAGGCCACTCGGGAAGTCTTTCGAACCTGCGCGGGCGGCTGACGCGCGAAAGTGAATGGAAAATGTCCCGAAGGTAGGCACAAAATGGTTCGCCCCGCCGGCAGCGCCGCTGGTAAGCGCCGTTTGATGCGGAATTTGCAGATGCACGCCACCATGACCCCTCTGGGGAGAAAGATTTGAGGCCATGCAACAAAGTCAGGTACACTGTAATCTAAGCATCGGGCACTGGGTCGCGTTTCGTCGAAGCCCAGGTTGGGCCATTGCCCGGATGCTCAGCCCAGAAGAACTGCCCAAACAAAACGTCTCTTGGAAACACTGAGGGTGATGAATGCCGGAAGTGATGAAAACTTTGTTGCTGAACCCGCCGAGTTTCGAGAACTTTGACGGCGGCGCCAGCTCACGGTGGCCCGCGACGCGAGAGATTGAATCCTATTGGTATCCCGTTTGGCTCACCTACCCCGCCGGGATGATCCCCGGGAGCCGGCTGTTGGATGCTTCGCCGCATAAGGTGAACTGGCAGCAGACGGTGGAAATCTCGAAGGACTACGAGTTCCTGGTTCTGTTCACCTCGACCGTGGGGCTGCAAAGCGACTTGAAGCTCATTCGCAAGATCAAGGAAGCCAATCCCGGCATGAAGATCGCTTTTGTCGGGCCCCACGGACACATCAAGCCCGACGAAACGCTGAAGGCCAGTGAAGATATCGACTTCGTCACGCGCGGGGAATTCGATTACTCGGTGACCGAGTACGCGCATGGGCGGCCGCTCGGCGAGATTCTTGGCGTGAGTTACCGCAAGGACGGCAAGATTGTGCACAACCCGGAGCGCCCGCAACTCCACACCGAGGAGTTGGACGCCCTGCCCTTCGCTTCTGACATCTACAAGCGCGATCTGGACATCGAGCGGTACAACGTTCCCTTCCTGCTACATCCTTTTATTTCTTTCTATACCACCCGGGGATGTCCGGCGCTTTGCACCTTCTGTATGTGGCCGCAAACACTTTCCGGCCACGCCTGGCGGACTCGCTCGACCGACAACGTGGCGCGCGAAGTCAAGCTAGCGCTCGAATACTTTCCGCAGATGAAAGAGATTTTTTTTGACGACGACACCTTCAACATCCGCAAGGACCGCGTTTTGGAGCTCTCGGCCAAGCTCAAGCCGCTGAAGTTCCGCTGGTCGTCCACCGCACGGGTGCATAGTGACGAAGAAACGGTCCGGGCGATGGCCGAGTCGGGCGCGCGGCTGTTCATCGTGGGATTCGAATCGGGCGACGCGCAAATCCTGAAGAACATCAAGAAGGGCGCGACGCTCGAGATGGCGCGCAACTTCCGCAAGCATTGTCGCAAGTACGGCGTCAAGGTGCATGGCGACTTCATCATCGGTCTGCCCGGTGAGACAAAGGAAACCATTCAAAAAACCATCGACTTCGCCAAACAACTGGACTGCGAGACCATCCAGGTTTCCCTGGCGCACGCCATGCCCGGAACCGAACTTCACGACTCCATGGCGGCGCAGGGATTCCTCAAAGTCGAAGCCCTGGCAGACTCCCTCGGCCACCAGCTTCCGCACATCGAGTACCCGCACCTTTCGAAAGCCCAGATGATGGACGGCGTGAACCGCTTCTATGACGAGTACTACTTCCGGCCCAGAGTCGTCTGGCGCATCGTCAAAGACGCTTTGTGGGACAGCCATGAGCGCAAGCGGCTGTACGCGGAAGCTACCGAGTTTTTGAAGCTGCGCGCGGAGCGCCTGAAGTGGGCGCGCAAGGGCGGCGAGGATTACCACAAGCCCATGGTTTCCGTCCCCGGAGCAAGTTCGGCTTCCGGAAACGACTAACGCCGCAAAATGGCAAGCGAGAAAAGGCTGCGAATCAAGACGCTAGTCATGGTCTTGGCCATGGTGGTGTGCGCAAACGCCGGAGACTTGTTGCTCAAGCGGGGCATGGCGCAGATTGGTCGAGTGGAGTTGACCTCGCACGGAGTCTCCGAGGCTTTCCGCCTAACCGTAACAAGTACGACCATTTGGCTGGCGATCTTCTTCCTCATCGGATTTATGGTCAGTTACATGACCGTGCTGAGCTGGGCCGATTACAGCTACGTCATGCCCGCAGGCGCATTTGGCTACGCGTTACTTACTCTCCTGGCAGTGATTTTCCTTCACGAATCGGTTTCGCCGCGGCGATGGATCGGCGTGGTCTTGATTTGCGTGGGTGTCCTCCTGGTTGGACAAACAAAGCCTCGAACCACGGAAGTGCCTACGGAGGTAGCTGCCTGATGTACGTTCGTGTCGTCGTGGGACTGGCGGTTCTGATCCTGGGCAGCACCGCCGGCGAGATCGCCATCACCCACGGGATGAAGTCGGTTGGCGAGCCTGCACGGTTGCGGCCACGAGCGGTACTTCAGTTTCTGGGACGCGCGGCGCGTAGCGGCTGGTTTTGGACTGGCGTGCCGCTGATGGCGCTGTCGTTCTATGCGCTTCTTCTTTTGCTGTCCTGGGAGCCGATAAGCCTGGTGATTCCAGCGTCCGCCCTCAGCTATGTGGCCGGAACGTTTGGCGCAAAATTCATTCTTGGGGAGGACGTAAGCACCGCAAGGTGGGCCGGAGTCATCTTGGTCTGCATCGGCGTCGCGTTGGTTGCAGCGGGTTGACGAAAATACTCCAGAGAATTCCTATGATGATAGCGGACCGGCTCTCGTGATCTGGCACTACCCTGTCTGGCGTGACGCCCTGCTGCTGCTTGCGGCCTTTCCCTCGGTTTACTACCTTCTGGCGATTCTTGCTGCCTTGCGCTTTTTCCGGCCGCAACCGAGACAAACAACTGCACAGTACAGTCCGCCCGCAAGCCTGCTCAAGCCCGTGCGTGGGGTGGACTTCGGCTCCTACGAGAACTTCGCAAGTTTCTGTAAACAGGATTATCCAGAATACGAAATCCTGTTTGCCGTCAATGACCAGAGCGACCCGGCCCTGCCCGTGATCCGGCAAATCATCGCGGAATTTCCTCAGCGAAAAATCCGATTGTTCACCGGCGCAGTGGATCTCGGTGCAAACCGCAAAGTAAACAAGCTGGCGATGCTGGCTCGCGAAGCTCAACACGATGTGCTTGTGCTGACCGACGGAGACGTGCGTGTCGGGCCAAACTATCTTCGCGAAGTGGTTGCGCCCCTGGGTGAAGAAAAAATCGCCGCGGTCACGTCGTTCTATCGTGCGATTACCCAGGAAAATCTCGGCGCAAAACTAGAAGCTATCGGCGCGGCCAGCGATTTTTTCGCTGGCGTGCTGATGGCGCGATGGAAGGAAGGAATCCGTTTCGCGCTGGGGGCCTCAATTGCTACGAGCAAACAATGGGTTCGAAGAATGGGAGGGCTCGAGGCCCTGGTCGACGCCCTGGCGGACGATTACGAATTCGGCCACCGGCTGGCCAAGGCCGGCGGAGAAATTGCCCTATCGCGGGAAGCGGTTTGGACCATGTATACGGCGCAAACGCTCGGTGCGTCTTGGGAGCATCAATTGCGCTGGGCCCGCACGGTCAGACTGTGTAGGCCACTTTCCTACCTGGGACTGCTCTTCACGCAAGGACTTCCATGGACGGCCCTCGCGGCTGTGCTTGCGCCATCGGGGTGGATCGCTGCCGCCTATCTCGCTGCGTATTTGGTCCTACGTTCCGGTATGGCCTGGACAGTTGGAGTATGGGGCGTCGGGGACCAGGTTCTACGGCGAAATCTCTGGCTTGTGCCGGTTCGCGATGCCCTTTACTTTCTGGTTTGGCTGGCAAGCTTTGCTTCGAACCGCGTCCGCTGGGGCCCGGTCGAATATGCGATCCGCAAAGGACGAATGGTCCCGATTGCCCGAGAAGGGAAAGCCACGATCTGACTCGGCCCCAAGGGCGGACAGATGTGCGTGCGATGCCGGCCTGGCCCTGTTCCGAAGCAGTTGCCTCGGGTGGCAAGTGGAGACCCTGACAAGCCGTGCGTCGTGCCCTACCCCACGGTTGACGCGCCGTGCCATCACCCAGGAAGGGTCAGGTACCGCCGTATCAAACGTCATGACCTAGATAGCGACGCTCAGCCCAATAGGCTCACTCATGCCGCAGGGCGTTCAACGGATCTACTCTGGTGGCTCGGCGCGCGGGAATGAACGTCGCGGCGAGGGCTACCATGAGCAAGACGGCGGGCACCAAGATATAGGTGGCGGCGTCGGTTGCGGAGACTCCAAACAGCAAGCTTCGAATGAGCCGCATGGAAGCCAGCGCGGCCAGCACTCCCACCACTACGCCGGCCAGGCTAAGAATCACTCCCTGCCGCATGATGAAGCGCAAGATCTGAGCCTGAGAAGCACCCAAGGCCATGCGGATCCCAATCTCCCGTGTGCGTTGCGAAACCGAATAGGAAAGAACTCCATAGATGCCGACACCGGCCATCAGAAGTGCGAGACTGCCGAAGCTGACCATCAGCGCCATGCTCAGACGCGGCTGTTCCAGCACGCCGTCCACGTATTCCGTCATGGTTCGGACAGAGAAGACCGGCAAGGCGGGATCGAGAGAAGCCACCTCGTGGCGCACCGCATTAACCAACGTCTCTGCACTTGTCCCGGTACGAACCATCAACGTCATGGCGGGAAGGGCGGCAAACCAGAACGGCGGCTGACCATAAGGCACGTAGACCTGAAGGCGGCTGTTTGGCGTGGTGAGATCATAGTGCCTGACAGTCCGCACCACCCCCACAACCTCACGCCAGACGGGCTGCGGATCCGCGACGGTGCGCCCGCGGAACTCAAAGGCCACACGGCGGGCTAAGGGGTCCTGACCAGGCCAAAAGGCCCGCACGGCAGCTTCGTCCACAATGATCACGGGCTGGCTGCCGGCAGAATCATGTTCGGTGAACCTACGTCCCCGCACGAGTTCGATGCCCATGGCGTCGAAGTAACCACCGCTAACTGCGCCAAAAGTGCATCCGGGACCGTGGTCCCTGGGATCTTTAGGAAGAGGCTCAGTGAAGATCCCAGACTCACTCCCTCCGCCGACCAGAGGCGTCAGGCTGCTGACTCCCGCCGCCTGGACCCCTGGCAGCGCCTCGACGCGCGCCAGCAAATTACGGTAAAAAGTCACCCACTGCACCGTTGAATAGTTTCGCGAGGGCAAACTCAAGCGCATGGTGACGACATGTTCGGGCCGAAATCCCAGCGCCACACTGGTCAGGGACGAGAACGTACGAATCATCAGCGTGGCGCCGACCAGCAGCACCATCGCAAGGCCAACCTCGGCAACCACAAGCAAGGGCCGCAATCCCGCGCGCGGTGACAATCGAGGGGTGGCTTGCGTGATTGAGGCTTGGGCCTTCGGCGAACTGATCCGCAGCGCTGGCCAAAGGCCAACGAGCACAGCCACCAGCAGCGCTACCACAAGAGTAAAAACCAGGACTGGAAGATCAATGCCGATCAAATCGATCCGCGGAAGACTGCTGAGCTGTGAAGCCACGAGTACCCTTAGGGCCATCCATGCCCAGGCCAACCCCAATGACGCGCCGGTGAGCGCCAGCAGCAGGCTCTCGACCAGTAACTGCCGCACCAGCCGTCCACGTGAGGCTCCCAGCCCGCTCCGCACCGCAAGCTCACGCAGCCGGGCGTCGCCCCGCGCCAGGGTCATGTTGGCCAGGTTCACGCACGCGATCAACAGTACAAACAGAACTGCCCCCAAAAGGACCAGCAGAGAGGAGCGGACGTTGCCTACCATGTTCATGTAGAGAGTCGTCAGCCGCACCCGCACGGAGCTGTTGGTATCAGGAAACTGATTGCCCAGCCGCTCCGCGATGGCCTGCATCTCTGAGGTGGCTTGTTCGAGGGAGACATTGGGTTTCAGGAGCGCGGCTGCAGTCAGGCCCGGATGGTTGTCTCGGCTGGACGGCATGCCGTTTACATACAGCCCCAGCGGCAGCCAGATGTCTGTAAGCCTTGATGGAAACCGCATGCTTTCGGGCATGACTCCGATCACCGTGTAGTTCATGCCGTCCAGCGTAATCGTTCGTTGGAGGACGTCAGGTGAGGCCGAGAAGCGGTTACGCCACAGCCGTTCGCTTAGAATTGCAACGGGGGTGGTTCCCGCTTTGTCATCCTCCACGATAAACGTGCGGCCGAGCAATGGGTGAATACCCATAGCAGCGAAAATGTCTGAGGAGGCCATCGCCCCGTTCAGGCGCTCTGCCTGGTCAAAACCGGTAAGGGTAAGATTCTGGCCCCGAAAGATCCCCAGGTATTGAAAGGACCGAGCTTGCTGCCGCCAATCCAGGTAGTCTGGCCAGGAGACGGACATCATGTCCAGTCGTCCGCGATTTTCGGCGGTCTCGTTCAGCAAAACCAGCCGGTCCGCATCCGGGTACGGTAGGGGCCGCAGCATGACGGTATTGACCACGCTGAAAATGGCGGTATTCGCGCCAATTCCCAAGGCCAGAGTCAACACCGCGACGACCGCGAATCCCAGGTTTTTCCGCAGCACGCGCACTCCGTGGCGCACGTCCTGAATCACGTCCTCGAGGAAATTGACGCGGCGAGCGTCGCGGCAACGCTCTTTGGATAGCTCGAGGCCTCCGAATTCGCGCATGGCTGTGCGGCGCGCCTCGTTGGGCGCCGATCCGGTAGCGATGAGTTCGCTTGCCTTTCGATCGAGATGATCCTCCAGCTCTTCGCTGAGCTCTGACTCAACTTTCGCTTTGCGAAGGAGCGAACGCAGTCTCAGCGGTACGGTATAGATCCATTTTTGCAGGCGCATCCATTCACCTCATGACCCCTCGCTCTATCTAGAAACTCGCCCCTAACGTACCCCTAACGTAGCCTTGCCCTTCTGCGCGAGCGCCATCGCTCCATCCGCCGGTGGACTCGCTAGTCGTGCCGCAACGCAATCGCGGGATCCACGCACGCGGCCCACCGAGCCGGCAGATAATGAGTTCGCGCGTTTTGCGTTCGGGGTGATCGTGGAGCTCCCCGCGTAATTCCTCGTCGACTTCGCTGCGGCGCAAAAAGGAGCGGAATCGAAACGGCCATGTGCAGAACCAGCGTCGGAGGCGACATCGTTTCACCTCGGAGGAAATCAGGCCTCCTCGAGTCGGATCACTTGGGAAATCGCGGCGGAGAGGCGGTTCCAGTTGGCGGACTCTTTTTCAAGCTGCGTGCGGCCAATGCTCGTGAGGGAGTAGAACTTGGCGCGGCGATTGTTCTCGGTGGGCTTCCATTCCGCACAGATCCAGCCTTCTTGTTCGAGTTTGTGGAGCGCCGGATAAAGCGAGCCGTCGCTGACTTGCAGCACACTGCCGGAGACTTGCTTGAGGCGAAGGCTGATGGCGTAGCCGTTCATGGGCTCGAGCGCCAGGATTTTGAGGAGGAGCAGGTCGAGGGTACCTTGCACAAGATCGGAGGGTTTGCTCACGATGCACCTCGGCGACCGAGAGAAGTTCATCTCGGTAACCGAGAGTACGGTACACCGGCTCCGCTCGGTAAGCAAGGGGAAAGTTCGAGGCGCGGAGGATGGAGCGTCGAAGGCCGCTTTCAACCGTTGGGAGGTCGTCCAATCGGTGGACTCAAGACTCGGGATTGACGCGATTCAAAGATAAACCGTTTGGGTTGTTGCACTTAACCTCATATTCTGGGCCCTCAGGTTGACGCTAAGATGGACCCAGCGGGAAGTCACCAGAAAGGCCGTCTTTCTTTAGTTTAGTCGGAGGGTTGCCACGCCTCGAGATACGGCGTTGCAATCCACGGCTGTGGCACGATTGGCGGTCGGCCTTTGGCCTCATTGGAGGTTTTGGTAAGAACAACAAACGTTGCGGTTTGGCCCTTTTGACCCAAAACTTCAAGCCGTGGCATGATGTAGATCCCACGTTTTCAAACGACTGGGAGGTCGTCCAATTGGTAGGACTCCAGACTCTGGATCTGGCTATCCTGGTTCGAGTCCAGGCCTCCCAGCCAAATTAACGATTTTCCTGTCTGCAAAGGACACCCGTTGCCACCGGTTGCCTCCAAAACCCCCAACGGGTTTGCGGCACTGGCCGTTTGCGATGATGCTAAATGGCGGGAACGGAGACGGTGTCATCGATTCACGGGATGCGGTGTTCGCATCACTTCGATTGTGGATCGACTCCAATCACGATGGCATATCGCAGCCGGAAGAACTGTACACTGTCGTCGCTCGGACTGTATTCAATCAGCAGGTGACCCAGCCCCTAATCTTTTAGTCACACACCCGGCAACCGACGCCCTTCTCTGTTATCTTTTCCCGGTGATCACCGACACGGACAGTGAGCTGGAAAAGGCACAAGCCCTGCTCGCCCGCGTGGACGAGCTAACGGACAGCCTCAAAGAACCGGGCCTGAGCAAGAGGGCACAATCCCAGCGCATAAACGAGATACATCGCTTACTTGATCAAGCCGCAAAGATAATGACGACCGTCGAGCTGGTATTCGACGCGGTTGACGCTGACAAGAAGAGCAAGCGGTTAAACTGAAGCCCTAGTGCCTAAGCCTCAAACCGGGGTTCTGTTCTAATCCGCAACTTCAGCCTCGGACGTAGGGGTGTTCCCAAAATACGGCATAGCTACCAGGATTTTTTCCTGGGGCGTAGGGCCTGTCTTAATTGCGCCAGGTATCAGAAATGACACCGGGATGCGAAAAAGGCAGATTGACCTGAGCGCTTGCCCGGGAAGACTTTGCCGGCTATGCGATCAGTTGACGACGAGCGTGACCGTCGTGCTGTGCACCAAGGGGTTGGAATTGCCAGTGATGGTAATCGTGTACGTGCCCGGTTGTGTCCCGGAGGTCCCGTTTGCCTTGCTCGTTTTTATGGTTAATGCGGAGCCGGCGGAACCACTCCCGGGCGTCAAGCCAGAGGGCGAGAACGAACAACTCGATTGCGCCGGCAGGCCCGAGCAGGACAGCGAAACGTTGTGGTTGAATGAGCCGCCTAGCTCGCTCACAGTGACCGTGTAATTCGCTTTAGCCCCGGAGCTTATCGTAACGCTCGCAGGCGTAACGGAGACGGAGAAGTCGAGTCCATTGCCGGTCAACGAAACGGTCTGCGGACTGCCCGCAGCGCTATCGCTAATGGTGACCGCGTCATTGACGGCGCCGCTCGCCTGCGGAGTGAAGGTCACGCTAATCGTGCAGCTAGCGCCGCCGTCAAGCGAGGCCGGACAGTTGTTGGTCTCGGCGAAGGGCTGGCTTGTTGCGATGCTACTGATGCTCAGGCTGGCGCTGCCAGTGTTGGTTAATGTAACCGTTTGGGCAGCACTGGTTGTCGCGACCAGTTGCGGGCCAAAGCTCAGACTGGAGGTGTTGAGCGAAACTGCCGCTGGTGTGATGCCAGTTCCGCTGAGCGATACGCCCTGCGGACTTCCAGTGGCTGTATCGGTGATTTGAAGGACGCCGGTGGCTGGGCCGCTGGCGGTCGGCGTGAACGCCACGGTGATTTGGCACGACGCGCCGCCTGC
>Ga0306920_100003227_pt1 | contig 20670 bp, 18 predicted proteins | sample flu12Cox44000170_FD_204666 | JGI IMG/M metagenome (GOLD analysis project Ga0306920, IMG submission 204666) | Lab enrichment of tropical soil microbial communities from Luquillo Experimental Forest, Puerto Rico - flux4day.12C.oxic.44.000.170 (v2)... | ecosystem: Environmental > Terrestrial >... | reverse complement strand
GTCCGCGAGCCCGCTGGAGCTGGCCCGCGAGACCGCCCGCAACATCCCCTGCGATTGCGGTGCCCGGGCCGGGTACGCCTGCGACGGCCGTGGCGGGATACATCTTGCCCGGTTCGCCTCAGCCCGCCGGGAGGGCCGCGTTACCGAGGCGTCGATGGCCGTGGTGCTCGCTGCGGCCGGGGATGTGTTCACGCCCTGGACGATCATTCCCGGCGGTGCCGGGTGACCGCCCCGGAGCCGGTGTATGTGTCCCGGTGGGGCGAGCTGACCGGCGAGCGGAAGGTCGGGGGTGTGGTGCTGCGTGTCCTGGTGGGCGGGCAGCACGCCGGGGCGATCGCCCCCGACGGTGACCGGTGGCGGGCCAGCCACCGGGCGCGCACCCTCAGCCGCCCCCGGGAGACCGAGCACGCCACCGCCGAGGAGGCACTGCGGGCGGTGCTGCGTTCAGGGTTCGCCCGGCACCTGGGCGCCCGGGCCGCGTCCCGGGTGCACTGGTCCGGCAAGGCCCGCCGGGCAGCGGCCCGTAGCGGTGCCCGGTGAGCGCGGACGAGCGGGTCAGCCAGGCCCGCGAGTACCTCGACGACACGCGGCGCCGGAAGGTGACCGAGCTGCCGCCGTCGCTGCTGGTCCGGGAATGCGCGGAGCTGCGGCGCCTGCTCGGCCAGGTGCTCGACGTGGCCGCTGGGCACGCCGGCATCCTCGACCAGGACCAGGCCGCGACTGCCCTGGATGCCCTGGAGGTCGCCGCGGAGTACCGGCGCTACCGGGCCTCGCTGACGTGCGAGGCGTGCGCCCAGCACCCCGCCGGGCTGTGCGAGGACCACGCCGCCGACCTCGACCGCGCCGGCGAGTCCGACCGGGTGGCCCGCCAAATCAGGGATGCCCAGTGACCGGGGACCGGTACCGGCCATTGACCACCCCGGCGGCGCCTCGGGCCCAGCAGGTGCCCTGGCGCCGCGCCGAGCCGCTCCCAGCGCCGCGGTGCCCTGTGATCGAGCCGCCGCGCGAGGTGCACCTGCATTTCCACGGCGTCACCGCCGAGGACGCCGCCGCGATCGTCGCCGACATGAACCGGGACCGCATCTAGCGCGTTCCGCCATCAACCGGCCCGGAAGGTGGCGATCCCCCCGGCCCCGGGGCCGGTTCACGTCCACCGGCCACCGGCCATCGGTCAGCGCACACTGATCAAATATCCAGATTTTCTACATGGCTATCCAGCGGGCGATCAGGTTTGCCGCTGATGTTGAGTGGCGGCACGGTCAACCGAATGTGACACGCGAACGTCTACGATCTGCCGCGCATCGTGTGGTACATCGATAGGCTGCGCAGCTTCAAGGGCGCGGCCTACCCGAAGGAGAGGGTGCCGTGACGCCAGCCGACTCACCCGCTCGGAGCAGCCCTCCTCAGCAAGGCATTGCTCTGCGACGCCGCGCCCGCCAGCTCGGGTGGGCGTCGGTGCCAATACTGTCTCTCTCGCTGCTCGCGTTTGTGCCATTCCTGTGGCTTGCGCTCATCCGCCGCCGGGTCCGCGACTGGGTTGTGTTTGCCGCCTACCTGGCAGCAGTAGTCGCCGAGCTAATCCTGGTCTCAGTCGGCAAGAAAGGGAGCGCCGCCTCCGCCACCGGGGGGGCGATACTGGTCCTAGTGGCGGTAACCGCGACCGTCCACGCACTGATGGCGTACCGTCCCACGGCTGGTGTGCCGTCCTGGCGCGACGTTCACGCGGTCAGGGCGGCTGACAAGCGGCGGCAGCGCGCGATGGCTGTGGCCAAGGAGCGCGAAATCCACGAGCAGGCCATTGGCGTACGGGCCGCAATGGCTGATCAAAAGCAAGCTCAGAAAGCGGACAGAGCCACGGCGCACGCCGCCTCGGCCGAGGCTATGCAGGCGCGGAAACAAGAAGAGGCTGCCCAGAAAGCCGCAAGGCAAGCGCAACGGCAGGAGGAACGCGCCGCCTCGGCCGAGGCGAAGCGGGCGCGGAAACAAGAAGCGGCGGAACAGAAAGCCGCGAGGCAAGCGCAACAGCGAGAGGAACTCGCCGCTGCCCGTGCGGCTCAGCCTGCCGCACCACGGTATGGCTGGGTCGAGACACGGCGCACGTACCGGCGTAAGACGATCTTCGGCAACCGGCGCACTGAGACCATTGTGAGCCGACCGAGCCAGCGCAACGCGAGGCGGCGCACCCGGCAGCGTTTCGGTGGTGTGACGATCACCGAGGAATGGCAGCGCCTCGAGTAAGCGGGGTAGCACCACCAGTCGGGCCGCTGTTGTGCTCCTGGCGGCAGTCCAGCGGGGGCGGCTGTGCCCGTCGCGGCCCAGCACCCGCCGCCGCGCCGCGCGAACGCAAGCGATGGGCTAAGCCAGTGCCCAGATCGTGCCGCGGCCGGTACCACACCGACCGGCAACCGGGCGCCTGGCACGCGACGGTCAGATGGCCCCAGGCGTGCCGCTCCGGGTGCGCCGCGCGGGGCCGGGGCACAGTGGCATCGCTTCCATGACACGAGGACCAGGCCAGGCCCCCACTCGTGCCCGTTCGCGCACCGCTCCGGGTAGAACCACCAGGCAGGCCGCCGCACGCCCATCACACGATTAGAACACGTGTCCGATCCAGGTAGCAGGCGCGTCTTAACTCCGCCATCTGGTCGATCCGTTCGGATACCTCGCCTCTACGGCGCTGGAGGCGTTGCGCCACAAGCGCTGCCCCGGTCATGCTGCCATCGGCGGGCGCCTGCCTCAGGACTGCGGGGTGAACGAGGTGGAGCACTGCGCGGTCCGGGAACCGGAGGACACACTGACGTCGACCGCCACCTGGTAGCCCGGCGTGGCACCACTGATGTCGTAGGCGATCGTGGCTTGACCGGCGCCGTCGGCCACGGCGGTTTGCGGGTGATCTGTCGTCTTATAGTGCGCCACCGTGGTGACCGACGCCCCGGCCGCGGTGTGCACGTAGACGTCCACCGTGGTGTAGTCAGCCGGGGAGCTGTTGCTCACCGAGGCCCGGCACGACAGGCCCGCAGCCGACGGCGGGGCCGCGCGAGCCGGCGCCAGAGCGCTGATCCCGAGCCTGAACCCGGCGGTCCGCCAGTTGCGTGCGATGGCGCGCTGCGCGCGGGCGAGGCTGACCTGGCCGTCGCAGACGGCCGTGTTCAGCGCAGCCTCCACCGAATCCTTCGGATTCGGCACCGGGCCTACTTCGGGCCACAGGTTGGCCGCGTCGTTGGCACCACCGAGTTCCAGCGGCACGAGGTGATCCAGTTCGCTCACCGTCCCGGCCGGGATGCCGTAGGCAGGGTAGGCCTCGCCGAACTTGAAGGCCTCGGTCTGGCTCTCCGGCGGCCGGACGGTCTCGGTGTAGCCAGCCCGGCAGATCGTGGACTGGATATTTGCCTGCGTCACCGCCGGGTCAACCGCCCCGGGAGTGCAACGCCGGTCCGGGAGCAGACCGCCGGCGCCGGCATGGCATGGCCCGGTGAGGTTGCCCGTCACTCGCCCTGGGTCGTGCACCTCAAGGAGCCCGAACGCCAACCTTGACCGATGCCGCACGTGGGACGGGGACGCAGACGGCTGCGACGGCACAGGGCCGGCGGACGTGGCACGTGATAAGGGCGCCGCTCCGCCCGGGGCGCCGCTGTTGCCGCCCTGGCACGCATTGCTCATCGCGCCGAAGATCACCAGCAAGCCCACGACGGCGCACACCAGCCAGCCCCTCTGGCTCTGCTTCCGCTTCCGGTTCATCTCACCTGCGCCGCTGATCGCTCACTAAAGGACGCGCAGCCCGGCCAGGCGGTTCACGCGGATGCACCGGAGGGCCGCTCACCGATCCACGGTCCTCCGCTCAATGGGACGCCGCGCGGTCGTCCGTAAACGGGGCTTTGCGGGCGTTTCAGTTGACGACGAACCAGGCCACCTTCGCGCTCGCTGATACGGCCTTGCTCAGGTGGATGGTGAACGAGCTGCCGGGGACGTTCGGCACCGCCGAGCGGACGTAGACCCCGGACAGGTTCTGCTGCAAGGTGGCCAGCACCAGGCTCGCCGCACCCAGCGCCACCCCGGTCACGGTGCCCGACGACGACCCGGCGGCCACGGTCAGGGTGCCGCTGCGGCTGAACGCCGCAATGCCGGCCACCTGCAGCGCGGTGCCGCCCGCGGTGTTCTCGGCCAGCACCCCCGCCCCCGCCGGTGAGACGGCGCGGCCGTCCACGCCGTTGCCCCCGGAGCTGCCGCCGATCCCGGTCACCCCGTTCGCGTTGCCCCCGCCGGTGGCGCGCACGCCCTCGCCGCCGCCGACGCCGACGACGCCTGCGCCGGTGCCGACGCCGAAGCCGAAAACGCCGGCGCCATCGCTCGTGCCGCCGATGCCGGACACGCCGTTACCGTCGCTGGTACCGCCGGTGCCGACCACGCCACTGCCGGCGCCGGTGCCGGTGCCCACGACACCGCTACCGTTGCTGGGGCCGCCGGTGCCTTGCACGCCGGCGCTGTTGCTGGCTCCGCCGCCAAAGCCGGCCACGCCGTTGCCGCCGGCGCTGCCGCCGAACCCGGTCACGCCGTTCGCAGCGCCGCCGCCGGTGGCATGGACGCCCTCGCCGCTGCTGCCCCCGGCCGCGCGCACCCCGGCGCCGGTGCCGAAACCCACCCCGACGACGCCGCTGCCCGCGCCCGCGGTGGGATTGGTGCCGCTGATGAAGCCCTGGCCAAAGACGCCGGCGCTCACGCCGCCGATGCGGGGTGCCGCCTCGCCGCGGACCCCGGTATCTTGCCCGGCTCCGTACACCCCCTGGGAGCCCAGCCCCGAGGTGTTCGGGTCGGCCAGCTGCGCCCACTCGTTGTTGCCGGTGGTGAAGATGCCGGTGCGCCTGGTGGCGCCGCTGTTGTCGGCGCCCAACAGCACCGGCGGGTTGGTCAGGGCCGCCTGCGCGGGCTGCGCGGTCACGACCGATTCTGCGGCCAGCGCGCCCAGCGCCCCGGCAGCGCCGGCCAGCAGTCCCCGCCGTGAATGGTGCGCCCTGCCCCGCGCCCCGTCCGCCTGATCTTTGCTCCCAGCCATCACGGCCTCCCTTCCCTCGCCAGCAGGACAGCTGGCATGCCCGGCCTGGTCGTTAGCTTCCCTATTGCACGTCAGGTGGTTAGTTGACGACGAACCAGGCCACGGTGATGCTGGCCGTCACCGATTTGCTCAGGTTGATGGTGAACGAGCTGCCGGCGACGTTGGGTACCGCGGACCGGACGTAGAGCCCGGTCTTGTCCTGCTGCAAGGTGGCCAGCACCAGGCTCGCCGCGGTCAGCGCCACCCCGGTCACGGTGCCCTTGGCGGACCCGGCGGCGACGGTGAGCAGGCCGCTGCGGCTGAACACCGCCGGTCCGGTGGCCTTCAGTGCGGTGCCGCCCGCGGTGTTCTCCGCCAGCACCCCCACTCCCGCCGCGGCGGTGGCCTTGCCGTGCACCCCGCTGCCGGCGCCGGCCTGCCCGAGCACGCCATCGCCGGTGCCGCCGCCGGCGCCGGACACGCCGATGCCGTTGCCGCCGCCGAACACGGCGCCCGCGCCGAGGCCCGCCACGCCGGTGCCGGTGGTTCCGCCGCCTTCTCCGACCACCCCGGGCCCGTTGCCGGTGCCGCCGGTGCCCGCCACCCCGGTGCCGCTGGTGGGGCCGCCGGTGCCGGTGACCCCGGTGCCCTTGCCCACGCCCGTGCCGGACACACCGGTGCCATCGGCAGAGCCGCCGGTGCCAGACACGCCGGGGCCGCTGAAGGAGCCGCCGGTGCCGGACACGCCAGCGGCAGACGTGCCGCCGGTGCCGGATACGCCGGGTTGCGACCCGGTGCCGGTGCCCTGGACGCCGATACCGCCCCCGCCGCCGCCCGTCCCGGACACGCCCGCGCCGGTGCCGCCGCCGAAGCCGGTCACGCCGTTGCCGCCGTTGCCGCCGTTGCCGCCTTCGCCGGTCACGCCGGGGCCGAGGCCGAGGCCGACGCCGTTGGCCGGGTCGCCGGTGCCGACCACGCCAGCGCTTTGGGCGGAGCCGCTGGCGTGGCCGACCACGCCAGCGCTTAGGGCGGAGCCGCTGGCGTGGCCTATCACGCCGGCCCCGTTACCCCCGGCGGTCCCCTCAACGCCGTTGCCGTCGCTGCCGCCGCCGGTCCCGGACACGCCCGCGCCGGAGCCGGTGCCGAAGCCCTCAACGCCATCGCCATTGCCGCCGCCGGTGCCGGACACGCCGGTGCCGTCGCTGCCGCCGCCGGTCCCGGACACGCCCGCGCCGGAGCCGGTGCCGAAGCCCTTAACGCCATCGCCATTGCCGCCGCCGGTGCCGGACACGCCGGTGCCGTCGCTGCCGCCGCCAGTGCCGAACACGCCCGCGCCGGTGCCGGAGCCCATGCCTTGGACGCCTTCGTTGTTGCCGGCGGCGAAGCCCGCCACGCCGATTCCACCGTTGCCGCCGCCGTTTCCAACCACGCCGAAGCCGGCGGGGTCGGCCAGCGTGACAGACATGCCATTTGTCGTACCGATACCCGTGGCCGCGGTGGCGCTGTTGTCCTGGTTCAACAGCACCGGCGGGTTGGTCAGGGCCGCCTGCGCGGGCTGCGCGGTCACGACCGATTCGGCGGCCAGCGCGCCCAGCGCCCCGGCCGCGCCGGCCAGCAGCCCCCGCCGCGAGTGATTCCGCCTGTCCGGCACGCCGTCCGCGTGCTCCTTGGTCGTGGTCATCGCGGCCTCCTTCGATTTCGCGTACGCGTTCTACTGAGCGAAGCGAGCGCGGCCTGATACCGCGCCCGGTGCGAGGGTGCTAGTGCTGGTGATGGTAAGACCGCTGTGCTGCGAAGGAATCCGGGGTTTCCACACGAAAGCAGGACCACCACCACATGAATTCCCGGCGGGGCGGTCCTCGGAGACTGGCGGGGGCCAGGGAACCTGGGTGCCGTCATCGCTTGGCCTCGCGAAGGTCTTACCCATGAGGCGTAAACCACAAGCGAACAATTCGTTCGGCCATGCCCTGCCGTCGCCTACGCCGCCGTCCGCAAGCGTGTGATCAGCGGACACCCGACGACTGCCGTGATCATACGAAGATGGCTTGTCCGGTTCCGCGTGTCCGGTTCGGCATGTCTCACTCGCGCCGCTGGCACCGTGTTTCGGACAGTGAACTAGCCTCCCCATATTTATGGTCCTCAGGACCAGGCTCGTGTCATGGTTGGGCTGAAGAGCCTGTGCTCGTGGAGAGTCAGCTGGGACTAGCGGGACGGCGACTCCCGCAACTTGTGTCGGCATTTAAAGAACGTCTGGGCGTTGGGGGATCGATGAGGCATCTTGTGGCGTTTCCGCTGGATGAGGGCGGAAGCGTCCTAGTTGAGGTGGACGAGCCGCCTGGCGGGCCGGTGATGCGCGGAATCGGCAAGGACCACGCCGCTTTGGTGGAGAAGGCGGATAAGACCTTTGAGGACGCTACTGCGGCGGTCACCCCGGCGGCCCGGAGTTTGATCGCCCGGCTCCGGTCGATCGACGACCCGCCCGATGAGGTCGGCATCCAGTTTGGCGTGCAACTGAGCGGCCAGACCGGCGCGTTCATCGCCTCGGTCGCGGCCCAGGCCAACTTCACGGTGTCGATGACCTGGCGGCGCCACGGCGCCGCTAGTGGCTGAGCGGGTGTGCCGTGCAAGGCCATCTCAGCTACCAGGACTTCGACCTGCTGATTGAGCCCGGTACCCAGGGCCGTTACCGGGCACGGGTGCTGCGGTCGCCGGCGGGGGAAAGCGGTCCGGTGCAGTTTACTGTGCCGTTTTCGCCGCTGGAGCTGGAGAACTTCGTGCTGAAGGTGGGCCTGGCCCGCCGCCGGGCTCGCGGGCCTGGCCGGCCCGAAGGTGTGCCGCTGAAGGACTTCGGCGGCAAGCTTTATGGCGCGGTCTTCCAAGATGAGCTGCGCGAGGTGCTGCTGCGCAGCATCAGCTTGACCAACGGGCCAGGAGCCGGATTGCGGCTGCGGCTGCGGCTGGCTGATGCCCCGGAGTTGGCCGAGCTGCCGTGGGAGTTTTTGTACGATCCGCGGCTGAACCGCTTTTTGGCGCAGTCGCGCCGCACCCCGCTGGTGCGGTACCTGGATTTGCCGGACCCGCCGCGCCCGCTGGCCGTGGACGGACCGCTGCGGCTGCTGGTCATGATCTCCAGTCCCGCCGGATATCCCCTGCTGGATGTCGAGCGGGAACTGCGCCTTCTCACCGAGGCGCTGGCCGAACAGCAAGAAGAAGGCCGAGTGGTAGTCGAGCATCTGGCCGCCAACATGGGCACGCTGCGGCGGCGGCTGCGCCGCGAAGAGTTCCATGTGTTCCATTTCGTCGGCCACGGACTTTACCGGCCAGACTGGGACGACGGTGTACTGGTCATGGAAGACCGCCACGGGCAGCCCCAGGAAGTGACCGGTGAGGAACTCGGCAGCCTGCTGAACGAATACGACCCAACGCGGCTGGCAGTGCTCAACGCCTGCGAAGGCGCCCGCAGCAGCGCCCACGACTCGTTCGCCGGCGTAGCCCAGAGCCTGATCCAGCAGGGCCTGCCCGCGGTAGTGGCGATGCAGTTCGCCATCACCGACGATGCGGCGATCACCTTCGCCCAAGAACTGTACGCCGCGATCGCCGACGGCTACCCGCTGGAAGCCGCCCTGGCCGAGGCCCGCAGGGCCATCCGCGACGAGGGCAACCCCACCGAGTGGGGCACGCCCGTGCTGTACTCGCGCGCGCCTGACGGGCGCCTGTTCGACCTCACCGTCCAGGCCCGAATACCAGCGGCCGAGCCTAAAGCCCGGGAAGACGATGAGCGCCAGGCCCGCGACGAGGCCGACCGCAAAGCCCAGGAGGTGGCCGACCAGAGGCCCTGGCAGGCCGACGCGGACGCCCTTGAAAAGCGGGCCCGCTCGGCGGGGGATGCGGGAGAATATGCCGCCGCCCGCGACCAATTCGCCGCCTTGCTTCCAGAGCGTGAGCGAGTCTCCGGCCCCGAGCATCCGGACACCCTCGCCGCCCGTGGCAACCTCGCCCAATACACGGGGTTGGCGGGGGATACGGTCGCCGCCCGCGACCAGTTCGCCGCCCTGCTTCCAGAGCGTGAGCGAGTCTCCGGCCCCGAGCATCCGGACACCCTCGCCGCCCGTGGCAACCTGGCCCGTTGGACCGGGGAGGCGGGGGATGCGGTCGCCGCCCGCGACCAGTTCGCCGCCCTGGAGCCGGTGCGTGAGCGAGCCTTCGGTCCCAAGCACCTGGACACCCTGATCGCCCGGGCCAGCCTCGCTCGTTGGACCGGCGAGGCGGGGGATGCGGTCGCCGCCCGCGACCAGTTCGCTACGCTGCAGCCCATCATCGAACGCGTCCTAGGCCCCAGGCACTGGGCCGCCATATCCAACCGGAATAGCCTTTCCAAATGGACCGGGAGGGCGGCGGCTGGTGCGGTCCTGATCGAGGAGCTCAACCTGCGCGTGCGCTCTTACAACAGCCTCCGGCGGGTAGGCATCCGCACCATCGATGACCTTTCGAGCCACACCGAAGCGGAACTCCTGGCTATCGAAAACCTCGGCCCGCAGGGGGTCGAGGAAGTCAAACAGCGGCTCGCTGACATCGGCCGTCACCTTGCGTAGCCATGCTACGACGGTCAGCCGACAGCGGCTGATGGCTAAGCGGGATGGTCGCTGAAGATCTGAGGCGCTCATTCTGCGCGCGGACAAGCGACTGTGGGGTCTCCACGGCACTGCCAGCCGGTCAGCCATTGCGAGGATGGCGTGAACCGATGGCGCCGCCAGCACGTCAGCCTCGGGTATCGCCCGCTTACCGCCCAGGGTCTCTTGGCTGGACCAGCACCTCGGCTTCCCGGTCATGGTCGTTGCTCCTCACCGCTGCCTCCCGGTACCTCAAGAACATGAACTGACTAGCGCTAGTTTCCTGCCGTTCCGGCGGCCCGCGTTGGGTGGTTGACCTGGGCGGATTAACCGGAGGCGGTCGCACCCTGGCCGTAGGGTTTATTCATGTCCTCCCGCTGCGCCCTGTGGGCGCGGGTCAGCACCGACGAGCAGGAGTCCGGCAACCAGCTGACCGTGCTGCGCGCTGAGGCGGCCCGCCGCGGCCTGGACGTCACCGCCGTGTATGTGCTGGATGGGCTGTCGGCGTGGACCGGCGCGCACCGCGGGCAACTCAGCCAGGCCCTCGATGACGCCCGGGCGGGCCGGTATCAGGTGCTGTTGGTGTGGGCGCTGGACCGGCTCGAGCGCGGTGGGATCGAGCCGACGCTCCGGGTGATGCGCCAGTTCCGCGAGCGCGGGGTCCAGCTGGTCAGCGTGCAGGAGCCGTGGACCGACGCCAGCGGGGAGATGGGTGAGCTGTTGACCGCGGTGATGGCGTGGGTGGCGCGGATGGAGTCGCAGCGGCGCAGTGAGCGGGTGCGGGCTGGGTTGGCCCGCCGCAAGGCGCAAGGGCTGCCGGTCGGCCGCCGGCCCGGGGCCAAGGACACCCGGACGCGGAAGAGGTCGGGGTATATGGCCCGGTGGGAGCGGGACCGGGCCGGGAAGGTGAGCGCATGACCGATACGGCCCATGACCGGGTACTGCGGGTGCTGGCCGGAGCCGGGCCTGCCGGGGTGGCGCCGGGTGAGATGCCGCACCTGACCGTCCTTGATGACCGGGCGAGCCGCCGCGCGGTCCACCGGCTCATCGAGCGCGGCCAGGCACGCCGGGACGGGCCGCGCGGCCGGATCTACGCGACCGCCGCGGCAGGGATCGCGGCGCGGGAAGGCGGACCGGCTGTCACAGACTCTGGCCCTGGGCATGCCCGCGCCGGACAACGGGGTGCGCCTGGCCGACCTCGACCAGGCCCTCGCGCCGCTGCCAGGCCCGCACCGGGCGCTCACCCGGCTGCTGGTGTGCACCGTCATCGCCCGCCGTCACCTGCGCCAGGCCCGACCGTCGGGGTGGCTGGCCGGGATCGCCGCCGGGCCGACCGGTACCGGCAAGACCCTGATCGGCTCTGTGGTCTGCCAGGTCACCGGCACCGACCCGGCCGCCGCGGTGCGGCCGCGGGTAACGTCGCCTACCTGGCCGTGCCAAAGACCCCGCAGAGCGACCGCACTGTCCCCGTCACCGCAGCGACCATCGACGTGCTCGCGGCGCACCTGGCCGAGTTCCCGGCCGCCGAGACAGAGGTCGAGGACCGGTCAAGCGCTCGACCTGGAGCGGTGTGTGGGCGCCCGCCGCGCGTAAGGCCGGTTTCCCGCCCCGCACCGGCCTGCACTCCTGCCGTCACCTGTTCGCCTCGGCGCTGATTCGCTACGGGGAGTCGGTCAAGACGATTCAGCACTTGATGGGACACAGCTCGGCCGCGATCACCCTCAACGTGTATGCCCACCTGTGGCCGGACGCCGACGACCGCGCCCGCCAGGCCGTCGAGGCCGCGTTCGCTGATGTGCCCTCTGTGTGCCCTGCAGCCGAGGAGGGCTGACATATGGCCTGGTCAGTGGCCCGTGTCCTGATACAGGCCGCGTTTGGCGATGTACTGAACGATCCCGTCCGGCACCAGGTACCAGATCGGCTCGCCCTCGGCGATGCGCTGCCTGCAGCCGGTTGAGGAGATCGCCAGCGCCGGGATCTCCACCAGGCTCACCTTGTCCTCCGGGAGGCCCCGGTCGGTGAGCCGGTGCCCCGGCCGGGTGCAGCCGACGAAATGCGCGAGCGTGAACAACTCGTCCACGTCCTGCCAGGACAGCATCCGCGACAGGGCGTCGGCGCCGGTGATGAAGAAGAACTCCGCGTCATACCCGCGTTCCGCGCGCAGGTCACGCAGGGTGTCGATGGTGTAGGTCGGGCCCGGGCGGTCGATATCCAGCCTGCTGACCGAGAACCGGGGGTTGGACGCGGTGGCGATCACCGTCATGAGGTAGCGGTCCTCGGCCGGCGATACCTTCCGGTCCGACTTCTGCCAGGGCTGGCCGGTGGGCACGAAAACCACTTCGTCCAGGGAAAAGATGTGCGCCACCTCGCTGGCCGCGACCAAGTGGCCATGATGGATGGGGTCGAAAGTGCCGCCCATCACGCCGATCCTGGCTTTCCCTGCAGTTCCCATCCCCAGACTTTAGCGACCCGGCCTTATCCGCCGAGATCAGGGCAGGCCGACCGGGCAGCCGGTCAGGCCAGGCCGGGCAGCGGCGGGGCGCCGTCGCGCCAGCGGACGACCCGGACCGCCTTGCCGACCTCGCTGCGCGGCACGGTGCCCGGGGGCAGGATCCGGACCGTGACGCTGACCCCTAGTTCCGCGCGGAACCGGGCCTCGAGTTCCCCGGCGCCGGGCACCTGGCCCGCACCGGGACCGGCCGGGGCGGCGGACGGCGGGTCGCCGGCAGTGGCCGTTTTGTATTCGCAACAGACGAGGAGCCGGCCCGCACCCTCGCGCTCGTCCAGCACCAGCAGGTAGTCGGGGGACAGCGCGGGCGAGGCCAGTAGCACCCGTTCCACCTCGCTGGGGTAGACGTTCACGCCGCGCAGCACCAGCATGTCGTCGCGCCGGCCGGTGACCTTGCTCATCCGCACCAGCGTCCGCCCGCAGGCACAGGTGCCCCGGCGCAGCGCGGAGATGTCCCCGGTGCGGTACCGCAGCAGCGGCAGGGCTTCCCGGGTCACCGTGCTGAACACCAGTTCGCCGGGTGTGCCCTCGGGCACCGGCGCGCCGCTCTCCGGGTCCACCGCCTCCACCAGGAAGTGGTCCTCGTTGACGTGCAGGCCATCCGCCGCCTCCAGGCACTCGGCGGATACCCCTGGCCCGATCACCTCGGACAACCCGTATATGTCCAGGGCCCGCAGGCCGAGCAGTTTCTCGATGCGGGCGCGCATCTGGCCGGTCCAGGGTTCGGCCCCGAACAACCCCGCCTTCAGGGTCAGCCCCTCCCCCGGCCCGGCGCCCGCCGCGGCCAGCGCCTCGCCCAGCCGGATCGCGTACGACGGGGTGCAGGTGAGGATGTCGGGGCGCAGGTCACGGATCAGCGTGACCTGCCGCGCGGTCATCCCGCCGGAGACCGGGACCACGGTGGCGCCAAGCTCGATCGCGCCCTGGTGAATGCCCAGACCGCCGGTGAACAGGCCGTACCCGTAAGCGTTGTGGACCGTGCTGGCGCGCGTCGCGCCCGCCGCCGCCAGCGCCCGCGCGCACATCCGCGCCCACAGCGCCAGGTCAGCGCGGGTGTAGGCAACGAGCGTCGGCCGGCCGCCGGTACCGCTGGACCCGTGCACGGCGACCAGGTCCTGCGCGGGAACTTCCACCATGCCATACGGATAGGCCGCCCAAAGGTCCGCCTTGGCGACCATGGGGAGCCTGGGCAGATCGGCCAGGGTGACGTCGCCCGGGCCGGTGACCCCGGCCGCGCGCAGCCGCTCGGCCTGTGCGCCGCTGGTGCCCAGGAGCCTGCCCACCAGGGCTCGCAGCCGGGCTTCCTGCAGGCTGGCAAGTTCCTCGGCGGGCATGGCCTCGGCGCTGGGCTCGAGCATGTGTCTCACCTTCCCCGCCTGGCTCCCGGCCATCCTGCCACCATCGGGCGCCCCGGCGGGGGTTAGGCCCCGCCGCTGGTGGGCCTGGATCCCCTGCTCGCGCGCTCCGCCGGGCACATAGCATCGGGGTATGACCACGGTGCCGGATCGTGCCCGGGTACGCCTGCCCGGGATTTCTTCACGCGCTTACGAGCATCCCGCCGACCGATCGGCGCTGGTGGCGATGCGCAAGCTGACCGGCTTCGACGCGCTGCTCAAGCGGCTCGCCAGCCTATTCTCCGACCGGAGCCTGCGGCTGCTGTTCCTGGCCAGCTCGGTCCGGGCCTCGACCGAGCAGTTCCCGGACCTGTATGAGCTGCTCCTGGACGGCGCCTCGATCCTGGACCTGCCCGAGGTCCCCGAGCTGTTCATCTCCCAGGACCCGATCCCCAACGCGATGACGCTCGGCTCGGACAAGCCGTTCATCGTGATCACCACGGGACTCGTGGACCTGCTCGACGAAGAGGAGATGCGGTTCGCGATCGGTCACGAGCTCGGCCACGCGCTGTCCGGGCACGCGGTCTACCGGACCATGCTCTACCACCTGACCCGGCTGGCCACCCGGCTCGCCTGGTTCGCCATCGGCTACATCGGGCTGCGGGTGATCATCGCGGGCCTGGAGGAGTGGTATCGCAAGTCCGAGCTGTCCTGCGACCGGGCCGGGGTGCTGGCCGGGCAGGACCCGTCGGCGGGGCGGCGGGCGCTGATGAAGCTGGCCGGCGGCGCCAAGATCTCCGAGCTGAGCCACGACGCATTCCGGCAGCAGGCCCACGAGTACGACGCCGTCCCCGACGTCCGGGAGGGCCTCATCAAACTGCTGCAACTCCAGGGCAACACGCACCCGTTCGCGGTGATGCGGTTCGCCGAGCTGGACCGGTGGGTGACGGAAGAGGACTACGAAACGATCCTGTCCGGCGAGTACCTGCGCCGCGAGGACGATCCGCAGGCCTCGGTGAGCGAGGAGATGAGGGCCGCGGCGAAGTCCTACCAGGACTCCTGGAACCGGACCTCGGATCCGTTCGTGGGCATGGTGAAGGGCTTCGCTGAGACCGCCGCCGGAGCGGGCGCGTCGCTGTTCGGCGGGCTGTTCGGCCGTCCGGGCAACGGCCCCGGCAACGGCGGCCCGAGCGGTTCCGGGGGCTCGGGTGGTTCCGGGGGCTCAGGCGGTTCCGGGGGCTCAGGCGGTTCCGGGGGCTCAGGCGGTTCCGGGGGCTCAGGCGGTTCCGGGGGCTCAGGCTCCGGCTCGTCTTAACCGCTGCGGCGGGCTGACCGGCCGTCAGGCCCGGGGACGACTTAGCACCACGAGGTCGTCGCGGTGCACGACCTCGCGCTCGTAGCCGGGCCCCTTCATGGCGGCGAGCCACCGGGTGGACCGGCCCATGAGCGCCGGGATCTCGGCCGCGTCGTAGTTCACCAGGCCGCGGCCGATGACCTGCCCGTCGGGACCGGACAGGTCGACCGGGTCACCCGCGTCGAAACTCCCCTCCACCCCGGTGATCCCCGCGGGCAGCAACGACGCCCGGCCCGCTACGACCGCCTGGACCGCGCCCGCGTCCAGCACCAGCGTCCCCCGGGCCGAGGCGGCGTGCGCCAGCCAGAGCTGCCGGGTGGCGGGACGGCGGTCGTGCGCGGCGAAGTAGGTGCCGACCGGCGCACCGGCCAGGGCGAGTGCCGCGTGGTCGGCCCGGGCCACCACGGTGGGAATGCCCGCCTCGGTCGCGATCAGGGCCGCGTCTACCTTGGTGGCCATTCCCCCGGTGCCCAGCTTGCCCGGAGCGCCACCCTGCCCCGGTGAACCGGGGCGCCCCGGCGGGCCGAGGGTGACGGCGTCCAGGTCGGCGCGGTGCTCCACCCTTCCGATCCGCCGGGCTCCGGGATGGCGGGGATCGAAGTCGTAGAGCCCGTCCACGTCCGATAGCAGAATCAGCGCGCCGGCCCGGACCACGTGGGCGACCAGGGCGGCCAGCCGGTCGTTGTCGCCGAACCTGATCTCGTCGGTGGCGACCGTGTCGTTCTCGTTCACCACGGGCAGCACGCCCAATTCGAGCAGCCGGTTCAGGGTCCGCTGGGCGTTGCGGTAGTGCGCGCGGCGCATCAGGTCATCCGCGGTCAGCAGGATCTGCCCGGCGCGCACCTGGTGCCGGGCGAACGCCGCGGTATACACGGCGACCAGCAGGCCCTGGCCAACGCTCGCGGCCGCCTGCTGGGTAGCCAGGTCACGGGGCCGGCGGGGCAGGCCCAGCGGCGCCAGGCCCGCCGCGATCGCGCCCGAGGAGACCAGCACCACCTGGGTGCCGCCGCGAACCCGGGCCGCAAGCACCCCCGCCAGCGCCGCGATCCGGCTGTCGTCGAGTCCCCCGCCCCCGGTGGCCAGCGAGGACGAGCCGACCTTGACCACGACCCGGCGGGCGACGGCGATGTCGGCCCGGTCGTCCGCCGCTGCGGCTGTCTCCGTGGCGTCCCCGGTCACCAGGGCAGCCGTTCGTCGCTGCCGCGGGGCCCGAAGCCGTGCGGCGAGCCGGCCGGGATGTCGGGCTCCCAGTCGAAGACCACCGCGTCATCCTCGTCGCCGATGGCCACCTCGGCGCCCTCCCGGGCCCCGGCCTCGGCCAGCGCCTGCTCCACCCCGAGCCGGGCCAGCCGGTCGCCCAGGTAGCCGACCGCCTCCGCGTTGCTGAAATCGGTCTGCCGGACCCACCGGGACGGCTTGTCCCCCCGCACGACGAAACTGTTCTCGCCGGTGCGGACGACCGCGAACTCGGGCCCGCCCGCGGCGGGCGGCCTGATCACCTGCCGGGTCGGCTCCGACGGCGGGGCCGCCGCGCGGGCGGCGGCAACCAGGCGGCCCACGGCGAAGGCGAACTCCCGCACCCCCTCGTGAGTGGCCGCCGAGATCTCGCAGACCTCCAGGCCCCGGGCCGCAAGCACCTCACGGGCCCGCCCGGCCGCGTCCCGCGCTTGCGGGACGTCGATCTTGTTGAGGGCGACGATCCGGGGCCGGTCGGCGAGGTCTGCCCCGGTGGCCTCCGCGTAGGCCGCCAGTTCCGCCTCAATCGTGTCCAGGTCCGCCACGGGATCCCGGTCCGGCTCCCCGGCCAGGCCGGCGGCGCAGTCGAGCACGTGCACCAGCACGACGCAGCGCTCCACATGGCGCAGGAAGTTCAGGCCGAGCCCCTTGCCGCTGCTGGCGCCGGGAATCAGCCCGGGCACGTCGGCCACCACGTACTGGGTTTCGCCGGCCTCCACCACGCCCAGGTGCGGGGTAAGCGTGGTGAACGGGTAGTTCGCGATCTTCGGCCGGGCCGCGGACATGGCCGAGATCAGCGAGGACTTGCCTGCGTTGGGGAAGCCAACCAGGCCCGCGTCGGCCACGGTCTTCAGTTCCAGGACCAGGGTGTGCTCGGTGCCCGGTTCGCCGCGCAGGGCGAATCCGGGGGCCCGGCGCCGCGGCGAGGCAAGGGCCGCGTTGCCGAGCCCGCCCCGGCCGCCCTGCGCGGCCACGAACCTGGTCCTGGCGCCGACCAGGTCGGCGAGCACCTCGCCGTCCGGCGTCTTGACCACGGTGCCGTCGGGGACGGCCACGACCAGGTCCGCCCCGTCGGCGCCGCTGCGGTGCGATCCCGAGCCCTGCTTGCCGTTGCCCGCGCGGCGCACCGGCCGGCGGTGCAGGTCGAGCAGCGTGGCCATGCCCGGGTCCACCTCGAGAATGACGTCGCCGCCGCGGCCTCCGTTGCCGCCGTCGGGGCCGCCGAGCGGCTTGAACTTCTCCCGGTGCACCGACGCGCAGCCGTGCCCGCCGTCACCCGCCTTCACCTCGACGGTGACGTGGTCGGCAAACTCGGCCACTGCTAGTCCCTTTCTGGTGGCCACATGGCTGTAGGGCGGACCGGCCGGCGGTCCGCCCTCATAAGTCTGGCTCGGTTAGAGGCTCGCGGCGTCCATTAGTCGGCCGGCGCGCCCGTTTCCGCGACCACGCTCACGGCCCTGCGGTTACGTACCCGCCCGAACGTGACAACGCCACTGACGAGCGCGAACAGCGTGTCGTCCTTGCCACGGCCGACACCCGGGCCGGGGTGGAAGTGCGTGCCGCGCTGGCGCACGATGATTTCGCCCGCGTTGACCTGCTGGCCGCCGAACCGCTTGACGCCCAGCCGCTGCGCGGAGGAGTCCCGGCCGTTCCGGCTCGATGACGCGCCCTTCTTGTGTGCCATCGTCAGCTCTTCTTCCTGGCCGCGGCCTTCCGCCCAGCGGAGATCCCGGTGATCTTCACCTGGGTGTAACGCTGGCGGTGGCCCATCCGTCGCCGGTAGCCGGTCTTGTTCTTGAAATGGATGATGTTGATCTTGGGCCCGGCTACCTGGCCCATGATCTCCGCGGTGACCTGGTAGTGACCGAGCTCATCCGGGTCGCTGATGACCTTGCCATTATCGACGACGAGCACGGCCGGCAGCGTCACGCTGGACCCGACCTCGCCGGGCAGCGTGTCGACGGTCAGGACGTCGTCCACCGCCGCCTTCTCCTGCCTGCCACCGCAACGCACGATCGCGTACACCGAAGAACTCTCTCTCTGCTTGGTGCGGGCCCATCGCGCTGTTCCCGCAGCTGCGGACCAAGCACGAAGTGGGGCTCGCCAGCTTTGCACCGGGCACCCTGAGAACCCAGCCCCGGATCCGTCCTGTGCGCTGGCCCTTCAGGCTATCAGACCCCAGCGGCCGCCGAGGCCCCGGATGCTGCCTGCCCGTCCGTTCCCGTGGTCATGTCCGGCGGGCCCGGCTCCCGGGTGGCGGCGCGCCGCCGGCGGCGCCCGCCCGCCGGCTGGGCCGCGCCGTCATCCGGCCCGGCGCCGTTGCCGGGCGCCTCGGCGGCTGCGCGCGCCTCGCCCGCTCCGGGAGCGCCGGCGGCTCCGGAGGAGCCGGGGGCCCCGAGGGCGCCGGGCCCGGCTTCGGCGGTGGCAGCCGGCGCGGTGCTGGCGGCCGGCTTGTCCGCGGCCTGGCCGGCCTTGCCGGGCTTGCCGTCCTCGGCGGGCTTGCCGTCCGTGTCGGGCTTGCCGTCCTTGCCGGGCTTGCCCGGGCGCCGCCGGCCGTCCTTGCCCGCCTTGCCGTCCCGGGCCTGCTTGCCGTCCTTGGCGGCCGCACTGTCCTGTCGCCCGCGGTGGCCGCCGGCGTGGTCCGCCCCGTCGAGCGAGATCAGCAGCCCGCGCCCGTTGCAGCACTCACAGGTCTCGGAGAACGCCTCGAGCAGCCCGGAGCCGACCCGCTTGCGGGTCATCTGCACCAGGCCGAGCGAGGTCACCTCGGCCACCTGGTGCTTGGTCCGGTCCCTGGCCAGGCATTCGAGCAGCCGCCGCAGCACCAGCTCGCGGTTGCTTTCCAGCACCATGTCGATGAAGTCGATCACGATGATCCCGCCCACGTCGCGCAACCGCAGCTGCCGCACGATCTCCTCGGCGGCCTCCAGGTTGTTGCGGGTGACGGTCTCTTCCAGGTTGCCGCCCTGGCCAGTGAACTTCCCGGTGTTCACGTCCACGACGGTCATCGCCTCGGTGTTGTCGATGACCAGCGAGCCGCCGCTGGGCAGCCAGACCTTGCGCTCCAGCGCCTTGGCCAGGTGCTCGTCGATGTGGTAGTGCGCGAACAAGTCCTCGTCGCTCTGCCAGTGCTCAAGCCGGTCCGACAGGTGCGGGGCGACATAGCGGACATACTCGTCGACCAGGTCCCAGCCGTCGTCGCCGGAGACCACGAGCTTGGTGAAGTCCTCGTTGAAGATGTCCCTGACCACGCGGATGGTCAGGTCCGGCTCGCTGTAGAGAAGCTCGGGCGGGCTGGCCGACTTGGCCTTCTTCTCGATGCTCTCCCACTGCGCGGACAGCCTGGCGACGTCGTGGGCGAGTTCCTCCTCCGACGCCCCCTCGGCCGCGGTCCGCACGATGACGCCGGCGTTCTCGGGCATGACCTGCTTGAGGATCTGCTTCAGCCGGGTGCGCTCGGTGTCGGGCAGCTTGCGGCTGATGCCCATCATCGAGCCGCCCGGCACGTACACCAGGTAGCGCCCCGGCAGGCTGGCCTGGCTGGTCAGCCGCGCGCCCTTGTGGCCGACCGGGTCCTTGGTCACCTGGACCAGCACCGACTGGCCGGACTTGAGGGCCAGCTCGATGCGCTTGGCCTCACCCTCGAGGCCGCTGGCGTCGAAGTTGACCTCGCCCGCGTACAGGACGGCGTTGCGGCCCTTGCCGATATCGACGAAGGCGGCCTCCATCGATGGGAGGACGTTCTGCACCTTGCCGAGGTACACGTTGCCGACCAGGGACTGGTGGCTGCCCCGGTCCACGTAGTGCTCGACGAGCACGTTGTCCTCGAGGACGGCGATCTGGGTCCAGTCCGCGCGCTGCCGGACCACCATGACCCGGTCCACTGCCTCGCGGCGGGCCAGGAACTCCGACTCAGTGATGACCGGCGGGCGGCGCCGCCCCGGGTCACGCCCCTCCCGGCGCCGCTGGCGCTTCGCCTCCAGCCGGGTGGACCCCCGGACGACCTGGACCTCGTCGCCCGCGTCGCCGCCGCCGGCGCGGCCCGGGCGCACGTGCACCACGGTGTTCGGCGGGTCGTCCGCCCCGGCCTGGTCCGCTTCGGCCGCCGAGCCCCTCCGGCGCTTGCGGCGGCGCCGGCGGCTACCGTCGGAGGATTCCTCCTCGTCTGGCTCGCCGGTGACCGTGGGCGCGTCCTCGTCGCCAGGCGAGGCGGCAGCGGCCTGACCCTTTCCGGAACCGGGCTCCTCGCCGGCCTCGGCCGTTTCGGCCGTCGCGTCGTCCTGGCCTGCGTCACCGTCGCCGCGGCCGCGTGACCTCGACCGGCGACGGCGGCGGCGGCCCGAGCCGTCGGCCTCGCCCTCGCCGGGCTCGGCCTGGCCGTCGTCGGCGACGTCGTCCTTGACCGGGCCGGCCGACTTGGGTGCGGCCGACTTGGGTGCGGCCTGCCTGGGTGCGGCCTGCTTGGCGGGCGCGGGCGGCGGGGTCGCGCCCGCGGCGGGCTCCTGGAAGATCACTTGAGGGGGCTGGAAGGTGGCCGCCGGCACCGACACGGGCTCGGCCGGGGCAGGTGCAGGCCCGGTGGCCGCCGCGGTAGAGGGCGC
>Ga0306920_100003226_pt1 | contig 20676 bp, 18 predicted proteins | sample flu12Cox44000170_FD_204666 | JGI IMG/M metagenome (GOLD analysis project Ga0306920, IMG submission 204666) | Lab enrichment of tropical soil microbial communities from Luquillo Experimental Forest, Puerto Rico - flux4day.12C.oxic.44.000.170 (v2)... | ecosystem: Environmental > Terrestrial >... | reverse complement strand
TGCGTTAGGCGGTCCGGCGGGCCGGGGATGATGGTGCCGAAGAAGTTCAACAGCGGCTGATGCAGCAGATAGAGCCCGAACGTCGTTCCGGCGAGAAACCGGATCAGCCGCCGAACTGCCTCCCCAGGCATAGGCAGCGATGCATTGGCAAGACCCACGATCAGGAGTGTAACGAGAACGGCGACAAAATAGTCGTACGGCGAAAAGTCAGTGGGAAGCCAGCGTGAGTTTGAAGGATGGAACAGTAGCCAGCCACCGAGCGCCTGGGTCCAAATGAATGCCGTCACGGCGCCGAGGGCGACCAGCACTCCTAATTGCTTTGGCAACAACGCACGCCATCGCCACGCCGACCAACCCATTAGCCACAGCGGAAGTAGGAGCAGGATTCTTGGTCCGGCGAGTAATGCGGCCCCGACGAGCGCCACAATCCGTCGCCGCCCTTCAAGAAACATCGCTAAGCCAAAGAGAATATAGTACCAAGCCTCGTAATCGAGCGACCAGAAGGCAATGTTGGAACCCGGGAACATTTCCAAAGTCCAGTTTTGGCCGAGGAAGACCAACGAGAGTACGTAACCGAAAAACACGTAAAGCGGGCGTTGGTCCATGCGTGTGATAGATTCGGGTGCGTACAGGCTGGGATCGATTGCCATCGCGACATGGTCGAGCACCGCCGTTGTGATGACTGCCGGCAGGACCACCGAATAGAGCCGAGCCATCCGGCTCAAAGTGTATTCCTCGACGGTCCGTTCCCTTGTCTCGGTGACCCAGGCGATAACAAAGCCTGAAAGGACAAAGAACACGATCACCGCAGTATGGCCGTACGGCTGCATTCGCCAAAACATGCCGCCGCTGACTCGTCCAGTGTGCGACAAGAGCACAGCAAACGCTGCGGCGAAACGCAATGCGTCGAGATATAGAGAAAGTCCGTTTGTCATCTCGCTAATTCTAGGTTAGCGGGCCGTGGCGATTGGCGCGGTTGGCTCGCCACCTCAAGGTCGTCCCGAGGCGCGTTAGTCGCACCAGCCGCGGTTCTCCGTGCATCAGATCGGGGGGGTTCGGGGACGGGCTCGCTCGAAGGTGAAACCTGCACCCTGCAGCCTGTTTGAGACTTAGGTTAAGACGAGGGCTCACGCGTAAGTTCTCCGCTAGAGGAACACATCACCGTTTCGATTACAAGCCCAGGAAAAACCCGGCACTTACCCATAGGTTAATCAGGCACTACTAGCGCGCCCTAAGGCCGGCTACTCAAGCCAGTCAGGCGAAGGACATATCAGCCCGCGGACAAGCTTAAGTTTGTCGACCGGCCCTTCATTTCTCTAACCGCTCCATTCGATCGATCCGCGAGGCTTCTCTAGAGCAAGCTCGCGCTGCTTCTCGCTGTGCTGGCCGCGGCAGCGGCGATGGTCATCCCCTTCAATCATCGAAAGCGTTCTGCGCTGGCTGAAAAATTGCAGGTTGCCGACGTCTCGGGATCACCGTGCTGCAAATTGCTCTTCTCGTTCACTAACTTTCATCCGACCCTATATCAGTCAGGGTGAGGCCATGACCGCAGCGATGTCACGGCTGGACTGGGAGGGGTACGCGCTCTCTCCGAGAGTCGAAACCGGCGACGTTAACGGCATCCCGCTTCGACCGGCACTGTTGCAGCTCTCAGGCTTATTTCTCTGGCTTTGCGCACCATCCATTGCGGCATCAAAATACAAGGACTGAGCGCGTTTGGCTTATCGCAGGTGGCGCTGTGGTCGAACAGCACTTGTCGCGCCGAGTCACCGGCGATGACTGCCGTGCAATGCATTGCACTCCGCAGGGTTCGCCCGGTGGAGTGTAGTATCGGGGAAGCGATCGGATCCACGATTCTTCATAGCAGCCCCCCGTCGCAGGCGTCCGGGTGACCTGCATAGCTGGGTTGGCGAGAATTATCGCGGTCGCGGTCCTTTTCAGCCCGAAAAAATGGCAGTTGACCGCGAGCATTGCCATGCTCGAAATATGGTGGATATCCGTGCACGAACTTTGAAACCGGGCGGTGTACGCGATGTACTTGTAGTCCTTCCACCATTTAAATGTCCGGTTGGAGAGCCCGTGCAAGTCGAGAGCATCGAAGAGCTTCAGGTTCTTCTCGATCACGGGGGCGGTGGCGGCTGACGTTCCCACGGTGACTGGGCGTATGCCGTCAAGCTGCCGCCAGTCAACAGGACCAATGACAGCAGGATCGGTAAAGTGCGTTTTCGGTCATCAGCCTCTCCCTCCTTGGCTAAGCAGGGACAGTGACAGCGGACATGGCGACGACAGGAAGAAAACCGGAGCGAGCCTTCTCTGCGCCTTGAACGTGGCTAGTCAGCTAAACCGCCTCTGCAATTTCCATGGCGGCAGACCGTCTTAGACATCGAGATTTGCATTAAGGGAGACCTGAACCCTCGACCCGCTGATTAAGAGTGCGCCGGGTTTCCCACCATGTCAATGGGTTGCGAACCCACTGCAGTCCGACCGTTTGGTGAACGTTGGGAAACGCTGGCGCGCTCTGCCGCATGCAAAGCGCCTGGCGCACACCCGGAGTCCGCACGAAGAATTATGCTTGCGACTTGATCCAGATCAAGCCCTTCGTGGCGCGCACGTAGATCAGATGGGTGACTTAGTACGACAGGGGATCCTACGATGAAATTACTCGGAAGCTCCGCCGGAAGCTTCAGCGCGTGAGAGAAGCTCTGTCATGAGAAAGATCACACTCGGCGCAGCATTCCTCCTCTCAGTCATCGCCGGAATAGCCGCCTCCGTGGTCGCGCAACAGCAACCGTCACCCGTGCCATGGAGTGGGTGCTGCGGTACGAGTCCGTGGCCAATGAGGCGGGGAATGTTGGGGTGGGGGATGATGGGTTCGGGATACGGCAGCATGCCCCGAATGCACTTCGCCATGATGTCGGGGGTTCCGGTCTCTTACAACTCGCTGAGCAACCCGCTGCCGCGAACCCGCAAGACGGTTGAGAGAGGCGCTGCGGTTTACGAACAAAACTGCGCTTCCTGCCATGGGGAAACAGGCGCAGGTGACGGCCCAGTGGGACGTACTCTCTCGCCGCCACCTGCCAATCTCGTAGGGTTCGCCCAGATGCCGATGGCTCAGTGGGACCCGTTCATGTACTGGACTGTCGCCGATGGCGGCGCTCAGTTCGGGAGCGCGATGCCCGCATTCAAGGACACGTTGTCCAAGGACGATATATGGGCCGTCATCGCCTACACACAGGCTCGGTTACCACGAACAGCTGCTAAGCGATAACAGGCAGACCCGACCAATGACGGCCTTTTTGTATATTATATTACTAGGCCGACGGTCGCCCCTCCTCGCGTTAACCCGCTTTGCGAAATGACTCGCCTCTTCTCTTCGTATCTGCTTCTGTCGATCTCACCACGCGCTCGATGAGAGGGGTGGTGGCGAACGCGCGTGGTCTGCTTCGAAGCTTTTAACTGTTTAATTTAACTTGGCGGGTGGGGGAGGCCTCGAATCTGCGACCCGCTGATTAACAATCGTCGGCTGGGGTTGCGGCGTCGGCTCCCATGGGCAGAGTCTCTCACTCGCGTCCAGTCGTCACCTCAACCGGTGACAGCGACGCCGATCAGCTTGCCGACCCCAAACGTCACGGCGGCCGCGGCGAAACCGACGAGCAGCTGACGCACTCCGGAAACGAGAACGCCGCGACCGGTGAATAACGTCGTGCCTGCCCCGACCAGAAACAGAGCCACCCCGCTCGCCGCCAGGCTGGAGATTATCGCGGGCATCCCTGCGAGCGCGAAATACGGCGCCACCGGAAATATTGCGCCGACCGCAAAAAGCAGAAACGACGTGCCTGCCGCCGCCCAGGCCGAGCCCCCGAGCTCTTCGGGATCGATCCCGAGCTCCTCACGCACCAGGGTGTCGAGCGCTGTTTTCTTGTTGGCGATCAGCTGCTCGGCGAGCGACTTCGCCAGATCTTCGGGCAGCCCTTTTGCCTGGTAGATCAGCGACAGCTCTTCCTTCTCTTCCTCCGGCACCTGCTCGAGTTCGTCGGCCTCGGTGGCGATCTGGCGTTGGAAGGACTCGCGCGCGGTATTGACCGAGAGCCATTCGCCGAGCGCCATCGAGCAGGAGCCGGCCAAGAGCCCGGCAAGACCGGTGACGAGGATCGTGTGCCCGGCGAGATCCGCCCCCGCCACCCCCATGACCAGGCTCAGATTGGAGACGAGCCCGTCATTGGCGCCGAGCACGGCGGCGCGCAGCGCGTTGCCGCCCATCCCGCGGTGCCGGCCCTCCAAACGCGCCAGCGCCGAGCCGCTAAGGGCACCCGGCGCACCGGCGGCCAGCGCCTCGATGATGCGGGCATGCGACCGCTCGGCGGCCGGCAGCCCGCCGGCGACAGCCTCCGGCTGCGCGTCGTATGTGCCGCTGTCCATGTGCTCGAGCGTATCAATCGCTGGCAGCACAAAAGCCGGTCCGAAGCGGCGCGCGAGCCAGGCGAGCGAGCGCGTCCGAAAGCCGGGACGCAGCTTGGGCACGCGGTGATCGATCGCCGCGATGTGGTTCCGCCAATATTCGGCATGAGCGTCCTCGATCGCCGCCAACCGCCGGTAAACCTGCGCCAATTGCGGGTTCTTCTCGGTCTGCGCCAAGGTTCGGTATAGTGCTGCGCTATCGACCTCGCCCTGCAGATTGGCGGTGTAGCGCCGGCTGGGGTCTTGCTCGGGCATCGCGGAGTTCCTTATGCCCGACTAACCGAGTTGCGGCCGGCTTGCTCTGTCAGCTGGGAGGAGATGCCGGTATCAGTCATTTAGCTCAGCTCGTTTTTATGGATTATCCCATCCTTCATAATAAACTTCAGGTTCTTCTGAGGATCCAGCATCACGCGCAGATCGGTGAGCGGATCGCCGTCCACTACCAACAGATCGGCGTAGGCACCGGCGGCAATCGTGCCAAGCTTGCCCTCTTGCATCATCAGCGCCGCGTTGGTGATCGTCGCAGACCGGATGACATTGGCAGCAGAGTCCAGCTCCGTTCTGATTTCAAATTCTCTGAGTTGCGATTTTTGTGCTTCAGGCCCCCAGAGATCCGTGCCAAGGGCAAGGGGGACATCGTATTGCCTTGCCCATTTGTAGACTTGTTTGCCGCGGAATACCGTTTGCCTCAGATTGTCGACTATCGGCTGTGAGAGATTGTTTTCGCGCGCGCTTTCGATCCTCTGTACAAGAGAGATAAACGTCGGATCCAAATAAGCGCCGTACTCCGGCATCATCGCGATTGTTTCTTCACTCGCAAAATTGCCGTGCTCGATCGAGCGCACACCGGCTCTGAGACACCGCCGTATCCCTTCGTCGGTATAGACATGAGCCATGACATAAGTACCGCGGGATTTTGCTTCTTCTACGATCGCCTGCAATTCCGGCTCGGAATATTCGTAGATTGTCGAATGAGCTTCCGACGGGAAGACGACGCCACCCGAAGCAAACAGCTTGATTTGAGTGGCTCCCTTGCGCAACTCCTCGCGCGCCGCTTTGCGCACCTGATCGATGCCATCGGCAATCACCGACATGACGGAGAACGGGCTGACATGGCCGCACGGATCGATCAGCTCTCCGGGAGTGCGGAAATCGGCACCTCCACCGGTCTGCGTCAGCGCCTGCCCCGAGTAAAAAAGCCGCGGCCCCACTATCGTCCCCTTGGCCAGGAGCTGGGCGATCGAATGATCGGCGCCGCCAGCCTCACGGATCGAGGTAAAGCCGTCCATCAGGCTGTTTCGCAAGTAAGTCGAAGAGGCTAAGGCGATCTCTGATGGGGGATAAGAGATGTTTCTGGGACTTAAATTGAGCCCGGTAATATGCGCATGTGCATCGATGAGGCCCGGCATTAGCGTCTTGCCGGCAACATTGATGACCATCGCGTCCTCAGACTCAATTGGCGCGGAGGAGACCGAGTGGATGACGTTATCTCTTACTAGGACATCACGGTTGGGCTGAAGGCTCGCAAAACCGGCGAGCACCAGATTCGCGTTTTTAAAGAGAATGTCGGACATCTCTCACCTCGCCCCGGCGCTCGTTCATGCGAAATGCGAACGAAGAAACGCTCCTACCTGTGCCAGGGCGCGGCGTCCCGCGGCCAGCTGCGGATAAAACAGATGCCAAGCATGGATCATGTCCGGCCACACTTCCAATGTTACCCGCATATCGGCCGCGCCCGCTATGCCGGCGAGCCGCACCGCGTCATCGAGCAAGGTTTCGGCCGAGCCGACCTGTATCAGCAAAGGAGGCAGTCCTCCGAGGTCGGCATAAATCGGCGACGCCAGCGGCGCCCGGGGATCGGCGCCGTTCAAATATGATGTGGCAAGCTCCATCAGATAGGATTTTTGAATCAGCGGGTCGACCGTGGCCTTCGCGCTCATGCTGCCGCCGGTGGCTTCCAGATCGACCCAAGGCGAGCTGCTCCAGGTGCAGGCCGGCATCGAGACGCTGCCATCGCGCAGCGACACCAGCATCGCGATCGCGAGTCCGCCCCCGGCGCTTTCCCCCGCGACCGCAATACGCTTGGGATGAAAGTCTCGGGACAGCAGAAAGCAGTAACCGGCGACGGCGTCGTTCAGCGCCGCCGGGAAGGAGTGCTCGGGTGCCAGCCGATAGGCAAGCGCCAAGGTCCGGGCGCGCGCCTCCCGCCCGGCTTGCGCGATCATGTGGCGGTGACTGTCGAGCGACCCGGAGACATAGCCGCCACCATGCAAAAACAGTATCACCCGCGAGGCTTCGGCCTCCGGGGTCAGGGTCCACTCCGCGGAGACCCCATTCGCGTCCACCGGTTCGACCAGCACATCCGCCGGCAGCGGGTATCGGCTGCCAAGCGCATCGAGGCGCTCGCGACGCTCGACCCAACCCGCCGGGCGAGGGGTGGATGCCAGAATCTGGCGGACGGCGTCGATTTCGGCATGTGCCATCGGGATTCTCCCTCCTCGCCTTTTCGCCCCGCGCCGGCCGTCATACCCTCCGGCTTTGCCCCCGCTCCAAATCAACGCGTTTTATCGAGGCTCTCCAGGGGAGGAACGCGGGTTCACTTGTCGGGGGCGCTACCGCCAGATCCCTCGCGAGATCCGCGGCTATCGCTCTGCTGGGCGGCATGTTCGCGGGCATGCCTTTTGGCCTCATGATGGCCGATCACGCAGCCGGCTCCAGCCCCCAGGAGGCCATGATGGCCGGCATAATGCCCTGCGACCCCGCCGATTACCGCACCTTTCAGACAGCCGGCGGCGGGTGCCGGGGTCGAGCTCGACGCGACCGTAGTTATTGCCAGGCCTATTGTCGCCGGGATGAGGATTGCTCTCATCGTCGATACCTGCCAAAGATTTCGAGACGTTGTGTTGAACATTTCTTCAAGTATCGGCGTTCCATATGTGGGTTTTTTATCCGGCGAGGCCTTCCAAACTAGCAATGTAATCGGTAATTATACGCAATGTAACGAAGTTTAAACAAATTGTATCAGCAGAACGTTTACATCCCTATTACAATTTTTTACCAATTTTGGCTATGTGGTTCATCATGGAGTTACATCCGCCGAATAGGTTCTCGCCCATCGGCCCCGGATCGCGGGGTATAGCGGATTGGGCGAATGTCGGAGCTTTATTGTCTGGTCGAGCAAGAGATTCCCCGGCTGCGCCGCTATGCGCGGGCGCTCACGCGAGCCAGCGACCGGGCAGACGATCTTGTCCAGGACACGCTGTTGCGGGCATTGACAAAGCTTCATCTGTGGCAGCCCGGAACGGATATCCGCGCCTGGCTTTTCACCATCATGCACCATCAATACGTCAATAGAGTGCGGCGCGAGATGCGTGAAGCGGCGACGGTCGACGTCGAGCACATATCCTCGACCCTTGTCGCTACCACTGACCCCACCGCGCGGCGGCAGCTGGTTGAGCTCGACCGTGCGCTTGCCCGGTTGTCTGCCGAGCAGCGTGAGGTACTCCTGCTCGTAGGTCTTGAAGGTATGGATTACGAGAGTGTCGCGCAGATCCTCGGTGTGCCGATCGGCACGGTGCGTTCGCGTTTGTCGCGGGGCCGCGAAAGACTTCGCGAACTGATGGGGAGAGATCGAAGACCGCACTCGCCGGATACAGAGGCCCCAGCGGCGCAAGCGGACGCCGCCGCATCCCATCCCAAAGCGGCCTAATACCTCGGCTGTATAAATTGGCGTATGTCTATGCCACATCGCACCGGCGTATCGTTGCCCCCGCGAACCCGGGAGTCCGGGTTCGCAGCCGGACGTTGGCCCCTGCACGCCCGGTCCCCGCCTTCGCGGGGACAAGCTTCGCGGGCATGACGAGAACAACGGGATAAGGTGCGCTAACTTTCGCAACGAGGTACTAGCGATGAGCATCGGAAGTGACGATGCGGCCGGCCCGGTTCTGCGCTAGCCGATCGAATTTGATGAGCTCGTCGCCGAGGTGAGGCGTGCTCGGGCTCGGGACTAAACCCCGGACGGTGTCCATTTTCGTTGATATTGTCTCCCTCAGACTGTGCAGAATCCGTTGATTGGTGGTGCTAATTTCGTTGATCCGCCGATCGGACAATTTGCACCTAACCGACTGATCCAAAGTTAGATTCCAGACGCTGAGCGGGTCGGGATGCGGGTGCGCCCGCGAAATTCGTTGTTTTCGCTCAACGGGCGAACGTCACCAGGACGCCGGTCGCTGCCTCGTCGGGATGGTCGAAGGATGTCTTGAAGTGCGCGGTTTCGCCCGGCCCCAAGCGGGGGGTGGGCGGATCGATGATCTTGAACTGGGTTTCCTTCTCGGCCGGATCGCGCAGTGCCACCCGTAGCCGCGGCACATCGCGCGCCGTGCTGCCGGGGTTGGTGATGTCGCCCTCGATGACCAAGCCTTCGGCGGTGCGCGTCGGTGCGACCTTTGCGAGCTCGAGCCCCGGCCCGGGCGGTGCTGCCGTCAACCCGGCCGCAGCGTAGAGGCGCGCCGCCGCCGGCCACAGCGCCACCACCTCCTTTCGGGCGATGATTGCGGCGAGAACGGCTAGCGCTAGCAACGAGACTATCACGCCCAACACGACCCAACCCACGGCCCGCCGGCGAGGGGGCAGTTGCGATGGCGGCGCCGGCACGGGCCCCGGCCGCCGCGGAACGTCGAGTTCCGGCCCGACGCGTGGAGAAGAAGGGTGAGCCAGGGGCTCTCTGTCACGCACCTCCAGAGGTGGGGGCCGGCGCCAGGTGTGGCCGCAGCTCGCGCAGCGAACGGTGCGTCCCGCCGGTCGGTTCAGTTCCCGCTCGTCGACGAGATAGCGCGTTCGGCAGGCCGGGCAAGCAAGTATCACGGCAGCCTTTGGCCTTACCGGCCTTGCCGCGACCCGCTGCGGCGGGCGAGCTCGCGCAGATGATGGTCGGCGTCGCCAAACATCGTGTCGATCATCGTCGTGCGCTTGAAGTAGTGGCCGACCTTGTACTCCATCGTCATGCCGATCCCGCCGTGCAGCTGGATGGCCTGCTGGCCGATCAGCCGGGCCGAGCGGCCGATCTGCACCTTTGCCGCCGACAGCGCGTTGCGCCGCTCGGCGGCATCTTCATCCGAGGCCATCACAGTCGCGAACATCGCCATGCTGCGCGCCTGCTCCAAGGCGATCAGCATGTCGACGGCGCGGTGCTGGAGGATCTGAAAGCTGCCGATCTCGCGGCCGAACTGCCGGCGGGTCTTGAGATAGTCGACGGTCAATTCGTGCATCGCCGCCATCGCGCCGACCGCCTCGGCGCAGAGTGCGGCGATCGCCTCGTCGACGACCCGCTCGACCAGCGGCAATGCCGCGCCCGGCTCGCCGAGCACTCCCTCCGGCCCTACACGAACTCCCGATAGCACGATTTCCGCGGCGCGCAGCCCGTCCTGGGTCGGATAACCGCGCCGCAATACTCCGGCGGCTGCGCCGTCGACGATAAACACCGCGACCCCGTCGCGGTCGCGGCGGCGGCCGCCGATACGCGCGGTGGCGATCAGCTTGTCGGCGGTGTCGCCGTGCAGCACCACCCCCTTTTCGCCGTCGAGCACCCAGCCGGCGCCGTCGCGCTTCGCAGTCGTCGAAACGTCGGCGAGGTCCCAGCGCGAATGCCGCTCGGTCTGGGCAAAGGCCAGGGTCAGGCTGCCGTCGACGATCTTTGGCACCAGGGCTGCGGATTGCTCGGCGGTGGCGCCGTGGCGCAGAAACCCGCCGCCGAGTACGACGGTCGCCAGGAACGGCTCGAGAGCAAGCGCGCGGCCGAAGGCCTCCATCGCGATCATTGTCTCGACCGGACCGCCGGCCGAGCCGCCATACTGTTCCGCAAAGGGCAGGCCGAGCAGGCCGAGCCCGGCATATTGCGCCCACAGCTCGCGGCTCCAACCCTCCGGGGCCTGCGCGTAGCTCCTACGCTGCTCGAACGCGTAGCGATCGCCGATCAGGCGGTCGAGGCTCTCCTTGAGAAGCCGCTGCTCTTCGGTCAGGTCGAAATCCATCGCTTAGCCCCCATCCGGCCCGGTCGCTTCCGGCCCCTCACCCTCCCGCTTGGCGGGTCCCTCCCTCTCCCCACGTGCGGGGAGAGTGCCCAGGTGAGGGGCACTCGGCTCGATCAAGCTCAAAGTCCGAGGATCGCTTTGGCGATGATGTTCTTCTGGATCTCATTGGTGCCGCCGTAGATCGACACCTTGCGAGCGTTGAAATAGGTCGGCGCGATCGGGCCCGCCCATTCGGGGCCGATCGGCGGCTCGTTCCAGCGCTCCTCCTCGTCGTGCTCGGGCTGGTAGGGCAGCGCATAAGGACCGACGATTTCGAGCAGCAGCTCGGTCGTCGCCTGCTGGATTTCCGAGCCCTTGATCTTAAGGATCGAAGAAGCCGGGTCGGGCTTGTTGCCCACACGGTTGCGCTCGGCGGCGACGACCCGCAGCTGCGTCATCTCGAGCGCCTTGAGCTCGACCTCGACCGCCGCGAGCTTCTCGCGAAAACGCTCGTCCTCGATCAGCGGCTGGTCGCCGGCGCGCTCGGTCGCGGCGAGCTCCTTGATCCGCCGGATGCGCTCCTTGGAGAAGCCGACACGCGCGATCCCGGTGCGCTCGCGGCCGAGCAGGTATTTGGCGTAGTTCCAGCCTTTGTTCTCCTCGCCGACGAGGTTCTCGGCCGGAACCCTGACGTCGTCGAAGAACACCTCGTTGACCTCGCGCCCGCCGTCGATCGTAACGATCGGTCGAACCGTGATCCCCCGGGTCTTCATGTCGATCAGCAGAAACGAGATCCCCTCCTGCTTCTTGGCCTGCGGGTCGGTGCGCACCAGGCAGAAGATCCAGTCGGCGTGCTGCGCCAAGGTCGTCCAGGTCTTCTGCCCGTTGACGATATAGTGGTCGCCGTCGCGCTTGGCCGCGGTGCGCAGCGAGGCGAGATCGGAGCCGGCACCAGGCTCGGAGAAGCCCTGGCACCACCAATCGTCGAGATTGGCGATCCGCGGCAGAAAGCGCTGCTTCTGCTCCTCGGAGCCGAAGGCGATCATCACCGGCCCGACCATCGTCACGCCAAAGCCGAGCGGCTGTGGCGCCGGCGTCATCTGCAGCTCTTCCCCGAAAATGTATTGCTGAACCGGGGTCCAGCCGGTGCCGCCCCATTCGGCCGGCCAGGTGGCCACCGCCCAGCCCTTCTTGTTGAGGATGCGCTGCCAGGTGACGATGTCGTCCTTGGCGAGCCCCTTATTGGCGATCATCTTGTCGTGGATGCTCGCCGGGAGCGCGGAGCGGAAAAATGTCCGCACCTCGTCACGGAAGGCGAGCTCTTCGGGGGTGAAGCGGAGATCCATCAGGCCAACTCCTGGCTGTTCGTCGCCCCCGCGAAAGCGGAGGCCCAGGAGAACCGCTGAGAAGGCTGCCCTGGATTCCAGCGTGCGCGGGAATGACGGCGTGAAGGCGATAATAGACTAATTCATGAGGCGAAGCCGCGGCCTTCGGCGGCCAGCCGGCTGATGCGGGTCGCGGGCCGCAAGGTCTCGTCGCCCGACCGTTCGGCGTAGAGGGTCAGGCGGTCGCGGATGTGAGCGAGCCCCAGCCGATCGGCGTAGTACATCGGTCCGCCGCGCCACACCGGCCAGCCATAGCCGTACACCCAGATCACGTCGATGTCGCCGGGGCGCGTTGCAATGCCCTCTTCGAGAATGCGCGCACCCTCGTTGACCATGGGGTAGACCATCCGTTCGACGATCTCCTCCGGCGTGATCGTCCGGCGGGCGACGCCGAGCCGGGCCGAAGCGTCAAGGATCGTCCGTTCGACCTCGGGATCGGGCAGCGGGGTGCGCGATCTGGCCTCGTAGCAAAAATATCCCTTCCCGGTCTTCTGGCCGAAATGACCGGCCTCGCACAGCGCATCCTCGATCTCGTTGCGCTCGCCGCGGCCCTTGCGGATCCGCCAGCCGACATCGAGCCCGGCCATGTCGGCCATCGCAAACGGTCCCATCGGAAACCCGAAGCCGGTGACCGCGGCATCGACCTCCTGCGGCAAGGCGCCTTCGAGCAGCAGCCGCTCGGCCTCGACCGAACGGCGCGCCAGCATGCGGTTGCCGACAAATCCGTAGCATACGCCGACCGTGACCGGAACCTTGGCGAGCCGGCGGCCGAGCGCTATGGCGGTGGCGAGCGCGTCGGGCGCGGTCTTGGCACCGCGCACGATCTCCAACAGCCGCATGACGTTTGCCGGGCTGAAAAAATGCGTGCCGAGCACATCCTGCGGCTTTGTCGTCGCCCGCGCGATTTCGTCGACATCAAGGGTCGAAGTGTTGGTGGCGAGCACCGCTCCCGCTTTTGCCAAACGGTCGAGATCGCCGAAGACCCGCTTTTTGAGGTCCATCTCCTCGAACACCGCCTCGATAACAAAATCGGCGGCACCCACCGCGTCGAGCTCGGTCGTGCCGTGAATCAGCGCCATGCGGCGCTCCATCTCCTTAGCGTCGAGCCCGCCGCGCGCCACGGTCGCTCGGTAGTTCGCGGCGACCCGGTCCAGACCCTTGTCGAGCAGGTCACGGCCGGTCTCGACGACGGTGACCGGAATGCCGGCATTGGCAAAGCACATCGCGATGCCGCCGCCCATCGTGCCGGCGCCGATGACAGCAGCCGTCCGGACCGCGCGCGGTTTGGTCCCTTCCGGGATGCCGGGCACCCTGGCCGCCTCGCGCTCGGCAAAAAAGATGTAGCGCTGGGCCTTTGACTGGTCGCCGGCCATCAGCTGGCGAAACAGCTCGCCTTCGCGCTTCAGCCCTTCGTCGAAAGGCAGGACGATGGCGTTGCGCACCGCCTCGACGCAGGCGGCCGGCGCCTCGCGGCCGCGCAGCCGCCGGGTCAGCGCCTCGGCGGCGTCGGCAAAGCCCTCCGCCACCAGCTTGTCGTCACGATCGCGGACGCGCCGCAACGGCTGGTTCTCGGCCACGACACGGCGGGCGAACCCGACCGCCCCGGCGATCGGGTCGCCATCGACGATCTGATCGACCACGCCATCCGCGAGCGCCTCGCGGGCCTCGATCGGATCGCCCGTCACGATCATCCTCAGCGCCTTTTCGGGGCCGACCAGGCGCGGCAGGCGCTGGGTGCCGCCGGCGCCCGGCAACAGACCGAGCTTGACCTCGGGCAGACCGACGCGCGCTGCGGCGACGGCGACCCGGAAATGGCAGGCGAGGGCCAGCTCGAAGCCACCACCCAGCGCCGTGCCATGCAAGGCTGCGACCACCGGTTTCGGCATTGTCTCGATCGCGGCGATGACCTCGCCGAGACCAGGTGCCTGTGGCGGCCTGCCAAATTCGGTGATGTCGGCGCCGGCGAAGAAGGTGCGCCCGGCGCAGCCAATCACCACCGCCTTGACTGCCGCGTCGTCGCGGGTCCGGCGGAGTGCTTCGGCGAGCCCCGCCCGGACCTCGTGCTTGAGTGCATTGACCGGCGGGTTGTCGACGGTCACGACCGCGGTCTCGCCGTCCCGGCGGAGGTCGACGCTGGCGTTGATATTGCCCATGATGCTCCCCGATCGTCGCGCGTCACCGATGAGACTAGCCCGACGCGGACGCGCGATGAAGCGTGGAATTGGGGCGCTGTCTGCTTGACTAAGATTGCAGAGATCGGCAGGTTCACCGCCGAAGATTGTCGGCGATAGCGCGGGGAGGGCCGATGCTCGGGCATTGCCCCAGCTCACCTGATACAAGCGCGTGACGCAGCTGCTCGATGTCCGCGACGTGGCGCTGCGGTTCGGCGGCATCGTCGCGCTCGACGGCGTGTCCTTCGATCTGGACGAGGGCCAGATCCTCGGTCTGATCGGCCCGAACGGCGCGGGCAAGACCACCTTGTTCAACTGCTTCAGCCGTCTATACACCCCCAATCGGGGCGATATCTTGTTCGAAGGCCGCTCGCTGCTCGACCGCCCGCCGCATCGCATCGCCGAGATCGGCATCGCCCGCACGTTCCAGAACCTCGCACTGTTCTCGCGCCAGTCGGTACTCGACAATGTGCGCATCGGCGGCCATGCCCGCTGCGGCAGCGATTTTGTGAGCGATGCGTTTCACCTGCCGTGGGTGAAACGACAGGAGGCGGCGCTCGAAGAGGCCGCCTGGACCCTACTCGACATTCTGGATCTCCACGGGGTGGCACATCATCCGCCCGAGGGTTTGCCGCTCGGCACCCGAAAGCGAGTCGAGCTGGCACGGGCATTGGCGGCGCGCCCCAAATTGCTGCTGCTCGATGAGCCGGCCGGTGGGCTCAACCACGAGGAGGTCGCCACGCTCGGCGAGCTGATCCGGCGCATTCGCGACGACCAGCACGTCACGATGCTGCTCGTCGAGCACCACATGAACCTCGTCATGTCGGTCTCCGACAAGGTCGTGGCGCTCGATTTCGGCCGCAAGATCGCCGAAGGAACACCCTCTGAAGTGCAGCAGGACGAGGCGGTGATCCGGGCCTATCTCGGGGATCCGGCGGAAACCGGGTCGGAGCCTCGCCGATGATGCTCGAAGTGCGCGGATTGTGCGCCTTTTACGGGCAGAGCCAGGCGCTCTACGGGCTCGACTTCACGCTCGCCGAAGGCGGCATCGTCACCCTGCTCGGCGCCAATGGCGCCGGCAAGACGACGACGTTGCGGGCGCTGTGCGGCATGGTGCGGATGACCGGCGAGATCCACTTCGAGGGCAAGCCGATCACCGGCCGCGCCACCGAGGACATCGTACGGCTCGGGATCGCCCATGTGCCCGAAGCGCGCGGCACTTTCGTGCGCATGACGGTCGAGGAGAATTTGCGGCTGGGCGCGATGACCCGGCGCGACCATTCGGCGATCGCCGCCGACATCGACGAAGTCTACTCCGTATTTCCGCGGCTGCGTGAGCGCCGCAAGCAGCAGGCCGGTACCTTGAGCGGCGGCGAGCAGCAGATGCTGGCGGTCGGCCGCGGGCTGATGCTGCGGCCGCGCATGATGCTGCTCGACGAGCCGTCCTTTGGCTTGGCGCCGCTGATCGTTGCCGAATTGTTTGGCATTCTCCGTCGGCTGAACCGCGAGCGGAAGGTCGCCATGCTGATCGTCGAGCAGAACGCGGCGTTGGCGCTCGACTTGGCCGACGAGGCGTATCTGCTCGAGACCGGACGCATCGTAATGGCCGGCCCGGCGCCGGAGATCGCCAAGGACGAGGCGGTGCGCCGCTCGTATCTGGGGTATTAGAGGCGGCGATGGAGCAGCTGCTGCAGCAGGTTATGGCCGGGCTCGCCACCGGCGCGATCTACGCGACAATGGCGCTCGCCGTGGTCATGGTCTATCAGGCGATCGACCACCTCAACTTCGCGCAAGGCGAGCTGGCGACATTCTCGACCTTTCTCGCCTGGCAGATGATCGAATGGGGCTGGTCCTACTGGGCAGCATTTGCGATGACCGTGGCGATTTCCTTCGTCATCGGAATCGCGATCGACCGGGTCCTGTTCCGGCCGGTGCGCAACGCCCCGATCCTCTCGCAGCTCGTCGCCTTCATTGCGCTGTTCAGCATTCTCAACAGCTCGGACGGGGAAATCTGGAACTTTACGATCAAGACGTTTCCGACCCCGTTCGGCACCAAGCCATTGTTCGGCAGCGGGCTGATCAGCACCCATCAGGCCGGGATGGTCGCGGTGACGCTGGTGATGCTGGCGCTGCTCTATCTGTTCTTTCGCGGCTCACGGCTCGGGCTGGCGATGCGCGCCGCCGCCGCTAACCCGGAAGCTGCGCGCCTCGTCGGCATCCGCGTCGGCTGGATGATCGCACTCGGCTGGGGCTTGTCGACGGCAATCGGCGCGGTCGCCGGGATGCTGATCGCACCGATCGTCTTTCTCGATCCGAACATGATGCTGGGGGTGCTGCTCTACGGTTTTGCTGGTGCCGTCCTCGGCGGGCTGTCGAGCCCCGGCGGCGCAGTATTCGGCGGTTTCGCGGTCGGCATCATCGAGAACCTCGCCGGCACCTTCATCCCGTTTGTCGGCCAGGAACTGAAGCTGACGGTGGCGCTGATCGTGATCGTCGCGGTGCTGATGGTGCGGCCCGCCGGCATATTCGGGCAGGTTGCGGTGAGCCGGGTATGACGATGCAGGAACACGAAGCGGTCGCACTCGACACCGCGGCGGTCCCGTCCGAAGCGGCGATCGCAAGGCCCCTCGGCCTTTGGCTCGACCGCCGCCGGCTGCTGATCGGTGCTGCGGTGATCGCCGGCCTGATGGCCCCGCTCGTCGTCGCGAACTTTACGATCTTCCAGCTGACCATGGTGATGATTTACGGGTTGGCGATCCTCGGCCTCAATCTGCTGACCGGGTTCAATGGCCAGTTTTCGCTCGGGCACAGCGCCTTTTACGGGATCGGCGCCTATACCGCGGCGATCCTGATGAGCGGGAGTGCCGAGCTCTCCTATTACTGGACCCTGCCGTGCGCTGGCGCCGTGTGCTTTGTGGTCGGGATTTTGCTCGGGCTGCCGGCGCTGCGCCTGCAGGGACTTTATTTGGCGCTGGCGACCTTTGCGCTCGCAGTGGCGTTGCCACAGCTATTGAAATCGCACGTGCTCGAAGGGCTGACCGGCGGCGTGCAGGGCATCGTCATCGACAAGCCCGACCCGCCGCTCGGCCTGCCGATCAATGCCGATCAGTGGCTCTATTATTTTACCTTGGCGGTCTTGCTGGTCATGTTCGCGGCGGCAGCGGGCCTGGTCAGGAGCCGTACCGGCCGGGCGATCATGGCGATCCGCGACCATCCAATCGCGGCGTCGGCGATGGGCATCAACACGGCGCGCTATAAGACCCTGACCTTTGGCGTCAGCGCGCTCTACACCGGCGTTGCCGGCGCACTCGGCGCCATTGTCGTCCAGTTCGTCGCACCCGACAGCTTCAGCTTTCTGTTGTCGGTCAACTTCCTTGTCGGGCTCATCGTCGGTGGCATCGGCTCGATCCCGGGCAGCCTGTTCGGGGGAGTCTTTGTGCTGTTTGTGCCCAACATTGCCGAGAAGGTCTCGACTGGGCTGTCGGGGGCGGTCTACGGGATCATCCTGCTGCTGCTGATCTTTCTGATGCCGTCTGGCGCCGCAGGTTTTGTCCGCCGCACGGCAGCCTGGCTGGCGCGTCTCCGGCACACATCGACACGGGGAGGAGCATGAAATGAAACAGATCACCCGCCGCACAATTCTCGCCACAGCACCAGCGGCGATAGCGCTCACCGGGCTCCCGGTGCGCGCTGAGAAGCAATACGATCCGGGCGTCACCGACAGCGAAATCAAGGTTGGTAATACCGCGCCCTATAGCGGCCCCGCTTCGAATTACAGCACCATTTGGAAATGCGAGGCCGCGTACTTCAAAATGATCAATGCCCAGGGTGGCATCAACGGTCGACAGATCAATTTCATCTCCTACGACGACGCCTATTCGCCGCCGAAAACCGTCGAGATGACGCGCAAGCTAGTCGAGCAGGACCAGGTCTTCGTGATAGCGGGAGGCGCCGGCACGCCGACCAATACCGCGATCTGGAAGTACATGAACCAGCACGAGGTCCCGCAGCTCTTCGTCGCGACCGGTGCGACCAAATGGGACGACCCTAAGGGCCATCCTTGGACCATCGGCTTTCAGCCGAATTACCAGAGCGAAGGGCGCATCTACGCGACCTATATTCTGCAGAACAAGCCGGACGGCAAGATCGGCGTGCTCTATCAGAACGACGATTTCGGCAAGGACTATTTGAAGGGTGTCAAAGACGGGCTGGGCGCCAAAGCCGCTTCGATGATCAAGGTGGAGGCGACCTACGAGACCACCGATCCCACTGTCGACTCACAGGTCGTCAACATAAAGGCGGCGGGCTGCGACGTCTTCATCAACACCGCAATCAACAAATTTGCCGCGCAGGCGATCCGCAAGGCGGCGGAGATCGAATGGCGGCCGCTGCACATCTTGAGCGGCATCGGCAACTCGCTCGCCGGCACGCTAAAGCCGGCCGGTCTCGAGGCTTCGAAGGGTCTCGTCACCGACTTTTTCCTCAAAGACCCGACCGACCCGCAATGGAAAGACGATGCCGGCTACAAATGGTGGCTCGGCTTTATGAACGAATGGTACCCGGAGGGTGACAAGAACGACGCGCTCAATGTCTTTGGGCCGACGGCCGCAGCGACGATCGCGCAGGTGCTGAAGGCGTGCGGCGACGAGCTGACCCGCGCAAATGTGATGAAGCAGGCGGCCAACCTGCACGAATTGAGCCTGCCGATGCTGTTGCCGGGGATCACGATCAGCACCGGCCCGACCGATTTCGCGCCGATCAAGCAGGTCCAGCTGGCGCGCTTCGACGGCGAGCGGTGGCAATTGTTCGGCTCGGTGATCTCCAGCGCACTGCCGGCCTGAAGCGATGCCACGGGTTACCAGCCGCTCGCTTCTCGCTGTCGCAGCGGCGGTGCTGACGCTCGCCGCCCCATTCTTGTCAATCGGGCCGGCCCGCGCCGCGCAGCAATACGACCCAGGGGCCACCGACACCGAGATCAAGATCGGCAATATCATACCGTACAGCGGGCCGGCTTCGGCCTACGGCGTGATCGGCAAGACCGAGGCTCGCTTCTTCGCGATGATCAATGACGAGGGCGGGATCAACGGCCGCAAGATCAGCTTTCTCTCCTACGACGACGGCTACAGCCCGCCCAAGACGGTCGAGCAGGCGCGCCGCCTGGTCGAGAGCGACCAGGTGCTGCTCATCTTCAGCTCGCTCGGCACTCCGACCAATACCGCGATCCACAGATATATGAACTAGAAGAAAGTGCCGCAGCTCTTTGTTCTGACGGGTGCCACCAAATGGCGCGACCCGAAGCATTTCCCTTGGACGATCGGCTGGCAAGCGAACTACCAGAGCGAAGCGCGGATCTATGCGACCTATATCCTCGAGCACCATTCCGGCGGAAAGGTCGGAGTGCTTTATCAGAACGACGATTACGGCAAGGACTATGTGAAGGGCCTCGAAGACGGGCTCGGCGACAAGGCCAAGTCGATGATCGTCGCCGAGGCGTCGTACGAAACCGCGGACACCACCGTCGACTCGCAGATAGTTGCCCTGAAGGCGTCGGGCGCCGACATTATCGTCGATATCGCCACACCGAAATTTGCCGCGCAGGCGATCCGCAAAATCGCCGAGCTCGGATGGCAGCCGGTGCATATCCTCAACGTCCCCGGGGCTTCGGTCGGGGCAACACTCAAGCCGGCCGGCTTGGAAAACGCCAAGGGCATACTGTCGGCCGGCAGTTTCAAGGATCCGACCGATCCGCACTGGCAGGACGACGCCGGCTTTCACCAGTGGACCGCGTTCATGGACAAGTATTATCCGGAAGGCGACAAGACCGACGCCGGCACCGTGACCGGCTATTCGATAGCCCAGACGCTGGTCCAGGTGCTGAAACAATGCGATGGCACGCTGACCCGGGAAAATGTGATGAAGCAGGCGGCGAATCTCGAGGATCTCGAATTGCCGATGCTGTTGCCGGGGATCAGGATCAGCACGAGCTCGACCGACTTCTCCCCGATCAAACAGATGCAGATGCGGCGGTTCGACGGTGAGCACTGGGAGCTCTTCGGCCCGGTTATCACCGGTGCTGTCCACGATTGACGACAGGAGGTTAAAATGAGGCACATCACCCGCCGCTCGATTCTCGCAATGGCACCGAGCGCCGTTGCGCTCGCGGCCCCATTCTTGTCAATCGGGCCGGCGCGCGCGGAGAGGAAATACGGCCCCGGTGTCACCGACACCGAGATCAAGATCGGCAACACCGGTCCGTATAGTGGACCGGCCTCGTCCTACGGCACGGTCAACAAGTCGATGGCCGCCTATTACCGCATGGTCAACGATCTAGGTGGGGTGAACGGGCGCAGGATCAATTTCATTTCCTATGATGACGGCTACAGCCCGCCCAAAACCGTCGAGCAGGTGCGCAAGCTGGTCGAGCAGGACGAGGTGCTGTTCACCGCCGGGACGCTCGGCACGCCGACCAACAGCGCGATCTGGCACTACATGAACCAGAAGAAGGTGCCGCAGCTATTCGTCTCCACCGGGGCCACCAAATGGGACGATCCCAAGCACTATCCGTGGACCATCGGCTGGCAGCCCAATTATCAAAGCGAGGGGCATGTCTATGCCGCCTACATCACGGAGCACAAGCCCGGCGGCAAGATCGGC
>Ga0306920_100003224_pt1 | contig 20678 bp, 26 predicted proteins | sample flu12Cox44000170_FD_204666 | JGI IMG/M metagenome (GOLD analysis project Ga0306920, IMG submission 204666) | Lab enrichment of tropical soil microbial communities from Luquillo Experimental Forest, Puerto Rico - flux4day.12C.oxic.44.000.170 (v2)... | ecosystem: Environmental > Terrestrial >... | reverse complement strand
TAAGTTCCGTTCCCGGGACGCCTCGCAGGCGTGAAAATGGGCTTGGGTTGCCCGCCGACGCCGAGTTTTCCATGGGACCTGTGAGCCCGCCACAAAGCCTGGGCGCCGGGGCCCGACCTAGAAGGGTCACGCACTGTTGCTTCGAGCACGCCGGTCAGAATTTCGGTTCCCTTAACCGAGGCCCCCGGGCCACCCGCTGTCAGGGTGTATCGACTCGATTGGAGGGCAACCGAATTGAAGCACAAGCAAGTGCCAACGCTGGTGCCGGAGGAGATTCCAGACGCCGAACATGAGTTAGTCATCGAGCGGGTCTGCGCCATCGACGTAGCTAAGGCGTTCGGTAAGGTATGCGTGCGGACCCCGCGGGAACGGCGGCGGGTCAGTAAGGTCTGGGATGTCGAAGCCACCACTGGCGCGGTCAGCGAACTGGCCGCACAGCTGGCCGAGCTAGGCATTGAAAAGGTCACCATCGAGTCGACGTCGGACTATTGGCGGATCTGGTATTACCTGCTGGAGGCGGCCGGGCTCGACGTGCAGCTGGTCAACGCCCGTGATGTCAAGAACGTGCCCGGACGTGCCAAAACCGACAAGCTCGACGCGGTCTGGTTGGCCAAGCTCACCGAGAAGGGGTTGCTGCGGCCCAGTTTCGTGCCGCCAGCCATCATCCGGCAACTCCGTGACTACACCCGGTTGCGGGTGGATTTGACCAGGGAACGCTCCCGCTACTGGCAGCGGCTGGAGAAACTGCTCGAAGACGCCCTGATCAAGCTCTCGTCGGTGGCCTCCACCCTCGATACACTCTCGGCGCGCGACATGATCGAGGCCTTGATCGCCGGCGAACGTGACCCGCGTCGGCTTGCCGATTTGGCCCGGGCACGGATGAAAACCAAACGCCCGGCACTGATCAAAGCCCTCGACGGACGCTTCAACGACCACCACGCCGAACTGGCCCGGATGCTGCTCGATCAGATCGATAGCCTCACCGCCCAGATCAACACGCTAACCGCTCGCATCGGTGAGCTGCTGGTGGCCGCCGGCCCGAGTGAACGCGACGGCGGCGCGAACCTCACCGGCGAGCCTGCGCCAGGCAGCAAGTTATCCACGGTCGAACGCCTCACCGAAATCCCCGGCATCGGTATGACCGGAGCGCAAATCATCCTCGCTGAAATCGGACTGGACATGGCCCAGTTCCCGACCGCCGGACACCTGGTGTCGTGGGCGAAACTGTGCCCACGCACCGTTCAGTCCGGACCTGTGACGCGCGGCGGCAAAACCGGCAGGGGCAACCCGCATCTGAAAGGCGCACTCGGGGAGGCTGCCACCGCGGCCGCCAAAACCGACACATTCCTCGGCGAACGCTACCGGCGCATCGTCAAACGCCGCGGCAAACTCAAGGCCCTGGTCGCGGTCGCGCGCTCCATCCTCGTCATCATTTGGCAGCTGCTTTCCGACCCCACCGCCCGATTCCGCGACCTGGGATCCAACTACCACGCCAGCCGCATCAAGATCGAACGCCGGATGCGTAACCACATCGCTCAACTGGCCGCCATGGGCTACCGAGTCACCCTCGAACCTGCCGCCTGAACCAACTCCACACCGACACAACATAACCCGGCTCCCCAAGCTCCGCCGGGTGCTGTCGCCTGCCCGCTCACCTTAGTATTTTCCGGTCAGGCAAACTGCTCGAACGACCCACCGACATCACGCGAGACCCGATACCGCCCGACGACCAGACCGCCGGATCGGAGGTCGCCTGAAACCCACCAATCCACAGCTTTTGACAATTCCTCGCTTTTGCGGACACCGGCGGTCGTGAACGCTGACGATATGCGGATGCCACAGTGTTGACGCGAGATCGGCCTCGCAGCTTCCGCACACGCAGTCGTCGCCTGTGTCGGCACAACGCCGCGATCGTCTGATAGACCAGCGGCATGCTCACCCGGCCTGCCGGTGGGCGGCGGTGCACTTCGACGGCGACAAGCTCGGCGGCATGCTCACGGTTCACGCCCCTTAGGATCACACGCGGGCGGTGCCGAAAGTCGCTCAGCGGACAGCCCTGCACGTACCCGATCGCGTGCCCGTGCGGGCCGATCGCGCCAGCCCTCATTGGCCATCAGTCTTACATGTCGTCGAACTGTTGCCGCACGTCGCGACGTCATCGTCGCTGGACGGCAGCGCACCGCTATTCGCTGACGGCTCGGGTCGAGCGGATAAGCTGACGCACGCTTCTCACCGACCAACGGAAGGCGCATAGGGCCATGAAGACGCAGCCCGCGATCAGGGCGATAAACATCGGGAGCCAATCGTCTCGCTGGTGAGGAACGTGCCACCAGACGGCGGTCAATATCACAGCGAGGACCAACATGACGATGTCGCGCCAGTTGCCCTGATAGGAAGCCGTCGCCGCCCTCAATCGGCGGCCCCTGTTGTTGGCGGCCACCAAGTCGTCCACACGCTCCTCAACCGTGCCCAAAAGCGCTGCCCGGCGCTCTACCTGATCGGCAGGCAGCCGCTCCAGCAGGTCGAGGTCCTGGTTTATTCCGCTGCGGTAGTCCGGACCTTTTAATCGCCCCGCAGCGCCCGCAAGCAGCGCCCCGCCAAGGACCGGAGCGGTACCTATTGCGATTGCACCCAGACCAGCCATTGTGATGTCTCCTTATCTGTGTTGGGGACCCCCGTAAAGGTGGATCCATTGGTTGTTTTGGGTTGTTTTGCCGCCTTCTCGCCCGTGCTTGAGGGCGGTGGACCGCAGTCGGGGTCAAGGTGGAGTGCCCGCAGCGCAGCGAGGACGAACGACCTTGAGGCCGACGAGGACCCGCCGCACGCTGGGCTGGCGAGGAGCAGGTAAAGACGCTGTGGTTCAAGTCATTTGCTGCCTCCGGTAAGACAACGTGGTGCGGGAGGTGCGTGGCGCGTGCCGGCGTCCAGCCTTATCTGGGTCCACGGACAACGAGTCCGGCGACATGATGATTGATGGGGTGCCCGACGTGCGGGGCCGCCGAGGGGTTGCGGTCGCTCATTCTTTCCGGGAAGTCCACCCAACGACGGGGTGGCGACAGGAGACTTAAGGGAGCGGGCCGCAGGCATCAGCTGAGATATGGGCATGGCAGGCGCACAACGCATCATTTAGGCGGCCGCCTCCTTGCGTTGGGGGACGGGCAGCGCCAGCGCGGCGTCGCCGAGTTCGCGCAGCGTGTGATAGCAGCGGCGCAGGATCTTGCGTTCCACGGCCAGGGTCGGGTTCTTGCCGTTGTGGCCGTCGCGTTTGGCGGCCAGCTTGTGGTAGTAGCCGTAGTCGGGAGAACTACGCCTGGCCGCGGACTTGGCCGCCTCAAACGCCGCCCACCGCAACTCTGGCGAGCCTTGCCGTGACAGATGTCCCGGTGAGCATTTGCCATCCGAGGAGTACACGGTGACATCGAGCCCGGCAAACCGCACCAGCTTGTCCGAGCTGCAAAACCGGCGGGCATCACCGATCTCGGCCCACAGGATCGCCGCGCACAGCCAGCCGATGCCATAGTGGCGGGACTGCAGCGTTTGGCAGCCGGCCTGGTGGCGGGCGAAATTGATCAATTGTGTTCGCAGCGGCTTGATCTCGGCAGTCAGCTCATCAATGCGCCGCAGTGCGGTATCCACGTACTGCCGCCCGATCGGGGACAGTTCGGCACTAGCCAACGCCTGGCGGCCCGCCGCCGACAACAGCGCTTTGATTGGCGGGCAGCCCTGATGGAACAGCTGGGCATGGATGCGCTGCTGCCAGGTGCGCCGCTGATCCATCAGGGTGCAATACAACCGGCCCAAGGTGCGGATCTCGAGCACATGCGCCGGCGGGATCCACGACTCCGGGAACCGACCCTGCAACAGCAGCGTGCGTAGCAACCGCGCATCGGCGCGGTCGGTCTTGGCGCGCTTCTTGGGGCCCCGCGCCACCGCGATCTCAGCCGGATCCCCCAAATGCACACCCACCCCAGCGGTGGCCAACTCCTCGGCGATGTATCGCCACCCAGTGCAGCCCTCCAGCGCAAACTCCGCATCCCCATCCGGGCAGTGCTCGGCCAGCCAACCCCGCAACGTCTTCCGGGTCGCCGGACGAATCTGACCCCAGCGCACCAAGCCATCGTCGTCAACGTAATCAAAGGTGATCTGCTGCCGGTGCACGTCTAAACCGCCTACCATCGTCATAAGGACCTCCTCGAGCTCCCGAAAAATTTCTCTGACGCCCAAATCAACGAGCGTCTGAGTTGAGGGGGTCCCCATCACATGTCATCTTTCGTCTTCGCGCAAATGCTTGACTTGGTAAGTAATTCACATTCAACGCCGACAAAGACGCATGGCTCGCGACATGGGACGAAGTGGCCGACTGCCCGGTCTGCATGCGCAACGTCGCCGAGACGTTGGCCGCGAAGGCAGCCGACGCGCTGTGCATCGTTCCTGACCACGAGCACGACGACTGCGGGCTCTGCGACCGGGAATCCGATCCCGATGCCAACGCAGTCGACGACCTGGCCGAACATCTGCGGTTTCTGCTCGGCTTCATCGCCAAGCGTCGGGCCGGATAAGCGCCACCGAGTGACACAGAGTGCCAGGGGTTAGGGTGCGTCGGAGGTGCGGACCTGCCGAAATTCGGCGTTTGCGCTTGTAGCGGCTGTGCTCCCGGCAGGATTCGAATTAGCCGGGCTGGTAAGCTGGTGACCAGCCTATATGCGTCTTTAGCAGGCATTTTGGCCAGCCGGTAGCCTGGACACGTTGGACGATTTTGACGGCAAAGGACAGCTGGATAGCCAACGCATAGCCACGCCATCGAGGCAGCCACCTGGACGGCACGAGACGACACGGACACATCATGACAGGCGCAACGAACCATCGCGGCTGGGGGCATATCCGCAAACGCCCCGGCCCGCAAACGCACCGAAGAGGTTGTAGCACAGCATATTACGCGCGCCGAGGACGGGCTGACGCTGGGCACCCTGCAAGAGGAACTGCCGGACTACCTCGAAAGCGAGGGTGTGCCGACCGGCTGGCTGCCTGCCGCGTTCGCCGCACGCATCCCCGACGCCGCTGACGCCGTCGCTGACGCCACCAAGCTCGCGAAGGCACACGCCATCCGGCTGAGAAATCATCAAGGGTCTCTCACGCGCCATCGCGAAAGATGTTGACGCGCCGCCGCTTCTAGGCCCGACGTTGGTCGACTCAGCGCCGTACGTGAACCCAACCGGCATGTGATCGCGACAAACGGTGTCCACATGACCGATGAGGATCTAGCCGCCGAGAAGGACCGGCGCATAGGGCAATTGGAAGCCGAGAACCTGCGACTGAGGCTATCCGGCGAAACGGGTGTCCCTGCTTCGCTTCTCGGCGATGCCTCGACCGAGGCCGACATCCGCGCCGCTGCCAACGCTGCCCTGGCTTGGAAGGCAGCAACCGCAGCACCACCGCCGTCCAGGCCGCAGACCGCAGCGTTACCGGCATCGGTCGTGACCTCGGCTGACCGGGTGGAAATGCCCCGCCAGGTACAAACTCTGGGCGAGCTACGACGGCTCCCACCAGCCGAACGCATGCCTGCGTATCGTGAAGGCCGGCTTATGCATCTGGGGGCCAATCGCCCGGCCCACGCCTGATCGGGATCAGCGGCAGCCCGATGCAGGTATGACGACATGCCGCGCCGGACCCGCAGACCGAAGGCCACCAGCCGTGTGACGCAGATCGTTCAAGAACGCCGCGCCGACCAGGCCGTCGAAGAGGCCCTCGCTCAGGACCGAATCAAGCGGATCCTTGAGCCGCCACCGGCAACCGGCCCGGAACCCGTTGAACGGCGACGGGCAATGAGCCACTATAAAAGAACTCGTTTACCAGCATGTTTACGTCAGCCAGCAAAGCCCAAGATTACTGCCTGAGAAGGCACGGGCCAGGCGGCGCGCTTGGCGAGGTTGCACGGCAGGCACGCGGGGCGCATGTTGCAGAGCATGTGCAGACGCTGGGGCTAAGGTTCAGCTCAATAGCGACGACGCGGAGGGCGGCCCGGTCCGTATGAAGACTGAATTCACGCTCACTCAGAAACGCGCCCTCGCGATTTTCACCTCATCGCTCTGCTGTTTGGTGCATACTTCTTGCGCGACTACTTCGTGCTTATCGTGGTGGCCGCTGTCGGGGCGTATTTGTTCACGCCGCTGTTCAATCGGTTTAACAAACGTCTTGGCACCGGCTTGTCGGCCACCTGCACCCTGTTGTCGGCACTGGTCATCGTCATTGTGCCGGTCGGACTCCTGGTGGTCCTGGCGTTTGTTCAGATTTCGCGCATGGTCGACAACATCGCCGGATGGGTCAAGACAACCGATCTGAGCGGGCTCGGCGAAAAAGTCCTGCACGTACTTAATGACCTGCTGGCTCGGGTTCCGTTCGCGCACGTCATGCAGGCACCGACTTCACCCAGAACATTCTCAGATATGTGAGCGAGACCCGTATCACCCAGACGATTGAGCGGCCGCAAGCCACCTTGAAGCTGACCGGCCTGCCCACCACCGCGCCCACCGTGGCGGCGGCCGAAACCGAGGCGAAGAAGTAGCTTCCGGGCCGACCGGAGGGGATGGAGGGTCGCGCGGCCGGCGGCGCGTGGCGGACCTCACGGCCGGGCGGTCGCGGCCCCAGCTCCCGGGCGTCACAGGCGCCTGCGGCGGGGAAAGACCCGAGCGGAGCACCTTTGATTTGGTGTTCAAGGGTCGCGAACCCGCATACCATCCCGAGTGGGTGCGTCGATCGCGGGCCCCAACCAATTCCGGAGGAATGAGATGCGCGCGACAACAAAACGAACGGCGGCATTCTCTGCTGCGATTACGGCATTTGCGCTGATCGGCGCGGGGTGTAGCCAGGCGACCAAATCCAGCGAAACAACCAGTTCAGCCACTACAACCGCGACGTCGTCAGCTGCCGCTGAGTCGCCGACTACCACCGCCCCGAGCGCAGCCGCGATGGCGGCTATACGGGCGTACATCGATGCCTTCAACAAGGGTGACCCGAAGGCGATGACCGCGGTGTGCGCCGACCCGATGCAGATCCTTGACGGGATGTCGCCGCACGTGTGGCAGGGACCGACGGCTAGCGAGGACTGGTGGCGGGACGTGCTCGCCGAGAATGAGCGCGTCGGGGCTTCGGGCAACCACATTACTCTGGCCGAGCCGCCCCGGCATGCCGATATAACCGGCGACTACGCGTATATCGTCCTTACCGCGACATACTCGGAAAACAGACAGGGCAAGCAGGTCACGGTACCCGGCTTATATACGGTGGTGCTTCGCAAGGTCGGCCCAGAGTGGCGTCTAACGGCCTGGGCTTGGACAAAAGACTCTTGATAGCGCCCCAGCCCGACTGCGCCGAGACCATCCTCGCCGACGCCAAGGTGTGCAAGCACTGCGGGTATCGCTTCCCGCCGCTGCCGCTGCACGATCGTCGGCAGATCGGCAAAGTCGCCGACGACGAGCGACTCGAGCGGTGAACCGTCGGCCCGGTCTCCCCGCAACAGCGCGCGAAAAACGCGCAGCCGCGGCGTTTGCCAGCAAAGGATGGTCGGATGGTCGCCCTCAGTAGGCCCGCTGGTAGACGAGCCAGCGCAGCTCGATCGGAGACGCGTCACGCTCGCCGGGGAACGCGTCGCGGCCGGCGGTCCAGCTCTCGAACCACTTCGTCGGCGGCCACGCGTCGGCGGGCAGATGCGCCTTCTCGTAGTCGTACACCGAGTCGTCGGCGATCAGCTCCAAGGGCAGACCGGCCGCGGCGGCGGCGATCTCGTCGGCGGTGAAGAAGCCGCACATGAAGTGCTGGGCGAGTTCGCGCGCCACCGGCGTGGGCGTGTAGCCGTCCCGCGCCAGGAAGGCGGAGAAGACCAGCAGACCGCCGGGCAGCAGGCGCTTGGCGGCAAGCTCGAACAGCGCGTGCAGCTGCGCGGCCGACCGGAAGTCGGTGACCACCTCGGACGCCACGATCAGCTTGTAGTCGTCGCGCAGGTCGACGGTGGCGAACACGTCGCCGTCGAACACCGTGATGTTGGTGAGGTTCAGGGCGGCGGCGGTGGCGCGGATCTGCTCGGCGAAGCGGGGGGACAGCTCCACCGCGTCGGTCGGGTAGCCGAACCGGGCCAGCGCGATCGCGTTGCGGCCGGTCCCGGCGCCGATGTCCAGGACGCGGCAGTCGCGCTTTCCGCCGGTGAGTTCTTCGGCCAAAAGCCACACCCGCGCGTCGGCGTGGGTGCCGAACGGGGCCGCGCCGCGGCCGTCGATCCAGTGGTCGTAGTTGGCGGCGAGGGTTTGCACCTGGCTTGAGATGTTCAGCTCGTCTTTGCTGGTGCTCCAGTCGAGGATGATCATCGACCGCGGGGAAAGCTCGAACGCCTGGTCCAGCGTCTTTTGCAGCGTGGCCCGCTGCTGGTCGCGGGTGCCCGCCGCCCAGCGCCGGCACGCGCCGGTCAGCAGGTTGTCGATCAGGGCCATGTATTCGTCGATGAGGCTGGGGATGGCGGGCAGTCCGACGCGGCCGGTGGCGGCGCAGTGGGCGTGGAATTTCTGGACCAGCCCAAGGTGCAGCGTCAAGTGGTCGATGGGGATCAGCGGCGGGGGCGGGGCTTGCTGGTCCATTCGGCCAGTGTCGCATCCAGACTGTACCCATGGCCACCGGCAAGCGGCGCTCGCGGCGGCGCACCGACAACGAATGGCGCGGCGTGTACCAGACGCTGCGTGACCTGTTTCGGACGCGGTGCATCGCCGAGCGCGCCGTGTGCCATTTCTGGGGCGATCCGATCGACTGGTCGTTGCGTCATCCGGACCCGGGCAGCTTCGAGATGCATCACACGGTCCCGGTGGTGCTGCGGCCCGATCTGGAGCTGGAGGTGTCGCTGTGGGCGCCGTCGCACAGATTGTGTAATTCGATCGGCGAGGCCGCTTACGACGTGGACGGTTTGGGTGTGGATGACATGCCTGACACCGGCATCCCGTCCGAGGATTGGGACGCGGTGTGACCTGCGTGTTTGGTGTCCAGCAAACTTTTTCGGAGCCCCTTATTAGGGTCCGGTAATGAGAAATCGCTGCATGTGACGGCTGTGGCGACTGTGACGCCCGGGAAATCCCGGGGAAAAGCTGAAAACGGCGGAAAACGGCGCACAGCGGCGCGTCAGTCACAGAATCCGCTCCTCTCGGGGTAGACGCCGTCGGGGTGGGCGAGCTGCCATCCGGCGACGGTGCCGCCCCGGTCGATGTAGCGGCGCCACCGCAACAGCTCCGACATGGCATCCATGTAGAGCCCGAATATCGCGGTGAGCGACCAGGTGCTTTCGGTGATCGCGTAGAGCTGGTGACGGTAACGCCCGTCAATGGTGACGCGGATGACGGTGAGCGCCACGTCGCCGACCATAGTGGTGAACAGCGGCAGCGACTCGATGCGGCGGCCGGTGCCGAACTGGGCGCGCAGCTGGTCGTCGAGGTCCAAGGGCTCATCGGTGGGCGATGCGTCGAAAAAGACGATCTGGTTGGTGCTCATGCTTTGTGGTCTTCGATCCAACGCGCCCAGCGGGCGTGGTGGTTGGTCAGCAGCCCGAACAGGTAGGCGTTGCGGGCGGCGCTGCCCTCCGGCGCGTAATGGAATCGGGCGAGTAGCAGTTCGAACTTGATCCGGTCCAGGCGCTCCTCCTCGGCGTCCATCTCGGCGGCGCGGGCTTTGAGGTCCTCGATGGTGGCGGGGATGGTGATCGTGCATTGGTCCTCGGCGAATCGGTCCAGCAGCCATTGCCGGTCGGGGGCCAGGGCCCCGTCGTTGATGTTGCCCCACTCCACGAGTTCGCCGTCCTCGTCGAAGTCGGCGAGACCGCCGCACTCGCGGCAGAAGTGGGTGCGGTGGTGGTCGCACGCCGGGGCGGGTGTGTCGCGGTTGGCCTTGAGGTATTCCGCCCACCCGTTGGCATCGACGGCGATCTTGCTTTCATCGGTCCCGACCGCGGCGGCGTATTCAGCGAAGCTCACCCGTTCCGGGTTGGACTCGTCGAGGGTCCAGTGCCAGCGCAGCTGCATCAGCTCGTCGGCGTCTGCCGACAGTTCCCGGTCCCGCCACACATAGTTGCGGGTGCGCGTCGGCACGGGTTGTTCGCGGCCGAGGCTGTCGATCCGCGTGGAAAGATTTTCCACGTCTCCGGTCTGTTGGAGTTCGCGGCGGACGGCAGCGACGGTCGGGTGGGTGACGCCGGTGCGCCGGGCGTGCTCGCGGTCGGACAGCTGCGGGTCCGCCTTGAGCGATGCGGCGACGAGTCGGCGTTTCTGCTCCCGGTTGAGGTGGCGGCGGTTGAGGTTGAGTTCGAACGCCATCGTGCGTTTCTCGGCGTCGGTCAGGCCGGCGACCACCCTGGTCGGCCAGTCGACGCCGAGACGCTGCGCGATCTCGCTGCGGTGGTAGCCGTCGATGATGGCGCCGTCCTCGTCGACCGGGACCGGCTCGAGGACGCCGCGTTCGCGGATGGATGCCTCCAGCGCGGCGTACTCGTCGGGCGCGAGCGGCGGCATCACCTGATAGTCGGTCATGGCGTGTTTCCCGTCGTCATGGGCGTTTTTTGGGAGTCCACGGGGAGTCCACGAAATTCATTGCCGACGTCAAAAATCGCGTTTGAACTGCGGTGATGTTGGTTCGCGATACTGGGATTGAAGTAGACTTGCGCCATGATCCGGCTATCGTGGTTGACCTGCCAAAATGTGCTCTTAGCTGCGGTGACGCTATCGGCCAGCAATGCAGTTAGATGCAGTCTGCTGCAGTCTGACGTAGCTTTGTTGGCAGCAAAATTGGCAGCAGACAGGACCAGACCATGACCAGAGCGACCGGAGAAGATCACCTTTGACACCTACGCAACAACCTGGCTGGCAGGCCGGCACGTAGGGCTAAGGCTTTCTGTGCATTTCTAAAGCCACCATTCCGTGCGCTCCAAGCGTGGTTTCGCGCAAGTCACCCAACAGAAATCCGGCCGGTACGCGGTGCGCTACAGCCTGCCGAACGGCAAGCGCGTCAGCGCAGGCAAGACGTTTACCCGCAAGGCCTCCCCTGGCCTTGCCGCGCGCAATCTCGCGCCTCCGGTCAGCTGCCCACGCCTCCGCGTCCACATAACATCCAGCCCGTGCCCACTTCTCGTGGATCAGGGTAACGCTGCGGCAGCCCGGCCTGGCCCGCCATCCACTCACTATAGGTCTGTGGAACACAATTACGGATGGTCACCGTGGGGGGAGACCCCCTGGCCCGCCAGCCGAAACCATCCCAGGCATAGCGACATTTTTACGCCCGCTAACGAAATCCACAGTCCAGCAAACACGCCCTGCGGCCTGCCAACGGCCAGCAAACACTGAGAACCCCGGTGTGCGGGGCGCCAAGTTGCATGGCTGAGGTCGTGGTCGTGCGCCGGCGGATCAGATCGCGGAACGGCGGGCGACTACCCAGATACCGTGTTTTTTCCGATCACGTCGCAATACTTAGCCAACAGATATCCACATGATCAGATACATCAAGGTCGAAAGGAGGCCAAGGCATGTTCGGTTTGGCCGAACTCGCCGCGAACATAGCGCCCGTCGCCGGTGGATTGTTGATTGGCGTCGCCGCGGGTTATCTGATTACCCCGGATATCCGCCGCTCGATCAAGCAGGATCTTGAACTGCTGGACCTGTTACCACCCGAGCAGGCGGAACGGCGAGCCGAACTGCAACGCAGCATCGATATTCGCATCGACGGCCTGATTGCCGCCGTTGACCGGTATCAGCCGCTGCAAAAAAAATGGCCTCCTATCGTGGCGACTTGCGCGACCTCGGGCAGTTCGCCCTCGTGGTGCTGTTCACCTTGGTCTGGTGGGGCGTCGATCACCACAGGAGCAGCTGGCTACCGATGTTCATTGTGCTGATTGTGGCGTCGGTCTGGACCGCCGGCTTTGCATTCCGCGGTGCGCGCAAAAGCCTAGCCAGGTTTCTTCGGCGGAGCGAGTAATTCGCATCACGGCGCAAGACGAACTCCCGCTCGGGAGGATCGACCCAACAATTCGCGGCCCGTTTCGATCTGGCTACCAGAGGCTCCGCGATCCGCGTTCGCCCTGGATCCTCCCGACTGCTCCTGGGTCAGGTCACGGTCATGGACGGGACATCAGCATCACCAGAACGAACGCACCACTAATCAGCGCCGATATCAGCAGCGCTGCGATGTAGTTCCTGAGGAAGTTCACGCCCCCGGCTGCCCACGCCGCAGCCCCCAAACCACCGAGCACTGCCGCTCCCCCGACGATGTCGATCAACCGGCTTGAACTTAAGACCATGGTCGCCACGCCAGCAATAATCGCGACGAATCCCAGCAGATAGGCGTATGCCTTAGAACTCATGCCCACTCCTTGAGCGGGTTCAACGCTACGCCCGCGGCGACCCAGGGGCACCGTCACCGTGACAGTGGTCATGAGGCGGGCAGGTTTTTTACGTGGCAGATCACAGCCCCCCGAAAGATAAAGCGCCCCCGCCATGAGTTTTGACCTTCCTGCCCCCTTGCGGCTGCCACCCCGTCTTGGGGGCGATCTGGGGGGCGGCTTTACCCTCGCGGCAGTCAGGACGATGGTCATCCGATCCGGTTACTTTTGGCCGTTCACGTCGCAATGCTTAGCGAACATACTGCGCGTGGATCACCCGAAAAAGGAGGCAGAAATGTCGCTTTCAACCCCAACTGTGCGCGGTGCGATAGCAGGATCGATCGCAACCGGTGCAATCAGCGGCGCAATGCTGTTTAGTAGCGCCGCGGTCGCCCTGGCTGATCCGCCGCCGGGCTGCACGACCGCCGACCTGGCCCGTGTTCAATCCGGTGTTTCGGCTGCCACGTCGGACTACCTGTTCGCCCACCCCGACGTCAACAATTTCTTCACCGGCCTTAAGGGCCAGTCCCGCGATACGCAGCGCACCAACGCGCAGAACTACCTCAACGCCAACCCGCAGGTACAAAATGACCTTCAAGGCATCCGTCAGCCCTTGGTTGATCTCAAGAACCGCTGCCAATAAACCCACGCCACGGCGCACGGTTCTACTTTCTTTGATCTAGCTCGGCCCGTCGGAAAGGACGACTGTCATGCGAATTAGGCGCACCTATCTCACAACGATTCTCGCGACCCCGCTCGCCGCCGCAGCGGCGATTCTTGCCGGCTCCATCGCGAATCCACCGAATGTCCAACTCAGCGCTGCACCCATCCACAAGGCACCCCTCGACGACATCGGCGACTTCAACGGCGGCGACATCCCCAACATCAACGTGCCAGGGCACGTAGACGTCCCGAACGTCAACGTGCCGGACATCAACATGCCCAACATCAACCCCGGGCATGCCGGTTTGCCGGGTCGCGGACGGTAGCGGCACGCCCACCGCCGAGGCGCAGATAGGTGGCTGCGTCCTGGGAGGACGTCCGTCGGCGGCTTGAGGAGCGCTACCGGCGGCTGGCGGATGCCCGCAAGATTCGACCGGCCGCCGCAATCGCTGCCCGCTTCATCGAGATCGACGGCGCCACGCTGGGCGCACTCGTCTCAATTCAGCTGTTCACCACCATCCTCCCCCTGATCATCATCGGATTTGACTACTTCTCCGGCTTCGCTGAGAACGCCAGTCCGGGCACACTTTTGATACGGGAGCTCGGCCTCGTATCCCCGCTGACCGAAAGGGTCCGCGCCGCATTCGGCGATTCCTCGGCATTTCGGTCGAGTTGGACATTCATCGGAGTCGCCGGATTCCTCCTGTGGGGAATCCCGATGTCGATAACCAGCGCCGGAATCTTCGCCAAGGCCTGGCGCCGTGAGCAGTTCGGACTGGGCCAACGGCTGCTGCGGGCGCCACCTGGTTCGTCCTATACCTGACGATCATCGCCCTTCGTGGACGGATCGCCCTCGGTGGCGATCACACCGGCGCAATCCGAACGCTGCTGTTCGTGGCTGCCCTGGTACCGGTCTGGATCTTCTGGTCGCTCACACCCGTTCTCCTGGTCCGAAACGGCGGCCGGGGCCTGAGATACCTCGCGCTCGCCGGGCTCGCCGGGGTGGTGATCGACGGAACCATTCTCCCGGTCGCCGCCCGGATCTTCTTCCCGCGAGTGCTCAGCGGTTGGAACGGGTTAGGCCCTATCGGTATCGCGATGGCATTGATGACGTGGTGCGGGCTGATAGGCATCGGATGGGTCGTGACAGCGTGCGTGGGCGCGGTCCTGTGGGAGCGCACAGCCCCGTCCGAAACGGTCATCGAGTCAGAAACAGACATCACCCCGGGTTAGTTGCAGTGAGGCGGCCAGCTCGTCCGCGCCTGGCCGGCCGCGCGCCATAGGGATTACCCGAGCCCCTCCCCGTACGTGCCCCTACGGGCCGCAGGGGCGCGTAACGCGTGCCTACTGAGGCGGGTGAGGTCAGTGGGACACCCGTGGCCTGTAGTGGCCCTAGAGGCCATTGGCAGTTTCATTGGCAGCGGACGCTCAACCCAAGCCACAAAACATGCTTTCACCTGCGCATATACGCTGTGCGCGATACTGGGATTGAAGTAGGTGGTACTCCGCCGGAGTACCCCTCGTTGACCTGCTGATATGGCCTCTGGTCAGCGCATAGCCGACAAAGCACCGCAGGAACCATGTGGGACCATGTAGCCTCGCCGGTAATCCTATTGTCTTGAAATTGTCTTGGCCGGAAGGGGCGAGGATGCCGCGCGATAAGAGAACCTTCGCGTCGATCAACCGGATCGCGTCGGGGCGCTGGCAGGTGCGCTACACCGGTCCGGACGGGGTGCGCCGCTACGCCCCGCACACGTTCGCTGACCGGGTGACCGCGGAGGCGTTCGTGGTCAATCTGCGGCGCCGCATCGACCGTGATCAGTGGGAGGCCACTGGCGACCAGGCCCGCGAACAGGTCACGTTCGGGGTCTATGCGGCGCGGTGGCTGGCGAATCGGCAGGTGGCGGGTAGGCCGATCAAGGCCCGTACCCGCGCGCACTATCTGGACATCCTTGACGGCCATCTGTTGCCGGCGTTCGGTAACCGCCAGGTCGCCGGGATCAGGCCGAGGGATGTTCGGGAGTGGTATGAGGTGACGTTGGTGGACCGCCCGACGATGCGCAGCCACGCCTACAGCCTGTTGCGCACCATCATGGGCGGCGCCGTCAACGACGAAATCATCGACAACAATCCCTGCCGCATCGTCGGTGCCGGTCGCGCCAAGCGGGTCCACAAGATTCGGCCCGCATCCGTTGAAGAACTGGCGGTGCTCACCGCCGCGATGCCCGAACATCTGCGGCTGATGGTCACGCTGGCGTCGTGGTGTGCGCTGCGGTTCGGTGAAACGGTGGAGTTGCGCCGCGGCGACATCGATTTGTCGGAGGAAGTGGTTAGGATTCGCCGCGCCGCCACCCGCGTCGGCGGCACGTTCGCGATCACCGGCCCGAAGTCGGACGCCGGGGTCCGCGACGTGGACATCCCGCCGCACATCATTCCGATGATCGAGGATCATTTGGACCGGTTTGTCGCAAATCGGCGGGACGCATTGGTGTTTCCCGCCGAGGGTGGCGGGCATCTGCAGCCGGCGACGCTGTATCGGCACTGGTATAAGGCCCGCGAGAGGGCCGGTCGGCCCGATCTGCGCTGGCACGACCTACGCCATAGCGGTGCGGTGCTGGCGGCGGCGACCGGCGCCAGCCTGGCTGAGCTGATGGAACGCCTCGGCCATTCGACACCGGCTGCGGCGATGCGCTACCAGCACGCCGCCAGGGGCAGGGGCCGCGAAATCGCCGCGCTGCTAAGCAAACTCGCGACGGTGACACAATGAACCCGATCCTGGTGTACTGCGATGACCCGTCCCACACCGCGACCCCCCTCGGCCCCATGATCGCCGACCCGTCGCCTGCCAGTGCTCATCGCACGGGTTGACGCGGCTCGACGAAATCACGTGCCACGCAGAAATGCGCACCCTGAAAACCCGCTATATCCCCCGGTCGACTGAGTCAAAGACCTGCAGGCAGTGCTCGAAGGGTGCGGAGGTGACACCCAGTTCGCTGCCAAACGGATGGTCAAGGATAAAGACGATGTAAAGCAGCAAGCCGAGCAGGACGGCGACGGCGCTCGACAGGATGACGTGGCCGCGTCTGTTGTTCAGGCGCATGCATCCCATCAGCACGACCACTAACACGGCACCAAAGATCAAACCGCACCACAACAACCACGGTATTCGCGGTTTGGCGTCAAGGATCCGCGCGTTTCGTTGCGATGTTAAGACAGTCAGCTGGCCCAGAAACTCGCCGTTAACCGGGCTTGAAGCCTCGCCGGGTGGCTGGTTGCCGAGAACGCGATACATCTGCGTGATCGCTGCCCGGGCAGTATCGCTAGCACCGCCGCCGGCGCTTTCCTGTCGGGCCCATTCCGGACCTTCGGCCGCCCGCGTGTACCCGCGCAGCTGCTCGCGCAAGAGTTTCTGCTCCGGAGCCGGCATGGCGACGGTCTGCCGGTACATGGTCGTCAGAGTGGATGCCTCGTTGGCGACATGTGCGTCGGCGGAAGAGAACTGCTCCCAGGCGACGACTACGGTGAATCCAAGCAGAGCACCGAAAACCAGTGAGACACAGGTCAAAAACGGCGATAGTACCACATTGTTCTCGGGGCTGACCGACTCAGGGAGGAGGCGATCAGCAAGCCAGATGCTGCCCACCGCCGCCAGAATCGACACGGCCACAGCCCCGGCCAGAGAAATCCAGAGACCCACTGTTCACCTCTCAGATAGGGCCGGGCCAGCGACGGTTGCAGGCCTGAAAAATCTTGCACCGGCGCACCGACGGTGCTTGATCGATCTTAGAACTCGATCGATCTTAGAAACCGATGCCGATTCCGAAGCCAAAGCCGGAGTCGTGAGGCTACCGAGGAAATTGTTCAAATTGAACAGCGCCAACTTCTCAGCGGGCCGCTGAGGCGTTCAGAAAGTTTGAACACCCGCCTCACCGTCGGCGCCGTCGCGCTGTCGGGGGCGTGGCGGACCACTGTGAGGCTGCCGTCCTGTTCGCCCGAGGCGCCGCAGGCCGGTACAATCGAACACGCCTGTCAGTGTGCCGCGCGTTACCGCACGGGCCAGCTTGGCTTCGGCCCCCTTGGCGCAGGCGTCGCCGATTGGGGGACATCTGAATCCATACCGCGCTAGCTGGTCGGCGGACAGACGTTGCCGGAGAGCGCAGCAATAGTTGGTGTGCGCCCGCAAAGCGGGCTCCCATCAAAACATCCGCCTAACAGGAGGCTGAAAGGAGATGCCCGTGATGTCAATCAGAAAAATACTAGTCAGCGCTGCTATCGCTGTCGGCTGCCTTGTTGGGGGAGCAGCACAGGCCAGCGCCGATCCGAACGCGTTCGGCGCCGACCCGAACCCGCACAGCGGCTTCAGCTCTAGCCGCCAAGCGACAGCTCCAGCCGACAGCCCGGCTCTGAGCAAAGAGAATTGCGCTGTCGGCATTGCCATTTGGGGCACGGGTGTGTGGTGCCTTTGATGATGTCCGGATTCAGAATCCGGGTGTTGTGAATCCGGATGGTCACCATCGGTAACTCGTTCCACCTTGTCACGCGCCCTGTCTCGACTGCTCATCTGGTGGTGTCTCCTAATTCGTGTTTCCGAGCCCACTTGTTGGCGCGGTGGTTTAGCTGCTCCGTTCTCCGATGAACAGGCTTCGGGTCGAAGATGACCTCTTTGACCGTTCCACTGACCGCGTAAGCCGCCTGTCCTTGGGCGGTCAGGATCTGGCAGCCGGGTTGGTGGCGGACCACGGTGATGCTGCCGTCCTGAGGCGCCGCAGGCCGGGCAATCACACACGCCTGACCGGGGGGTCACACCGGCCCGGCGGCGTTCGTGGCTCTACGCGCCGCAAAGCGGCCGGGAACGGGCCTGTTGTCTTGATATTGTCTTGACGATTTGGACCGGGAGCCTAAATATAGCCTCTGAGCTGCCAAAACTCTGGTGCGCGATACTGGGATTGCAGTCAACACACTAGCAGCCGATCGGCCGCCGAACGCCGGTGTGATAGCCCTCGGTAGCGGTTGCATGCTCTACCCGAATGTCGGTGAAATGCGGATTGCGCAGGCGGATATAGTCTTCGAGCTCAGCACGTAGGGCGCCGCCTTGAAGAGTTATGTCAGCGAGCGCCCTGCCGTCATACCTCGTCCAACTCACTCCGGACATCTTGTTTTGGCGCAGTCCGCGATGAAGACCAACTCGACCCTGGAACCCACACTGCGTTCGGGGACGCATCGTGCACGCCCGTGGCGTGCCTATCGTGCAATGGGGAAACGTTCCTGCCTGGTGTGGTGGTCACGGATTTGGACACAGAACACGGTGGAACCGATGCGAACGAGCGGGACGGGGCGAGACAGCTTGGACGGCTGAACGTCGATGACCTGGACTTATGAGACGGAGCGTATCGGGGAAGACCGCGACCGGTTAGCTCATAACCCAGAGGTCGCAGGTTCGAATCCTGTCCCCGCTACCAGGTAAAACGGCCCCCGGAGATCTCTCCGGGGGCCGTTTTCATGCCCGATGGCCACGTATTTGGCCACATTAGCTAGACTTCTTAGTTAACTGACCTGTGCCTTTGTCAACTGGATCCCCACTTTTTTGTCGACGATGATTGTGGCCCCTTGCTCCGCGGCGCTTTCGGTCATCGTTTGCTAAAAATGTGGTTTTACTCAAAAGCTCACTACTAAAGAGCTGAAAACCGGTCCCGCAGCAGGCTCGCGCTACGGCCCCTGGTCCCGGGACGACGCCGGACGGATGTGACACAAATTGACGTCAGGGGGAGGGCGGCACGCCGGATGGATAACAGCAGTTATCCACGATTCCACCGGGGGGTTGTGTCGCCCGACTCTGTAGGGGAGTGTGCATGGGGCACGCGGATGGAATCCACATCCGCCGCAGGGCGGTCGTCAGGCTGCGCCACCGATGTTTTGGACTCGGCCTTTCTCGCAGTTCCACAATTGTCCAGGGCCAATGACGGGCGCCATCAGATGACTTGGTAGCCGATACGGCGAGCCGTTTCGGCGAGTCGGCCACCGAGGTCGGGGTGGGTCAACGGCAAGGAGATAACCGGTTGCGTCGGCGTCGCTGAACGTGCGGGTGCGAACAGCGCCACAGAAGCCGTCCCCGCGAAGCGGCTGTTGTAGCGCACACCCTCAAGATCTGGAAACGCGTCTACGATCGTGCGCGCCCACCGCTGCGTAACCGTATGCGGCGCTGTCGATATCGCGAACGTGCCGCCGGCGCGGGTCGCCCACGCGCCCGGACTGTCGACGGCGAGGTCCAACACGGACAGCGCTCGCGTGAACGACAGACCCGTCAGATACGGTCGGCCGTTGCGCCGATCGATCGTTCTATCAACTTGGAACGCTTCGGCGAGTGCAGTCCCCGGGGTTGAGGCCCCGTACCACACGGCCCTGTCTGGGTAGTGTGATCGCGGTGGTGGGTGTGGATCAAACCGCAGCACCGGACCGAAATGCCGAAACGCGTCCCACGCCAGCACATGACCGCCCTCGGTGCGATGTACGCGCCAGTACGTTTCGCTGGTGTCGATTCGCCGGAGTTCGTCATCGCGTATACCGATTTGTCGGAGCTCGCTGGCGGACGGGGGATCGGGGAGTGTCGAGCTCGCGCTCACGTACTAGCCCAGTCGGCAATCTCGATCAGCTCCAGCACCGGTTCGACGGGCCCCCCGCTACGCAGCCACTCGAAGATCGACAAGGGCCGGCCATCGACCTCGAGCTCGGTCTGAGGCGTTCGCAATAGCCCAGCCACAGCGGTCGGATGTAGCCCCGTCGGCAGGGCCTGAAAAACCCGCTCCAGACCGCGAATCTGCCTGTCTGGCTTGCCTGTCTTGAGATTGACCTCAAACTGGATCGCCGGATACACCCAGTTGCCGTCGTTCTCGATCGCCCACAAGGTGCGGGCGAGCCGCCGCTGCCGCACCCGCGACGCATTGATGCCCAGCAGCGAGGCCACCTCCGGGCCGGTGTAAGCCGTGTTGATCAGCAGTGCCGTATGGGCAACGATGTCGGCCGCCGCCTCAGCGAACGCAACAGGGTCCTCCACGAATCCGGCTTCGTCGAGCAGCCGCGCCTCATCCTCGGTCAGTGCCGCCGCTCCCGGCTTAATAGCCGGTAGCGTCTTCAACGCCGCTAGAAGATCACCGCGCTGGAGATTGAACCGCTCAGAAAGTAATTGGTCGAGTTCGTCGACCGTCATGATCCTCACCACCGATCAGACAGAAACTAACGCCTACTAACAGTAGGCTGTTGCCGTTAGCGCTGTCAAGATGAGTCGACTTGGCCGCACACGACACGGCAGGCAGAGGGCCGACGGTGACCGGCGCCCGCCTCAAGGACATCAACGACGTGTTCGACCGGATGAAACGCGGCCAGCCGTCATTGTCAGCAGTAGTGGCTACAACTCCGGTGGTTCCGGCGGGAACTGTGGCTCCGGCGTGGACGGCAGCAACGGCAACGCAGGCGCCAACGGCCAACCCGGCAGCTGAGATCGCCACTGGCGGGTCGGCCGGGCAGCAGCCACCGTCCGGGGCCCGGTTGCGGGTGGATGTACCGGCCCGCGCCACCGCACATCGCACGTTCTGTTCGGCGCGATCGGTCAGCTGGGCCGGCCTGG
>Ga0306920_100003223_pt1 | contig 20681 bp, 21 predicted proteins | sample flu12Cox44000170_FD_204666 | JGI IMG/M metagenome (GOLD analysis project Ga0306920, IMG submission 204666) | Lab enrichment of tropical soil microbial communities from Luquillo Experimental Forest, Puerto Rico - flux4day.12C.oxic.44.000.170 (v2)... | ecosystem: Environmental > Terrestrial >... | reverse complement strand
CGACGGACTTATCTGAAATCGCAAAGCGCTTTGTGAGCGTTTCGAACGTGCAGTAGTTGCCATGATGCGAGAACTCCGCGTCGAGCATATCGAACGGAATTGCATCTGGGACGGCCTCAGCTTTTGGCGCAAAGACGAATTTCGGTTTGCGGTCAATGAACTTCGAGATCAGCCATGCTGAGCCGACGCGATCGATCTCCGGCCGTGGTCGCGTCAGCCATGTTTTGCCTTGATACTGCCTCACGTCCAATTTCCCAAGTTGCCGTGAGCGCCTTGGGCCTTCCGCACGCCGAAGCAGCATGGCAACGTCGTGCCCGCGAGGGCTGTCGAGGAAATCGACCGCGCGAATTTCGCGAAACTGACCGGTAAGCCGCTCGAGTTCTGTGGCCGCTTTCTCGGCGTCCATTTTTTCCCGGCGACCAATGAAACTCTGGAGCGACCTTCGCAGCTCTGCATAATCCCTTGCTCGCGCGTCATTAAACATGGCGACAACCTTTTCTCTCGTCAGACCTTCAATTTCCTGCGCGCGAACAAGCGTCGAATCGCCGCCGTAGTCCCGGATTTGCTGCGCGAGCCATTGGAATTGCTCGTATTGGGCGGGCTCATCCGGCAAGAGATACGTCGATGTTTTAACTTGAACTGCGCCCATCTTTTTCAAACGCCGCCAGATCGCGACTCGTTCGGTTTTTTGCCCCGTAGGGAGGCTGTAGAGAAGGAGAAGCCAGGAAGTTGCGCGCATTGGATCAAGGCCTAGAATGAAATACGTATAGCACGTTGTCCTTGGTCTTACATCCAACTTCCCAATTCAATGCGAATGAGTGGAACAAATATGAAACAGATTTTTGCAATACCACTAGTCTTCTCCGCCTTGCTTTGCGTATCGGTGGCAGCCGATCTGAATACGGCTCGTATCGACGAATTGACGGGGCTCAAAGGAAAAATGAATGAGAAAGAAGGCGTTTATAAAGTCACCTTCCCGCGCAACGACGTGAAGATCGTTGTCGATGGCTGGGCGATGTCGCCATTCATGGGCCTCGGCACTTGGGCTGCGTTCACAAAAGGCGCGCACACCGAAGCGATGGTGATGGGTGATACAGTTCTGCTCGAAGATGAGGTGAATGCCGCGATGTCAGCTGCGCTCGACAATGGGCTCAACGTCACAGCACTCCACAGCCATTTCTTTTTTGATCACCCAAAGGTGTACTTCATGCATATCGAAGGCGAAGGCACAGTTGAGAAGCTTGCGAGCGCGATCAGAAATGTTTATGACGCCACCAAACAGATTCGAGCCGCAAGTCCGAAGCCGAAAGACTCTTTCGGTGCTCAACCGTTGCCAGAAAAAAGTTCTATCAATGCTGCACCGCTCAACGAGATCTTCGGCATGCAGGGCGAAGCGAAAGATGGCATGGTGAAATTCACCGTGGGCCGCCCCGCTACTATGCACGGCGTCAAAATCGACAACACTATGGGCGTAAACACGTGGGCGGCATTCGCCGGCAACGATGACAATGCTGTTGTCGATGGAGACTTCGCAGTCACGGAGGATGAATTGCACCCTGTGTTAAAATCTTTACTCAAAAACAAAATCAACATTGTCGCGATCCACCAGCACATGACCCACGAACAACCCCGCATAATGTTCTTTCATTACTGGGGACGAGGGCGCGCCAAAGACCTGGCAAACGCTATCAAAGGCGGATTTCTTATCGGCGGCTTGACCAAAGTCACGTCGCCGCTGCCGTGAGCGCCAAAAAACGAAAGAAAAGAAGATATGAAAAAATTGAGCGTAACGATAATGGCGATGACAATCGCAATACGAATAGCCGTCGCTGACACGGTCAACTTCGATGGCATGAACACCGGCGCGCCGCCTCCGGGTTGGACCGCAACACAAACCGGCAGCGGCAAGGCAAAGTGGGCCGTTGAAAAAGATGATTCCGCGCCGAGCAAGCCGAACGTGCTGAAACAGTCAGGTCAGGCGACTTTTCCCGTTTGCTTCAAGAACGACACGAACATCAAAGACGGTTTTGTTGAAGTAAAGTTCAAGCCGATCTCCGGAAAGGAAGATCAGGCAGGCGGTGTAGTCTGGCGGGTGCGGGACGCGAACAATTATTACGTCTTCCGCGCGAACGCGAACGAAAGCAACGTCGTGCTTTACAAAACTGTAAACGGCAAACGTAGCCATCTAGACATCGTGGGTCGTATGGGTGGGTATGGCGTAAAAGAAACGGTCGCGTCCGGCCAATGGCACACGCTGCGGGTTGAATTCGCGGGCGGTCTGTTCAAAGCCTACTACGACGGCAAGCATCTGTTCGATGTCAAAGACGAGACGTTTAAGAACGCTGGCAAGGTCGGGGTGTGGACGAAAGCAGACAGTGTGACCTTGTTTGACGATTTCACTTACGGTGGCACGTAAACGAATTGTCAATCTTCAACTGGTCACGTAAACAAGCGGCCTCGATGCGCAAACTTGTGATCGCAGTTACAGCTGCACTGATTGCAGCCGCAGCGCTCAGCCTGCTTGGCTGTTCCTCGAAGGGACGACAAAGCGTCGTCGTGTACGTGAGCGAGGACCAAGTTTTTTCCGAGCCGATTCTGAAGGATTTCGAGCGCGAGACTGGCATTACGGTGAAGCCGGTCTTTGACACAGAGGAAGCGAAGAGCACTGGCGTGATGAATCGGCTATTGGCGGAGAAAAATAATCCGCAGGCTGATGTCTATTGGGCCAATGAGCCGATTCGCGCGGAAGTACTGAAACAAGAAAACGTGGCCGCGGCCTACCAGTCGCCCAGTGCCGAAGGCATCCCCGCGCAGTTCAAAGATCCGCAGGGATACTGGACTGGATTTTCCGCGCGAGCACGCGTGTTGATCGTAAACCAATCGGTGACGAACAAACCGCAATCGATCACCGCCTATGGCGATCCAACGTTCAAAGACAAAGCCGTGATTGCAAATCCGCTGTTTGGTACAACCACGACCGAGATAGCCGCGCTCTTCATTCTTTGGGGTGATGAAAAAGCGAAAACGTTTTTGACCGACATGAAAAGCAATAGTGTTAAGATCGCGACGAGTAACGGCGAGTCGGCCGACTTCGTCGCGTCAGACGCGTCCGCCTTCGGGTTGGTGGACAGCGACGACGCCGCCAACCGGATCAAACAAGGCAAACCGGTCGAGATGATCTATCCCGATCAGGGCGACAACGAAGTCGGCTGTTTCATTGTGCCAAATGCAATCTTGCTAATCAAAGATGGACCGCATCCTGAGGCAGCGAAAAAACTGACCGATTACCTGCTTTCGGCAGAAACGGAACGCAAGCTGGCGCTGTCGGACGCAGCCCAAATTCCGTTGCACGCAGGCGTGGAGGCTCCGGCCATCGTGCGAAAAATCGAAACGATCAAGACGATGAAGTGCGATTACGCTGCTGTCGCGCGCAAGATGAGAGAGATCGAACCGTTGCTGAAGCAGTGGGTTGGGCTTTGAGCGCACGCCGCGTCACTCTCACGGCTGCGCTGATCGTTCTCGCGCTCGTTGGGCTTGCGCCCATTGTCGTGATGCTTGCGTGCAGTCTAACCGTGGACGGCGCCTTCGGCTTCGAGAACTATCGGCCCTTGTTCACGACTGGGCGATCGTGGCAATTGCTCAACAACAGCCTCAGATTAGCGTTGACCACGGCGCTAACTTGCACAGTGGTGGGTTTGCCGCTCGGATTGCTCTTCGCAAAAACCGATCTGCCATTGCGCCGAGTGTTTGTGCTGTTGTTCGCGCTGCCGTTGGTGATTCCGCCTTACATCACCGCGGTGTCGTGGGCGGACATGCTTTCGCCACATGGGTTGGTGTCGAATTTTTTAGGTGAGGCAACGTCCCGAAAGCTTTCGGCGCTGCTGTTCGGCTTTCCGGGTTGCGTGCTCGTGCTCGCGTCCACATTCATGCCTGCTGTCATGCTCGCCACGATGACATTCGCGCGGACGATAAACCCGCGCTTGGAAGAAGCCGCCCGATTATCGGCGCGACCGCTGCGCGTTCTGCGCAGAATCGTAGTTCCACTGATTAGGCCGGGGGTGCTGTTGGCTGCGACGCTGGTGTTCCTGCTGGCGCTTGGCGAATTCGGGGTGCCGATATTTCTACGTTACCAAGTGTTCGCGGTGGAGGGTTTCACGCAGTTCACCGTCTCCTATAACTTCGCCGCAGCCACGGCATCTGCTGTCCCGCTGGCATTACTAACGTTCGTTGTTCTGGGCGTCGAGTGGTTTGTGTTGCAGGAGAAGATTCAGGCGCTGCAACCCACGGGCCAAGGCCGCGACATCGACGTGATTCCACTGCGCTCAAATCGGGTCTGGCTGTTCGCGCTGGTGAGCGTTCTTTGCGCGCTCGTGGTGATCACGCCCCTCTTCTCATTGGCCATGCAAGCTGGTTCGTGGGAAACCTACCTGCGCGCACTTCGCGTTGTGAGCGACAGTTTGATGCGGAGCGTGTTTCTTGCTGCCGTGGGCGCAACGGCGCTGACTGCGCTTGGCTTTTTCGTCGGCTACCTGATTCACACGCGCGCGTTGCCCATCTGGCGCGCGGTGGATGCCGGTACCGTTCTGCTATTCGCGCTGCCCAGTACGGTGATTGGCATGGGCTTGATCGCACTCTGGAATCGCCCCGCCGCGAACTTAATTTATGCGACGCCGCTCATAATACTCTTCGGTTACCTAGCTCAATACACAGCCCTCACCAGCCGAGTGACGGTTGCCGGCCTGACGCTTGTGCCCGCCTCAATGGAAGAAGCGGCTGCTAACGCAGGCGCAAGCTGGACGCGACGGCTCGGCTTTATCGTGCTTCCGTTGGTCAAACACGCCTTGGTTGCCGGATGGCTGATTGCATACATCTTCTGCTTGCGCGACACCGGCATCACCATGCTCGTTTATCCGCCAGGTTATGACACACTGCCGGTCCGCATTTTTACACTTATGGCTAATGGCGCGCCTCCCTTGATCGCTGCCGCATGCGTATTGATGATCGCTGCGACTCTGCTTCCGCTCATCAGCGTCGCGCTGCTTATGCGAATGCGAAGGAGGCGATCATGGCGTTGATCGTTTTCAACGCCGTATCCAAATCCTATTCGGTCCGAACCGTGCTTCACGATTTTTCGCTAACTGTGGAAGGGGGGCAGCGCGTGGCGATCCTCGGGCCGTCCGGCTGCGGGAAGACAACGGTCTTGCGATTACTGGCCGGATTTATCGCACCGGACATCGGTACGATTTCAATCGATGGCGAGCCTGTTGCTGCTAACGGCAAGATTCTCGTGCCACCGGAGCAACGCCACATTGGGATGGTCTTCCAGGATCTTGCTTTATGGCCGCATCTGACCGTCGAGGGTAACTTGGAGTTTGGATTGAAAGCCCAGGGCATTCCCAAGACGCAGTGCGCGCAGCGGATCACAAAGATTCTCGAGTTGGTCGCTATGGGTTCGTATCGTCGCTCCCGTCCCGCGCAATTGTCCGGTGGGCAACAACAACGCGTCGCTCTGGCCCGCGCACTCGTGCTGAAGCCAAAAGCTCTGTTGATGGACGAGCCGTTATCGAATCTGGATGAGGAACTGAATAAATATTTGCGCCAGGAACTACTCCACCTCCATGCGCAACTGAACTTTACTCTGCTCTATGTAACTCATGACCGTGCCGAGGCCTCCCAGATCGGGACTTGCATCGTCCGTATGCGCCAGGGCTGCATCGAGCAGATCGCGCCTGCTGAAGAGTTCAAGGCCCAACAACAGGCCGAGGTTCGTGTCTATCGTGTCGAATAAATATCAGACCACAATGCGTGCTATTTATGTTTGGTCCGTTGGGTTTGCGCTGACGTTTCTTGTTGGCACAGCGCTGGCCAACGATACTTACCTGTTTCTAAATGAGATCCCGATCGGTGGCGAAGGCGGTTGGGATATTTTGACGATCGATCCGGCAGCAAGCCGTCTCTATCTCTCGCACGCGACGAAAGTCGTCGATGTCGATCTAAACAAGAACGCGATCGCCGGAGAAATTGCGGACACGCCGGGAGTTCACGCGTTCATTGCAGTTCCGGAATTTCAACGCGGGTTTTCCTCGAATGGAAAAGAATCGAAGTCGAGTGTGGTCGATTTAACAACGCTGAAAACCATTTCCAAGACCGACACCGGGCAAAATCCCGACGCCATTGTTTACGAGCCGCGTCATCATGAGGTCTACGTTTTCAATCACACCGGAAATTCCGCAACCGTGATTGATGCGAAATCGGCCACGGTGACCGCCACGATTCCACTCGGGGGCAGTCCCGAATTCGCGGCTGTCGATGAAGCTGCAGGCCGAGTTTATTGCAACATTGAAGACAAAAGCGAAGTGGCCGTGGTCGATACATCCAAGCACGAAGTCATCGCGCACTGGCCTCTCGCGCCGGGAGAAGAACCCAGCGGCATTGCTCTGGATGCCCAGCATCACCGTTTGTTTGCGGGTTGTCACAATCACATGATGGTGATGGTCGATACCGAGACCGGCAAGGTTATCGCTAACGTGCCGATCGGCGCTGGTGTTGATGGCTGTGCGTTCGATGATTCAACTCAGCTCGCCTTCGCATCCTGTGGTGATGGAACAACGACCATCGCGAAAGAAGAGACGCCTACAAAATTGACAGTCGCTCAAGTTTTGAAAACGCAACGCGGCGCTCGAACGATAGCACTCGATCCGCGGACGCATCGGATTTACCTGCCGACCGCGCAGTTTGCGCCGGCGCCCTCGCCGTCACCGGGCGCGTTGCCTGCACGTCCCAGCATTATTCCCAACACACTGAAGTTGCTGATTTACGCTCTGACGGAATCCGCAAAAGACTAGAGTGCGACGACTTTCCATTGCGTTGAGTCTCGCGTGTGTGACGCGACTTGTCTTTGCACAAGGTGGTCCACCAATGATCACGGATGATCCGGGCACGCCAGGAGACGGCAAATGGGAAAACAATTTCGCGATAGCGTTTGAGCATCGTCCTGACGAAACCTCGTACGACGTACCGGCAATCGACCTCAATTACGGCCTGGGCGAGCACATACAGCTCACGTTGCAAACCGCGCCCGTACTTCTGAAGCGCAGCGGCCACGGGCTGATCGGCGGAATCGGCGGGACCGAAGCGGCAGTGAAATGGCGATTTTTCGATCAGGCAACGAGCGGCTTCGACATGTCGATGTTTCCACGCGCCATCTTTAACGTCACACAAACATCGGTCCGTCGCGGTCTGGCTGAAGACGGCACAAAGTTTCAAATTCCATTTCAAACGGCGAAGGCGTTTGGCCGATTGCACGTGGACGCCGAGTTCGGTCCGCGAATGAGCACTGTTGGCCGAAGCCAATGGCTTTATGGCATCGTCTGCGGGTTTGATCTCGCCAAGCCAACAATGCTGATGGCAGAGCTTCATGACGAATCGCGAATGAATTTCAGCCGAGACGTGCTCACGCTGAACTTCGGTTTGCACCACGAGTTTACCGAAAATTACATACTGATTCTGTCGATGGGCCACGAGCTTCGGTCGGCCGACCAGCCAACGGCGCTCATCGGCTACTTCGGGATGCAGTTTGTTTACTGAATAAGATCAATGCGCTTTTGAAGCGGGCTTTTGCGGGAATATTAGAATCAAGGCGACGATCACTACCACCAGCGCGAAAGATGCGGTGTAACGGCTCAGAGCCAGGCCGCCTTCGGCGATCGGCTTGTCGAGAAAATCTCCGAGGGTGGCTCCGAGCGGACGAGTCAAGATGAAGGCAGCCCAAAACAAGATGACGTGCGAAAAGCTCGTGAGGTAGTAAAGCAGGGCGGTCAACATAAGTAGTCCCCCGAAAACCGCTGCAGCGCCGAGATAGCCCATTTCATTCGTGTCGGCCACCCAATCGCCAAGCGCCGTTCCCAACGTCTGAGAGAACATGATTGTCACCCAATAAAAAATTTCGACCTTCGGCGTACTCACGGTCTCGATCGATATGCTCCCCATCGCCCAGCGCCAGATCAGAAGCGACGCAATCACACAGATGAGCAAAATGGTAGAACCTCCGGTGTAGCCGATGCCGAGCGATCTCGTGCAATAATCGGCCAACGTCGTGCCGACGGTCGTTGTCGCGACAATCGTCAGCCAGTAAAGGAACGGATGAAATTTCTTGGCGCTGATCTGTATCAGGACGGCGACGATAAAAATGACGCCGAAGATTCCCGTACCAATAAGGTAGCCGGCGCCTTTCGCCTCAAGGGTCGTTTCGCCGAGCCACGACATCGTTACGGCGTCACCACCGGTTTCGCCGAGCGTCGTCGCGAGGATCTTAATGATCCAGAATAGAAATGTTACCTGTGGTACTTTGGTAACGAGTTCCGATTTTTCTTTGTTCACAGTTATTCTCTGAAAACATCGTGCCCGGTCAGCTAGACCAAGCCCTCCGCGGATTTATTCTGCATCTATCGCCTGACTGTTGCAGAGGAATCGTGCGCGCCAAGGCCACCGCGCGCGCGCCGCGAGAGAAAAACCGGCTCAACTTTCAGTCGGCACGGCGATTTCTATTTGCGTAGCAAAAATAAACCAACGATCGCGAACGCAACGCCCACGATTCTCTGCCACGATGGTGGTTCGCGAAAGAAGAGAATCCCTGCGATGGCCATGATCGCCGCGCCGCCCGCCAGAATGGCCGGAACAGAAGAAAGTGGGCCGCCCTTTTGAAAAAGTAGAAAGAACGTGATGGTGCCAGCGCCCACGCAAATGCCGGTAAGCAGCGAGTAATTAAAACCGGGTATGCTGAATTTCTGGCTCCAACGTCCACCAATCCAGAGAAACGCGAGATAGATTAGAATCGATAACGCAGCGCTGGCTTCGACGACAAACCCGCCGAGACCTTCGCCGATGCGCTCCGCCGCAAGTCGTGTAAAGATCTGATGGGCGCCATAGAGAATGGCGGCGATCACTGCATACCAGAACCAAGCTGCCACGAAACAGGAGTGTAGTTCATGAAATGGATCACTCGCGAGAAAATTAAGGTGGACCGAGTTGCCTGCCCGTGGCTTATCAAAAACTTCATCGACCGGGATGCAGAGTTTGTCTTCCTCCCACATGACACTAACTGGGCAGAGATCGACGATGGAATCGTGTTCGACGTCCCGAATTGCGAGCTTGGACATCACGGCGAGGACGTCTCGTTCAATTCGATTTTGAAAAAATATAAGCTCACCGATCCAGCGCTCGTCTTACTAGGCGAAATCGTCCGAGCTGCCGACTCGCGCCCGCATGATCCACACCCAGCCGGAGAAGGTTTGCGGTGGATCGCCAGCGGTTTCGGCGCGCTCGGACTGAGCGATCACGAAATTCTCGAGCGCGAGTTTATCGTTTACGACGCGCTTTACGCAGAATGCACACGCCAGGCGAGCAAAGCGTAGATCGGAAGCGGCAGTTCGCTGAGTTCTTCGGACTCAAACGGAATCTGGTCATTCTGCTCATCGCCATCTTTGTCATCGGCGCGGGCGAAGAACTTTGGATGCGTTTTGTGCCGAAGTACCTCCTGGCGGTCGGCGCGACAGTGTTTGTGATTGGTCTTTACGATGCGATGCGCACTTTGCTCGGCGCGATCTACGCGTATCCCGGCGGAGTGTTTGTGGATATTTGGGGACATCGCCGCGCCTTCATTACTTTCAACGTAGTCTCAATCGCCGGGTACGCGCTGGTCATGCTTATTCCGCATTGGGGCGCGGTCATCGCTGGAATGTTTCTGTTCCTTTCATGGACTTGTTTTTCCCTCCCGGCGACATTTTCCCTGGTCGGAGCTGCGCTCGAGGCAAATCGCCACTCCATGGGCATAGGCGTTCAATCAGTGATCAAACGCCTGCCGATCATGATCGCGCCAATTTTCGGCGGCATGCTGATCGATCGGTTCGGGATCATCAACGGCGTGCGCGTCGCGCTTATCATCTCGATCTTTCTCTCCGCCATCACAATCTTAGTGCAACGGCAACTGCGCGAAGAAACGAATGATGAGGCGCGAGTAACTGGGACCGCCGCGCAGCTGGAGCGCTGGAATTTCTGGCGAAGCCTGCGTGAATTCAATCCGCCGCTCAGGCGTCTGCTCTTGAGCGACATCTTGATTCGGTTTTGCGAACGAGTGCCCTATGCGTGGGTCGTAATTTTTGCGATGGATTACATAGGCGTTAGCGGCCGGCAAGTGGGCATCCTTATCGCCATAGAGATGCTTGCGGCCACCGTATGCACCATTCCCGCCTCGCATTATGCGGATCGCCATGGGCGCGAGCCGTTCGTAATCGTGACCTTCATCATGTTCACGCTCTTTCCAATCAGCTTGCTGATGTCGCGAAGTTTTTCGGCGCTGGTCGTCGCATTTGTGATTCGCGGCTTGAAAGAGTTTGGAGACACATCACGCAAGGCCCTCGTCATCGGATACAGCGTCTCCGACCGTCGCGGCCAAATGGTCGGCACGTACTATCTCCTTCGCGATTTGATCGTCAGCACCGGCGCAATCCTTGGCGCGTATCTGTGGAAACTCGGGCCGGGGCTTAATTTTGCGGGCGCGGCGGCTCTCGGCGCCGCTGGAACGGTTTTCTATGTGAAAACGATCCGGCAAAACAGACAATCAGCCTTGGACGATCTAAAAAAGCAGTTAGAGATGCGTCGAAGTCGCTGGAGATGAATATGTCCATAGAATCGATTATGGAGTATCAAGAGATGCGTCCAGACCTTCGCATAAAGCTACGGCTTGGCAGGCGACTCCGCTCGACATGACAATGGTTCGGATTGCAGCTGCGCTTTGCTTCATCGCCGTGGCGCTCGGAGCGTTCGGAGCTCACAGTCTGAAACCGGCTCTCGAACTGCGTGGCATGCTTGATGTCTGGAACAAAGCCGTCCTTTATCATTTTATACACGCGATTGCGCTGCTTGTTCTCGCGCTTTACGGCACGGTCAACCGCGGCGCGTGGTGGCTGCTCTTTGCCGGAATTCTTCTCTTCAGCGGAAGCCTGTATTTGATGGCACTCATCCGGCAGCCGCCGGACTGGCTCGGCCCTGTCACTCCCCTCGGCGGCCTGTGTTTCCTCGCCGGCTGGGCGTGGCTTATCATCGTGCCTACGAAGTGATTGTAGGGCAACATCGAATGCTTTCGCGTTGCCATTCCAGAACCGGCAGACGACGCGCCCGCCCTACAGCTGCTTTTATGGGTTTTTACGAGAAAACTTCCAAGCGAACTGCTTTCTGATATACTTCGCCCTTGATGTTCAACGCCCTTCCCCTAGCAGAGCGAGACGCGATCACGGTGATCGTGTTTGTAGGGACGTTCTTCATCGCCGTTGGCATTGGCCGTTTCTTGAAAAAGCGCGCCGGTGTGCGGCTCGGGCTGCTGTTTCGGCTCTTCTGTTTAATACTCGCGTTTTACGCAGCAATCGCGGTGTACGGAGTGCATGCGTCCTGGCGCAATCATGTCGGCGCGGCGGTGATTTTTTTGAGCACGGCGCTGTTTGTCGCGCTGGTTAACCGCTACGTTTGGGATTTCTATTTCGAAAAGAAACGGCACACGCCGATCCCGCATTTTCTGCGTGAGGTTGTAGCCGGCATCATTTTCCTGATCGTACTGTTACTTGTCCTCAGCTACGGCTACCATGCCGAAACTCAACTAAAGGGACTGCTGGCGGGCTCTGGGCTGGTCGCAATCGTCGTCGGCTTCGCTGGACAGAATCTTTTCGCCGGGATCATTGGCGGTATAGCGATCCAAATTAACCGTCCTTACAAAGTCGGAGACTGGTTACAGGTAGGCGAGCGATTTGCCGAAGTGATGGAGATTAACTGGCGTTCGACGCGACTGTGCACCAACGACAACATTTATCTCGATATCCCGAACAACGTGATGGTGAGCCACGAGATTGTGAATCTCCACTATCCGACGGAAGTCCACGCGATGCGGATTCGCGTTGGAGTAGAATATAAAAACCCACCCAATCAGGTGAAGGAGGCATTGTTCCGGGCAGCCTCCACGGCTAAAAACGTTCTGGCACAGCCGAAAGTAAAAATTTTTCTGGTCGATTTTGCCGAGTCCGCCGTGATCTACGAGATCAAGTACTACATGGGAAATCACTCCAGGATCAACGAGACCAATGACGCCGTTCGCACAAACGTTTGGTACGAACTCAAGCGCCGGGGCATCACCATTCCTTATCCGATTCGCACCTTGCAAGTCGAGCGCAAAGCAGCGCGCCCTGTGCAGGACGACCACGCCGAGGCATTGTCCATGCTGCGTGGCGAACCACTCTTCGAGTGTCTTTCCGATGAGCAACTCAATCATCTCGTGAAGCAGGCGCGCCTCAACATTTTCGGTCGTGGCGAACCAGTGATCGAAGAAGGTTCGCCGGGCGACTCAATGTTCGTGCTGCTGCGCGGCGAAGCGAATGTTTTGGTCTCAAAAAATGGATCGACAATTAAAGTAGCCACGCTGAACGCGGGCGATTGCTTCGGCGAGATGTCGCTGCTCACTGGTGAACCGCGTAGCGCCACTGTGCGCGCGGATCGGGATTGCTACGTGATGGAAATCGGCAAATCCACCATGTCCGAAGTACTACACAGCGCGCCAGAGTGCCTCGTGCAATTGAGCGAGCTGCTTGCCCAGCGAAAAATGCAAACCGAAGGGATTCTGAAAGAAGTTCCCAGCGCCAGCGAACAAGCCTTAAAGGAACGGCAATACACGGCGAGCTTCCTGAACCGGCTACGGACATTTTTTGAGCTCTGAAATTTTTCGTCCTGGTCTCCGCGAAAAACGGATGAGTCAAGTATATTGTCGCCCTTGCGAAAGACGAGGCGACCCTTGCGACGCCCCAAAGACATTGGACGGCGCGGCAATTCAGGTGTACGGGTCTCCCGGGGAAGGGCGACGATGAGCGAAGACCGGACGAGGGATTCCTATAATTCAGGAAAGAGTTTGCGTATTTTGGTGGTGGAGGATCATAGCGAGACGCTGCAGGCGTTGTCGCGCCTCCTGAGTCATTTCGGCCACGAAATTTCGGTGGCCGATGGCGCGCAAAACGCAAAGAACATGATCGACTCCAAAGAGTTCGATGTCGTCTTGTGTGACATTGCTCTGCCCGATGGCACCGGCTACGACGTGATTGCCGAAGCCAAACGAAAAAAACCCGTTAAAGCCGTGGCGATCAGTGGCTTTGCCGCGACTGAAGACATCGAGCGTGGCAGAAGAGCCGGGTTCGATTTCCATCTCGCCAAACCGGTAGATTTTCATGAGCTGCGCAGCGTTCTGGGTCAAATCGCCGCTTAGGAACCGAACCAATTGTAGGGCATGCGCGTCGCTTGCCCGACCACCACCGTGGCAAGCCTGCCCTACAACGGCTGGAGATTTGCCTTTGCCCACTTGACGCATTAAATTGTGTCAATTGGAATGACGAGGGTTGCGATGAAAACGGCGACACTGGAAAAGAAAACGCACATGGCGCAAGCAAAGCATCCCACGGCCCTGATTCGGCAAATTCAAAAGGGACTGCGGTTCACCGAACTGGAGACTTTGCAACATAGCCTGGACATGCCGTTCGAGCAGCTCGCGGCAAAGCTTTCAATTTCGCGATCAACATTGCAAAGACGCAAACACGCCGGGCGATTGTCTCCAGACGAATCGGATAAGGTCATTCGCTATTCACGATTGCTTCATCAAGCTGCAGATTTTTTCGGTGATATCGAAAAAGCACGAGCCTGGTTGAAACACCCCCAATATGGTCTCGGTGGCGCTGTTCCGCTCGATTACGCGAGCACCGAGACAGGCGCGCGTGAAGTCGAGAACTTGTTAGGTCGGATGAAGTACGGGGTCTATTCCTAAGACCTCATGGCTTCAGCTTGGCGTATCGTCGTGGCGAGCGAGGCAGCGACCGCCTTTTCAGGCGAAGGCGCGTGGCGCTACGGCGGACGATGGAACTCCCGGAACGTTCGCGTCATTTACGCGAGCGAACATCAATCAACTGCAGCGCTCGAGGTCTTTGTCCACAACAGGCCCTTCAGCCCAAACGAAAAGTACAAGGCTTTTCACTTGGAATGGCCTGACAACCTCACGGAACGATTCGCAGCAGAAAAACTACCGGAGAATTGGCGAGTCCATCCACCTCCGGTGGAGTCTAAGAGAATCGGCGACCGCTGGGTTCAAGAGCGGCGTTCCGCAGTGTTGGCTTTACCGAGTGCGATTAGCCCCGCCGACACAAATTTTCTTCTCAACCCCGAACACCGGGACTTCAAACGCATTCGCATTGCTTCACCAATTGATTTCGGGTTCGATCCGCGCCTGCTGAATCGCTGATAACTGTAAGGCGCACTCGAGACCGAAAGAATCAGCCGGTCGGCGCGCCTTGGAGATAGAACAAAACGAAACGACTCGCGTCGAAAAGTCCGTGTCCGAGATTACCAGTCAAAGATTGCGCCCTGACACGAGCACGAGCAGTCCATCAAGATGCCGAGCGTACGGACGATGGCTACGCCAAGGTCACACAAATCCTAAGTCTCCTGAGTCTCTGAGTGTCTTAGTATCTGAGTCTCGTGCATCTCCTGAGTGTCGTGAATCTCCTGTGTCTCCTGTGTCCGAAGGACAAGGACTTGATACAAAGAGACAACGATTCCTTGAATCATTAGCAGTGGGCAACGCTTGCACACGCAGTTGCGACAATTCTGACAGAAAACGCTTCAACCTCGCCCGCTATATGAGGGCAATTGAGAAAGCGATTGGCCGACAATTATACGCTGAGGAGCTACTGGCAGCCTTCAACAAGTGGCATCAGGTGTCTCAGGCATTTCTCGATCCAGCAAAAACGCGGGATGACTACTGGATCGCGTTTCTAGCGGAACTTGAAAAAGTTCGCAGCCCTATAGGCGAAGGCGCACTGGCAAAGGCGCTCGACAACGTTTCGCAACTGTCGCTCGACCAACTTCCGGTGATACCGGGCTACGCTAATGCTCCAGAGAAGTGCCGCAGACTGATGGCGCTGCATCGAGAGCTAGATTGTTTATCTGCCAACGACACATATTTCCTGAGTTACCGAGACGCAGCGAAAGCCTGTAAAGGCCTGAGCCACCAAGAGGCACATACGATCACAGGCGCGCTTGTTCGGCTCGGGGTCATAAAGATTCTTAGCAAAGGCGAGGCGGGCTTGAACGGGGCAAAAGCCGCAGTGTTTCAGTATCTTTTGCCGGAAACCGAAAGCGCGGAAGAAGAAGACGACGAAATCCCCTTTTAGGCCCTCGGCCTGCCTCGCGTGCGCGTGCGCGGAATTGTCTGATCTGTTCGACAACCAGCTCTCCTTGAGTCAGTTTTTCCATGCCGACACCATGAGCTAGGCCGTGCTGGCGGGCTCGGCATTGCTTGCCAAAACCGATGCGTTTTTTTGCGGCCCGGTTACCGTCGATGCAGTTTATTCCATAGCACCGCGCCGAAAAAACCAAAGAGATATCCGATCACAGCAGTGATCACAATGAGGACGACCGCAGCCACCGGATCGAATGGTTTAACGAAGTAAACCGGCTTGATCATGTGCGCCCAGAAAATGAAATCGATGATCGGTTGCGCCCAACCGACTAGAACAAGAATCGACCAAACCAGATGCCAACCGCCGATCAATGCGCCGATCACCAGCCCGACCTTGTTGGGATTAGTCATGGACATCGAAACGGCTCGCAGCCAGCGGCAAGACTAATGACAATCCACGGAATCGATTGGTTAGACTCATTATCGTGGCTCATTAAGGTCGAGCTGGTAGTCGAAGCTGGCCAAATCCGTGCCGGATTGTTGGATAACGCTTTTCGGGAGTGGCGGAAACTTTGCAGCGGCTAGCGCTCGGCGGGCCGTCTCTTCTGCCCATCGATTATGGGTGTTCGAGACAACCTTCACGTTGTGGGCATGGCCTTGTCTGTCGAGTTGGAATGTACATTTCATGGACATGCGATGAATCCGTTCAGGATGCTTCACTAGCTCTGCAAGCACCACTCGACGAGCGACGTCAGTGGCTTGAAGTGTATACGCTCGCCCGACGGCATCTCTGTCTGCCGCGTGGGCATGCGCTGGCCAGAGCTGCACAGACGTGATCATAAGCAAAGCTATGATCGAGTGAGCACGCATAGGTCTAACGAGACAGAGATAAGCCACGGCAGGGTGTCGTAGCAAACACGATGAACTTGCAACGCAATGGGGCGATTGGCTTCATCGATTGGTTAGACCTTTCAACTCCTCCAGTAACTCCTCTTCTGTCTTAGTCAGATCGGTCGCCTGGACAAAGGGTTGCGGGTATTCTAAACCAGTGCGCCAATACACCTCAATCAAGTTGCCTTCTGGGTCAGAAAAATAGAACGCAAACGCATTGCCGTGATTGAATTGAAACTTAATGGGGATGCCACGCCCAACAATCTGTTGGTAGAAGCGCTTTAACGCGGCGAGTGATCCTACCTTAAAAGCCCTGTGAGCAAGTTCCGCGTTGCTGAACATTGCGATCTCGTGGTGTTCCTTACCTGGCCCACTGCTCAGGAAAGCAGTCGCGCCGATCGGGTGACTCGTGTCGCTGCCGCCAACGACTTGCATGCCAATAACGTCGCAGTAAAACTCGGCTAGCGAGGCTGGATTCTTAGCATACATGCCGACGTGGCCCAGACCAATCATCTCTAAACTATCGTGTTTTGTCTCCATACTGCCTCCATAGAGGGCAGTTTGCCGGAAACGCGGCAAGTTGGCAACCGCTCCTTGGGCCAAATCCGCGCTTCCGGTGTGGTGTTCTCTTGGTTCTGTTGTCCCGGCAAGCCTTCAAAAACGATTTCTAGAACCGTTTACGGTGCGTAGTGAGCAAAGACGAAGTCGTGATCTTTGGCAGGTAGGTGGCAGGCGAAGCAGGTTTTCATCAACGCCTCGCTTCCGGGTTTTCCGTTCGTAAAGTCACCGAAACCCCAGCCCCCTGTGGCAGCATATTTCTTCGAGTCCTTCACCATGAATTGCATGTTCACGCCCGAGGCGGGAACGAAAGATTGGAGGCCGGCTCCGGGAAAGCCTTTAGCCAGGACTTTGTTGTTGTCCTCCGATGAGACCTCGTTCCAGTGAAGCGCGGCAATGATTGCTCCGTCAGGAAAGGGAAGCTTGCCTTCCCGATAAGCCTTATTCGCGATGTCGTTACCTAGCTGGGCGCGTAGCTGGCTGCTGCCATCGCCACGGGTTAGCCGGGCCACGGCGATCAATCCAAAGTCTCTGTAACCCTGGGGAATCTCGGTGAGAAAGATCGGGGTGCCCTTCTCATCGGGGCGTTCCGATGCAACGACGGTGAAACCGATAACGGCAGCTATCGCTGTCAACGCGAACAGTGCCGACGCAACAGTAGTATTTCCTTTCATAACAGCACCTCCTCCATAGAGGGCAGTGTCCCAAAAAAGGCGGCAGGATGGCAAGACCTCACTGCAAACGGTTCACTCCGGCCATCCCTAGCGGGTAATTTCGTGAGAGCAAGCAGGGCGCCGCGCCGGTTGAGCCGAGCGGAGGGTAGGGTCGGGGATTCTGGATGGTCGGAGGGTTAAGCATTCTTTTTTTGGGCGTGCAGCGGATCTCTCTCCATTAGCTTGCCCATTGTCTTTAGGGATTGGACATGGACGGGAGTGGACGCTCTGCCGCCTTTTTGGCAAGGCTAGTAGGCCCCGCTCTCTTTCGGCTCGCTGTCAAAAGCAAACATGCGAATAGTAGCAGAGAGGCCGAGGTTTTATGTCTACGGAGCCTGCATCTGATCTGAAATTCCAGATCGGTCCCGTTTTGTTTATCGACATCGTTGGCTACTCAAAGTTGCTTGATGAGCAGAGGGAGCGGATTCAAGAGCTGAGAGAGATTGTGCGCGGAACCGAGCAGTTCCGTTTGGCCGAAGCGGAAGGCAAACTGATGCGCTTGCCCACAGGCGATGGCGGTGCGCTGGTTTTTCGCACCAGTCCGGAAGCGCCCGTCTTGTGCGCTTTAGAAATTAGCAAGGCACTAAAGAATCATCCTGGACTTCGAGTCCGAATGGGAATTCACAGCGGTCCTGTCAATGAAATCACTGATTTGAGCGAGCAAGCGAACATCTCCGGCGCCGGTATTAACATCGCGCAGCGAGTGATGGATTGCGGTGACGCCGGTCACATCCTGCTGTCACGACATGTGGCCGAAGACTTGGAACAGTATCCGCGCTGGCGGCCGTATCTGCACGAGCTGGGCGAATGCGAAATAAAGCACCGTGTCATGTTGTCACTCGTCAACCTTTATGGCGACCATGCAGGAAACCGTGAGCTTCCATCGAAGTTGAAGCAACAGCGCGATGAACAAACTGCCGCGGTGCGGAGGGCTGTTGTAAAGCGGCGGCTGAAAATGACGATTGTCGGTGCCGTGGTGATTGTCGCGATTGCAGCCAGCCTCGCGCCGTTCATAGTATTTCAAAAATAGCGTTGACACATTCTGGGCGATTCAATAAAAGGCCTATTCCACTCCACAACCCCTCTTGAGCATAACTAAGAGAAAATCGACAAAGCGTAGAGACATGATGCTGGCTATGTCTCGGGAAAGCTTTCGGCGCAGCGCAGCCTTCCTGCGACTCCACGGATGAAAAAGAAATCCTCCGCTCAATCTGCCTTCTTTAATCTCCGCGTTTTAATCGGTCTGTTCGTCGTTCTTGCCGGAGTGTTTCTCGCGCTGCTGGTTGCCGGCAGGTTCTCGAGGGCATCCGCGCAAGGCTCCAGCCAAAATCCCGACATCCAGGTGCCCCCCTCGTATCACAACGAAACCTGGCCTCGGCTGCGCAACGTGCCGCTGTCGCCACACACGGCTATCCCGGAGTATGTTGACACCGAGACTAATATCGAGGCTGGCGTGACGCCGAATGTTAAAATGGCGCTGGGCACCTATCAGCTCTTTCCCGGTAACCCCGATACCGTGACCGTCGGGGTCAGTGTTACCGCCATTCCGGGTGCCAGTTCGTTCTGTAGTTGTTTGCCGCCCGACCCCAACGCCGCTGCTGGTCCCATTAACGCGGTGGAGGTCGTTAACACGGCCATGGAAATCATCGATAAGTCCGGTAACCTTCTGTCCGGACCGAGCTCGCTTCCGGCTTTCTTTTCCGGCCACGGCTTTACCGTCAACAGTCTCTCGGATCCAGTCGTCCTCTTTGATGAGAGCGTTGTCAATCCTTTGGGGCCGAACGGCCGGTTCATCATTGTTGTCCTGGATTTCACCACCGAAAGCACTACCGATTTCCTGGATTTTGCGATATCGAATGATGCGGACGCGACCCACGGCTTCACGAACTTTAGACAGGTTAACGTGGGCGAGACGAGCTTTTTTGCTGACCAGCCCCGCTTGGGCGTCAACGCCGACGCTTATTTCGTCGAGTTCAACATGTTTAGCACCTCAACCGGGTTGTATGACCATCCCCAGATTTTCACGATTCAAAAGTCCGACTTTATTACTGGCGGACTTACCACGTTCCAACACGACCTCCCGAGCACGCTGTTCAGCGTTGATCCCGCCAATATGCACGGGGCGGCTTCGGGCGGGCCGGAGTACTTCGTCTCCGAGGGAGCAACGGTGAATACAGTTAGTGTGATGACGGAAACCAACGTCTTGTCCAATACTCCCACAGATACATTTACCACCCTCACCGTGACCAGCTATGCCCAGCCCCCGGCCGCCCATCAGCCCAGCGGGACGATTACGACCAATGACAGCCGTATGTTGAATGCAGCTTGGCGGAACAACGTCCTTGTGTCCACTCACACGGTGGGGACGGGCAAGCCGCTCACGGCACACGCGCGTTGGTATCAGTTCGATACCACATCGACACCGACACTAACCCAGTCGGGCGAGATAGCTCCGGGTGCCGGGATCGCGACCTTCTTCCCATCGATCGATATCAATACCGCAGGCGCTTTGGGCATGACCTACATGGAATCGTCGTCGAGTGAATTCGTCTCTATGTACGTGACCGGACGCACGCCCAGCGACCCGGTCGGGACAATGGAGACCGGACTTGTTACTCTGGCTGGCACAGCTAACTACACTGGGAGCCGCGCAGGCGATTACAGCGGGACTTCCATCGATCCAGCCGATGGCACGACGTTCTGGGCGTGCAACGAATTTATCAATAACAGCTCGCCTGTGAACTGGGCCACGGGCATCGCAAGTTTTTCGGTCTCGGCGGGGCCAACTCCCACCGCGTCGCCCACACCGTCGCCTACACCAACTGCGACAGCGACATTCACGCCCAAAGCAACACCCACGGCCACAGCCACAGCTGCCTTCACGCCAACGCCGACAGCGACAGCTACTCACACGCCGACGCCGGCAGCGACGGCCACGTTCACTCCGACTGCTACAGCTACGGCGACCGCTACTGCTACAGCTACATTTACTCCTATCGCAACTGCTACCTTCACGCCGACGGCGACACCCACAGCCACAGCTGCGGCAACATTTACGCCGACACCAACTGCGACAGCGACATTCAACCCCAAAGCAACACCCACAGCCACAGCCATAGCAACAGCTACGCCTACACCAACTGCGACAGCGACATTCAACCCCAAAGCAACACCCACAGCCACAGCCATAGCAACAGCTACGCCTACACCAACTGCGACAGCGACATTCAACCCCAAAGCAACACCCACAGCCACAGCCA
>Ga0306920_100003222_pt1 | contig 20687 bp, 15 predicted proteins | sample flu12Cox44000170_FD_204666 | JGI IMG/M metagenome (GOLD analysis project Ga0306920, IMG submission 204666) | Lab enrichment of tropical soil microbial communities from Luquillo Experimental Forest, Puerto Rico - flux4day.12C.oxic.44.000.170 (v2)... | ecosystem: Environmental > Terrestrial >... | reverse complement strand
GGTACCGGGCAGCATTTCCCGGGGCCCCAGGAGAGGCACATGGGCGCGCCGAATGGGCGTGAGCGGAAGCGATGGGGTCGGCACACCCGGCCGGGCGCGGTGCGCGCGGCCGCGTTCCCAGCGCTGCTGGCGGGGCTCGCCGCCTGCAGCGGCGGCTGGCACATCGGCAGCAATAGCCCGGTGACCGATCCGGCGACCGTCGACTACCCGGTGTTCTATGTGAAACGCCAGGTGCCGGTCGACAAGACGGGATTGCTGCAGCAGGACGATCTGCGCCTCATGCGTCCGTTTACGATCTCGACTCCTACCTTCACATCGTCGACCCCGACCGTCGACCTCTTCATGCGGGCCAATGCTTCGCCGGCCGCCCCTGAGACCAACATTACCGCTCGTATCACCGCGGGACAGGTCTGGGACGTCAAGGACGTCGACACCTCGGTGGACGGAAGTCGCGCGGTCTTCGCGATGCGCGGCCCACTGACGAAGAACCAGAAGGCCAAGGATCCGCCTTCCTGGCGCATCTATGAGTACGTGATCGCCACCGACACGCTGCATCCGGTGATCAACCCAACCACCGACCCCGACGCGCCCACGGTCAACGACGTGTCGCCGCACTATCTGCCGGATGGGCGCATCGTGTTCTCCACCACGCGCCAGACACAGTCGCAGGGCATCCTGCTCGATGAGCACAAGCCGCAGTTCGCGGCCCAGAACGAGGCGCGCAAGGAACCGGCGTTCGTGCTGGAGGTGATGAATCCCGACGGCACCGACGTGCACCAGATCAGCTTCAACCAGAGCCACGACCGCGACGCCACCGTGCTCGCCAACGGCCGCGTGCTGTGGACGCGCTGGGATAACGCGCCGGGCAAGGATTCCATGTCGTTGTACTCGGCCAACCCCGACGGCACCGACCTCGAGCTCTACTACGGTGCCAACAGCCACATGACGGGCACCAACAACACCGTGGTCGAGTTCGTGCACCCGCACCAGATGCTCGATGGCCGCATCCTCGCGATCATGCGCCAGTACACCGATGTCGATGATGGCGGCGCGCTCGTGATCATCGACGGTCAGCACTTCGTCGAGAACACCCAGCCGCTGCTCGCCAACCCACAGCTCACCGGCCCGGCGCAGACCCCGGCGACCATCAATGACGTCATCACCATCCCGGGGCCCTCGCCCGGCGGGCGCTACATTTCCGCCTACCCGCTGCTCGATGGCACCAACCGCATCATGGTGAGCTGGAGCCAGTGCCGGCTGCTCGATAAGACGCAGACGCCGCCGGCGATCGTGCCGTGCACCTCGACGGCGCTCGCGGCACCGAACGTGCAGGTGGCGCTGCCGCTCTACAGCGTGTGGCTGTTCGACCCCGTGCAGAACACGCTCGACCCGATCATGCCGCCGGTCGAGGGCGTGATGGTCACCGATGTGGCGGTGGGGCAGCCGCGGCCGCCGCCCACCGTGATCAACGACGCCGTGCCGGGCGTGGGGCTGGATGAGGGCCTGCTGAATGCCGGCGTCGGTGTCATAGATATAAGGAGTGTCTACGACATCGACGGCGTCGACACCGCGGTGCCGAACATCGCCGCGGTGGCCGATCCCGTCAAGACACCGGCCACCGCCGGCTCGATCTTCTGGCCGAACCGCCCGGCACGCTTCATCCGCCTGGAGAAGGCGGTGTCGATCCCGGACAAGACCGTGGTGAATCTCTCCAACGCCGCCTTTGGCGCGAGCAACTTCATGATCGAGATCCTCGGCTACGCGCCGATCGAGCCCGATGGCTCGGTCCGCATCGAAGTGCCCGGGGATGTCGCCTTCCGCATGAGCGTCCTGGACGCCAACGCGCGCCGCATCACCCCGGTGCAGGGGGTATGGCTGCAGGTGAAGCCGGGCGAGGTGGTCAACTGCAACGGCTGTCACCTGCCGGCCACCGCCAAGAATCTGCACTCGCACGGGCGACAGGGAGTGTTTGCCTCGGCCTGGGCCGGCGCCGCCGTGAGCGGCGTGCCCTTCCCGCACAGCCTTGCCTCCGGACCCGGAGCGTTCATCCCCCAGGCGGGCGAGACCATGGCCCAGAGTCGCATGCGCGTCAGCTGCCTGGTCGACAATCCGCCGTGCCAGCAGATGGTGCCGGGATTCGGCGGTGCCATGCTCAATCCGGCCGGCGGAATGAACGTTCTCTACACCGACGTGTGGACCGATCCGGCGCAGGCAACGCGCGGCACGCCGATCACGCTGCGCTATGATGATGCGACGCAGTTCTCCACTGCCATCCCGACCACGGCGTTGTGCGTCACGCAGTGGGCGGCGAACTGCCGCATCATCATCAACTACCCCCAGCACATCCAGCCGCTGTGGGACGCGGCGCGGCCGATTACGCCGATGGCGGGCGTCAACAACACCTGCAGCCAGATGGGCTGTCACAATCCGAAGGACGCCGCGGGCGCGGCCCAGACGCCCGCGGGCAACCTCGATCTCACCAAGGCCGCCTCGCAGGCCGTGCCGCAGGAACTCGTCTCGTACCAGGAGCTGTTATTTCCGCACAGCGTCACGGTTGCGGGGGTCACCGCGACCTTCGGTCCCTACATGAATGCGGGTGCCGCGAATGGCCCGCTGTCGACACAGTTCTTCGCCTGTGTCACAACGGGCGCGGGTTGCATGGCGCCAGTGGCCCACGCCGGCTTCATGACAGCTGATGAGCTGCGCCTCGTGTCCGAGTGGCTGGACATCGGCGCGCAGTACTTCAATAATCCGTTCGACCCGATGGTACCGGTCAATTGAGTAAGGGACGGAATTGATCACGCGAGCGCGGCAGTGGGCGCTCGCAGGCCTTCTGCTCCTCGCAGGGATCTGTGCCCCCGCGGTGAGCGCAGCGCGCGAGTACCTGCAGCTGTTTGTTACCGAGCCGTACCTCGAGTTGCACACCGGTCCCGGCCGCGGTTACCCGGTGTTCCACGTGGTGCCACGCGATGCGAGCGTCGATGTGCTGTTCCGGCGCACCGACTGGTTCAAGGTGCGCACCGAGCGCGGCGTCGAGGGCTGGGCGAGTCAGGGCGACATGCTGAAGACGGTGCTGGCCGATGGCTCACCGTTCCGCTTCCCGCTGGGCGATCGCGCCGGCTTCACGGCGCACACCTGGGAAATGGGCATCTTCGCCGGGCAATACGGCGCGGCGACCCTGGTGTCGGGGTATGCCGCGCTGTCGTTCAATTCGCAGCTGCAGCTGGAAGGCGCAGTCGGCAACTTCCTCGGCAAGTACACCAACGGCGTGACCGGCGATATCGGCCTCGCACACGTGATCCTGCCCGAGGCGCGCCTGTCGCCGTTCCTGACGCTCGGTGTCGGACTCGTGCATACCGAGCCGAAGGCCACCCTGGTGCAGCCGGCCAACCGCACCGAGCAGTCGGCTTACGTGGGCGCCGGCTTGCGTTACTACCTCACGCGGCGCTTCTTCCTGCGCGCCGAATACAAGGCGCACTGGATTTTCACGAGGCGTAACGAAAACGAGGAAGCAGACGAATGGAAACTGGGCTTCGCATTCTTCTACTGACGGCGCTGCTCGCGACGCTTCCCGGGTGCGCCTGGCAGCGCCATCGCGGCAGCAACCCGCCGCCCCCGAGCACGCAGAGCGTGCCCGCGCAGTCGGCGGATGAGGCGCCTCCAAGGGTGGTCGAGCCCGAGGTGGCGCGCCGCGAGATCAAGGTGCCGAAGATCCGCAGCTCGAACGTCGAGCTCGGCCTGTTCTACGGTGAGCTGTCGATCGAGGATTTCGGCGCCCACCCCGTTTCCGGCATCACTGCGGCCTATCACATCACCGAGGACTTCTTCTTCCAGGCGGAGGCCGGGCGGGCCAAGGCTGGCCGCACCAGTTTCGAGGTTCTGGGCGGCAACATCCAGTTGCTTACCGACTCTGAGAGGCGCTTCACGTATTACAACCTCTCACTCGGCTACAACTTCCTGCCGGGCGAGGCCTTTCTCGGTCGCGGCATCGCCATGACGAGCGCTTTCTATCTCATCGGCGGCTTCGGCGGTACCGATTTTGCCGGGGATACGAAGTTTACGGTGAACTTTGGCGCCGGCTACCGGGTCGTGCCGGTCGACTGGATGGCCGTGCATATCATGGCACAGGACCTCGTATTCCAGTCATCGCTCCTCGGCACCACCAAGCTCACTAACAACCTCCAGGCGCGCATCGGTGTGACCGTATTCTTCTAAAGGAACACATCATGAGGAAAGTAATCGCAGCCAGCGTCGCGGCGCTCAGCCTGTCGCTGCCGGCGCTCGCCGGCTCCAGCTCGGGTGGCCCGGCACCGGCGTTCACGCTCGCCTCGCGCGCCGGTCAGGACGTGAGCCTGGCGCAGTACAAGGGCAACGTGGTGATGATCAATTTCTGGGCGAGCTGGTGCGGGCCGTGCCGCCAGGAGATGCCGCTCCTCGAGACCATCTACAAGAAGTACAACAAGATGGGCTTCACGATGCTCGGCGTGAACGTCGAGCCGGACTCGAATGCGGCGAACGATTGGCTTAAGGCGACGCCGGTGAGCTTCCCGATCCTCTACGATCGCGACAGCAAGGTGAGTAAGCTCTACGACGTCGGCGGGATGCCGTCTACCGTGATCATCGACCGCAGCGGCAAGGTGCGCGTGCTGCACCGGGGCTACAAACCCGGCGACGAAAACGAGTATCTTGACAGCATCCGCACCCTGATCCGCGAGTGAGGCAGGCGCGAGCGTGGGGACAGCCACCATGAGCAGGTTAGCTAAGAGGCTGAGTCGGGTCCTGGCGGCCGGGGCGCTGCTCGCGGCGCTCGCCGGCTGCACGGCCCCCACCCCCTGGGTGAAGCCCTACGAGCGCGAGCACTTCGCGGATCCGATCATGTCCTTCAACCGCGACCCGGTCTCGAGCGTGTATCTCGATCACGTACTCGAGAGCCGCGAGGGCGCGCACGGCGCGACCGGCGCGGTCGGCGGCGGCTGCGGATGCAACTAGCCCAAGGGCCAGGCGAGGCGCGCGCGGCGCGCGCTGGCTCTGACCGGGTACTCAGTCCGTTCACGCGGACGCTGCTGGCGATGTGCGTGATCGCAGCGCCCGCGCTCGGGGGCGTATTGCCCGAGGATCGCGCCGATGTGATGTGGCACAACTACAACGGCGGCGACATCACCGTCCAGGGTCCTTCGGTGCTCGTGCAGAAGCGGGTCGGCGACAGCCTGGCATTCTCGGCCGGCTACTACGAGGACATGATCTCGAGCGCCTCGATCGACGTGAAGCTCTCGGCGAGCCCCTACCACGAGACGCGCAAGCAGGAGAACGTCGGCGTCCAGTACCTGCACGGCAAGACGACCTACAGCATGGGCTACATCCACAGCAAGGAGCCCGACTACATCGCCAATACGACCTACTATTCGATCAGTCAGGACATGTTCGGCGATCTCACCACGGTCACGCTCGGCTACGTGCGCGCCTGGGACCAGATCTTCCGCGACATCAAGCAGCCGAACGGCGAGATCGTGAATGACCCGACCTTCCATGAGCGCGCCGATCACCGCGGCTACACGCTCGGCATCAGCCAGATCCTCACGCGCAACCTGATCGCCGACTTCAATTACTCGCTGCTCACGGACCAGGGCTACCTCGCCAACCCCTACCGCAAGATCCGCTACCTCTCGCCGGGGGTGGGCCAGGGCTTCACGCTCGCCGACCAGGTGTACCCGAACACCCGCACCAGTAACGCCGCCTCCATCACGCTCAAGTACTACCTGCCGTGGCGGGCGGCGGTCAGCGGGCAATACCGCTTCTTCCGCGACACCTGGGGGATCGTCGCCAACAACATCGAGACCAACTACACCTGGCCGTGGCACCACTGGGTGTTCGATGGCACGGTGCGCTGGTACAAGCAGTCGAGCGCCGATTTCTACAGCGACCTATACCCCTACGCCAACTACGCGAATTTCATGGCGCGCGACCGCGAGCTGGCGAGCTTCACCGACTGGACGATCGGCGCGGGCGCTTCCTACCAGTTCAACGTGCCGGGGGCGCCCTGGATCAGCAAGAGCACGGCAAACGTGCGCTACGACCACCTGTTCATCGACTACAAGGACTTTCGCAACGCGCTGCTCGCGGGCGAGTACGGCGCCGGCAACGAGCCGCTCTACAAGCTGAACGCGAACATCTTCCAGCTCTTCGTCTCGATCTGGTTCTGAGAGCGTCCAAGCGTCTGTGCCGCTGAACCGAGGCTGAATCGCCGCAAGCGCGGCCACGCAACGCGACGCACGCGCGTCATCCACGCAGCCGCGATAAACGTTCATTGAGATGCGCGCCGCGGCCGCGACTGAGTTAAGCTTCGCAGCCAGTCGACATGGCTCATTCAACGCGCTGTCGGCGAGCGCCGACAGTTCACGAATGGAGGGGACGTCTCACCATGCACATGCGCACTTCTGTCGTTTCGTTGCTCGCTGCTCTCACACTCACCGTTGCCGCCACCGGCGTCCATGCCCAGGCACGCGAGGAGGGTCGGCTGCTGCTCGGCAGCCAGGTCCTGCAGGACCAGCGCGGCCAGCGCGACAAGGGGATTCCCGATCGCCTGCTCGAGCGCGCCTATGGGATCGCGGTATTTCCCGATATGACCAAGGCGGCCTTCTTCTTCGGCGGTCGCCGCGGACACGGTGCCCTGGTCGTGCGTGACAAGCAGGGTCGCTTCTCGAACCCGGTGTTCGTCACCATGACCGGCGGCAGCTTCGGCTGGCAATGGGGCGTGCAGCTCACCGACGTCGTCCTGGTGTTCACCACGGCCAAAGGGGTCGAAGGCATCAATGGCGGCAAGGTGACACTCGGCGCCGATGCGTCGGTGGCCGCGGGGCCCGTCGGACGGCAGGCATCCGCTGCCACCGATCCGGCCTTCAGGTCGGAGGTCTACTCGTACTCGCGCAGTCACGGTGTGTTCGCCGGACTTGCGCTCGATGGCGCCGTGATGACCATCGACGATGCCGCCAATGCGGCCTTCTACAAGAAGCCGGGCGTCACCGCGGGAGACATCCTCGCGGGCAATGTCACGACCGATGACGAGTCGGCACGGCGCTTCATGGCCGCGGTGTCGACGAGCACGACGGCCGCAGCACCGGTACGCTCGGCGTCTGTCGCCGGCCCTGGGGTCCCGGCCACGCATTCCGTGAGCCCGGCCCCTGCTGCGGTCACGGCTGAACCCCCAGCGACCCACGGGGCCGCCGGAGCGCAGACCTTCCCGCTCGCTGATCCCCAGCCGGGTCAGGAGCCGAAGTAGCTCTCATCGGCGAAATCGCGCATCTTGCTCTAGATACCGCAAGCGCGATTTCGTGGGTGGTTGAGGCGCGGTCCGCCGGACCGCGCCGTGATTCACGCCACGGTGTCCGCCGCCGCGCCCCCCGTGACCCTCTCAGCCGCCGCGCGTGAGCCTGCGCCATTTGCGCCAGTCGCGCTCGACGGCCTGTGCCATGCGTGCCGCCGCATTCGAGAGCCAGTTGCGCTTGCGCTTCTTGAGATCGGCGAGGATGGGCCGGAGCTTATCTGCACTGCCGAGGTGCATGTTGGCTGTCTCCCAGCCCATCATCCATAGCAGCCGGTCCTCATCGCGATTGCGGGGCAGGCTGGCGAGCTCGATGCGACTGCCGTCCGGGGCGAGACGCCGGATGAGCCATTTGCCCTCGACCGTCAGGAAAGGATCGGGAACACGCACGGCGCAGCGCAGGATCTCGCGGTAGCGCGCGGGTCGCGGGCGCTCCTTTTGGGCCCACAGCCACGCGGACGGCGCGAGCGGCTTGGCCTCACGTGCGATCATGCCGCCGTGCCAGTTCGCAAGCGCCACGAGGCGGACCCGGCCGAGACTCCCGAGTCCGGCTTGCCGCTGCACGATGCGCACTTCCGGGCCTCGTAGGGGCAGCGCCGTAATCAGCAACCGCCGCACCTGGGGGTGTGCGTGCCGTGGCGCGTCGGGCAGCGCTCGCAGGTGGTTCCAGAACGGACGCTGATCCTTCAGGGGCGCGATGGCGAGATCCCGCAGCCAGCCGTAGCGCTCCGCCAGCACCGCGGGGCCGCCACCGGTGCGCAGCGACTCGGCGTAGCCGTCGAGGATTGCAGCGCAGGCGCGCCGTTTGGTGAGCGCGAGCCGCGACTCCTCGATCGCGAGCAACGCGCTGGTGCCGAGGCGCACGAGGTCCTGCGTATAGGGCAGCATCACGGTCTCGTCGAAATCGTTGACCCCCCAGATCAGGCGTCCCTCCGCATCCCGCCAGGTGCCAAAGTTCTCGAGGTGGAGGTCGCCGACCGCAAGCACCGCGGGCGCTTCGGCGAGATCGCGACAGACTTCAGGCCAGAGCTGCGCCCAGCGATAGAACGTCGCCCGGAGGAACGCGAACGCATCTGTCGCCATCAGCCGGTGCTTGAGATCGAGGTCCGCTCGGACCACCGGGACGACTCTCGCGAGCCAGGTCTCGTAGCCACGCGTCGACTCGCGCACACCCATGGATTACACCTCAGATGAGGGAGGATGAGGTCGCCACGTTCAGGGCGCGCCCGCAGCGGAAGAGCGTCGTTCGGCGGGGCTGACTTGCGTACACGAGCACAGCCACAGGCACAGCATCAGTGCACGCGCCAGCTGCGACTGTTGCGGTCGAGGTACATTCACGGTCGACTTTTCATCCGTCGCGAGATTCTTTCATTTCAGCCGTTCCAGCGAATTGCAGGGCACCATGTCGCGTGCGTACATGCACGGCCCCGGATCGATCGTGGTAGATTTGTGACATGAGTGTAAACCCTGCAGCAGAGCCGACAGGAACACTCGCGCAAGCCCTGCAGCACGCGGCCAGACTGCTCGACCGCGAACCGCTCCTCGCGGCCGAGCAGGCCGTGGAGATCCTCAAAGTCTTCCCCGCGCACCCGGGTGCCACGCTGCTCCTCGGCTCGGCGCGGCGCGCGGCCGGCAATCCCGCGGCAGCGCTGGCCGTGCTGCAACCGCTGATCGCGGCGCACCCGACCTGGGCCGTCGCTCATTTCGAGTTGGGGATGACGCTCAGTGATCTCGAGTGGCACGACGACGCGTTGAGCGCGTTGCGCCGCGCGGTGGAGCTACGGCCGGACCTGCCCGATGCCTGGCGGGAAATCGGCGACCGACTGGCCCTCCGGGGCGACACCGAAGGCGCCCACGCCGCCTATGCGCAACACATCAAGGCGTCGACGAAGGATCCGCGGCTCATGTCGGCGGCAGCCGCGTTGGCCGAGAACCAGATTCCCAAGGCGGAACTCCTGCTGCGCGAGCACTTGAAGAAGTATCCGAGCGACGTGGCGGCCATTCGCATGCTGGCCGAGATAGCCGGCCGCCTGGGTCGGTATATCGATGCAGAAAATCTCCTCGCCCGTTGCCTCGAGCTCGCCCCGAGCTTCAATGCCGCACGCTACAACTACGCCCTGGCATTGCATCGCCAGGCCAAGTACGTGCCGGCACTAAAGCAGATTGAAATGTTGACGGCGGCTGAGCCGCACAACTCCAGCTATCGCAATTCGAAAGCCGTCATATTGGGGATGATCGGGGAATATCCGCAGTCGATCGAGCTCTATGCCGGCATCCTCGCGAAGCACCCGGCCGAGTACAAAATCTGGACGAGCTATGGGCACGCGCTGACGACCGCGGGGCGCACCGCGGAGGGCATTGCCGCCTACCGCCGGGCCATCGCGATTACCCCGACATTCGGCGAAGCCTATTACAGTCTCGCCAATCTCAAGACCTTTCGGTTCGAAGGCGCTGAGCTTGCGACCATGCGCGAGCACCTGGCGGGCTCCGCTATCACCCCTGACGACCGCGTTCACTTTGAGTTTGCCATCGGTAAGGCACTCGAAGACTCGAAGAGCTTCGCCGACTCGTTCGATCACTACGCGCAGGGGAACAAGCTGCGCCTCGCCCGGGTCGGGTGGGACCCGGCGGAACTCACGACCCTGATACAGCGCTCGAAGGCGCTGTTCACGCGGGAGTTCTTCGCGGCGCGCGCAGACTTCGGCACCGCGGCTGCCGATCCGATTTTCATCGTCGGGATGCCGCGCGCAGGCTCGACACTGGTGGAACAGATACTGGCCAGCCATTCGAGCGTCGAAGGCACCATGGAGCTGCCCCACATCATGTCGCTGGCGGCAACGTTGGGGAAAAAGCGCGCACCCGGTGAGAAATCAGTGTATCCCGAGGTACTGGCGGACCTCAGCGCCGAGGAGTGCCGCACACTCGGCGAGGAGTACCTCGAGCAGACGCGCATTCAGCGCAAGACGGCGAAGCCCTTCTTCATCGACAAAATGCCCAATAATTTCCTTCACATAGGGGCCATCCGGCTGCTGTTGCCGCGCGCCAGGATCATCGACGCCCGCCGTCACCCGATGGCGTGCTGTTTTTCGAATTTCAAGCAGCACTTCGCGCAGGGACAGCGTTACACCTACAACCTCGAGCACCTCGGTCAGTACTACCGCGACTACGTCGAACTCATGGCCCACTTCGATGAGGTCGCGCCGGGCACGGTTCACCGCGTCATCTACGAAAACATGGTGAGCGATACCGAGGGCGAGGTGCGGCGACTCCTCGAGTTCTGCGGGCTGCCTTTCGAGCCGGCCACCCTGAGATTTTATGAGAACGAACGGGCTGTCAGAACCGCAAGCTCACAGCAGGTTCGCCAGCCCATCTACCGAGAGGGCATCGATCAGTGGCGCAATTTTGAGCCCTGGCTTACGCCGCTGCGGCATTCGCTGGGTGCTGTGCTCGACGCGTATCCCGATGTGCCGCAGTTTTAAAACCGGCAGGATTGTGGCATAACCGAATTGTCCGGGGGGCAGTTATAAAAGTGCGGGTCTTCGAGCACTCGATTTCCATTAAAGAGTCACCCGCGCGACTTTCCAAAGAGCAGACATTTCAGGGGAGCATCCATGAGCCGTAGCCGAAAGCGAAAACTGGCAAGAATGCGCGCCAAGTGGGCCGGCATGCCGCTGGCATCCGCCATGCTTGCCGGCGGCGGACTCGCCGCCGCTGCCGAGCCGACCGAAACCGGGCAGCTCGAGGAAGTCGTCGTGACCGCGCAGAAGCGCGCTGAGGACCTGCAGAGAGTACCCATCAGCCTGCAGGTGCTGACCGGCGAAACGCTCGAAAACCTCAACGTGCGCGGTTTCGGCGATTTCGCGCAGTACATACCGAGCCTGAGTTTCCGCTCGTGGGGGCCGGGCCAGACAGCATTCTTCTTCCGGGGCATTTCCACCACCAACGGCACGACGCAGCTGCACGCGGGATATCTGCCCTCCACCGGGATGTACGTCGATGACATACCGGTCACCACCATCGGCGGCAACCTGGACATACGGATCTATGACATCGCGCGAATCGAGGCGCTGGCAGGTCCCCAGGGCACGCTCTACGGCGCCAGTTCCCTGTCCGGCACCATACGCATCATCACCAACAAGCCCGATCCTTCAAAGTTTGAGGCCGGCTACGATGTCAAGGCCAACAAGTGGAAGTCCGGCGACCCCGGCGCCTCGCTCGAAGGCTTCGTCAATATTCCGCTGTCCGACCACGCGGCGATTCGCCTGGTCGGCTACTACGATTACACCGGCGGCTACCTCAACAACGTCTATCGGCAGGATACCTTTCAGCGCTACTCGCGCTGCTCGGGCCTGCCGACATCCGCGACCGCGCCGAATGGCACCTGTACGGACAACGCGAAACCCCCTAACGCCACATCGGGGCCACCAGGACCCGTGCCGATGTACAGCACTCCGGCCGACGGTTTTCCGACCCTCGACCCCGTCACCATCAACAACTCCGATGTGGTGAAAAATCGTTGGAATACGGTCGAAACCGGTGGCGGGCGCGCAGCCCTCAGGGTGGATCTGAACGACAAGTGGACGATCACGCCGGCCATCCTCGGCCAGTACCAGAAATCCGAAGGCGATTTCGCGTTCGATCCGAAATTCGGCGATCTCAATATCGGGGACTACTTCCACCCCTTCAACAAGGATGGCTGGTACCAGGCGGCGCTCACGGTCGAGGGCAAGATCAGCAACTGGGATCTGCTGTATTCGGGCGGTTACTTCGAACGCGAGGTCCACAACCTGGTGGACTATTCGCAGTACTCGGTTGCCTACGACGCAAAGGCGATCGCCATAAGTTACGCCTACACGCGCTTCCTCCAATGCCCGGACTTCAGTGCGAGCTGCCCCGGTAAGGGACACCTGCTCGAGCGCCCGGTGCAGTACACGAACAACCACGACCACTACACCAAGTTCAGTAATGAAGTGCGTCTCTCAACGCCGGCGGACTATCGCTTGCGAGGGATTTTCGGCCTGTGGTATCAGAAGCAGACGGACGAGATACGCGCGGAATTCAACGTTCCCGACTTGCCGGTATTCTACCAAGTGACCGGCCAGAAGAATGTCTATTACCTGTCGCAGATGCCGCGCGCCGACCGTGATAAAGCGGTGTTCACCGATCTCACCTTCGATGTCACCGACAAATTGAAGCTGATCGGCGGCATCCGTTTCTTCTGGGTCGACAACACCTTAAACGGATTTTTCGGCTTCAATGCCAACGGCTATTCCTCGCACGGCGAGGCATTGTGCGTGAAGGAGGGGAATCCCATCCTGACCATTCCCGGAAATTACAATTCCGGCAAGCTGCCGTGCGTCAACACCGACAAGAGCGTGACCGAGAATGGCGAAACTCACAGGGTGAGCCTGCAGTATCAATTCGATCCCGATGTCATGGTGTACGGAACCTATTCCACCGGCTTCCGGCCCGGCGGCAACAACCGGCTTCCGAGCGCCAACCCTTATACAGCGGATACGCTGACCAATTACGAAATCGGCTGGAAGACAACCTGGGCGCACAAGCTGCGCTTCAACGGCGCCGTTTTCTATGACAAGTGGTACAGCGCGCAGACCGCCGTGCAGGGCCAGTCCGGCATCACCTCGATCGTCAATACGGGTAACGCCAAGTCGGAGGGCATCGAAGCAGAGCTCAACTGGCAGACGACCGAGCATCTGAACCTGTCCGCTAACGCCACCGTTCTGTTCAAAAACGAAACGACGACGATTTTCTGCTAGCCGGACTACGACACCGGGGCAACCCGTTCAACCTGCGTCGACCTACCCGGCCAGCGGCCGCAAGTCGCGGCATACCCGGGTACGCGAATGCCGGGAATACCCCTGAACAAGGCCAATCTCATTGCCCGTTACCAGTTCGAGCTGGGAACATTTACCAACAGCTTCGTGCAGGCAGCGGGGGTCTACCAGAGCGGGGTCACGTACAGCCTGGAGAACACGTCCCAGTATGTCGGAACGACCCCGGCTTTCGGGACCGTCAATCTCTCGGCCGGAATCGGCCGAAACAGTTGGACCCTCTCAGCCTACATCAACAATGTGTTCGATGAGCGCGGCCAGTTGGGCAGGAACTCGGAATGCAACGACAGCCCGCTCCACTACTGCCTGACGAATTATCATGTCCTTCCGACAGCGCCCATGCAGTTCGGACTCCAATTCGGGCAGAGGTTCTAGCGGGCGCAATCAGGAACCCCCGACGGGCGCGACACGGATTCACGTCGCGCCCTTCGGCTGAGCGGCCCCCAGGAGGGCACCCCCGGAAAGAGAGATAGGCAGCGGGAGCGGATTCCGGCACATTGCCGGAAGTCCGCTGCCCCGCTGCGGCGCGGCCATCTGGAGCGCCTCGTTGAACCAATCCGCTACCGCCGTTGGCTCCTTGAGGGCTGCGGGCGGCACAGCACTCGGTATCCTCGCCGCCATCAGCTTCTGCCACCTGCTGAACGACATGATGCAGTCGCTGCTGCCGGCGCTGTATCCCATGATCAAGAGCTCCTACCGGCTGAGCTTCGGCCAGATCGGCCTCCTCACCTTCACGTTCCAGTTCACCGCCTCGCTGCTGCAGCCGCTCGTCGGTGCGCTCGCCGACAAGAGCCCGCGCCCCTACTCCCTCGCCATCGGCATGGGTTTCTCGCTGGTGGGACTCGTGCTGCTCGCCTTCGCCGCGAGCTACTCACTGCTGCTCGTCGCCGCGGCACTCATTGGGACCGGCTCGTCGGTATTCCACCCCGAGTCCTCACGCGTCGCGCGCATGGCGAGCGGCGGCCGGCACGGGTTCGCGCAGTCGGTGTTCCAGGTCGGCGGCAACCTCGGCACCTCCGCGGGTCCGCTGCTCGCGGCCTTCATCGTGCTGCCGCACGGACAGTCGAGCGTCGCCTGGTTCTCGGGCGCGGCGCTGCTCGGCATGTTCCTGCTCGTGAACGTCGGACACTGGTACAAGGCACACGGGGTCTCGCGGCTGGCGAGTGCCGCCAGCACACGGCGCATGACGCCGCGCCGCCACGTGGCGCTCGCGCTCATCGTGCTGCTGATGCTGGTGTTCTCCAAGTATGTCTATCTCGCCAGCATCAGCAGCTACTACACCTTCTATCTCATCGAGCGCTTCCATCTCTCGGTACGCAGCTCGCAGCTGCACCTGTTCGTGTTCCTGGCCTCTGCCGCGATTGGCGGCATGATCGGAGGCCCGCTCGGTGACCGCCTCGGCAGCAAGTACATCATCTGGGCCTCGATACTCGGTGTCCTGCCCTTCACACTGCTGCTGCCGCACGCCAATCTCTTCTGGACCTCCGTGCTCACCGTGCCGATCGGGCTGATCATCGCCTCGGCGTTTCCGGCCATCGTCGTGTACGCCCAGGATCTGCTACCCGGGCGCACCGGCACCGTGGCGGGCCTCTTCTTCGGGCTCGCCTTCGGCATGGGGAGTGTCGGCGCAGCGGTGCTCGGCAAACTCGCCGACCACGTCGGTATCGAGGTCATCTACCAGATCTGCGCCTTCCTGCCGCTGATCGGACTGCTCGCCGCCTTTCTGCCGGATCTCCACAAAGACCATGCACCACAGGCTGCCTGACATGCTGAAGCTCCTGCCGCGCGCACTGCTCGATGAGCTCACCGCCAAGGCCGCAGCGAGCCCGCGCGCCCGCGCGCATCACAACATCCACGCGACGCCCGCCGATCTCGTGCAGCGCTTCCTGGTGGTGGCCCAGGGTGACTCCTACTTCCGGCCCCACCGGCACGCTACCCGTGCCGAGCTCGCGCTGCTCCTGCGGGGTCACGTCGATGTGCTGATCTTCGATGACGCCGGGTGCGTACTCGCCCGGCACGCGGTCGGTGCCGACGCGGACAGCTTCGCCTACGAGACTCCGCCGGGTGTGTGGCACACGCTCGTGCCCGGGCCCGAGGGCTGCGCTTTTCTCGAGGTCAAGGAAGGACCGTACGATCCCGCGACGGCCGTGCAGTTCGCGGCGTGGGCGCCACTCGAGGGTGATGCAACCGTGCCCGCCTTTCGCGCGTGGCTGCGCAAGGCGGGCGTGGGCGACTCAGCGCCCGTCTGACGCGCGAGCGGCTTACTGCGGTGGCCGCAGGTACTTGCCGAGCTCTCCCCCGCTCACGATGTCATCGACATAGCTGAAGGTGCCGCGCTCGCTCACTTCACGCGCCGCGGCCAGGAGTCCGGTCATGGCGGCACGGTAGAGCGTAGTGGACAGGCTGATGCGGCGTACCCCGGCAGCGGCCAGCTCCGCCACCGTGAAGGACTTGCCGCGCATGCCGACCATGAAATTCACCGGTCTCTTCAGCGCACTGCAGACGGCGCGCACCGCCGCAAGGTCGGGCAGTCCCGGCGCAAACAACACGTCAGCCCCGGCGCGCTCGAACGCCTGCAGGCGCTTGACGGTGTCATCCAGATTAGGCCGGTCATGCAAAAAGTTCTCCGCGCGTGCCGTCAGCACGAAGTGAAGTCGCCGCCCGTGCGCCTGCTCGACAGCCGCCGCGACGCGTTCCACCGCGTGGTCGAGCTCGTAGATGGGCGCACGCGGATCGCCGCTCGCATCCTCGATCGAGCCCCCCACCAGGCCCGACTCGATGGCGAGGCGAACGGTGTCCGCGACCGTCTCGGGCGCGTGACCGAAGCCGTTCTCTAGATCCGCCGAGACCGGACAGTCACTCACCGAGACAATGAGGCGCGCGTGCAGCAGCGCCTCCTCGCGCGTCACCTCCCCGTCGAGCTTGCCGAGCGTGGCAGCGCACGCGGCGCTCGAGGTCGCGAGCGCCTTGAAGCCCAGGCGTGCCATGATGGCCGCCGAGGCTCCGTCCCAGACGTTGGGTATGACGAACACACCGGACTCGTGCAGTGCGCGGAAGCGCGCCGCCAGCTCCTGTTGTTTCTCCATGCGCCGCGCTCCTCGGGCCCGGGCCGCCCACTTTGCGAGGAGATGAGTGTGGCACAGCCGTGCGCTCGCGCGCTCGCCCTGTTGATTTTTCTGTGGCCGTACAGCGGGACAGTCGCAGCCGCAACTCCGGCCGCTCCGGAGTGCCGCAGCAGCGCGGCGGCTCTGCCCTCGGTGGCGCGCCTGCGCACGGCGATGGCCCAGGGACGGTTTACTGCCTACCAGCCAACTTCGCTCCAGGTCATCGACGGTCGCGTGAAGGACGCCGATGTCGACAACATCCGCGCCGACCTCACGCAGCTGCGCGAGCGCTTCGACGGACTCATCACCTACGACGCCATCCATGGTGCGCAACAGATTCCCGCCATCGCAGCAGCGTTGAAGTTTCGTTCGCTCATCATCGGGGTATGGGATCCGGGAGATGGTGCGCAGCTCGATGCGGCGCTCGAGGCGGAGCGGCGCTTCCCGGACCTCGTCGTCGGGGTCTCGCTCGGGAACGAAGTGCTGTTCTCGCATCGCAGCGATCCCGCGCGACTCATCGCACTCATCGCGCGGGTACGCGCGCGGGCACCCGCCGTAGCGCTCTCGACGAGCGAGCCGTTTCACGTCTATGACGAGCCGGCGGCCGCTGCGGTGCTCGCGCAGCTCGACTTCCTGCTGCTCAACGTGCACCCGGTGTTTCAGCCCTGGTTCCGCGACGCACCCGATGGTGCCGCCGCACAATTCGTCGTCAACGTGCTCGCGAAGCTCGCTCTGCACGCCTGCGGTCCGATGCTGGTGAAAGAGACCGGCGTGCCGACCGCACCGGAAAGCGCCGGGTTCAGCGAGGCGCGCCAGGCCGGGTTCTACCGGGAGCTGCGCCGGGTGCTGCCGCCCGGCCGCACGCAGGCCTTCGCCTACTTCGCAGCGTATGACGCGCCCTGGCGCGCGTATGACGCGACCGGCGTGCCAGGAACCCCGGCCGTGCATCCCGAAGAGGCGCACTGGGGACTCTACGATGAGGCGCGGCGACCGAAGGCTGCCGCCCGTGAGCTGCCGCCGCTCGCGAGATGATCAGGTCACCGGCCATAGTTCGGTAAATACCGAACTATTGCCAGAAGGACGTCACTTCAGGGCGAGTTCCACCTGCACCTTGTCGCCCGACTGCGGTTTAGGAGGCGCGTTCACGATGAACACCCGCGAGGTCTCGACCTGACCTGCCGAGACCAGCGCTCCCTGGATGGCCTGCGCACGCTCCTTGCCTAGCGCTTCGAGGTCGCTGTCCGGTACCTGGACGTGATCGAGGAGCGCCGCGTTCAGGTCTGTGATCGCCGCATCGTACGGCAGCGGGTCCTTACCCTTCGCCTGTTGCACCGCCACGACGCTCGGCGGCAACGCGTTGTCCTTGCCGAGCCCTGCCTGGTACTGCTCGAGAAGCAACTTGAAGTGCTTCTCGGGATCGGCGAGCGCGAGATCCAGCGCTGTGTCCGGGTGCTTGCGGCCCTCGCGGGTCGAGAGCTCCCGGGCGTTCAGCTCGCTGCGCAGCCGCACCGCCGCCAGTGCCGGCCGATCTATCGTATCCGCGTGCACCATGGGCACATCGAGCTTCAGCTGTGGTCGCTCCTTGAGTGCCTTCGCGACCGAGGCGAGCTGATCCTGCGACGGCTTCGCGAGCTCGGCGCTGCCGGCGTCGAACTCGATGATGTTCATGTGCTCGTTGCCGCCGCCGAAGAGGTGTCCGAGTAGCGCAAACGGCGCGGCTGCCACCTTGGTGAGCAGATTCGTGAACATCTGCCAGAGGATAGGCCCGACACGAAACTTCGGGTCATCGAGCGAGCCGCTCATCGGCAGGTTGAGATCGATGACACCGTTGCGGTCCTTGAGCAGCGCTACCGCGATTTTCAGCGGCACGTGCACGGCGTCGGGACTGTCTACGCGGTCACCGAGCTCGAGCTGATCGACCACGAAATGCTGCTGAGCGGTGAGCTTGCGTTTCTCGACCTGGTAGTGCACGTCCACCGAGAGCTTCCCCTTGTCGATCTTGTAGCCGACGAAATGCCCCGAGTACGGATTGACGACGGTGAGATCGACATCGCTGAAGCTCATGGTGAGATCGGTGAAGAGCGCGGCGGAGAGCAGGTTGACCTCACCGGCGAGCTTCCACGGCGCATAGCGATCGACCTTGCCATCGAGCTGCACCTTGGCGCGCGACTGCGGCTCGGAGGAGAGGCCGGTGATCTTGCCACCGAGGCTCTGGATGCCGATCGCAAAGCTCGGTTTGATCCACAAGTCGGAATAGTTGGCCGAGCCGTTGACGAGGGTTACCGTCCCGATCGACAGCGGGAAAGGCGTCAGCGGGCCAGCGGGCGCGGCGGCTGTCTGCACAGCGGGAGTGCGTTTGCGCTTGGAATCGGATTTGGCGCTCGCAGCCGGCGCTGCAGCCGCTGGTGTGCTCGACTGATCGCTCGACGCCGCCGGATGTTCGGAGCCCTTGCCTCGTGCCGCACCCGGTGGAGTGAGCACCTGCTTGATGTTAATCGTGCGATCGGGGGCAATCACCATGCGCACGTAGGGCTCGAGGGCCGTCACCGCGCCGATCTTGAGGCTGGTCGGCGCCGAGCGGTAACGGATGTCGGCGACGCGCAGGTCGCGCCACTTGATGAAATCGAGCTTCAGTGCATTGTCGACGGTCCGCAGTTCGTGAACCGCGGTCGTGCCGCCGATCACCAGGGCACCGTCCGCGCCGCGCTCGATATCGAGCTTGGTGCCGAGCGTGCCTTTCAGCAGCGTCATGGCGGTGTAGTGGTCGAGATACGGCTGCAACAGGCTGAGGGGCAGATCGTGGGCCTCGAGCTGCGCGCTCACGGTTGCCGACTTCGGTGCGAGCTTCGCGCGACCCGCGATTTTTCCGGAAGGGCTCACGCCCGAGTCGACCGTGACGTTGAGCGTAGCCTCGGGTGAGGTGTTGAAACCGGTCACGTGGACGTTGAGCGGTGCCAGGGTCAGCTCCGCGGCCGGGCTCAGCGCGCGGTCCTCGGCGGACACCTTGAAACCCTCGGCGCTGACATCCGGCACTGACAGGGTCCATGTGGATGCGCCCGCGGTGCCGCCGCTGGTCGCTCCCGCGGTGGACCTGGTCGCTTCGCTGGTGGGCCGCGCGGTGGGTGCGGCGTCCGCCGCGGGCGGTGGACTCATCAGCGCGAGCAGATTCAGCCGGCGCTCTTCGCCTTCCAGCCAGGCCTTGATGTCGCCACCGGAGAGAACCACTTTCGCGACGTTGACTGAATGCTTCGACAGGTCTACCCGCGTCTCCTCGACCGCGATGCGGGCCACGTCGATGTAGTCCTGCGCCGCGTCCCGCGGGCGCACGCCGAGGCCGGTGACCGTGGTGTTGTGCACGTCGACGGCGAGCGACATCGGGCCAGAAGTGCCGCCGAATTCGTAGTCGCCCTTGAGACCGATGACGCCCGCAGCGATCTCGAAGGGCAGGCTGGCGCGCAGATAGTTCCACACGGTCCGCGCCTTGAGGTCCGCAACTTCGAACACTCCGCGGGAGGCGAGCGGCGCGAGGCGCACGGTACCGTTCCACATCAGCCGCTCACCCTCCGGCGAGGCGGCTTCGAGCGCGTAGCCATCACCCGTCGCCGAGCGGGTGCTGAAGTCGCGCAGCTCGAAGACGATGGGCTTGAGCTCGGCGCGAAACGGTATCGCTCGGGTGCGATCCTCGAACACGACGGTGCCGGCCAGCACCGCCAGGCGCCGGATGTACAAGCGTGGCGGCGGCGTGGGCTTCTTCTGCGCCTCGGGCGGCGCGGGCGGTGCGGGTGGAAAGCCCTTGCCGAGATCGGCGAGATTCAGCTCGCCGTTCGGACGTACCACCGCGCGCACGAACGGCTGCTCGAGCCGGATGTCGCCGAAGCTCGGACCGAGACGCCAGATCGAGGCGAGCTGCAGCGCGACGCGCAGGCGCTCGAACGACAGCAGCCTCTGCCCGTCCGCGTCCGGCAACGCCACGCGACGGACATCGAGGGTCAGCGTGAAGGGATTGAAGTGGATCTCACCGACACTGAGGGTGCGCCCGTAGTGGGTTCGCACGAAATTCACGGCATTCTCGCGGGCGAAATACGGTACCCCGAGAAAGCCCGCAGCCGCGTAGGCGCCGACCAGCACCAGGACGATGGCGAGTCCGATGAGGTAGCGTCGATAGCGGCCCATGCAACCCGCTCCGCTTGTTATTTTCTGCGGGTATCCTAGTGCATCGACGCGAGTGCCACCACGTGGCGCGAGGCGTGCTCGCCCTGCGGCTACGTCTCAGGTGAGCCGCTGAGGGTGCCTGGGCAGATAGTTAGGTGTGGAGTCTCAGCAGATTGTTCCTGGTGAGTCCGATTCTGCTCATGGGAGGCTGGCCTGCCAAGGAGGCGTGAGGGCGATGCCAGTTGTAGCCGTGCAGCCAGC
>Ga0306920_100003221_pt1 | contig 20688 bp, 27 predicted proteins | sample flu12Cox44000170_FD_204666 | JGI IMG/M metagenome (GOLD analysis project Ga0306920, IMG submission 204666) | Lab enrichment of tropical soil microbial communities from Luquillo Experimental Forest, Puerto Rico - flux4day.12C.oxic.44.000.170 (v2)... | ecosystem: Environmental > Terrestrial >... | reverse complement strand
CCCGCAGTCCGAGCACGAGCGGTACATCGCCACTCATGTGATCCCGGATCTTCACGGCGCCGACCCGACGGCCGGCCCGCCGCCGACCGTGCAGGAAGTCGCCACGATCGATACCTGAAACCCTCGCCGGGTCGCTGAGCCGGGCGCTCCGCGTTGACGCCGGGGAGCCACGCTGGGAGCCACCCGGCCGGACGACTTTGCGCTTGCCCGGACTCACATGAACTACGGGCAGGGAAGCGTCCGAGGTCACGGACTGTTCTGAACAGCTCCGGATGTCCGAACAGGAATCTACGGATCAGGCGGCTGGGTCCGGGTAGAGCGACTTGAGCAGACGATGGGCTTGCTCGTGTAGCTGATTCAACGGCTCTCGGGCGGCTTCCATGTGCTCGGGCTGCTGGCTCCAGTCAGAGATTTCAATGCCAGCCCAGACCCCCCGTATCACCTTGGCTGTCAGCTCCCGCAACTCCTCATCGAACACTCGCGCTCCCAGAGCTTTGACCTGCTGCGAGACCTTGTTCAGATCCGGCAGGTCAGTTACGACGGTACGGGGCCATTCGCCGGTCCTAGCCTGCCGCCGGGCTGCCTGGTTGTAGGCATCCGCTGACAGAGACCACAGCTGGCCGATTGCGTCCTGCAGGTTCAGAATAGTTTCACGCTGAAATGCGTCGCGCTGATCCGTGAGCGCCTGCTTGCGCAGCTCCTGCTGAGCGTCGCGTTCCCGGCGGTTCACCAGCCGCTCGCGAAGCAGCACTCCGACCGACGAGATGAGCGCGCCTGCCGCTACGCCCACTGCGCCAGCGATGGCACTGACCGTCGCAGCGTTCATGAGCGGCCGCGCTGGACAACTGAAGTGGGCATGTAGTCCATGAACGCGAGTTCCCTATTAGATCTGAAGCAGCTTTCAGTAGGGCACGCCACCGTCGGGCTCGCGGAGGGCTTGGAGCGCCGCCCTGAAGGACTGGAGCCGACTGTGGACCAGGTCCGGCGGGGGTACCTGGGAGATATCGGTGCCGCGCTCGGCAGCCATCGCGGTGCGGACCGCCTGCAGGGCGGCGAGTACGTCAGCGGTGCGCATCCGCTTGTCCTCGTCGGGCGCGGCCTCACGCATCGCGTAGAGCGCTTGCCCCAGGTCGTCGGCACGGCGCTGGATGTCGGCCCAGCGGGCGGCGGCGTCCGGTGCAATGAGTGCCCCGGGTGCCTCCGCCATCCGCATCGCGTCGTATAGCGCCGACCCCTGCGCGTAGGCGTCGAGGGCCCGGGATCGCCAAACGTCGGCAGCCTTGGGCCTGCGACGGCCGGACCGGGCGATCAGGACGGCGATAACGATGAGAGCAAGCACACCGAGCGCCACCCAGAGCCAGATGAGCGACGACCCGGAGCTGCTGGTCGCTGCCGGGGTCGTTGCCGCTGCGGGGGTCGTTGCCGCTGCGGCTGGGGTTGCCCGAGGGCTACGGGTCGGCAGACTCCCACCGCTGAGGGTTCCATTGCACCCCGTAATCAGCAAACCGGCGGCCAGGGCTATCCCGATGAGGACCACGCACACGGTCCTGCGGCGGCGCATCCCAGTCGCATGCGCATCGTTATGAAGAAAATGACCGGCGAGCACGCCGCAAGCTTCATGCCAGCCGAACCGCCGAACCTCACCCGTCATGGGGGATCTCGGCGGGTCAGGTCTCAGAGGCTCGGGGTCAGGCCAGAGTGACTGATCCGAAAATCGTGAGTACCGGGGAGCGGCAGCACGCGGCGGAGCCGCGTTCGGGGCGGCGGTGGGTCAGGCGGCGGGTTCGTGGGTGACCTTGTAGCCGAGGGCCTGGAGCTGGCGGACGTGGGAGCGCATCGTGCGGCTGTTGCTGATGTGGGTGTCGTAGAAGTCTGGGCCGAGGTCGTGGTAGCGGGCCTGCGGGTCAGACAGCAGGTGCCAGAAGATCACCAGAAGAGAGCGGCCGACGGCGACGTTGGCTTTGTTCTTGCCGCGGCGGCGGGCGATCCGCCGGTAGCGCTCGCCGAGGAAGGAATCGGTTCTGGCGGCGCCGATGGCGGCTTCGCCGAGAACCCGGGCCAGGTAGCGATTACCGTGCCCGGTGGTGCTTTTGCCTTTCTTTTTGCCGGCCGATTCTTTGACTCCGGGGGCGTATTTGGCCCACGAGGCCAGGTGGCCGGGGGTGGCGAAGCGGGTCATGTCGGTGCCGATCTCGGCGATCACGCACGCGGCGGCGGTGCGGCCGACGCCGTCGACCTCATCGAGCTGGTCCACCACTGCCGCGAATGGGGCGATCAGTTCCTCGATCTTGGCGTCCAGCGCGGCGATGTCGGTGTCGATCGCATCGACCCGGGCCAGCATCTTGGCCAGCAAGAACGCGTGGTGATCGGTGAAATGCCCGGTGAACGCCTCCTCCAGGGCGCCGATCTTGACCCGCATCCGGCCCCGGGCCAGCTGCGCCAGCACCGTGGGGTCACGCTGCCCGGCGATCAGTGCCGCCATCATCGCCCGCCCGGACACCCCGAAGATGTTAGAGGCCACCACGGAAAGCTTGATGCAGGCGTCCTCCAGCAGCTTCTCCGCCCGCTGCTTCTCCGCGGTCCGCGCCCCGACCAGGTCAGCCCGGTATCTGGTGACATCCCGCAGCCGGCGGATCTGGGGTGGGGGGACAAAACTAGGCCGGATCATCTGCCGCTCCGCGACCTTGCACAACCAGATGCAGTCCAGCTTGTCGGTCTTGGGCCGCCCGGGCAGGTGCTTGACGTCCTTGGCGTTGACCAGCCAGGTCTCCAGCCCGGCCGCCTCCAGCAGGTAAAACACCGGCTTCCAGTAGTCCGACGTTGCTTCCATCACCACCCGGGCCACCCCCAAGGCCGCCAGCCGGTCCGCCAGCCGCAGCAGCGACCCGGTCATCGTGGGATAGGCCGCCACCTCCTGCGCCCGCCGTCCCCGCCCGCCCTCTGCCGGGACCCGCACGCAGCACATCACCTCCGCCTTACCGATATCCAGCGCCGCGACCCGCTCGATGATCACCTCGCGGTCCTCAGTCTCCTCCAGCACCCGGCACCTCCCCGGCATCGTCAGACAGCAAGCGGCTGCCCGCAGGACCGCAAAGGGACAAGCAGAAAACTGATCCGCGTGCTCGAAGCGACAATGAAGGTCCCACAGCGCGGCCCCAGCGCCCGGCTAACTGACGGCCTCCAACGACCATAGTCACGCGGCGTCAACGGGCAGCCACCCCGATTTTCAGCCCGGAACGGGCGTCCCGCAGGGATATCCAGGGCTAACTGAGTGACGATCGCAGCGGCCGTCAGCGGGCGACGACGGACGTTGACGGACGGCAACAGCAGGCCGAGCACCGGCTGGAGCACGTCAGAAGCGCGCGAGCTTTCCTGATAAGGAAGAGGTCCGTGGTCCAAGTCCACGTAGCCCCACCAGTTTTTCGAAAGTCTGTCTAGCCGCGGGAGCCAACCGGGGAGCCAGTGGGTCATGCGGACGTGGCTCCCTTCTGCCGGTCGAGAATGGAATTCATCATTGTCGCGCCTGTGGTGATCACGGGCTTGAGCTGGTACCGGTAGACCTTCCGCGTCACGACCGTTGTCTTGTGCCCAACGAGATCGGCGATCTCCTCGATTGTCACGCCCTGTCGCTGAGGATTGATAGGAACGAGTGACGCAGCTCGCTGGGAGTCCAGCCTTCCCCGATCTCGGCCGCCTTGGTGATGGCGCGGAACGACCGGCGGACGTTCCGGCCGCGAGCGGAGTCCCGGTGCGGGTGCAGAACACGAGATCGTTGTCCTGCTACGCCGCGTCCGCATAAACCACTATGACCGGGACGGTGCTGCGCTGATCGCCGACGGCATGAAGGTCGACGGTCATGCATTCTGTCGGCGGTGTCTGGGTGCAGACCGGGCAGGCTGGCCAGCACGACGGCGGTGGTCCCGGGTGCCGGGCGGCTTAGTTTGACGACTCGATCAGTGTCATTTCGGGGGAGCCGCTGGTGTGGTAGTCGCCCGCGGCGGTGCAGGCGGTCGCCGACACGCACGACACACCGTTGAGGTAGCTGGAGCCGCCGACCGGCGGGGGGTTGGGGGTGGGCACCACCGACCAGCTGGTGCCATTCCACGACTCGGCAAGCGTCTTAGCCGCGCCGCTGCTGTTGGCGTGGTGGCCGACCGCGGTGCAGGCGGCCGCCGACACAAGCAGCGCTACTAGAACGACCCCAGCTAACGAATCATGGCCGGTCTCATCCGAGCTTGGCGCTTAGGCTGAGTGACCAACTGCGTGACAACCGCGACGGCGGCGGCATACAACGACGGACGCTCACGGACGATAAGGCCAGCTCAGGGACCGGATTGAGCATGGTTGCAATCGCCTTCGGCTGCCCTGATAAGGAAGGCATCGTCGGGCTGGCTGGCCGGGCTGGGCGAATTCTGGCCTCGTACGCGATCGGCTTCGCCGAACCGCCGGCCGCTTGCACGAGGATATTGCGCCGGGGTGGTTATAGATCTGGAGGGACTTCAATTTCCTCTGGCGGGGGCTGCCACGTCGAGGTGGTCCAGTGATGGCCGTTCACCGACGTTTGGCTCGCTAGGTATACCCCCGCTGTGCCCGCAGCGACAGCACCAAACAGGTGCAGCCGCTGGATCGGGTCCGAAGCCAGCCTGGGCGCCATGATCCTGATCCCCGGCGTGCTCACGAGCGGTGACCAGTCGGTCCAGGCGTAGCTGGTGTCACCCGGAAATTGCTGCGCGCGTTGCCACAGCGAGTGGCTCGACGCCGGCGAGGGGGTCGTCCCTGCGTGCGGTAGTACGCCGCTACCGGCCGGATTAGCGACCAGGAGCAGCCGCCCGTCGGCATGCGGGGCGACGGCGATGGTATTTATGAGGTCGCCGGGATCGGGGCGCCCGAGCGGGGCCCAGGCCGACCAGTCATCACTGCCGGGGGTCTGCTGCCAGCGATGCCACACGCCCTCGAAGACGCTTACAAACACCTCCAGCCGCCCGTCTCCGTTCCGGGCCACCACCGGCGCGATCCTGGAGTTGAGGCCGGGCGGGGGCGTCCCGAGCGAAAACCAGGCCGACCAGCCACCCGAGGTCCGCTGCCAGCGGTGCCATACTCCCCCCGCGCTCGCGAATACCTCCAGGCGCCCGTCTCCGTTCCGGGCCACCTCTAGCCCGTCTTCGATGATGGGGTCCCCGTCAGGGGCGTCGAGCGAGGACCAAGCCGACCAGTCGCCGCCGGGGGTCTGCTGCCAGCGGTGCCACACCGTATTCGAATTTCGGTCGAGCGTGAACAACTCCAGGCGGCCGTCTTTGTTCACGGTCAGCACCGGGCAGCCGATTGAGTCCCCGTTGTCCGTAGGCGCGCCCAGCGAACGCCAGCCTGTCCAGTCACGGCCGGGGTGATGCTGCCAGGCGTGCCAGGCATCCCCGTTCCTACTCAATGTGACGGCCTCAAGCCGCCCGTCGGCGTTGCGTGCGATGGCGGCTGTTCGCCCGAAGTCTAGCGAGACCCCTCCGGGCGGGTTCCCAAGCGACTCCCAGCCCTCCCAAACCTCACCGCCAGGCTTGTTCTGCGACGCGTGCCACACAGATTTCCACAGGCCCGAGGGGTCAGCCGTGATGGCCACCAGTTCCAGGCGCCCATCGCGGTACCCGGCCACGGCGACATCGTGTACTAGTATCGCGGCCTGATTGTTACCCACGGTCGTCACCCCCGTTACACGGCCACCGCACATGGCCGGTGCTGAGCATTCTTCCATAAGGTAAACCAACGGTCAAGGTTCAGTAAAGTCTCATCAAATGGTTGCGAGCAGCACGGGGTTGGCAGACGACCGCTACCGCTGCCCCGCCGCCGTCGAATGACGCGGGGCGCATCGCGCTCGCGTCAAGTGTCTTTCTGGCGTCCTGGGAACTGCTGCAGTTCGTGGATGGGAACGCTGCGCGGAACACGGCAGTCGCCGCGACAGGCATTCTCGGACCCGTGGACGATCTTCTCGGATTTACCTCGCGAGACAGATTCCGGACCGCGCTTTAGATGATGTAACGGGCCCGCTCGCTCACTTCTGCCCGGCCGTCTCCTCTTGCTGGCGTTTTACCTCCGCCCCTGGCTGCTCACCAGCCAGCTTCTCGGCGCTCGCTGCGGTGGCGCGCTCGACCGCGGCCCGGATGACCGCGAAGATCGCGCCTTGCAGCGCGGCGGCGGTGAGGATCTCAGTCCAGCTTCGCCGGGTATCGATGGCCTCCGGCGCCTCGTCATGGCCAGGCGTGAGCTTCCACACCCTGCCGACGATCGCCGAGGCCAGCATCCCTCCCAGCACGCCGACCAGCAAACCCAGGGCCTTGTATTGCATCTTTCTCATTTGCTGCGCGTACCCGGATACGACCGCTCCTTAACGCAGGCTGCTGGGTTGGCTAAGTAAAGGATGTAATACCTGCGCAGGCTAAAGCTGGCCTGGCCGCCGCGCTCACGGGCGGCACCGGCGTCTACGACGCCGCAGGTGGTGACGGGACGCTCGTCGAGTTCCCGAACCAAACAGGGAAACTGACCCTGCACGTGCTGAGCCTGGCCGCCCGGGGCGGGGGCGGCTGAACCGCAGCGGAACCCCAGGGCGCGCGGCCCAGCGAGGAAGACCCGATGCCATAGGCGCACAACCTGTGCCGGTCACGCAGTGTGTGGAGCCAGCAGAGTAACGGCATGGGCAGGGCTTAACCGGTGGCTCGGCGGGTGGCGGCGGCTCGATGGTCGTCGTCGACCTGGACGCCAGGATGACCGTGTCCTACGTGATGAACCAGATGCTCGACCAGGGCGGCATGGGCGACGGCCGGGCGCTCGGCATCGTGGTGGCCGCCTACGACGCCGTATCCGAATAGCCTGGCTGAGTCGGTCAGCCCGGAGTCCATAACGAGCGGCCGAGCTGCGACTAATGCGGCGCGCCTCGATCGCACTATTCACGGCTTGGCGCCGAATAGCTGGCGAGCAGGTCCGCTAGTTCCTGCGGGCGGCTAAGCGCGACGGCGTGGCCAGCGGCTATCTCATCGGGAACGATGCCAAGCCGGTCGGCGACCACCCGGCGCATGAACTCCGGCGGGAACAGCCGGTCTTCAGTGCACAGCACGAACCGGGTCGGCACCGACGGCCAGGCCTCGAGTGGCCACGCGGCGTGCCCGGGAGTATCTGACTGCTCGCGCGCGTTGCGGCGAGCCTGCTCGGCCAGCGCCGGGGGTACGTCGTGGTAGATCAGATCCTGTCCGGAGTATCGCTGCGCCTGCTGGCGCATGACCCCATCGAAGCCGGTGTTCGCCGGCCAGTCTTCGGGAGCCTCTCCCGGGGCCGGGATCATCCCGGCCACTAGGACCAGCATGTCGACGGGAACCCTGGCGGCTACCAGCGGCGCGGTGAACCCGCCGAGGGACTGCGCGGCTACGATCAGGCCACGGCGGCCGCCGATCGCCTTGACTACGGTGTCGGCGTACTCCGCCAGCCCAGCCGAGTCGTCGTCGCAGGGCAGGTCGGGCGCGAGGGTGTCATGGCCACGCCGCCGCAGCTCTCGCCCGACCAGGTGCCAGTACCATCCGACATCGCCGCCGCCGTGAATGAGTACGAAGGTGGCCACCGTCATCTCCCTCCATGCGCGGCGTCACTCACCGGACGGCACCAGCATGCCAAGCGGCTCACCCAGCCGGGACAACACCATACGAAGCACAGGCCGTGCAGCGCGAAAGTCAGCAACGTGCCCCCTGACATGCGCCGGCAAGAGCGAATCAACGTGATACTGCCGGAAAGCACCGGGAAGGCGGGATCGCGCCATGATGCTGTTGTGGACGAGGTTCAGCGGCGTGACTTGCTGCGCAGAGTGGAAGATGAGGTTCGCGGCGCGCCGTGGATCGCGGAGCTGATGGAGGTGAATCGCGCTCATGAACGCTTCGATGAAAGCCAGTGGAGCGGGAGTCGCCATTTCGTGCTCACGTTCCACGACGAAACGCTGGAATGTGTCGCCAAGTGGACGGTCACGCGGACCGCGCCGGGCGCCACGATGCCAGAAGTCCTCGCCCGGCTCGGCGCCGAGACACTTTGATGGACTGGTCACTGGCGGGTGCGCTGCACCAGACTGATGAGAGTGAGGCGCGGCGCGGTCGGTCGTTCAAGTCCAACTAGTTCCCCAGCTACCATCGCCCCATGCGGAAGCTGATCGTCAGCAATTTCCAGACGCTGGACGGTTATTACGAGGCGGCCAACAAGACGTTCGACCGATTCTTCGACTACTGGCACGAGGACTACTGCACGAACGAGGCGTTCGACGAGTACAACACCGAGCTGCTGCGCGGCGCCAGCACGCTGCTCCTCAGTGGGCGTACGTCCTTCCTGGCCAACAAGGACTACTGGGTGTCCTATCCCAGCCCCCCGGCCGACACCCCGCCCGGCACCGCGATCCGGCGCGAGTTCGCGGCGCTCATAGCCGCCACGGACAAGGTTGTCGTCTCCAACACCATCGCTCCGGAGGATCTGGCGCCGTGGCAGGACACCACCCGCATTGTGCGTGGCACGGACCTCTACACACAGATCGCCGCGCTCAAGGCGCAGCCCGGAGGCCCCATCCTGGTGCAGCTGAGCCGGCAGCTCTGGAATGACCTGCTCGTCCACGGCCTGGTGGACGAGTTGCACCTGACCATCTTCCCGGTGATCGGGGGTGAAGGGATCCCGCTGTTCACCGGCCGCCCGCCGGTCTCGCTCAAGCTGCTGTCCACCCGGACCTGGGCAGGCTCAGGCAACATCCTCGCGGTGTACCAGCCAATCCTCCGCGAACCTGAGCCGGGGTAAGGGGATCCACTGCCGCACAGTGACCCAAACAAATGAAGTGCCAGGCCGGAGCGCCTTGTTTACCAGGCTGCGGCGAGGGAATCGACCGATCATGTTCGAGGCAGACAACATCCGGGACTGGCGCGATCATGACGTGGTGGACACGGATGGTGGCAAGATCGGCCAGCTGGAGGCAATCTACGTGGACACCGGCACCGATCTCCCCGCGTTTGCCTCAGTCAGGGTAGGGATGATCGGACGGCACAGGCTGACCTTCGTGCCGCTGAACGGTGCCACCGTGGCACCCTCCCACGTACGCGTGGCGTACTCGAAAAAACAGGTCAAGAACGCCCTGCAGATCGACACGGACGGCGAACTGGCCGCCACCGACGAACCCGGCCTGTTCGAGCACTACGGATTGACCTACCAGCCCGGCGCCAGCGGTGAACGCCGCCTGGCCCGGCGCTAAAACGGAAAGGCCTTACGGTGGTCGTCTTCCTGCTGCTCATTATCGCGGCCATAGTCCTGGGTATCCTCGGCGTCGCAGTCAAGGGCCTGTTTTATCTGCTGATCATTGGCGTCATCGTGTTCCTGGTCGCCCTGATCTTCTTCGGTGCCCGTCTGCGCGGCGGACGACGGCGACCTGCCCGCTGACCGCCGCATGTCAGGGGCACGAAGCCGGGTTAGCTGGCGTCGACGGCCAGCCGCAGCAGTTCGGGCAGCTCGGCCGGGAAGAACGCCTCCGTCGTAGCAGCCAGTTCCTCGCGGCTCCACCAGCGGTAGCCGGTGATGGTTGCGCGCTCGATGGGATCGAGATGGGCCAGGGTGACTTGCACCTCGCCGAGGTGCAGGACGTAATAGTCCTCTTCCTGCAGGTAGCGTATGCCGTCGAAACTGAACTCGGTGGTGCGCTGCCATACCGGGCCGATCAGTTCGCCCGCGGTGGCGTTGATGCCTGACTCTTCCCACAGTTCCCTGAGGGCCGCCTCTGCTGTTCCCTCGCGATGGTCGGTGCCGCCGCCGATGGTGATCCAGTGCAGGCTGCTTGGGTTGGCCGGATCGAATCCTTGCAGGAGCAGGACCCGTCCCGCCGGGTCGATCACCAGCACGCGCCCCGCCCGGCGGGGCGTTGGCTCCTTGGGCTGCATCAAAGCGCTCCTCCCCGAATGGCTCACGGCTGAGCCACCAAGAATTCATCGTTACGAACGGCCCAGGTCACTTAGTGAAGCGCCCCCCGGCTGGACGGGTTTAAGCCGTAACCAGGAACCTCTGCGAATTGCAACCGCGCTGCGGGCTGGGCGTCACCGCCCGGCCCGTGCTTCGTCCCACGGCGATCAGGAGTACTGCTCGCCGAGCGGGGCCTCCACCCCGGTCGAGGTGTCATAGAACCCGATGCCCATGCAGGTGATCAGCGACGAGCAGGACACGCTGGTCATGTTGCTACGGGTCACGTTGGGATCGGGCGACTGGGTCGGCTTCACCGCCCAGGCCGAGCCGTTCCAGTTCTCCGCCAGCGGCAGGATGATGCCGTTCTTGGTGACGGACCCGACGGCGTTGCACCCGATGTTGAACTGCGTGGTGCCGCACGACACGCTGGAGAACTGGCTGCTGCTCCCGGACGGGACGGCCGCGGCCTGCACCGCCCAGGCCGACCCGTTCCAGCGCTCGGCCAGCGGGACCAGCTTGGCGCCGTTGAAGTAGGCGCCCACCCCCGTGCAGGCGTTCGAGGCGGTGCAGGACACGCCCCGGAGCCGGACGTCGCTGCCGCCGGCGGGTGAAGGGATGCTCTGCATCGCCCAGTTTGTGCCGTTCCACACCTCGGCCCAGGTCTGGGTGGTGGACGTGCCGACGGCCTCGCATGAGGTCGAGGACATGCAGGACACCGAGTTGAGCTGGGTTGCCGGGTCCACCGGCGGGCTCGGTGTGGTCTTAATCGTCCAGTTGGTGCCGTTCCAGTGCTCGGCGAACGGAGTCTGGTTGCCGGAGCCGTTGGTGAAGAACCCCACGGCGATGCACGACTTCGCGGACGGGCACGAGACTGCGGTCAGGAAACTGTGCACGGCGCCCGCCGGGCTGGGTGTGGACTGGACCGTCCAGTTGGTGCCGTCCCAGCGCTCGGCGAGCGTGGACAGCGTCCCGCCGCCGGTGTCGACATCGCCCACCGCCGTGCACGCCTTCGCCCCCGTGCAGGACACCGCGTCCAGGTTGCTGTTGGAAGCGTTGGGCGTGCTCGTGATGAGCCAGGCCTGGCCCTTGAAGATTTCGGCGAGCGCGTCGAACACGCCGCCGGTGGGCTCCTCGCCGCCGACCGCGGCGCAGAAGGCCGTGGACGGGCAGGACACCGCATCAAGGCTGCTGGCGAGTGGATTATCAAACGGGATCAAGGGTGCCTGGAGCTGCCAGCGCAGCGACCAGTCCTCCGCCAGCGCGTGGTTGGGCCCGTTCGGGTCGTGGTAGAAGCCGGCCCCGGTGCACGCAGTGGCGAAGGTGCACGACACATCGCTGAGCCCGCTCGAATCGTTGGCCGACGTGATGGGGGTGGGCTTGATCTTCCAGGAGGTACCGTCCCACTGCTCGGCGATCGCCGTCTCGACGGCGTCCTTGGGGAAGCTGCCGACTGCCATGCACCTGGTCTTGTCCGTGCACGACACCCGGCTCAGGTCGACGCTCCCGGTACTGCCACCCGGCTTGGCGATGGCCTGCATCGTCCAGTTCGAGCCGTCCCAGCGCGCCGCCAGGCCTGAGCCCGTCGCGGTGCACCCGTTCGCGGCCGTGCAGGAGACCCCCTCGAGCGGGCTGAACGTGCCCAGGCTGGCGCTTTGGATGGTCCAGTTGCTGCCGTTCCACACCTCGGCGAGGGCGGGGAAGTTGCTGCCGGTGCGCGACTCGCCCACGGCCTCGCACACGGTCGCGGATGTGCAGGAGACGCCGCTGAGCTTGCTGATGATCGCGCCGCCGACGTCCTGGGTGTTCTTGATCGCCCAGTTGCTGCCGTTCCATTCCTCGGCCAGCGTCTCTATGTTGCCGCCGCTGATGGTGGCCTCGCCCACGGCCTCGCAGCGCGATGCGGAAACGCATGAGACGTCGTTGAGCTGGCTCGAGGTCACGCCGGCCGGGTTCGGGGTGGACTGGACGCTCCAGGAGCTGCCGTTCCATTCCTCGGCCAGCGTTTCCGTGGTGCCGCCGCTGTCGAACTGCCCCACCGCCTCGCAGGACGACGACGACGTGCACCAGATGCCGGGGAGCTGCCCGCCGCCGGGATCGGGGATGCTGACGATCGTCCAGGTGCTGCCGCTGCGGCTTTCGGAAAGAAGGCTGCTGCCGACATTTCCCACGGCCATGCAGGTGGCCGTGGCCGTGCAGGACACGGCACTGAGCGACCAGGTCGGATTCGACCCCGACGGGGTCGGGGTGCTCTGCTGTTGCCAGCTCGCCGAGGCTGGCTGCGCGATTACCAGGACGGTGGACACCACGAGCGCCGCCGTCACCGCGAACCGTTTCATTGCGTCGTCACTCCCCCAGGAGTTGCGATGGTCGGTGCCGTGGGCGCGCTGCCACGCAAGACATGCCTGACTTGGATCGCCAGCCCGAACCCCGCAACACGGCGCGATGGGACCCCTGCGCCCGCCCCGAGCGTGGCCACAGTGGCGACCGTAAGCATCGCACGCGTAAAGTCCCGTTACCCTCCCCCTGTAGTAATACTTACCTTTCCTCCCGCTCTGACCGAAAGTGACGTGCGACTACCGCCGATAAGGAAACCGTTAATCGGCGCTCGCTGTGGTTCGGCACAGGAACTACAGTCAAGCTGGGAGAACGGTGCCGGCCGAGAGGAGGCGCAGATGAGCGGCGAGCCTGATGAGGCGCTGGAAGTACTGCGCGGGATCTGGAGTGCCCAGGGGCAGACCAGCGCCGACCTCGAGGACATCGGCACCGGGAAGTCCTGCAAGCGGATGGCCGATGTCGGGTTCGGCGAGGTGGATGGCGCCGAGGACGACCTGCGCGCCGCCTGGCGGGACCGACTGGAGCGCGAAGGCAAGCTGAGCCAGGGCGGGACCGTCGCTGACCTGGTGCTCGGCCCGGCCAAGCAGGGCTGACCCACAGCCTCGCAGCACGCTGACCTGAGATCCCAGGCAAGGGAGAAACTTGGCCGAGCAACCGCGGACCGTCGGTGAGCTGACGGACCTCCTGCGTCAGGGCGGTTACCTCGCCGACCGCGGCCTGGCCACCGCGTTGTTCCTGGCGATGTCGCTGCCACGCCCGATCCTGCTCGAAGGCGAGGTCGGGGTGGGCAAGACCGAGGCGGCCAAGGTGCTCGCCGGCGTCTTCGGCCGCAGGCTCATCCGGCTGCAGTGTTACGAGGGCATCGACACCCACCAGGCGCTCTACGAGTGGGACTACGCGCGGCAGATGCTGCAGATCCGGGCGCTGTCGGAGCGCCAGATCGCCACCGGCGACGCCGTCGACACGCTGTTCGGGCCGAAGTTCCTGCTGGAGCGGCCGTTGCTGGAGGCGGTGCGGGCCGGCGACCAGGCGGTACTGCTGATCGACGAGGTGGACCGCGCCGACGACGAGTTCGAGGCGTTCCTGCTCGAGGTCCTGTCCGACTTCCAGGTGAGCATCCCCGAGGTCGGCACGGTCACGGCGCCGTCCCCGCCGCTGGTCGTGCTCACCTCCAACCGCACCAGGGAACTGCACGACGCGCTGAAGCGGCGCTGCCTCTACCACTGGATCGGCTACCCCTCCGCCGCGCGCGAACTGGAGATCGTGCTGATCAGGGAGCCGGGCGTGCCGCACGCGCTGGCCCGCCAGGTGGTCGCCGCGGTACATCGGCTGCGCGAGCTTGACCTTGCCAAGCCGCCCGGCGTGGCCGAGACGATCGACTGGGCCCGTACCCTCGACGTGCTCGGCGGGACCGCGCTCGACCCGCAACTGGCCAGCGACACCCTCGGCGCCGTGGTGAAGGACCGCGACGACCTCGACCTGGTACAGGAAAACCTGGAGGAGATCACCTCCGGTGCCTGAAGCTGGCCTCACGGGGGTGCTGGTGCGATTCTGCCGCGAACTGCGCCGGTCCGGGCTGGCGGTGGGGACCGGAGATGTCCTCACCTACTGCGTGGCTATGACCCCGCTGGACGCCACCGACCTGATGGACCTCTACTGGGCGGGCCGGGCAACCCTGGTGACCAGGCGGGACGACATCCCCGTCTACGACGAGGTGTTCCGCCGGTTCTTCCTTGACACGGCGAATCCCGTCCCCGAACTCGTCACGATCACGGCCAGGACCGCGGCCGAGGCCGAGGCGGCGCTCGCCCTGCCGGAGACCGAGCGGGCCGGCGAGGAGCGCGAGGACCAGGCGGTGCTCGGCTGGATGGCCTCCGACGTGGCGGCGCTCAAGCACAAGGCCTTTGCCGCGTGCACCCCGGAGGAACTAGCCGCGGTCCGGCGGATCATGGCGCGGATCCGGCTCACCCCGCCGCGGCGGCGCACCAGGCGGACCGCGGCCGCCCGCACCGGCCGCACCCCCGACCTGCGGCGTACCGTGCGGGAGTCGCTCCGGCTGCATGGCGAGCCCGCCGAACTCTACTGGCGGCAGCGCAAGGCCAGGCTCCGGCCGCTGATCCTGATCCTCGACGTCTCCGGTTCGATGGCCGACTACTCCCGCAACCTGCTCCAGTTCGCCTACTCCGCCAGGCGCGCGGCCGCCAAGGTCGAGGTGTTCTGCTTCGGCACCCGGCTCACCAGGATCACCAAAGAACTCGGCAGCCGCCGGCCCGACGAGGCGCTGGCCCGCGCCGGGCGCGCGGTGTTCGACTGGGAGGGTGGCACCAGGATCGGGGACAGCCTCGACGCCTTCGTGCGTGGCTATGCCCGCCGCGGCCTGGCCCGCGGCGGTGTCGTGGTGGTCTGCTCCGACGGCCTGGACCGCGGGGATCCGGAGGTGCTGGCCACGGCCGCCGAGCGGCTGTCGCGGCTGTGCCACCGGCTGGTCTGGATGAACCCGCACAAGGGCGACAACGCTGGCTTCCGGCCCAGCACGCTGGGGATGATGGTGGTGGCCCCGCACGTCGACCTGGTGCTGTCCGGTCACGACCTGCGGAGCCTGGAAGAGTTCGCGGCCCTGCTGCCGACCCTGTGAGTGAGGAGCGCCCCGGTGAGATGGAGCGTAGGGATCGAGGCGGACGCCGGCCGGGTGCTGACGCGCGAGGAAGTGGTGGAACTCGCTGATGCGGTCGCCGACAGCCAGGGCATGGCCTCGGGCATCGGATCAAGCCGTTACGGGGTCACGCTGATCGTGCAGGCCGGCGACCGGGACGAGGCGGTCGAGAAGGCGACCGAGGAGTTTGCCCGGGCGGTGCTCCAGGCCGGGCTCCCGCCAGGTCCCGTCGTCCGCGTCGAGGCCGTCGGCGAACATGAAGCGGTGAACGGCTATGAAGGCGGGCATTCTTGATCAGGCTCGGCTCCCTGGCCGGATATCCGTTCGAGGGCCCCCGGCTGCTTGCCGGGTGGACGCCGCCAGCCCGCCCGGCCGTGTTCGCGATTATGTACAAACCCGAACCCGATGCCAAGCCCGAGAAGTACGCGGTCATATATGCAGGCCACTCCGACGACCTATCAGCTGAGCGGTTCCCGTTCTCCCATCCGCGCGCGTCGTGCTGGGTGCGCCGGACCGGGTCCCGCTTCAAGGTCTACATCTGCACGTACGAGGTGCCCGGCGGCAACCGGCCCCACCGGGAGCAGATCACCAAAGAGCTGATCGCGATCTACCGTCCCAGTTGCAACAAGCAGCAATACGATCAATCGTGGCGGGACGAATGGATCGGCGAGTACACCGCCCCTACCACGGGGCCAGTTGCCCGCCGCGGTCCTGCTGATCTGGGGGGGCGACCCCCCTGGAACCCCCCGCCGGCCTACGGCCCGGTTCCTCCGTCACCGGGCCGGGGCCCAGATGGCAGCGACCCGTCGTAAAGCGGCGAATGACGCAGTCGGCGCGGGCGTGAGCCGTGCGCCGACCTGAGCCGGGCCGCCCTAGAGCACCGACGCTCTATGACCTCGGCGTGAACCCGACCGCGTCGAGCAGCCGGGAGCGGCGCGTTCCGGACGCGGGCCGCGCGGGCTCCGGCTCGGCGGGCGGCTCGGGGCGCGGGGTGACGTCGGCGACGATCTCCTCGGCCATCCCGTACAGCAGCGGCAGCGCACCGGCGACCACGCCGCCGGTCTCGTTGATGTGCCCCACGGCCGGGCCGATCAGCTTGGCGTGGCCGACGATTTCGCGCACCGTATCGGCGCATTGCTCCAGGTTCCCTGCGATCCTGGCGAGCAGCGAGCCCACCCAGAACAGGTAGAACGCCAGGCCCGCGATCAGCAGCACGACGTCGATGACCGTGAAGACGACCAGGCCCGTCATGACTTCACCTTGCCTAGCACTCGGCCGAGGAACAGATGGTGCTTGAGGCCCTCCGCGAGCACCAGCTCCACGCCGTCGGCGACCTGCGGGATCAGCGCGGCGTCCGCGGTGTTGGCCGCCGCGGCCTTGAGCGTGTCGCGCACCTGCACCACCCGGCCGTCGATCCGCCGCACCAGCCAGATGAGCAGGCTCAGCAGGGCGGCGACCGCGACGACCACGACGAGGCCGAGGATGTTGGCGGTCAGCCAGAGGTTGTGCTCGGTCGAGGACATGGCCGCGTTATGCATTGTCATCACCCAGCCTCGCGCGGCCGCGCTGCAGGCCGCCGATGATCGTCACCGCGTGGTCGATCGTGGTGCGCAGCGCGCCAAGCGGCGCGGTGTTGTGCACCGCTTGCTCCAGCGCGTCGTTGATCTTCGGGGCTTCGTCGCCGATCGATTTCGCCAGCAGCAGGATCGGCACGACGAGCGCCACCACGACCAGGACGATCACGATGCCGATCGTGTAGCCCACCACCCAGCCGGTGGTCGAGGTCCCGGCGGCAAGGACAACATGTGATTCCATGACAGTTCCTCCCCGGCCTCAGACCGTTTCGCAGAAGTCGCGCACCGGCTTCAGGCTCGCGTTGACCGAGGTGAGCCGCTCCGGCACGGTGCTGGTGAGCTGCGCGACCGCCTGCACGCCGCCGGTGGTCGCGACGAGCGTCTTGCGGATCGCCCGCAGGTGGAAGATGACCCGGAGCAGGCCAAGCGCGGTGATCGCGATGATCAGCGCGGAGATGACGATTGTTGCCCAGGCGGCTGCCGGCATGGCGAATCTCCCTTTCAGCCGAGAAGCTTGGCGACGGAGCCCGCGTACCGGACCGCCCCGACGGATACCTGATTCACGGTGCTGTCGGTAACGGCCAGCCCGTCGGGCACGACGGTCAGCTCACCGACAAGTTCCACCCCGCCGGCGAGGATGTCGTCGGTCGCGGCGCGGATCCGCTCCACCGCGGCGAGCACGCGGTTGAGCAGGTAGATGACCACAGGAAGCACGACAAGCAACAGGATGGCGTTGCCAATCCACCACAAGACCATGGCTCTTCTCTCCTCAGCTCGCTGCCTGGTAGGGGACGAAGAAACGGCGGAACACGCGGCGCAGCGCCATCATCGCGGCCCGCATGCCCAGCGTGAAGCCGCTCGCCGGGCTGGCGGCGGCCGCGCCGGTGACCACCGCACCGCGCTCGGCGCGGTCGATCCGGTCGGCGAGGTTGACCGAGAAGTCCCGCATGAGCACGGCGCTGACGTCGGAGATCATGCCCCGCCCGTACTGTGCTGCGGCGCCGGAGAGCTGCAGGTCCTGAGCGACGCTGACCTTGGTGCCGCGGCCGGCCTGGGCCAGCGTCGCGGTCACCACCATGCTGGCCTGGCCGCGGCCCTTCTCCTCGGCGCCGGTCGCGTTCACCACGATGCGCTTGGCCGCCTCGTCCCGCTCGGTGATGTCGGCCTTCCCGGCGAACTGGAGCCTGACCGGTCCCATCCGGACGGCCACCTTGCCCTCGTACTTGTCGTTGCCGAGGTCTTTGGTCAGCTCGGTGCCGGGCAGGCAGGCGGCGACCTGGGGGATGTCGCCGAAGAACTGCCAGACCTTGTCGATGGGCGCCGCTACCTGGAAATCGTTCTTGATCAGCATCGGGTTTCCCTTGTGACGTAGGCGGCCGGGTCGAGCTCGAACTTCTTGCGGCAGCCGGTGCAGCAGAAGTAGTAGGTCACGCCGTCGTGGGCCAGCGGATGGCTGGCGGCTGCCGCCGCGACGGTCATCCCGCAGACCGGGTCGGCCGCCTCGGCCGGTTCCGTGCGCCCGGCCGGGGCGGCGGCGGGTGTGGTGCTGGCGAGGGCGGCTGGGGTTTTCCTGATGGAGGCTGCCCCGGCCGCCCCCGCCAGGGCTCCGGATGCGCGGAGCTGGACGAGCTCCGCGAGTATCGCGACGGCGATCTCCTGATGACTGATGTGCCCGAGGTCCAGGCCGGCCGGGACGTGCACCCGGTCGAGCTGGGCGGCGGGCAGGCCCCGGTCGGCGAGGTACCCGAGCACCGCGGCACCCCGGCGGCGGGAGCCGACCAGGCCCAGGTAGGCGGGACGGGCGGCGACCGCCTGCTCGACGGCCTCCTCGTCGCCATGCCCCTGGGTGGCCACGATGACCATCGATCCCTCGTGGGCGGCGGCAGCGGTGAAGTCCTCCCCCTCGACCAGATCGGTGCGCCAGTTCAGCGCCCGGGCCATGCCGGCCAGGGTATGCGCCATCGGCGAGCGGCCCACGATGACCAGATGCGGCGCGGGCACCACGGGCTCGATGTAGACCTCGAGCGCGCCCTCGCTCTGGCAGGAGATGGGCACCACGGTCATCCCGTCGGGGATCGCCGCGCCGAACTGGTCCGGGCTGCCGAGCAGCAGCAGCCGGGGCGTGCCCTGCGCGATCACCTGCTGCGCCTCGCGGATCACCGTCGGTTCGGCGCACGCCCCGCCGATCCAGCCGTGCAGTTCGCCCTCGGCCGTGATGATCGCGCGGGCGCCCTGCTGGCTGGACGAGGGGCCCTGCCGCCAGACCACTGTGGCCAGCGCGAACGCCTGACCGCGCCGTTCCAGCTCACCACCCTGTTTGAGGATCTCCCAGCCGTCCATGTCACTCTCCCTTGCGGGCCCCGCCGTCTCAGTCGTCCGACCGGACCGGCGGGGCGCCGGACACGTCGCGTTTGTAGGTCAGCGCCTCCCACACCCGGTCGGGCAGCAGTGGCATGTCGATGTTGCGCACGCCGGTGTCTGACAGCGCGTCCATCACCGCGTTGACGAAGGCCGCCGGGCCGCCGACCGCCGCGCACTCGCCGATGCCCTTGGCCCCGATCGGGTGGTGCGGGCACGGCGTGACGACCTCGCTGTGCAACTCGAAGCCGGGGGTCTCCCACGCGGTCGGCAGCAGGTAGTCCATGTAGTTCGAGCCGACGCAGTTGCCTTCCGCGTCGAACGTGATGAACTGCATGTTCGCCATGGCGTAGGCCTCGGTGAGGCCGCCCATGATCTGGCCTTCGACGATCATCGGGTTGATCCGCACGCCGCAGTCGTCGACCGCGACCATGTTCATCACGTCCCAGACACCGGTCTGCGGGTCCACCTCGACCGTGACGATGTACACGGCGAACGGCCAGGTGAGGTTCGGCGGGTCGTAGTAGGCGGTGTTCTCCAGGCCGGGCTCCATACCGTCGGGCATGTTGCTGTAGGCGGCGATCGCGCACTCCTGGATCGTCACGCCCCGGGTGGGTGCGCTGCGCACGTAGAACCGGCCAAGCTCCCACTCGACGTCCTCTTCGGAGACCTCGAGCAGGTGCGCGGCGAGCTTGCGGGCCTTGGCCCTGATCTTGCGGGACACCATCGCGACCGCGGCCCCGGCCACGGGCGTGCTGCGCGAGGCGTAGGTGCCCATGCCGAACGGGGCGGTGTCGGTGTCGCCCTCCTCCACGACGACGTCCTCGGCGGGGATGCCGAGTTCGTGGCTGACGATCTGCGCCCAGGTCGTCTCGTGCCCCTGGCCCTGTGTCTTGGCGCCAGTGCGGAGGATGGCCTTGCCGGTCATGTGGATCTTGAGTTCGGCGGAGTCGAACATCTTGATGCCGAGGATGTCGTACTCGCGGCTGTTCCCAGCGCCGAGTGGCTCGGTCATCGTGGAGATGCCGAGGCCCAGGAGCCGCCCCTTGGCCCTGGCCTCCTGCTGCTGGCGCCTGAAGTCCTCGTAACCCACCGCGCGCAGGCCGACGTCCAGGCACTTGGCGTACTGGCCCGAGTCGGTGAGGAAGCCGAACGGGGTCCGGTGCGGGAACTGGTCGTCGCGGACGAAGTTGGCCCGGCGGAACTCGGCCTGGTCCATGCCCAGGTCGTGCGCGGCCGCCTGGATCATCCGCTCCTGGAAGAACATCGCCTCGGTGACCCGGAACGAGCACCGGTAGGCGACCCCGCCGGGGGCCTTGTTGGAGTAGGTGCCGCGCGCGGTGATGTGCCCGACCGGGATGTCGTACGACGCGAACGCCGAATGCAGCAGGCCGATCTTGAACTTGCTCGGCTGGGCGTCGGAGAAGAACGCGCCGTGGTCGGCGTCGCAGTGCATCTTGACGGCCAGGATCTTGCCGTCGTTGCGCATCGCGACCTCGCCGTCGAGGTAGATGTCGCGGGCGAACCCGGTCGAGATCAGGTTCCCGGTCTTGTCCTCGATCCACTTCACCGGGCGTTCCAGCAGGATCGAGGCCAGGATCGAGCAGACATACCCGGGGTACACCGGGACCTTGTTGCCGAAGCCGCCGCCGATGTCCGGCGAGATGATCCGGATCATGTGCTCGGGCAGTTCGGCGACCAGGGCGACGGCCGCCCGGATGATGTGCGGCGCCTGGGTGGTCATGTACACGGTGAGCTTCGAGGTCGCCCGGTTGAAGTCGGCGATCGACCCGCAGCACTCGATCGGCGAGGGGTGCGAGC
>Ga0306920_100003220_pt1 | contig 20691 bp, 16 predicted proteins | sample flu12Cox44000170_FD_204666 | JGI IMG/M metagenome (GOLD analysis project Ga0306920, IMG submission 204666) | Lab enrichment of tropical soil microbial communities from Luquillo Experimental Forest, Puerto Rico - flux4day.12C.oxic.44.000.170 (v2)... | ecosystem: Environmental > Terrestrial >... | reverse complement strand
TATTATTGGCAGCGCTTGGGCTTGCTGCGTGAATAGGGAACTGCTGACAAGGCCAGCAGCCAGCACTGCCAATGTTGTTTTGTTGATATTCTTCATCCGGATTCCTTAGTTGAGTTAATTACTTCTTCGATTGAGTAAACAGCATTAGCAATGCCAAGACTCACACACTCACCGAACAGGAGCATTCTCTGTGCCAAAAAATACCGGGCTCAGCAATGCCAACGAGAAGATGCACGATTACGAGGGGAAGAAGATTGTGAAAAACCTGAGACTTTCTAAGAAAGCCGCTTTTCTCGCGAGTGCGGTTCCGTGTCGAGTGTAATATTTTCCGACAAAAGCTCCATGACGTCCGCAGCGTATACCGTAAGTGCCTGTCAGACTGGAAGTTGTATCGCAAGCAGGATTGTGTAAGCTCTCCCGACGACTTACCAGGGGTTTTATTGGGCCAGATCGCGAATAGCATCCAAGCGGAATCGGGTGTGAATTCCGGCCAGATTCATGGCAGTTTCGTGAGAATCTGCCGCGCTTCCTCCGCGAGTACGTCCTTATCATTGAGCGCGAGGGCCTTTTGGAGTGCCTGGCGGCACTCCGCGAAGTGATCCAGCCCATGGTAGGATAGACCGAGATAGTAGAACACTTCGGCGTCTGCCCGGCCATCACGAGCAGCCTGCTCTAACAGCTGCACTGAACGTTCGTAATCCTTCCTGCGAAAGGCGATCTTCCCGAGAAGCGCCGCCAGCTCCGGATCATCGGACAGGGTTTCCCGAGCTTTTGCCGCTAATTCGAGGGCCTTCTGTTCCTCCCCGAAATGCTCGAAATACAGAATCGACAAGCGCTTTGCGGCGAGAGCAAAGTGCGGGTAACGGGCAAGAATGCTTTCGTAGGCATGTCTGGCTTCGTCGAGCCGCCTTTGTTTTTCCCGGGTTACGGCCAGGAGCATGAGAGCCGGCAGATTGTCTGGCTCATTTTGCAGGACGGCTTCTGCCTGCGACTCAGCCTGTTGGTAATCGCCGGGTTTCTTGAGAAGTTCCAGCAGGGCAAGAAATTTGCCCCCTGCTTCTGCAGAAGGAAAGTTCGGGTCCGCCTGCAACGCCGACCGCATGGCCGCCTCGGCATCCTGCACGCGGGCCACGGAGAAGTAAGCCAGCGCGAGGTCGTAAAGAACCGCCGGCCGGCCAGGCTGCCCGAGATTGCTTTCCTGGAGTAGACTGACGGCCCATCCGTGATCGCCGTTTTGCCAGGCCAGCTTTCCCAAGGCGTGGGCGACAAAGGGATCGGCTGGAGCCTGCTTCCGGGCGGCTTTGGCTAATTCGAGGCCCTTCTTTGGATCACCTGACCGCCCGTAAATCAAGGCAAGCCGGGCCATGACGTCCGCGGAATCCGAATTGACGCGCAGCACGGCTTCGTAAGCATCGCGGGCTTTCTCCCACCGGCCAAGCTGCTCGCAGACTGCGCCCAGGCGCGTAAGAGTCACTGGATCATTCGGCTGCACGGCGAGCCGCTTTTCCAGGGCCGCGAGAGCTTTCTCTCCTGCGCCGGAATCCATGTCAAGCAAGGCCAGCCGCTCCGTGGCTGCATCACGTCCCGGGAAATCCTGGCCAGTTTGCAGAGCTTGCCGAAACGCCAGGCGGGCTGATTCCTCCCTGCCCATCATGTAGCGCGCCATGCCCAGGTGGCAAAGGGCTTCCGGGTTATCGGGCAACTTCGCGGCGCTTTCCTCGAGCAGCTCAAGGGCTTGAGCGTATTCGCCGCGTTTGTAGCGGATCCATCCGAGGGTGTCCTCCACCAGCGCATTCTGCGGCAGCAACTGCCGGGCTTTAGTGGCTAGTTCATAACCTTTATCAAGCTGGCCTAACCGTTCCGCATAAAGATAGGCCAGGTTGTTCAAGGCCAAAGTGGTCTGCGGATCAACTTCGAGGATTTTCTTGTACGTCTCAGCGGCCCGCGCATAGTCTCGCCGGCTTTCGTGAATCGCCGCTACGCTCGTAAGGGCAAGCATGTCGTGAGGATCCCTGGCCAGCAGGGCGTCAAGTTTGCCCAGGGCCTCCTCAGGTTTGTTGGACTGCATGTAAAGGCCGGCCAGCGCAAGGTAGCCAGGGCGGCAACCGGGATCAAGTTCAATGGCTTTGAGCAGGGCGGCTTCGGCTTGGTTCTTTTCATTCTGCGCAAGGTAAACTCTTGCCAGCAAGAGCTGGGGTTCGGGCGCCCGGGGCTCGTTTTGGGCCTGCCGTTGCGCCTGGGCCAGTGCGCCCGCCACATTCCGGTCCTTCAGATCCATATCCACAAGCTGCTCCGCGGCGGAGTGGAAAGCAGGGGCGAGTTCCAGTGTTCTGAGAAAGGCCGCACGAGCGTCTGCGGCCTTGTTCTTCAAACGCAGGACCAACCCGGTTTCAAAGGGTACTTGCGGATCTTTTGGAAAGAGTCCCGGCATCCTTTGAAGAACCGCCAGGGCATCGTCCGATTTTCCCAAGGTCAGGTTTGCCTCGGCCAGGAGGAAGTAGGCCCTGGCAAGCTGTGGTTGCCGCTTGATCAGGTTGCCGAGGGATTCGGCCGCGGAAGCCGCTGCGCCGTGGCCGATTTTGATTTCGGCAAGCAGCAGGCTGGCTTCGTTGAAATTCGGATTGATGGCAACGGCACGCTCCAGGTTGGTGGTCGCCTTCAAAAAGTCCTTCTTCAGCAAGGAAGCCTCGGCGAGCTGATACTTGACTTGCGGCACATCGGGGTAACGCGCGTCCAATTCCTCGAGGTCCTTGATTGCATCGTCCACCTGGTTCCGCGCGAGCTCGACCCGGGATCGAAGCAACAATGCCTCATAGTCCAGCGTATCGATGGTCAGCACCTTTTGGATCAACCGCAAGCAATCCTCGTAATTCTTCTGTTGCAGCGCTATTTGCGCTAAGAGGTTCCAGGCGGGCACATACTCCGGGGTTTTGGCGGTCATTTTTTCCAGGAAGGACTTAGCTTCCTCGATGGAGCCGATACTCAACTGGAATTCCGCGTAGCGCAGCGGGATGCTGGAGTTGGCAGGTTCGAATTCCGCCGCGACTTTCAGTTCGCGCCCGGCTTGCGGAAGATCGTTCTTCAACCAGAAGAAGTTCCCCAAAGCAAGGTGCGCCGTCGCTGACTTGGGTTCCAAGCGTATCGCCTGTTGCAAGGCGTCTTCGGTCTCGGCCCATCGGCGCTCGTGCATGTGCAAGGCAGCCAGGGCCACCTCGAAAGAGGCCTTGTCACCCATCTTCTGCCGCAGCGCCTCGATGCGCTGTTGCACATCGGCAGCCTGTTCCGGCGTTTTCGCTACCTCGGACAGCAGCAAAAGCGCATCTTGGTTTGACGGCTCCTTGGACAGGATGAACTCAGCTTCCTTCCGGGCCTCATCGAACTTGCTGGCGGAACAGTAAATGCGGCCTAACCGCAGCCGTACCTGCAGGTCTTCAGGTGCCAGTTCCTGCGCCCGTAGCAGAAACGGGATGGCAGCGCTGAAGCTGCCGCGTTCGAAGTAGATCACGCTTAGCCCCCTGAAGGCGGCCACGCTGGTCGGGTCCCGGCGAAGTGCGTTCAGGTATTCGATCCTGGCCGCCTCGAAGTCACCCTTCTTGAAATAACTGTCCGCGCGTGCAAGGTGCCAATCCCTTCTTGCCTCGCGCGAACAGCCCGTCGCGGCTAGCAAGACAAAAGAGCAGCACAGCACATTGAGCCACCAGCAAAGAAGATCGGTTCGGTCGGTGCGGACATAACTCGGTGTTTTTACGGTTGCTATCATATCAGATGGCTAGTCAAATGGTTAGCCCGTACCGCTCACAAATCCTGAGGATTTGTGAGCGATGCGGGCTCTCTGGCAGCGTTTGTTAAGAGCCTTAGAGGGTCGTTTCGATTTTTCGATTCCGTTCACCGGATTTCCTTATTCGCCTCGGCCCTGTGCAGCCACCACAAGAACAAGGAGAGAGGAACCAGTGAAAGCACAAAAAACAGGGGCCCGCCTCGGGTGTGAATAGCGCTATGGATCATTTGCGGACCTTGGCGAACACAGAGCGTCCCGATCACAAAGACCCGGAACCCGTTGCGCAGGATGCCCAACGGGATCACGAGGGCTATTAGCGCCGCTCGACGCCATGGGCTTTTCAGAAACAGATACGAAGCCAGCAGGCTGGTGATAAAGAGCACCCAGCTTGAGTGGATCCCGCTGCATTCCTGAGCGACTTCGATGGTAACGCCAGGCAGTTGGAACACGAGTCCATCGCGCAATACCGGCGTGCTGGAGATGTTGAAGAACAGAGCCGCTGCCTCAGCAGAGGCCAGCTTGAAAGCCGTCTCCAGGCAATCCACAGCGCGGTCCGGCAGGGGAACCATGAAAATCAGGAAAGCGACCGGAAAGGCAGCGGCTGCCATCCAGCTCCGGCCCAGGAAAAGGAACCCTCCGGCGGCCAGGAAACAGATGAACGACAAAGCCATCAGCGAAAGGAAATCGTTGTGGCTGAAAGACGAGACGGACATGCGCAGGCCCCACCCTGCCGCAAAGGCCGCGAGCCCGGCCACCAAGGGAACCATCGCCAACCCCGGAACGAAAATATAGTCCTTGGGGAGTTGTTTGCGGCGAATGTAAATGAGGTAAGCAGAAATGAAGGGCACCAGAAGGATGTGGGAATCCAGGTCTGTCTTGGCGGCATAGACCACCAACGAGAGCAGTGGATTGAAGAAAACGACAATTAGCAAAGCGATGAAGCCCAGGCAGCCCAGAAGACGCGAACGCTCGCTCAGATTCAGATTCCGCCAACGAGCCAACACGCCGATCACTCGGGGAGCCGGCGGACCGAGCTTTGTGTTTGCAGCTTTGGGTGTGTTCATGAAAAGTTAGCCCGAAAATCTCACGAGCCAAAGCGCCCGCGAGATTTTCGGGCTAGTCCCGGGCGATCCGCAGTTTTTCCATTAACTCGTAAAGGGTCGGCCGGCTGATCCCAAGTTCGGCTGCAGCCGGACTGATCCTGCCTGAGTGCCTCTTCAGGGCCTGCTGAACCATTTCTCTCTCGATAGTTTCCCGCGCTTCTTTGAGACTGGTGGGAGATAAAGGATCTGCTGCATCGGCCAATTCCATGTCATCCACGGTGATGCGCTTGCCGTCCGCCACGATCACGGCTCGCTGCACCCGGTTCTGAAGGTCGCGAACATTGCCCGGCCATGTATAACGGGTCAAAGCTCGCAACGTTTCCGAGGCGAAGATCAAACCCGTTTTCCCGTTTTGCGCAGCAAACCGCTCCAGAAACGCCCTCGCCAGGTTGTCAACGTCATCCCCGCGCTGCCGGAGAGGCGGCAGATTTATGACCACAACAGCCAACCGAAAGTAGAGGTCTTCGCGAAATCTTCCCTTCGTTATTGCTTGTTTCAGATCGGCGTTGGTTGCGGCAACGATACGGGTGTCGATTTGGATCTCCTGCCTGCCGCCGACGCGCTGACAGCGCTGATCCTGGAGAAACCGTAGCAGCTTCACCTGAATCTGGGGCGGCAGTTCACCAATCTCGTCCAGAAACAGGGTACCTCCGGCGGCGCTTTCGATCATCCCCTTGCGCTGCGTGTGAGCACCGGTGAAAGCGCCCTTTTCATGGCCAAAAAGTTCGCTCTCAAGCAGATTCTCTGAGATCGCATTGCAATTGATCGCGATAAACGGGCCTTCCTTTCGCAAGCTTCTGTGGTGTATGGCTAAGGCAACCATCTCTTTCCCCGTGCCGCTTTCTCCGAGCAGAAGCACCGGGGCGCTGCTTGTCGCCACCTTGCGAATTAAGGCGAATACCTGCTGCATCCCCTGACTGGTACCCAGCATACCTTCGAACACCTCCGATCGCAGGCCCTGTTGCATCTCGCGATATTCGCGCTCGAGTTCTGCCACATAGAAGCATCGACGGAGGAGAAGTCTCATCTCTTCCAGTTCCACCGGCTTGCACAGAAAGTCATAAGCCCCTGCGCCGACAGCTCGAAGGGCGTTCTCTTTCTCTCCCTGTCCGGAAATGATAATTACCTTGGCAGACCGGTCGAAGGCGAGCAGTCCGGACAGCGCGGCTAATCCTTCATCGGGTTCGTTGGGACGAGGAGGCAGACCTAAATCAAGCATCGTCACGGCGGGGCGGCTGGATTTGAACGTTTCCAACGCCCCAACTCGATCCTCGGCCAGAAGGATTTCATAATCCTCGGCCAGGGCCCACTTCATCTGTGTCCGGATCTCCTCGTCGTCGTCAACAATGAGCAATCTGGGTTTCATGCGAGTGGGTTCGGCGTTCGGAGTTTGGCGTTCGGGGCTCGGAGTTCGCCGCGAGTCGATCCCGGCGCTTGTGACTCCAGCTTTCCAGATTTAACGCCATTCCCTGGTGTTTCCGGGTTAGCCGCACTGGAATGCTCGCGGGCTAGCGGCAGGATCACTCGGAAGGTCGTGCCTTTGCCTGGTTCGCTTTCCACCTCCATGCTACCCCGATGCGCTTCGACAATCATCTTGGATTGGAACAAGCCGATGCCGAGGCCTTTTTTCTTCGTGCTGTGGAATGGTCGAAAGAGCGAGTCCCTTAAGAATGCGGGGCTCATTCCGCAGCCGTTGTCCGCGACGGACAGAACCGCCCGTCCGTCGCGCTGACTCGTTTCCACCTTGATTTTGCCTCCCGTACCCAACACTTCACGGGCGTTGAGAAGCAAATTGGTCACGACGCTTTGCAGCTGCTCCCGGTCCGCAAAAACTTCCGGCAGCGGATGAAGCTCCTTAACCAGTTCCACCTCCGGCACCCATGGCAAGCTTTCGAGCGCTTTAACGACCAGTTGATTGAGATCAGATTCCACCGGCTGAAGTTCAAGCTTTTGCCGCAAAACGCTTAAGCGGCCGATGAGCTGATTGATGCGGTTCACGGTTGCGGCGATCCCGCGCAACGCGTCTTCCCGGAAAGCGGGATCATCAAAATGCACCGGCAAATTCTGCAGCATCAGGTTAAGGCTGGAGGCCGCGTTCTTAAGGTCATGAACCAGGAATGCGGACATGGTTTGAAAGGCCTCCAGCTCTTTGGTCAGCGCAAGCTCATCGGCCAGCCGGAAGTTCAAGAGACCTGCAGCGACCTGGTCCCCAATGCACTTCAGCAAGTCAAGTTCCTCCTCCGTGTACGGAACGCCATTGACCCGGTCGGCCAAAATGGCAACGCCGAGGCATCGGTCTCCGGCCAATAACGGAATACAAATGCGATTGCCGCCCTCGCGGAACTGAGTCGAACTGATCTGCCTCAAAGTTTCGGCCCAATCCACCTTAACCTTTTCCAGATCAAAGGGATTGAAGCGCCCCCGAAGCGCGGCCAGGATCGGCCCTGAAGCTGCGAAACTTGGGCCCAAGCCGGAAGGTGCCGTGCGCTCCGATTGGGACGTCGAGGCTCCCAGCACCAGCCGTTCGCTCTGCTCATCGACCAGCCAGATCGTTACGGAGAGAACGTTGAAGGTTTCGGAAATCAGTTTTGCAGCGGCAGTGCACAGCCCGGCTTGATCCTGCACACTGGACATACGCTGGGTGATAAGTGTCCAGGCTTCACGGAAATCGTGCTGCGGCCGCTTGAAATGCCGGCTTACGAATCGCCGTATCCTCTGCCGGAGCCGGTCGGACATCAGCAGCACGGCCAGGATAACAATCCCCAACAGCACCAGAAAAGCCTGGGTTTGAAAACTTGCCGCCCCACCCAGCAGAGCGACAATCTGGGCCACCACCCCGACAACAAAGAGATATCCACCAGCCAGCAGCACCGTTGCAGAACTGTGTAGAACAGCGCGGGACGGATAAACATCGATTTCGGCAAAGCCACTGCGCAGGTAGGCGATGGCCATCAATGTACATCCGATTAAAAGCGCGCCTGTTTCGATACCTCGCAGAGCGAGGTTGTGACCCGAAAAAAGCAGCGCCTGGCTTTGAGTATAGATTCTCGCCCCGAACACCACTCCAAGCCCCAGAACCAGGAACTTGATCCGCCACCGCATCGTTCCGACGGCCGATCGGAACGTTTCTTCAAGGTTCATCAGGATCAGGATGATGCCGATCAGAAGCACGATATTCAGCACTTTCGCGGCTGAACTGAAACTGAGCCAGGCCACCTGTCCAGGTTCTGCCTGAGGCGAGACATGGAGCAATTCTGCTCGAAATCCGACTGCCACCCCGACCGGGAGCAAAAAAGCTGCGGCCAGAAGCAGTCTCCATTTTGCCAGGAATTGGCGGTAGTTCCCGCGCGAATAGGTCAAGCTGAAGCATAGCCAGATTCCTGGCAGAAAGGACGTTGCTACGAAAGCCAGAGTTTCCCAGCAGACAACCTGCTCAGGCAGAAACGAACCCACGCCGAGGCCGCCCAACGCGCTTTCAACTGCCAGCGTCTCCATCCCGGCAAAGAAACACCAGCTTGCGACAGAGTGCCGCTTGCGGAGGAGCACGGCCAAGCCCAAGGCGCTGCTGAACAGCGCGGCGCTAAAAGCCAGTAACGAATTCAAGTTCACAACTTACCTAGCGAGGCCGCGCCTCAGAATGCTGAGCCACATCAGGGGAACCGCCAGAGGATCCGCCCTCAGCTGCAGAGTTGGGGCCGCGACCTGAATTTAACAAGGCTTCGTACAGATAGCCGGCGGTTTCTGTCAGCAGGTCCTTTGCACGTTCGCTGGACCCCCACCATGGCATGGCTACATAGGCGGATGGGATCCAGCTGATAGAACCGACTTTGGTTCCCGGCTCTTCAACCTTGGCGAAAACCAAACGGCTGCGCCTGGCGTGAGCACCCAAAGTGAACACATTTAAGGTCGCGGGCCGCATCCCCCTGACCCGTAGCGCCCGCCGGACTGCCACTGCAGATTCATAGGTGCGCTGGCTTTCGGCGTCTCTGGCAGGAGCGACAACTATTCTGTCTTTGGGAACGCCCGATCGAATCAGCTCGCCCTTGGCCATCTCCGCGTAGCTCCAGCGATCCTTACTCCAACGGTCCGACGTCAGGCCACCGGTCGCGATGACGTATTGGTAGCCGCGCTGCTCAAACTCCGCGCCGGCGGCGCGTATGCCATCGAGGCCAATCCAGCCTTCCACCACCAGAACTTCTGCCGGTAATCGGTGGGTTAGCGAAAGGAAGGATTCTCCGCTGTTCCACCACCAAACCACCGCGATGACCAGAGGCAGAGTTATGCACAATAAGCCGGGAAATGTTGGACACCAAATTTCGCGGCGTCCGATTAGGCGCAATCTTCGAAACGAAAAGGACATAGCCGGTTGCAAATCGCTTGGACCTGGACCGATCAGCGCGGACTTAAGGACTCAGTCTTTGGCGTTACGCCTTCCAAACCTTTCCAGCCTCGGTCTGCACGGCCGCCATCGTGTTCCTTGTGTCCACAATACACTGCGACCATTCGCCGAGTTCGTGATAGTTCACGCACGCATGAGCGGTTGCTATGACTACTACATCAAATCCGGTGATCGTCTCGCTGTCCCAACTTACAGATTTCGTTCCTGCCCATTGTGGATGCTCACGCGTGGGCCGAATCACCGGCACATACGGATCGTAATAGGCTACTTCGGCCCCGCGCTGCTTGAGCAACTCCATGATGCGGTAGCTGGGGGACTCCCGCTCGTCGTCCACATTTGGCTTGTAAGCGAGGCCGAGAACCAGTACGCGCGACCCGTTCAGGGGTTTCCGCGCCGAATTCAAGGCGTCTCCCACTCGTTGCACGACGTGGATCGGCATTGCAGTGTTTATCTCGCCCGCCAGTTCGATGAACCGAGTGGTGCGTTCGAATTCTCTCGCCTTCCATGTCAGATAGAAGGGATCGATCGGGATGCAGTGTCCACCCAATCCAGGCCCGGGATAGAAGGGCATAAATCCAAACGGTTTCGTCTTGGCTGCTTCAATAACCTCCCAAATGTCAATCCCCATCGCGCCGTAGACGAGCTTCAACTCATTGACAAGGGCGATGTTCACGCTGCGAAAGATGTTTTCCAGCAGCTTGGCAGCTTCCGCCACCCGACACGAGGAAACAGGTACGATGGTTCTAATCGCCCGACTGTATAGCCGGATGGCTTTGTTCAAACAGGCAGGTGTCAGGCCACCGACGAGCTTAGGCACCTCACCGACTTTGCTGGCAGGATTAGCCGGGTCTTCACGTTCTGGCGAGAAGGCCAGATGAAAATCTTCACCGGCTTTCAGGCCCGATCCGGCTTCGAGAACGGCTCGCAAGTCTTCATCGGTCGTTCCCGGATAAGTGGTGGACTCAAGCACAACGATTGTGCCCGGTCGGAGATTCGGCGCAATTGCACGTCCAGTCTGCAAAATGAAGGAAATGTCGGGCTCGCGATTCTTGTTGAGCGGAGTCGGAACGCAAATGATCACCGCGCCAACCTCCTTCACACGGGTAAAATCTGTTGTGGCTGCTAACCGGCGCGCAGCGACCTGCTCCGTCACCGCTTCCTGTAGAACATGTTTGATGTAACTGCATCCGTTGTTGAGCGCGTCCACTTTCTCTGGGTCTACATCAAGGCCAAGAACCTCCACGCCGGAGCGCGCAAACTGGAGGCACAAGGGCAATCCAACATAGCCGAGGCCCACCACGGCGATTTTTGGTTCTGCTTTATCCATTTTGATGTGAGTGCTATTGAGTGATCCGTGTAACTGATCGACCGAGCCGCGCTGCTTTTGAGCCGGAAAGGAACGAGTCCAATTGGCCCTCCAAACCAACCGTCTCTCCCGATTCGTTCCCTCCTGGCGTACCTATGCGCGAAGCTCTAGCGAGGCCACGCCTCGGACCGGCGAGACATAAGGATCTGAACGCCTCGTGGGGAGAAGCGTTGACTGGGTAAAGCGGCCTCGCTATAGAATCCTTGAAAAGCAAAACGACCGAATGACTAATGTGCGGGAACGGGAAAAAATTTGACTCATCTGCAACGAGTTTCGCTTTTCAAGGATTCTAGCCGCGATCGTTCTGGAGAGGGGGGGTGCCTCGAGTGCGAGGCTAAGGCGTTTATTTACTTCAAAAGACGATATAACAAGTGAGCTTTCGAATGCCACGGAAATCTTCCAGGTAATTCATAGAAGCAGCATCGAAGCCGCCGTCACAGTGCTGTGAAAATGCCAGATGGCCGTATAGAATCAGATCCGGGGCAATTTCGCCCAAGGCACTTTTACAAGAAATATGTTCTCTGATAGGTGCCACATCCCGGCGGACAAGGCGGAAAGGGCGAGGCTAACACGATCCGCTTTTTTGCGGAGTGGATTCGTACTCATCGACCATCCAGCGTATTAGTGAGGCTCGATCGGCTCTGCGAGCCGTAGGAGTCGCCGCTTCCAGGACGCTGCGCGAGCAGCCCTCCACCGGCCAAGAGCGCTCTTCAAACGGAAGACCCCCGCCTCAGCAACGCGCTTTGCCTGTCTGCCAATTGTAGGTTCCATCAACTTGCGATAGTGCTCCAGCCGCTCCGTTTCTTCACTGCTCGTCCCCGCAAGTCTCTTTTGACGCCAGGCCTGCAACAGGACCTTAAGCAATCCGGGAATGCTTGGGTCGCTTATTCTGCCAGTGGCAAATTTGTGGGCCTGCATCCCCATCGCTTTCCAGCTTTGGCGAGCGGACCACGCACGCTCCAGTGCGGCTTGAGCCAGTCCGACCACTGCCGCTTCCGCCACAAATCCACTTTGCATTTCAGTTACCCATTCTTGATTGCCCCCCACATCCGAGACAATCGCCGGCCGGCCGCAGAGCATGGCCTCCACCAGTGCCAGAGGAGTGCCCTCAGCGCGTGAGAACATCACGAGAACCTGCTCCTGAGCCCAAATTGCCCGCACATCGGTTTGGTGTCCGGCGAACGTTATTCGCTCCTGCAATCCAAAAAATTCAACAAGCGAGCGCAGATAACGTTCGTCACGACCGGATCCGTAGAGCGTCAGGTGCCAATCTCGTTCCTTCCACTCGTCCGCACTCAGCATTTCGATGAGGATGTCTTGTCCCTTGGGCTTCGCATCTAAGCGGGCGACACTGGCGAAACGGGCAGTTTTCGATTCAGGCCATGGAAGATAGGAACGATCCGAAAGATTGACTGGGTTTAGTACAAGATCGGAATTTGGAATCTTCCTTGCCAGTTGCCGTTCGGCGTGGACGCGGTTTTGGTTCGACACGAAGAGCACGCGGGAAGCTCGTGCAAAAATGTTGGAAACGTGGTCGCGCCGGCAATCGTCGGTCAGCAGTGGTAGGTTCTCATTGCATTGGCAAACTAAAACAAAAGGGATCGGTGCAACGTAGAGCAACTCCAGCAGATCTGGCTGCGAAAAAACATCGAAACTCGATCCTTGGCTAATCACGATTACATCCGGATTCATCTTGAAAAGGTCGCGGTAACTTGATGCAGGACCGAATAATGTTCCTTGAACTCGGCAATCCGGGTTATGCCGGCGCAAAATCTTCGCTCCGCGGCGTTCAAGTTCGACCAGTTTCGGCGGCGTTTTAGTCCACCCAAGAACGGAAACGAAAACTTCATGCCCGGCGTTTAACGCCTCGAAAGCAGTTTCCGCCCAAAGTTCCTCGCTACCCCCCCAGGGATTCCAACTCATCGTCGAGATAAATCCGAATCTCAAGCGTAGTTGTTGTTCGTTCATGCGCTTAGTTGGATGCGATAGCCATTAATGGAACGGATTTGCTGGTCGCAGAAGTTCGGAATTTAAACGTCACAGAGACGTCTATGAGCAGCTCCTGCCCTTGGGGTGAGCCGCGCCTCGTCAAACTCCGTCGCAACGCGTTTGGAGGGCTTTTAAGGGACATGACAGTAACGGTTCTCGTAGCGCGAGTCAGTGGGCTCAAACTTTCATGTGCTAAATATATCATGTTATCTTAAGGCGGCTTATTTGATGATTCTCAGATTGGTCGAACAAGTCCTCGCTCAAGCGCTGGGACGTTCCGCATGCATTAAGAGTCCGATATACGTTGTGTTATTGGGTGCCGTCGCATCCACAATACTGTATTTCTTAAAATATTTGTTAGCACACCGGTTCAGCCAACTTGGATTGAAGCGCCAAAGACCGCGCAGACACCACGTTGCAAAGCCAAATAATGACGATCTTGGCGCTCGCAACGCCCAAATCCCTTGGTTGATGAAGAAACAGAGGGCCCGCGGACCGCAAGTCAGCTTCTTCGCTTCCTTGATCCGAAAGCCTGCTCGCTCCAACAACAAACGCAGCCCATCCGCCGTCCACCTCTGGAAGTCATACGGACATCCATGATCCTCGAAAAGCCCATGCGTTGTGAGAATGAGAAAACCGCCTGGTCTCAAGACCCGAAAACATTCTGTTATATAGCCAGTAGGCTCTGGCACATGCTCCAGCACTTGTGTAGAAAGAACCATGTCAAAAGAGCCATCCGGGGCAGGGATTGAAGAGTCTGCGGGTAAAAGAAAATCAAGCCCTTTGCAGGGCGTAAAGTCGGCCCGGATGTATTCGCTCTTCGGGAAAAGGGCACGGTAGGGTGACCCTCCACAACCATAGTCGAGAATGCGGATTTTTTCCGAAGTCTCAAAGAGACCAACGGCTTCGCGCAAATCGAACAGGTGCAAATAGAAAGAACTAGTTACCCGCGGGCGTAGCCGCTCCCCCACGTAGTCGTCCGCTTCCAGAAGCCGCGAGAGGTCGTTGTATCTTACTTCGAGAGAGCTATCCATTCTGCCTCCTCACGTAACTGCAAACTTCATGGCGCCACCGTATAGGGTTTTTTTATTCAAAATCACAACACGAAATTTTCAGATTCCTTCCAAATATTCCGCATAAAGCCAGATTCCTGCCGTTCCTTCGCGCAGCGCCTGTTTAGGGCGGTAACGGAATCTAGCGAATTCAGCGAAATACAAAGAAACTCTCTTGACCGCTAAAGTAGGGCTAGATCTATCCCGACTCGTGTGCCGGTCCTCATTTATCCGGCAGTTTGGTATAAATCGCAAAAATATTTCTGCCCTCAACGAATTTGGCGATCACTCTCATGAGGGGCTTCTGGTATGGCCGAAAGATTCGATCCGCAAGCTTGCCAAGACAGGGAGATTTTGAACTTAAATACTCCAGCTGAGTTCTGAAGTACGATCCGTGATCAAATAGAGGTTCTATCCTGACTAAACAAGCCCGCAGAGGAAAAACCTTCTGGAGGTTCTTTAGCGATTTCTTGTTCCATAAACCCATGTGGTGGGGAGGTAGGTTCAGCGTGTGGTATTTATCGTGTTTGAACAAGAAGGGATTATTGTTCGGCACGCTGATGATAAGTTTTCCGCGCGGTTTGATCACTTTTAAACAATCCGCGATAAAGTCGCCAGCAGCCTCAACATGCTCAAGGACCTGAAATGCACAAACAACACTGTATTTGCCCGGTTTGCTCTTAGCGTGATCGTGATTCGCCTCCGGATAAACATGCAAACCCTTGACCGTTGCTATTTTCACTGCCTGCGGGTTAAATTCAAGCCCCGCGCAACGGACGTTCCGGTCAACCATTTTGCGGAGAAACGAGCCAAATCCACATCCTACTTCCAAGACGTAATCCCTCTCTCCGATCTGTTTATTTGCCAGGTCATGCTCCCATCTCCAGGATCCATAATACCAGGGAAGTTTCTGCAAATGTTCGTACAGCTCGCTATCTCCGGCGATTCTCGGCGGGTAAAAAAAACGGTATCCCGTTTCATTACATCGATAGAGAGCAACACTGTCAATGTTTTCAAAGTAGGCGCTTGCGTCGAAAGCGTACTCGGCTTTATACTGAGCAACTATTCTCTCAGAGTCTAGCTCTTCTTCAAGAGTGACACTTTGTGCGCGAGTCAGTGGGCTGATAACTTTCATGTGATGTTAAGGAGGCTTACTTGATGATTCTCATCAGACTGCACTGGTCGAAGCGTCCCTCGCTCAAACGCCGAGGCGCACATTAAGAGTGCGATATACTTTGTGTAATTGGGTGCCGCTGCATCCACGATCCTATATTATTTGTTAAAATATTTGTCAGCACAGCGGTTCAGCCAACTTGGATTGAAGCGCCAAAGGCCGCGCAGACCCCACGTTGCAAAACCGAATAATGACGACCTTGTCGCTTGCAACTGCCAAATCCCTTAGCTTGGTGAAGAAACAGAAAGCCCGCGGTCCGCGCGGGTGTAACCACGCCCTCACCTAATCGTCCCCTTCCAGAACCTATGAAAGGTTGTTGTTTTCTAGTTCGAGAAAGCCATCCATTCTGCTTCCTCATGGTAAGTGCAATTTTCAGGGCGCCATCCAAACAGGGTGGTCTTATTCAAGATGATGACGCGAAACTGGCAGATCCCTTCCAACTGTTGATAACGTTGCCCTCCAGGGGGGTCGGCGAAATATGCCGTTAAGCTATACTGGCCAACGTTTAGATTCAGTCTTGGTATACGGCATATTACCGTTGTCGCACCTGAACCCTTGCAGATTTCGATAGGATGGTCAAAAGCAAGGAAATGAAGCACAGGAACCTGGGCCTGGTTAACGATTTGAAATGAGAGGCAGGCTCCGGGAATAGGCTCCGGATAGTAAAAATCAAACTCAATTCTCATCGGAGCGCCACTCTCGTGAATCGAGCCCGGCTGTGAACAGAACACTTCGACTCTAGTTATCGACGGCTTCCCGAGATTGGGTGACGCTTCGTAGCGCGCTTCTTGGCATTGCATTGAGATCAGGTATTTTCCAACGGTCTCCTGTGTTTCGCCAAAAAAAGTGCACCTGCCAGCCTGTAGCAGGGCACATTTCCTGGTAAGCGATGTGACGGCTGACATATTGTGGCTGACAAAAATTACGGTTCGCCCGGAATGGCTGACATCCTCCATTTTGCCCAAGCACTTCTTCTGAAACTCAGTATCACCGACCGCCAGTACTTCATCCACGATTAAGATCTCCGGCTCCAAATGCGCGGCCACCGCGAAGGCAAGCCGCACATACATACCGCTGCTGTATCGTTTCACGGGTGTGTCGAGGAATTTTTCGACTTCAGCAAAGGTAACGATCTCGTCGAACTTGGCCTTGATTTCGACGCGGCTCATCCCAAGGATCGCGCCGTTCAGGAAGATGTTCTCGCGTCCCGTCAGTTCAGGATGGAAGCCGGTGCCGACTTCAAGCAAGCTGGCCACGCGACCTTTAATGTGGATGCGGCCTTCGGTTGGTTCCGTGATCCTGCTCAGAATTTTTAGAAGGGTGGATTTACCCGCGCCATTTCGCCCGATGACGCCGAGCACATCTCCCTGCTTGAGTTCAAACGACACGTCCTTGAGCGCCCAGAAGTTCTCAACAAAATTGTTGGAACAAGGGCGAACGGTGACATCGGGATGAGATCCGTTTGAGCTGTGCCGGGCACGAATTTTCTCAGCGATCGCTTTGAACGGCGCTACTGCCCCTCGGGCAATTACGTCGCGGAGAGCAATGTATCGCTCGCCATTACCCTTGTGCGTCAGGGTGTACCGTTTGCCGAGGCTTTCAATCGAGATCACGGTGTCAGACATGAGAGGAGAAAATTTCGGGTTGCGGATTGCGGATTGCGGAATTGGCGCTCTTTCTATGTGGGATTGGCGCCGGGCTTGGCCGAACTGCCGCGCGGAATTGAGGATTGCGAATCGCGGATGGGAGGCTGAATGCTGATGGGAGATGAAAAAAGAACTTGAAGCTAGAACCAAGCGGTTTGCACTTTCCGTAATTCAGGTGGTTGGCAAGTTGCCTCGCGGCAAAGCTTCGGATGTGATTGGGTATCAACTGCTGAAAAGCGGCACCTCCATCGGGGTTAACTACCGGGAAGTCAATCGAGCACAGTCTCATGACGATTTCATTCACAAGGTAGCCATCTGTGAAAAGGAAGCTGCGGAAACAGAATATTGGCTGGAACTGGCGATGGAGGCGAATTTGATCGGGCCGAACACCACAGCTATTGCAAGAAGTTCAGGAACTGCTGGCAATATTGGTTGCGAGCGGCCGAACTGCCAAGTCGCGCGGCTGATTGCCATTACGCCAATTCCTCAGTCCGCAATCCGAAATTCTTCCTGGTAGTTGGCCCCGATGGAGGTGCCCTTTTCCAATCCGCAATCCGCAATTCAAATTCGGCCCTCAATCCGCGATTCGCAATCCGCAATCCCCAATGGAATTCGCTCCCCAATTCGGCAATCCGCAATCCGAAATTCAAATAATATCCGCAAACGTCTTCTCCGTCCTCCGGAAATACCAGATACCAAGAAATAGGAAGAGGGTGACAACTATCATCGAGATAGCAAAGCCCGGCAGATAAATGTCCGATGCTCCCCGGCAGATCGCCCAGCGGAACCCATCGATGACTCCCACGATGGGATTCAGGGAATAGACCAGGCGCCATTTGTCCGGAATTACTTCACTGCTGAAACCGACCGGTGAAATGAAGAGGCCGAATTGCACGATGAATGGGATAATATAACGAAAATCTCGAAATTTAACGTTAAGCGCAGTCAGGAACAGTCCTGGACCAAGCGCTGCGAGGAAGGCTAACATTGTGAAAAAAGGAAGGGTAAGCAGTCGCCAGTCCGGCATGAAGTGAAACCAAATCATCAGCACCCCCAGCAGCGCGGCTGAAATCAGGAAATCTACAAGACTGGTGATGACTGCGCCGGCTGGAATGATCAGGCGCGGGAAATAAACTTTCGATATCAGGTTAGTGTTGACGACCAGACTCTGGCTGGCTTCCGAGAGCGAGTTCGAGAAAAACTGCCAGGGCAACATCGCGGCGAAGACCAGGATTGGATAAGGGATGCCATTGGAAGGCATCTTTGCGATCCGGCCAAACACAACCGTAAAAATGACCATGGCGAGAAAAGGACGAAGAATCGCCCAAATCACTCCGATGGCAGTTTGCTTGTACCGAACGCTAATATCTCGCCAGGCGAGGATGTAAAAAAGCTCGCGGTAACGCCAGAGATCGCGCCAGTAGTTTTGCTCGGTGCGGCCGGGTTCGATCAGAAGTTCTTGCATTTCAGGTGCCCTTCAAAAACTCTACTTCGTTTGGCGGACTGATTCGTTCCAGTCGAAGCCGGGATCCTGGCCGAGGCTCTTATGTAGACCGGTTGGCCAATACTCCCCCATTGGCATATTGATAGGAAGCTCATAGGTTAGCTGTCTTTTTCTCTTTGTTGAATGATGGTTGAGCCATATCGACAGTTTGCCTCTAGATGAGGCTCTTATAGACTTCACTGTACCGTTGCGCTTGTAGCTCGAGCGAGTATTCTTCGACAGCGATGCGCCGGCACATAGCGCTCATTGCCTCACGTTTTCCTGTCCCGTTGAGCAGATCACAGATAGCGCTACAGAGTGCGGTCGGATCTGCAGGCACGGTCAGACCATTGACACCGTGCCGGATCATATCAGGGATGCCGCCGACCGCAACACCCACGGCCGGAACACCACAGGCCATAGCCTCAAGAACCGTGTTGGGCAGATTGTCTTGTAAGGAACAAATGACAAACAGGTCTGCGAGGCTGTAGACCATCGAAAGAAACCGGTCATTATTCAGAGAGCCTAAGTGCAACCACGGTATCTGCAATTGCATAAGCGGTTTGTTGTGACCTAAAGATACCAGCGAGAGCTTTGGCACCAATTCCGCAGATCGAGTAAGAGCTTGGGCCAAGAGCGCGAATCCTTTTCGTCGGCTGTCCGCTAGTTCGGCGAGAAAGAGCACAACCTTCGCATCTTGAGGAATGCCTAATAGATTACGAACACTAGTTCGATTCTGTGGAGCGAAGTCGCGCACGTTCAAACCGTATGGTATAATCGTGACAGGGAACTTCCCAAGAATCGGACTTCGACTCACTTCCTCGGCAAGCCATCTGCTCGGAGTTACGATGCGCAAACGCGATGGAGGTACCCGCGAGAAGATGCCTTTTTTCCTCCGCCATATCTGATGAGAGAGGTCCGTTTCATCACTTGAACCGAGTTGAGGACAAGCCCCGCAGTGATCGACGTAGCGTCCACACCCGAGATTGTAATGGCAACCTCCGGTAAATGGATTCATATCATGGAGGGTCCAGACTACCGGTTTGGATTGCGGTATGCGCGCGAAGAAAGCGTCATAGGCCAGAAGGCCGGAAACCCAATGCAAATTGATAATATCGCAGGCGGGTATCTGACTAAGCAACGTAGATGCGTATTCGCTCCTGTCATCGCTGAATAACTCGTAGCCCGCCGGACGCGAATTCCGGTAATGCCGAAAATCTTGTGCAATCCGATATTGGCCCAGACCGCGCCGCATACGACTCATGAGGTCCATCGGCCGATCAATGGCAATCACGCTGGGGTCGTCACCGCTTTTTGAGGCGACGAGCATGAAAGATTCGTGACCGACGCTTTGAAGGCCTTTGTGGAGGCGGTACGCAGCCCGGGCCGCGCCCCCTTGCAAATCGATTTTGGCCAGATGAACAATCTTCATATTCACAAAAAGGATACCAACAGTAAAACCGCCCACGTTTCTCGGATACTAATACGCCTAGCTAGCGAGCGAGGCCGCGCTTAGACCAGCCAGATGTAAGGTTATTAAGGTGCGCTGGGAGGAGCAGCCAGTCGTGCGAGGCGGCCTCGCTTATAGAATCCTTGAAAAGCAGAACCACCAATGATTAATGCGCGGATACGGAAAAAACTTGACTCATCTGCCACCGATTTTCCTTTTCAAGGGTCCAAATCGTCAGCCAGGAGGCCTTACGGGCAACCAGCCCACGCCACAGAAAACAAACTGCGAGGAGAAGTCCCAGCCATCGCGCTTGCAGACTTCATGTACACCCCTTCGTTTTCCATTTTAGCTGAGCGTCAACGATTCTTCGGCGCGCACCCTTGGCCCATCGCAGGACCGGACCTGGAATAACCCCGCGCAGGCCCAGATGCAGCTTAAGAAGAACAAAGCCCCTTCCCTTCGGACTCAAGGGCACAAAATACCTAGGTAAATCCACCCTCTTAAAGCCGTTATGCCGCTTGAAATCCCCAAGGCTTCCATCTTCCCACTTTGCGTAGACAAGGTAAGGAATTCCCTTTTCTGCACAGCGGTCAACGGCCTTGGCAATAAGGATATTATTGGGGGCCTTGTCTCGATGAGCAATCTTGGAAATGATCTGGCCCAAGGCTGCATAGTTCCCCGCAAACGCCAGCATGATGAAACCTATCAGTTCGTCGTTCAGGTACGCCCCGAAAATCTCCTCTCGAAACAAGAACCGACTGAATTCGCTTTTTATCGTTCGGAAATCTTTTCCGTAGTGCCAGAAACGCTTCCCTTGACGGACAGGCGTTTCATTGAAGATGGATCTCATTCCGTCGACAAATGAGTCATCGAACTCCGTAGTTCTGACAACGACTCCCTTCTTCTCCGCTCGCCTGACCATGTTCCTTGTTTTACTGTTCAATTGCTTCTCCCACCAGAAAGAATAGCTCTTAATTGGAAGCGCTGCGATGGCATCACTCACCATGTGGTAGCTATATCTGGGCACACAATGAGGCAGGCGTTGCCAGAAGGTTAGAATATCCGGCGAGGGGGCCAGACGCCGAAGACTCGCAATGACCGCCTCGGGATCCTCGAGGTCTTCATACCACTCGTGCTCGAGCCTGGCGATCCGTACGAACCGGCCCTGGATCAGAAACCTCTTATCGTTAACTTGAACACTCATTTCCGGATGTACGACCAAGTGAGAATGCTACCTATAAACAACCTGTC
>Ga0306920_100003217_pt1 | contig 20702 bp, 10 predicted proteins | sample flu12Cox44000170_FD_204666 | JGI IMG/M metagenome (GOLD analysis project Ga0306920, IMG submission 204666) | Lab enrichment of tropical soil microbial communities from Luquillo Experimental Forest, Puerto Rico - flux4day.12C.oxic.44.000.170 (v2)... | ecosystem: Environmental > Terrestrial >... | reverse complement strand
TGCAGCACCTCCACCCGCGGGCAGAGCTCCTCCACCAGGGACACCACCCGCTCGAAGGCGCGCGCGGCGTCCGGGTCCGCGGGCGCCGGCCAGTCCGCGCACCACAGCACCAGTACCCGGGCGGGCCGGGGGGTTGCCGTGGTCATCCGGTTTTTTGCATCTCCGGTCTGGCTATGGCGGTCTGGTCCGCCAGGCCCACCGAACCGTCCGGGCCCGGCAGCCACAGCCACCGGGTCCGCGGCCGCGCCGCGGACCCGCGGCCGTCCGCCGCCACCAGCACCCGCCGGGCCCGCAACCGCCCGTGGCCGGGCTGGAGCCCGGCCCACTCCTGGCGGGTGACGAGCAGCCGGGCCTGCGCGCCGTCCCAGTCCCCGGCCACCACAAGCACGCCCCCGCAGCGGCGCAGTACCGCCTCGAGCCGCCGGCGCAGCGCGGCGGGCGCCCGGTCAGGGGGGCGCAGGAGCACCAGCTCACAGCCATCCAGCAGCGAGGCCACCACCTGTGGCCAGGCCGTGCCCGGATCCGGGACCAGCAGCAGCCGGGCGGGATCCAGGCCCACGCCGATGGCGGCGCTCACCCCGAGCTGCGGCACCCCGGCCACCGCGCACCAGGCGCCGGCCACCGACGCGCCAGCGGCCAGGGCCAGGCAGAGCAGGCTCCAGCGCCCGGCCGCCACCACCGACCCGCGGGCCAGCCCGCCGGGGAGCAGTTCGCCCAGCGCCGGTAGCACCGGCAGTGCTCCGCCGCCCGGCACACTCTGTGACGCTACGTAATCATTACCTCGGACCGGCCGCCGCATGGCCTGCGAAATCCCGGCTCCCATCGTACTAATATCGAATACAAGTTCGATATATGTCAAGGTCACAGCGCTATCGGCAGCTCATAACGCAGCGTGACAATGAGCAGGCCGCGACACGCCTCGGGGGAGGGCCTTCGCCCTCCCCCGGACCTGCAGCCTTTCCGCTAGGGCGCCGTCGTCGCGCTGTGGATGTCGCTGTTGGCGAAGTTGGCCGGGCAGTCTCCTTTCGGCCAGGGCGCCGGGAACACATGATGGCCGACGGTGAACGACGCCTGCCGCCAGGCGTCCATGGCCGGGCAGTCGGCCGTGTTGGGCACGTCGGTCCACACCCCGGCCCCGTAGGTCCGGGTGCCGATGGCGTAGACGTAGTCGCCGAGGAACTCGTTATAGATGATGCGGCCCTGGATCGTGCCCCGCGCGTCGCCGCTTGCGCCGACGAAATCGGTCGAGAATGCGCCTGGCGCACCGCCCGGGCCGATCGCCGCCGACCGCAGCACCCCGTGTTCCAACCGCGACGTTGAGGTGGTGGTGCTGAACGGCGTCGTGAAGGCGTTGTACGCCACGTACACGCGAGACCCGTCGGGGGCGATGCCCGGCGCCGTGTACATCGCCCGGTCGCCCGGCAGGGACACCGTCTCCGGCGCGGACCAGGTCTGACCGAGGTCCGTCGAGAACGACAGCAGGGATACCTCATTGTTCAGGCCGTTACGGCCGTCGGTCCACGCGTCCACGATCTCGTTGGTGGCGTCCGTACCGGTGGGAGCGCCGTTAGCGATATCGACGCTGGGCATGGCCATCAGGTCGATTCGGGCGCCCGCCGGCCCCTCCATGGTGCAGCGGCCTTCGACCGGGTCCATGAAGAAGCAGCCGGCGTTCATCGGCATGAAATCGACCGGCGTCCCCCAGGTGGTGCCGCCGTTGGACGACGTCACCAGGGTCTGTGCGCCGTTGTTCGAGGTGTTGGAGAAGTGCGTGAAGAACGCGTACACGTTCCCGTGGCTGTCCGTGCGGACCGTGCACCCGTCGAGGGTCTTGGCGGAGGCGGGCGGGGCGACGTGGTGCGCCTTCCACGTCAGGCCGCCATCGGTGGACACGGCGACCGACGGGAACAGGGGGAAATTGTTGCCATGGCTGTTGCTGTGGAAGTCGTCGTAGCACACGTACACGTTGCCGAAGAACGGGCTGCTGGCGGCGTTGTCCGCCCAGACCTGCTCCTTGTCCAGGCTCGCCGTTGTGGCGATGTTCGCCGGCACGAAGTACGGCTTCGACCAGTTCGACTGGTCGGCCACGCGGGCCGCCGTCAGGTTGTCGATGTGCGAGACCGTGATCCCGGTAGCGCCGTTGACGCCGCCTTGCTCGATCTTGGTGTCAGTCAGGTTCGTAGCCAGCGTGGAGTAGTACAGCCGGGTGCCGTTGGCGTAGGAGAACGTGCCGTTCTTGGGCACCGGGCCGAACGCCACCCCGGGGTCGCTGCGGGACCGCAGGCCGTTCTCGAAGTAGTTCGGGATCGTATTGATCGGCCCCGGCTGGGGGGTGCATGGCTCGGCCGTCGGGTCGCAACCCGCCGCGGTCAGCCCGTGATAGGTGGGCTGAATCCAGCTATGGCCGCTGTCGAAGGAGAAGTACACCCCCATCAGGCCGACCCCGAGGTTGTAGGTTCCCAGCGGGAACGAGCAAGCTCCCGCCGTGGTGGCAGCCTGCTTGGAGCAGGGCTGCGTGTCCACCAGGTCGTTCGCGCCCGCAGCCAGGATGTTCGGCGCGGTGGGGTCGACCGCCAGCGCCGGCTCGTTCTGGGCGTTCCGTGGCGCAATATTCGTCGGGCTGCCCACCGAGACCAGGGCGCCCGGGCTCGTTGCCGGGCCCGCCGCGTGGGCGGCCGGCAATCCCGCCGACAGCGCCCACGCCAGGCTGCCCGCCGCGGCAATTACCAGATACCGCCATTTTCTTGGTACGTTCATGGAGACTCCCTGAGAGGTCTGCCGTTCGTTCGCGGCGATCGTCATTGACGGCGAACGGGGACGCAGAGCCGAAGGCAGGCCACGATCGAAAATAGACAGGGCCCAGGGAACAGAACTGCCGGGATCCGCGAGTCCCGAGGATCCTCTGTCCGGGCATTAAGAAAGCCATGCAAGGGTAAGATCGCGCGCCGCTACGGTTCCGTTACATTCGTCAGGTCACCGCGTCCACGATGAACGCCAGGATCTCGGCCTCGCAGCCCAACCGGAGGTCCACCGGTAGTATCCGATATGCCTTTTGTTACGTGCTGGTACGCAGTCTCGCGGCATGCTAGAGCGGCAACGGCACGACTTTCTCACCGCTGGGGGGTATTGGTGACGACGCGCACGGCGGCCGGCATGGCGGTGGCGGCTCTGGCCATCTTGCTGGGGGGCAGTGCCTGCACTCCGGCCGTCACTCCGGCCGCCACACCGCAGCCGCGGGCGCACCCTGTCACGTTCGAGGTCAGCAAGATCGCGGCCGCGCCCTCGGTCATCGCGGTGCTGACCACGAAGGGCCAGGTGCTGGCCAAGCAGGGCAGCCTGGACGGTCCGTGGATCAGCGAGTACACCGGGGCCTCGCAGCTGGCCGTGGCCAGCGACAGCACGCACGGCCCGCTGATCGCGGTGCTGACTAGGAAGGGCCAGGTCCTGGCCAAGCAGGGCAGCCTGACCACGCCGTGGACCAGCGAGTACACCGGGGCCTCGCAGCTGGCCGTGGCCAGCGACAGCACGCACGGCCCGCTGATCGCGGTACGGACCAGGGCCGGCCGGCTGCTGGCCAAGCAGGGCCGGCTGACCGCGCCGTGGACCAACGAGTACCCCCGGGTGTCGCAGATGGCGGTGGCCAGCGACAGCCGGCACGGCCCGCTGATCGCGGTACGGACCAGGGCCGGCCGGCTGCTGGCCAAGCAGGGCCGGCTGAACGGCCCGTGGACCAGCGTCTACACCCGGGTGGTCCGGTTCGCGGTGGCCAGCGACAGCCGGCACGGCCCGCTGGTGGCCGTGCTCAGTCCAGCCGGCCAGGCGCTGGCCAAGCAGGGCCGGCTGAACGCCCCGTGGACCAGCGAGTACACCGGTGTATCGCAACTGGCCGCGGCCAGTGACGGCGACAACGGCTTGTTGCTCGCGGTGCTCACCACCACCCGCGGCACGGTGCTGGTCAAACAGGGCCAGCTGAACGGCTCGTGGACCAGCCAGTACGCCAAGGCGTCCAACCTCGCGGTAGCCACCGATCCCGCCAGCGGCCCGCTGATCGCGGTACTCACCGGGACCGGCCAGGCACTGGTCAAACAGGGCAGCCTGGATGCGCCGTGGATCGCCGAGCACACCGGCCCGGCCCGGGTGAATCTGTCCGGGTAGCGGCCAACAGCACCCCGGCCGCGGCTAGCACGACCAGCCGGACCACGTGGACGCGGTCGGCCGGACCGCCGCGTTCGCCCGGATCACCGCGATCGTGGCCGGGCTGCCCGTGGGGTTGACGTCGTAATTCGACGGACCAACCAGGCAGGAGTCGTTCCAGAAGATGCTGGCCTGGGTCCGGCCCATGCGCTGCTGCAGGTAGTTCCAGGCGAAGAAGCGGGCACGGTCCGTATTCAGACCGTTGAAGGTCCGTCCCGACCAGGTGCCGTCGCCTTGGGACTGCGGCACGCCGAATTCCTCGTTGATCAGCGCCTGGCCGTGCGCAGCGGTCCAGTCGTAGATGGTCGGCAGGTAGGTCTCGTCGTTGCGGTCATAGACCTTGTAGGCAAGGATGCTCGCGTGCGGGACGCTGGCTATCGCCTGCCACCAGTCCGGGTAGCCGTACATGGTGTGGGTCAGGCCGCCCGGGGCCAGGAGATGAGTGGGATCGTATCTGTGGTAGGTGGCCAGAACGGTAGCGTAGAACCTCCGCAGGGCGTTGACCTGATCCAACGTGGTCGGATAGGGCGGCTCGCCGAAGAACGTAACCCAGGCGATCGACTGCCAGCCCGCGTAGTGCTTGGCCACGGTCTCGATCATCGGCAGCCAGTTCCCGGCGTCCATGGCGTTCTTGCCCTGGCTGACCAGCAGGTGACCGAGGAACGACAGGTCCAGTTCGATGAACGTGCCGCGCCTGGCCGCCTGGCAGACTAGGTGATCCATGTTGGACCAGAGAGCCGGGTCGTCGAACGTCTGCCCGGTGATGTGGCTAGCGAACTGGTCGGTCGGCCGCACCAGATTGGCCCCGAGATAGGCCTCGTTCGCCAGCGCGGTGTCGATGTAGCTGGCGAACGGGATCTGACTCCAGACGGGTGTGCCGCCAATGTCGGCGGGATAGAAGGTGTAGCCGGTGAACTTGACCCGCGCGCCCCGGTACCACAAGCTGCCGTCCGAGTGCAGGCTGACGTGATCGTTCACCTTGCTGACGCCGGGACAGCTCAGCGGGGAGTAGACACTGTCGATCGACTCCTCCGTGCCGGCAGGTATCAATCCGAGGGCGACCAGCACGGCGACTGTGGCCACCCGCGTGCAGTTTCGCAGTACCCTCATTGGCTGTCTCTGGCTGGGACCTCGGGGGTCATGTCTGTTTGCCACCCCCTGGACGCCGTAACTTACTGGGGTCGCGGGGGGCCGGTGCCGCGGGGTCTCGGCCGCGTGGATCCGGGCCAGGAACTGATTGTAGGCGGCCAGGGGGGCGGCGGGTCATAAGTCGGCGGAACCGATCGTGCCGCGACCCTGAGTGTGTACCGAGAGCGGCTAACCAGAGGGGCGGCCACACCAGCCCAGGGGCGTCAGCCCGCCGCGGCCGCGACGAACGCCAGGACCTCGGCCTCGTAGCGCAGCCGGTCGTAGCGCCCCGCCGGGCCGACGTGCGCCCCGGCACCGAGTTCGGGACGGAACAGCAGCCGGCTGCCAGCGCCGGTGCCGCCCTCGCCGGTGCGGTCGGCGCGGCCGCCGGCTCTCGTCCCGTCAGGACCGGTGAGGCCGATATCGGTGGCCCGGAGCCTGGCGACCCACTTGGCCGGTTCGTGGATCAGCACCCGCGGGTCGTGCAGGCTCCCGGTGACCAGCAGCCCGGGGCGGGCGCCTGCAGGGACATTGTCGTAGGGGTTGTAGGACTCCATGTAGGCCCGGATCGCCGGGTCCCGGGGATCGCCCCACTCGTCCCACTCGGCGATGGTAAGCGGGATGGACGGGTCCAGCATCGTGGTCACGCAGTCCACGAACGGGACCTCGGCCACCAGTGCCCGCCAGCGCCGCGGCGCTATCGAGAACACCGCGCCCTGCAGCAGGCCGCCCGCGGAAAGCCCGCGCGAGACGATCCGGTCCGGTGCCGCCCACCCCCGGTCGGCGAGCGCGTCGGCGGCGGCGATGAAGTCGGTGAACGTGTTGCGCTTGCGGTCCAGCCGCCCGTTCTGCCACCAGGCGCGGCCACCCTCCCCGCCGCCCCTGACGTGCGCCACCGCGTACACGAAACCCCGGTCCAGCAGGCTCGGTGTGGCCACGTCGAACTCCGGCCAGATGCACGACTCGTACGCCCCGTAACCGTAGAGCAGGCACGGCGCGGTGCCGTCGGGGCGCGCGCCGCGGCGGTAGGCGATCGTGACGGGGACATGCGTGCCGTCCGCCGCGGGCGCGGTGATGCGCTCCGTGACGTAGCGCGCGGGATCGTAACCCAGCACGCTCTGCCGTTTGCGCAGCTCCCAGCGGCCGGTGGCCAGGATCACGTCGTGCCAGGCCGGCGGGTCGATGAGCGACTGCGTGCGCACGGTCACCGCCGGTGCGGCGTAGTCCTCGTTGGTCGCCAGCGTTAGCGAGGTCTGCGCACCGTCGGCCTCGATGAGCCGCTGCTCACCCGTGTCGCGGTCCAGGATGCGCAGCTGCGTCGCGGCCCCGTGCCGCTGCTCCACCACCACGTGCCGCCCGAACACCTCGGCCGACACCAGCCGCGTGTCCGGCGACCCGGCGATGACCTCGGCCCACCCGGCCCGGCCGGGCGCCGCCACCGCCGCCCGCACCAGCCGGAACTCCGTCGCCCGGTCGTTGGTAACCAGGTAGAACTCGCCGCCGTCCGGCCCGTCGCCGTGATCGGCCCGGTATTCGACACCGGCCCTTCGCGGCTCCAGAACGGCCGGCGCCGCACTAGCGTCGGCCGCCGGGATGAGGAGTGTCTCCGTAGTGTCCCGGGATTCGGACTCGATCAGCACATACGCTCCGCTGCGGGTGGACCGCACGGTCAGGTCGAATCGCTGGTCAGGTTCGGCGAAGACCAGCACGTCCTGGTCCCGCGGCGTGCCCAGCCGGTGGAGCCAGACCTCGTGCGGGCGGTACAGGGGGTCGGGGACGGTGTAGAAGAACGACCGTGAGTCGGCCGCCCAGGCTAGTTCGTAGTAGGTCCCGTCGATCCGCTCGGCCAGGTCGGTGCCGCTGGCCAGGTCGCGGACGCGGAGCTGGTACACCTCGTCCCCGTCGAAATCGACCGAGTAGGCCAGCAGCCGCCCGTCCGGGCTGACCTCGCGGACGCCGAGGGCCACGTACCTTCCGGTGCAGTCCGGGTCGTCGAGCAGCAGGTTGGTGTCGAGGAGCACCACGGCGGGCCCCCCGCCGGTCCCCGCCCGGCAGAACTGCTCGAACTCCTGTCCCGGAACCGTCCTGGTGAAGTAGGTGTGACCAGCACGGCGCCAGCTCACCGACTCCTCGCCCTCGGGGACCCGGGCGATCAACTCGGCCGCCAGTTCCTCGCACAGCCCGGCGTCCATCTGCTGGTCGTAGTAGGCGCGCTCGGCCGCGAGATAGGCATGCATGGAAGGCAGGTCGCGGGCGCGCATCCACGCGTACGGATCCGGTTCACCATCGGCAAGGGTGGCCGACGGCCCGCCGGGCAGGAACCGGGGCGCGACCGGAGGCCGGGCCGTGGGCGTGTCAGGATCGGTGACGTGCGACATCCCGCGATGCTAACCTCCGCAACCGGTACGGAAGCCGCGGACCGGTGAGCCTGCCGGTGCCGGTGGTCTGGAGCGAGGACTGCCTGCGGCACGAGCCGGGCGGTGAGGTCTGGCTGGGCGTGCGGGACGAGGGCACGGAGGTGCCCGCCCGCGCGCTGGTCCTGCGCGAGGCACTGGCGGCGGCCGGAGCACCCGTGGTGCCCGCGGTCCGGCACGGTGACGAGATCGTGCGCGCGGTCCACGACCCGGACCTGGTCGACCACCTGGCCAGGGTCTGGCCGGACTGGGAAGCTGCGGGCCTGCCCGCGGAGTACCGCCGCGACCGGGTCGTACCCTACGTCTTCCCAACGGCCGGCATGCTGGCCGGGCTGCCGGAACGCTCACCGCCCGCCGTGCACGGCCGGGCCGGGCTGTTCTGCTACGACACCATGACGCTGGTCGGCCCCGGTAGCTGGGCGGCGATCAGGGGCGCGGCGGACGCCGCGCTGACCGCCGCGGACCTGGTCGGCTCGGGGGAACGCGTGGCCTATGCGCTGTGCCGGCCACCGGGCCACCACGTGACCCGCCGCGCCTACGGTGGGTCCTGCTACCTCAACAACGCGGCGATCGCCGCGCAGGCGCTGCTCGCCGCCGGGGTGCCGCGGATCGCGATCGTCGACATCGACGCCCATCACGGCAACGGCACCCAGATGATCTTCTATGACCGGGCCGACGTCTGGTACGGCTCGCTGCACGTCGACCCGGGCGCGGGCTGGTTCCCGCACTACGCCGGGTACGCCGCGGAACGTGGTCGCGGCGAGGGCGAGGGCTTCAACCGCAACCGGCCGCTGGCGCCGGGAACCGGGGACGATGACTGGCTTGCCGCCGTGACCGCCCTGTGCGACGAGGCACAGGCCCTGGAGCCCGACGCCATCGTGGTGTCGCTCGGCCTGGACGCGGCCGCCACCGACCCGGAGAGCCCGTTGTGTGTCACCGAGGCCGGCTACCGCGCCGCAGGCCGCCTGGTCGCGGCGCTCGCGCCGACGGTCCTGGTCCAGGAGGGCGGTTACGACCTGGCCTCACTCGGCGGGCTCGCGGTCGCCGTTCTTTCGGGCGCGGCGGAGGGCGCGGGCCTTCGTACGTCATCATGAGGTCATGACCAAGCACCTGACGGCCCGCGGGCCGGACTCCTCGCGGTGGTCCCTGTGGTCGCAGGACTCGTTCCTGTCGATAGGGTCGCGCGGTTCCGTGCTGTCCATCGGATCGGTGGGCTCGGCCTTGTCGGTGGGCTCGGCCGGTTCCTTCGCCTCGCTGTTCTCCGTGGGCTCTGCCTTCTCGGTGCTGTCCCTGCTGTCGGCACGGTCCCGCCTGGCAGTGATGTCGTATCGCTCGGTCCGCGCACTGATGGCAGCGCCGCGTGCAGCAGATGCGACTGGATCAGTTAGCCGTTGCGCAACGAACAGCTAATCCCGGCACGAACCTGCTCGGTGACGTGGCGCTTGCTGCGGGCGACAGGTCGCCTTCAGGGTTGGGCCGATAATGTAACGAAAGCATAACGGATGCCGGGGAAAGACCTCCGGAAAGCCCTCTCGCGGGTCATGTCAGTATCTAGAATTCTCCCAGGGGAAGTAACTAGAGATCACTGTGAGCCATGATTATGTTGTCTGCTGTTAAGCGTTTTGCCAGAAATGCCCGAATGATGCCAGCCCGTCCGTCACGCGGAGCGGGTTCCCAGGCTGGTTCCCGGGCGGGCAAGGCCGGCCAGATGACAAGTTATGCCGCTGGCACTAACATATCCCGCACGCCCCGGCACTCATGGTCACGATTTCTCAGCGCGACGATGGCCGTCCTGCTGTCGGCGTCTGTTCTCTCCGCGATTACCGTCGAATTCACCCATGCGCGCGCCGACGCCGTGTCCTACCAGGACTGGCCCATGTTCCTGCAGAACCCGGCCAGAACCGGCGCGACCGTCGATCCCAAGCTCAGCGTCAGTAGCGCCGCAACCCTGAAGCTCAAGTTCGCGTTCCCGACCGGCGGCCCAATTGCGACATCCGTGAGCATCGTCGGTACCACGGCTTACGTCGGTTCCTGGGACGGCTACGAATACGCGGTGAACACCTCGACGGGCGCCATGATTTGGAAGCAGTTCCTGGGTACGACGACGGATCCAGGTTGCAATCCGGTCAATATCGGAATTACATCAGCCGCCGCGATCGTCAACGGCGTGCTCTACGTTGGCGGTGGCGGCCCGTACTGGTACGCGCTCAACCCCACCACCGGGGCCATCCTGTGGAAAGTCTATACCGGTGATAACAGCCAGGCGGGTGCCCACTACAACTGGTCAAGCCCGCTGATCGTGGGCAACTACGCCTATATCGGGATCGCGAGTAATTGCGACAACCCGCTGGTCCAGGGCCAGTTGTTGCAGGTGGCTATCTCCGGCCCACAGCAGGGCCAGATCGTCAACAGCTATAGCTTCGTGCCGAACGGCCAAGTCGGCGGGGGCGTGTGGACCACGCCCGCCTACGATGCGGCCACCAATACGATCTTCGTGTCCACCGGCACGCTCAACGACCACACGCAGACCCAGTCGCAGGCCATCGTCGCCCTGAACGCCACCACGCTGCAGTATCAAAGCTCCTGGCAGCTTCCGTTCGAGGCGTCAGTCATGGACTCCGACTGGGGGACGACGCCCACGCTGACCACCGATTCGGCCGGGGACCAGTTGCTGTCGGTGGCCAACAAGAACGGGATTGTCTACACCTTCAACCGCAACAACCTGGCCGCCGGGCCCATCTGGCAGCGCCAGATCGCCATCGGCGGCGACTGCCCCACCTGCGGCGACGGGACCATCGCCTCGGGGGTGTTCGCGAACGGGGTGCTCTACTATGCCGGCGGCAACAACGTGCAGAACGGCCGCGGGTCCGGCGGCTCGATCACGGCCCTCGACCCGAAGACCGGCAACGTGCTGTGGAGCCGCCAGACCGAAGGGCCGATCCTGGGCTCGCCCGCCTACGTGAACGGGATGCTCGGCGAAGTCGAGGGCAGCACGTTCGAGGTCCTCAACGCCGCGAACGGCCAGTTGCTGTACTCCTACGTGCTCCCGGCTCCGGCCTACGGTGCCGTGTCGGTCGCCCGCAGCCAGTTCTACGTAGGCGACGCCAACAACGATCTCTATGCCTTCGGCCTGCCGGGCTCGACCACCGCGCCGCCGCCGGATCCGAACTGCCCGTCCGGCTTCACCTGCCAGGACATCCGCAATCCCGCGATCGCCGGTTCGGAGAGCACTAGCAATGGCGTGCTCACGGTGACCGCCTCCGGCGCCGCGATACACGGCACCTCGGACCAATTCCGGTTCATCTCCCAGCCGGTCACCGGGGACTCCCAGTCAAGCGTTGACATCTTGTCACAGAGCACCCAGAACACCCAGCCGCAGGCCGGCCTCATGGCCCGGCAGAGCACCGATCCGACGTCGCCGTTCTACGCGGTGATCGCCTATCCCAACGACCTCACCGAGGGCAACCCGCTGCCCGACATCGTGATCTGGTACCGGACCGCGTTCGGCGGCACATCGCTGGAGCTGACCAAGCTGTACCCGGCCAGCAAGCCGATCTATCTCATGATCCAGCGGAAGGGCAATCTATTCAGCACCGGTTACTCTACGGATGGAGTCAATTACCAGCTGATACCGGGCACCACCGTGGACATCAACATGCCAGCCACCACATTGGACGGGCTGGCCGTCAACTCGGGCTCGTCCACAAACACCGGTACGGCGTCGTTCAGCAACCTCTCGGTCGGAAACCCGATCACTACCACGATGACGCCACAGGCCCCGGCGGACCCCTGTCCGTCGAGCTGGACCTGCACCGACGTCGGCAGCCCGAACCCGCCGGGTGACACCACGAGCAGCGGGCCCGGCAGCTTCACCCTCAACGGCACGGGCACCGGCATCACCCTGGGCAGCGCCGACTCCTTCCACTACGCCTACCAGCAGGTGACCGGAAACGAAACGCTGAGCGCTCAGGTGGTCACCCAGCCGGGGTCACCGGCGACGGCACAGGAGGGGATCATGATGCGGGCCAACGCCAGCATCACCTCGCCGTACTATTCGGTGACCCTTAATCCCGGCGGGTCCGCGACCATTCAGTGGCGCACCTACGACGGGGTGCCCAACCGGACCGGCAAGCTGGCGCTGCCGTCTGTCAAGTCCCCCGCGTACGTGGAGATCGTCCGCTGGCAGGACCAGAACCTGAACCAGACCTTCTTCTCGGCGCTGACGTCCACCGACGGAACCAACTGGACTCCCGTGCTCGGCTCCACCCAGGCGATCGCCATGGGCTCGAGCTACCTGGCCGGGCTGGCGGCGACCGCGAACGCGCCCCGGGTGGCTCCGCCGGTGGCCTACAACAACGTGACGCTGAGCGCGGCGAGCAGTCAGCCGCCTGGGATCTGCGCGGCGACTTTCACCTGCGCCGACGTCGGCACCGACATCCTGCCCGGCAACCAGGTGTACCTCACGCCGCAGCAGGGCGGCGGCACCGCGGGAACCTGGACCATCCAGGGCGGCGGTTCGGACATCTGGTCGAACTTTGACAACTTCCGGTTCATCTCGCAGAGCTTCCCGCAGGACCCGGCCAACTCGGCCAACGGCGACGGGACCGTCAGCGCAAGGGTGGTCTCCCAGGTCAAACCGGGCGGGCCGTGGATGAAGACCGGTGTCATGATCCGGTCGAGCGCCACCGACCCGCAGGCGCCGTACTACGGGGTGTTCGTGACCCCGAGCAACGGCATCGCCGTGCAGTGGCGCGGCTCGGAGAACGCCCAGACCAGCCAGCTGCTCAGCTCGGCAGGAACGACTGCGCCGGTGTGGCTGATGGCCAGCCGCTACACCGACACCGCGCATAACACCGTTTATTACAGCGCCTACATCTCCACCGACGGGGTGAACTTCACCTTCATCCCGGGGTCCACGATCACGCTGAACCTGCCCGGGCCGCTGGTGGCCGGCATCGCCAGCGACTCCTATAACGCGACCGCCACATCGACGGCCACCGTGGACAACTTCGCGTCGTTGCCCGGCTCCCAGCCGCCGCCGTTCATCTGCCCCGCCACCTGGTCCTGCGCCGACATCGGTGGCGCGCTGCCGCCGGGCCAGGACCAGCTGACCAGCTCTGGCACCTGGAACGAGATCGGCGGCGGCGGCGACATCTGGGGCGCGGCGGATGCCTTCCATTTCGCCTGGCAGACGCTTAGTGCCGACGGAACCGTGACGGCTCACGTCACCGCGCAACAGGCGACCGACCCGTGGGCCAAGGCCGGTCCGATGGTGCGGGCCAGCACCGACCCGGGGTCTCCGTATTACGCGGTGTTCGTGACCCCTGGCAACGGGATCGCGGTGCAGTGGCGCGCCACCCAGGGCGGCTCGAGCAACCAACTGACCACCTCGGGTGCGGTACCCGCCTACCTCATGATCGGCAAGTACACCACCACAGGGAGCAACCCGCAGACCTACTACACCGCTTACACCTCACCCGATGGCAACACCTGGACCGCGGTCCCGGGCTCGACGCAAGCGCTGAGCATGACCGGATCGCTGCTGGCCGGGTTCGCGATCACCTCCCACAACCAGGGCACCGGCTCGGCCGTCACCCTGGACACCGTCAGCGTCGCGCCCGGTGAGTTCCAGCCGCCCGGCCTGTGCCCGGCCACCTGGAACTGTGCCGATATCGGCGCGGTGACCCCCGCGCCGGGCGGCCAGAACCTGTCCGGGGCAACGTGGACCGTCCAGGGCGGTGGCGGTGACATATGGGCGACCTCGGATTCGTTCCATTACATCTGGCAGACGCTAGCCGCGAACGGCACGGTGAGCGCCCAGGTGACGTCGCAGACGAACACCGACCCGTTCGCGAAGGCCGGCGTCATGATCAGGGATTCGTTCGATCCCGGGTCTCCCTACTACGCGGTGTACGTCAGCCCGGGCAACGGAATCCTTGTTCAGTCGCGGGACGCCGTCGGGGACAACTCCGTCCAGGAGACATCCGTGCCTGGCAATACGCCGGTATACCTGCAGATCACCCGCACGGGCACGACCTTCACGGCCGCGACATCCACCGACGGGGTCAACTGGACGCCGATTGCCGGCTCGAGCGCCTCCCTGCCCAACCTGGCCGGAGCGGAACTCGCGGGCCTCGCGGTCACCTCCCATAACACCGGTGCGCTGGCCACGGCCGTGTTCAACGGGGTGACAATTACGCCCACGCCATGACGCCCGGCACATGGCGAGCCCGGCAGGCCGCGGCCGGGCTGGCTGCCTCCATGGCCCTGGTCACCGCCGGGGCCGTGGGATGCACCAGGGACGACCCGCCGCGCACGGCGTCTTCGCTGCCGGTCTCGTGCGCTCAGCTTGCGGCCGCGCCGACCGCCGCCCCGGCGCGGGTCAACCCGGGGCGGCCTGCGATGGGCTTCGACCCGTTCAACACCTTCGGCACCACGTTCGATCAGGCCTTGATCGTCGCGATCGTGAAGGCCATGGCCCGCAACGGCATGCGCGCCGGCGGATACCGCTACATCATCCTGGACGACGGATGGCAGGGGCCGCGGAACGCGAGCGGCCAGATCACAGCGGACCCGCGCCGGTTTCCGTGCGGGATGAGCCGGCTGGCGCAGTTCGTGCACGGCGAGGGCTTCCTGCTGGGCCTGTACGCCACTCCCGGGCCTCGGTCCTGCGCCGGCCGCACCGGGAATGCCGGGCATGCCGCCGCGGACGCCCGCACGTTCGCCCGCTGGGGCGTGGATTACGTCAAGCTCGACTGGTGCTACGCCAGCTACGCGCCGATGGCCGCCGCTGAATTCGCCCGGCAATGGCGCGCGGCCATCGGCGCCACTCACCGTCCGATGATCCTCAGTGTCAACGCCGGCGGCTCCCCGACCGTCGCGCCGTGGGCTCACCGCCTGGCCAGCAGCTGGCGGATCGGCGGCGACATCTGTGGCAGCTGGTACAACCAGACCCGGCCACCGCGGCCGACGGCACGCCGTTGTTACCACGACCGCCGATACCACATGGGGATCTTTGATTACCTGACGTCCCCGGTGCTGCGGCGCGCGGAGAAGTACGCCGGTCCCGGCCACCACCCCGATCCCGACATGCTGGAGGTGGGCACGCTCGCCGAGGCGGCGGACGGGCAGGACCTCAACCAGGACGCGCTGACGTTCAGCGAGGCCGGGACTAACCTCTCGATGTGGGCCATGTGGTCGGCGCCGCTGATCGCCGGCAATGATCCCCGCGCCATGACCGGGACGGATGTGGCCAGCCGCATTCTGCTCAACCGGCAGATCATCGCGATCGACCAGGATCCGCTCGGCATCCCGGCGAGCTTCGTCCTGCGCCGGGGGCCCTGGCAGGTCTGGTACAAGCCGCTGTCCGGCGGCCGGGCCGCGATCGCGATCGTGAACCTGGGCAGCCGGCCCGCCACGGCGAGCTTCACCTGGGCGCGGCTAAGCGTGGCGCGCAGGCCCGCCAGCGTCACCGACCTTTGGGCGCGCCGGAGGCTACGAGTGACCGGCGGGCTGCGGGCCCGGCTGCAACCGCACGCGACCGCCGTCTATCTCCTGACGCCCCGCTGATCAGCCCACGGTCACCCCGTCCATGGTGACCGTGCCCAGGGTGCCGGTGTTGTGCGAGGTGACCGCCAGCCCGGCGAGCAGGCTGGTGCCGAGGCCGAGTGTGGCCGCCGAGCCGGGGATGAGCGTCCAGGTGACCCCGTCGGGCGAGGTGTAGGCGGTGAAGGCGTTGCCGGACCGGGTGATCTTCAGGTACACCGGCGCGGTCCCGGCCGGGTTGGCGATCTTCGTGGTGGTGCCGCCCTGGGCGGACCGGACCTGGACCTTGATGCCCGTTCCCGGGGTCACGAACACGCCGTAGTTCGGTGCGCCGGGATCGGTGCTGGCCCGCAGCATGACGCCGGCCTTGGCGCTGGAGCTGGTGTTGGCCTGCGACGCGACCCGCGCGGTGACGCTGCCGTCGCCGGGCAGCGTCTGCCAGACGAACCGGAACTGGTCAGCGGTCCCGGTGATGTCGGCCCCGCCCGCATTGACCGTCCAGGTACCCGTGGTGGGGTCGAACGACTGGCTCCCCGCCAGGGCCGGGTTCCCGATGTCGGCGCACGTCCACGGCGCCGGGCACGGCGGGGGCGGCGGGGGCGGCGGTGGGGCGGCGGAGACGGTGACGTTGTCCATGGTGACCGTGCCCCTGGTGCCGGTGTTGTGCGAGGTGACCGCGAGCCCGGCGAGCAGGCCGGTGCCGAGGCCGAGCGTGGCCGCCGAGCCGGGGATGAGCGTCCAGGTGACCCCGTCCGGGGAGGTGTAGGCGGTGAAGGCGTTCCCGGACCGGGTGACCTTCAGGTACACCGGCGCGGTCCCCGCCGGGTTGGCGATCTTCGTGGTGGTGCCGCCCGGCGCGGACCGGACCTGGACCTTGATGCCCGCTCCGGGGGTCACGAACACGCCGTAGTACGGTGCGCCGGGATCGGTGCTGGCCCGCAGCATGACGCCGGCCTTGGCGCTGGAGCTGGTGTTGGCCTGCGACGCGACCCGCGCGATGACGCTGCCGTCGCCGGACAGCGTCTGCCAGACGAACCGGAACTGGTCAGCGGTCCCGGTGATGTCGGCCCCGCCCGCGTTGATCGTCCAGGTACCGGTGTTCGGGTCGAACGACTGGCTCCCCGCCAGAGCCGGGTTCCCGATATCGGCGCACGTCCACGGCGCCGGGCACGATTGCGGCAGCGCGGGAGCCGGCGGCCCGCCGACGACCACGTCGGTCATGGTCACCGTGCTGGTGGCCGTGGCGTCCCCGGAGGCCACGGCCATCCCGGCCAGGGCGGAGGGGCCGAGGCCCAGGCTCACCGCCGAGCCGGGCACCGGCTGCCAATCGTACCCGTCCGCGGAGGTGTAGGCGGTCGCGGTGCCGCCCTGGTCGGTGACCCACAAGAACGCGGGCACGGCCCCGGGCACGCTGGCCACGGTGGTGCTGGCCCCGCCGGGGGAGGCCCGTTCCTGGATCGTGACGCCCGACCCCGGGGTGACCAGCGCGGCGTAGTAGGGAGCGCCGGGATCGGTGCTGGCTCGCAGCATCACCCCGGCCTGCGCCGAGGCGCTCGTGTTGCCCTGTGAGGTCACCTGGGCGCCGATCCCGGCCGCGGACGGTTCCGGCTGCCAGGCGAAGTGGAACTGGTCCGAGGTGCCGCCGGCGCCGGCGCCGCCGCCGCCGAAGGTCCAGGTGCCGGTGTCCGGGTCGAACGACTGGTTGCCGGCGGGCAGCGCGCCACCGATGTCGGCCGAGTTCCAGCTGGCGGGCGAGGCGTCGGTCCACATGACCCGGGACTGGCCGGACTGGAAGGCGCCGATCGTGGTCACGCTGGCCACCACCACGTCCTCGCCCTCCCCTGACCCCGGGAAGGTGAAGGAGGCCTGGCCGTTCACGTCGGTCACCGCGGAGCCGGTCAGCCCGGCATCTGGCCCGCTCTTCACGGCAAAGTTGACGTTGGCGTTGGGCAGCCCGGTGCCGCCGCCGTCCAGCAGCGTCGCGGTCTCGGTGACCTGCTGGCCGGTGACCTGCGTGACCGTGGCGGGGCCGAGGGCGAGCGTGGCGTCGTTGCCGCCGGGTGCGCCGATCGGGCGCCACTGGATCGACTCGTTGTGCTTGGGCGGGCAGGAACCGGGGTCGATCCCGCCGGTATCGAGCACATGGCTGCTGTCGGTCATGGTGGTGGCCACGCCGCCCACCGTGATGGTGACGGTAGGGGGAACGGCGATGGGCGTGCATGTGCTGGGGTACGTGCTGGTGTCGAAGTTGTCGTGACCGGGGTTGCTGGCGGGTGGATTCTCGGTGAGGACGACGCTGCCCCCCGGCGGGACCGTGAACGCTCCCCACAGGTTGTTGAAGACGGCGCCGCCGGAGACGGACGAATGGACGTCCACCGAGACGCTGGAGACGTGGATCGGTGCCGTCCCGGGATTGTCGAGCCTGATCGCCCCCGCGTCGTAGCAGATGGGGAGCGTGCCGCAGGCGGTCTGGCCCGGGACCGTCCCGCCGAGGAAAGTGGTGTTGGGCGAGCCGGCCCACGGCACCGGGAAGGCAGCCGGGTCGGGCGTGTTGATCTCCTTGTCCTCGGCGTAGCCGACCGAGACCGCGAGCCCGTTCGCCAGAGCGGCATTGTGCCCGCCCGGCCGGGCGGGCGGGCGCGCCCGGGCGGCCGTGCCCGCCCGCGGCGCCGCCGCACTGCTGGTGGTGGCCGCCACGGCCGGGGCGGCCACCACCGCCATCGCGACCGGCAGGATCATCGCCGCTATCAGACTTGTGCGGCCTGCTCTACTGCGCATTTCTTCCCCCCGCTTCGGTTGGCCGGCCTCATGGCGTCGTGGCTGCCGAGGCTGTCTCCGACACGATCTACGCGCATATGATCAGCCCACGGTCACCCCGTCCATGGTGACCGTGCCCAGGGTGCCGTTGTTGTGCGAGGTGACCGCCAGCCCGGCGAGCAGGCCGGTGCCAAGGTTGACCGTTGCCGATGAGCCAGGGATCAGCGTCCAGTTCACCCCGTCGGGCGAGGTGTAGGCGGTGAAGGTGCTGCCGGACCGGGTGATCTTCAGGTACACCGGCACCGTCCCGGCCGGGTTGGCGATCTTCGTGGTGGTGCCGCCCTGGGCGGACCGGACCTGGACCTTGATGCCGACGCCAGGGGAGACCAGCACCGCGTAGTTCGGCGCGCCGGGATCGGTGGTGGCCCGCAGCATGACGCCGGCCTTGGCGTTCGAGCTGGTGTTGGCCTGCGACGCGACCCGCGTGGTGACGCTGCCGTCGCCGGACAGCGTCTGCCAGACGAACCGGAACTGGTCAGCGGTCCCGGTGATGTCGGCCCCGCCCGCGTTGATCGTCCAGGTGCCGGTGTTGGGGTCGAACGACTGGCTCCCCGCCGGAGCCGGGTTCCCGATGTCGGCACAGGTCCACGGCGCCGGGCACCCTGGCGGCGGTGGCGGCGGCGGTGGTGGGGGCGGTGGTGGCGGTGGTGGTGGCGGTGGCGGCGGCGGTGGTGGCGGCGGTGGCGGCGGTGGCGGCGGTGGCGGCGGTGGCGGTGGCGGGGCGGCGGCGAAGACGACGACGTTGTCCATGGTGACCGTGCCCAGGCTGCCGGTGCTGTGCGAGGTGACCGCGAGCCCGGCGAGCAGGCCGGTGCCCAGGCCGAGCGTGGCCGCCGACCCGGGGATGAGCGTCCAGGTGACCCCGTCCGGGGAGGTGTAGGCCGTGAAGGCGTTGCCGGACCGGGTGACCTTCAGGTACACCGGCGCGGTCCCGGCCGGGTTGGCGATCTTCGTGGTGGTGCCGCCCTGGGCGGACCGGACCTGGACCTTGATGCCGGCGCCAGGGGAGACCAGCACCGCGTAGTTCGGTGCGCCGGGATCGGTGGTGGCCCGCAGCATGACGCCGGCCTTGGCGTTCGAGCTGGTGTTGGCCTGCGACGCGACCCGGGCGGTGAGGCTGCCGTCGCCGGACAGCGTCTGCCAGACGAACCGGAACTGGTCAGCGGTCCCGGTGATGTCGGCCCCGCCCGCCTTAATGGTCCAGGTGCCAGTGTTCGGGTCGAACGACTGGCTGCCGGGCGGAGCAGGGCTGCCGATGTCCGCGCAGTTCCACGGGGCCGGGCAGGGCTGGGGCGGGGCCGGCCCGGGTTGGCCTGCGGGCAGCGCCACATCGCCGAACGTCGCCGTGTTGACCGAGGCCGGATCCCCGGCGGTCACCGCGAGGCCGGCCAGCGCGCCGGAGCCGAGGTTCAGGCTCACCGACGAGCCGGGCACCGGCTGCCAGGTGTAGCCGTCGGCCGACGTATAGGCGGTAAGGGTGCCGGCCTTGTTGCTGACCCAGACGTAGGCGGGGCCGCTGCCCCCGGGCAGGCTGGCGACCGTCGTCGTTCCGCCGCCCTGGACGGTGCGGTCCTGGACGGTCACGCCGCCGTTTGCGCTGACCAAGGCCGCGTAGTACGGGGAACCCGGGTCGGTGCTGGCGCGAAGCATCACCCCGGCCGCGGCCGATGCGCCCGGCGCGGTCTGCGACAGCACCGCGGCCGTGATGCCGCCGCTAGCCTGAGTCGGCTGGTAGGCGAAATGGAATTGATCGGAGGATCCCTGGATGCCGGTGCCGCTGCCGCCGATGGTCCAGGTGCCGCTTCCGGAATCGAACGACTGGCTGCCCGCCAGCGCCGGCGAGCCGACATCGGCGGAGTTCCAGTTCGTGGCCGAGCCGTTGACCCACATCACCCGGACCGCGGTCGCCGCGAAGCTGCCCACCGTGGTGACGCTCGCGGTCACCAGGTCCTCGCCGTCGCCGGATCCCGGGTAGGTGAAGGCCGCCTGCCCGTTGAAGTTGGTGATCGCGGTGCCGGTCAGCCCCGCGTCCGGCCCGCTGGTCACCGCGAAGTTAACCGGGACGTTGGGCAGGCCGGTCCCGCTGCCGTCAAGGACGGTCGCGGTCTCGGTGACCTGGCTCCCGGTGGCCTGCGTCACCGTGGCGGGCCCGAGGCTCATGGTGGCGTCGGTGTTGCCCGTGGCGCCGATCGGGCGCCACTGGATCGACTCATTGTGCTTGGGCGGGCAGAAGCCCGCGTCGATGCCGCCCGTGTCCAGCACGTGGGTGCTATCGGCCAAGGTGGTGGTCACCCCGCCGATCGTGAGGCTGACCGTCGGCGGGATGGTGATCGGGGTGCAGTTGTTGCTCGGGTACCCGCTGGTGTCGAAGTTGTCGTACCCGGGGTTGGTCGCCGGGGGATTGGCGGCCAGGATCACGCTCTGGCCCGGCGGCACCGTGAACGGGCCCCACAGGTTGTTGAAGAGCTTGCCGCCGGGAATCGAGGAATGCATGTCCACCGTCACGTTGCTGACCGAGACGGGAGTCGTGCCGGTGTTGTCCAGCCTGATCGCGCCGGTGTCATAGCAGACGGTCAGCGTGCCGCAGGCGGTCTGGCCCGGGAC
>Ga0306920_100003216_pt1 | contig 20705 bp, 18 predicted proteins | sample flu12Cox44000170_FD_204666 | JGI IMG/M metagenome (GOLD analysis project Ga0306920, IMG submission 204666) | Lab enrichment of tropical soil microbial communities from Luquillo Experimental Forest, Puerto Rico - flux4day.12C.oxic.44.000.170 (v2)... | ecosystem: Environmental > Terrestrial >... | reverse complement strand
CGGTCCGCAGGATCGCCTTGCCGGTCATGTGCACCTTGAGCTCGGCCGAGTCGAACATCTTGATGCCGAGGATGTCGTACTCGCGGCTGTTCCCGGCGCCGAGCGGCTCGGTCATCGTGGAGATGCCGATCCCCAGCCGCCGGCCCTTGGCCCGGGCCGCCGCCTTCTGCTGGAGGAAGTCGGTGTAGCCGACCGCTTTCAGCCCGACGTCCAGGCACTTGGCGTACTGGCCGGAGTCGGTGAGGAAGCCGAATGGCGTCCGGTAGGGGAACTGGTCGTCCTGCACCAGGTTGACCCGCCGGAACTCGGCCTGGTCCATGCCCAGGTCGTGGGCGGCGGCCTGGATCATCCGCTCCTGGAAGAACATCGCCTCGGTGACCCGGAACGAGCAGCGGTAGGCGACCCCACCCGGCGCCTTGTTGGTGTAGGTGCCCGTCGCGGTGATGTGGCCGACCGGGATGTCGTAGGCGGCGAAGGCCGAATGCAGCAGGCCGATCTTGAACTTGCTCGGCTGGGCGTCGGAGAAGAACGCGCCGTGGTCGGAGTCGACGTGCATGCGGACGGCCAGGATCTTGCCGTCGTCGCGCAGTGCCAGTTCGCCGTCCAGGTAGATGTCCCGGGCGAAGCCGGTCGAGATCAGGTTGCCGGTCTTGTCCTCGATCCACTTGACGGGGCGCTCCAGCAGGATGGAGGCCAGGATCGAGCACACGTAGCCCGGGTACACCGGCACCTTGTTGCCGAACCCGCCGCCGATGTCCGGCGACACGATCCGGATCATGTGCTCGGGCAGTTCGGCGACCAGCGCCACCGCCGCCCGGATGATGTGCGGCGCCTGGGTGGTCATGTACACGGTGAGCTTGGACGTCGCCCGGTTGAAGTCGGCGATCGAGCCGCAGCACTCGATCGGGGACGGGTGCGAGCGTGGGTAGTGCAGCTGCAACCGGGAAATCTTGCCCGCACTGGCGAACGCCGCCTCGGTCCCCGCCGCGTCGCCCACCTCCCACTGGTAAATCACGTTGTCGTGCTGGTTCTCCTTGTCGTCCCGGATGACCGGGGCGCCGTCGGCGACCGCCTGCTGCGGGCTGACGATCGCCGGCAGCGGCTCGTACTCGACCTCGATCGCCTCACAGGCGTCCTTGGCGATGTACGGGTCGTCCGCGATGACGCAGGCGACTTCCTGGCCCTGGAAGCGGACCTTGTCGGTGGCCAGCACCGCCTGGGTGTCATACGACAGGGTTGGCATCCAGGCCAGGTTGCGGGTCGCCATCATCTCGCCGGTCAGCACCAGGTGCACGCCGGGGATCTGCCACGCCTTGCTGGTGTCGATAGAGACGATCCGGGCGTGCGCCAGCGGGCTGCGCAGGATCTCCATGTGCAGCATCCCGGGCAGCACGATGTCGTCGGTGTAGTTGCCCTTGCCCCGGATGAAGCGGTTGTCCTCCACCCGCTTCCGGCTGGCACCCAGCCCACCGATCTTGATCTCGTCCAGTGCGGTCACGTCACGCCTCCGGTTCCGGTGCGGGCTGGTCAGCGGGCGCGGACTCGTCGGCTGGCGCCGCGGCGCGCAGCTTGGCCGCCGCCCAGAGCACTGACTTCACGATGTTCTGGTAGCCGGTGCAGCGGCAGAGGTTTCCGGACAGCGCCCAGCGCACCTCTTCCTCGGTCGGGTCGGGGTTGGCATCCAGCAGCGCCTTGGCCGACAGCATCATGCCGGGGGTGCAGAACCCGCACTGCAGCCCGTGTTCTTCCTTGAAGCCTTCCTGCAGCGGGTGCAGTTCACTGGCTGAGGCCAGGCCCTCCACCGTGGTGATCTCGTGCCCGTCAGCCTGGACCGCGAGCATCGTGCACGACTTCACCGGCCGGCCATCGACCAGCACCGTGCACGCGCCGCAGTTGGTGGTGTCGCAGCCCATATGGGTGCCGGTCAGCCGGAGGCCCTGGCGGATCAGGTGGGCCAGCAGCAGCCGGGGCTCGACCTCGGCCACCTTCTTGTCGCCGTTGATGCTGAACCTGATCCGGCGCATCGGCACGCCGGTGGCTTCCTGGCCGTCCAGGTCGTCGTACACGGTGGTCATGTCAGGCCGCCCTTTCCGCGGGCTGGCTGCCCCGGCTCAGCAGCCGCGTCACGAAGGTGTGCACCATGTGCCGCTTGTACTCGGCACTGCCGCGGTGGTCGGTCCGCGGCCGGGCTGCCTGGGCGGCCAGCTCGGCGGCGGCCGCGATGCTCTCCGCGGTCAGCGGCTGGCCCGCCAGGGCCTCGGCCGCAGCGGTGGCAGCGATGGTGGTGCTGCCCACGCCAGTCAGCGCAATGCCGGCCCGGGTCACGCTGCCCCCCGACGTCTCCACGGCGACCGCTACCCCGACCGTCGCGAAATCGCCGACCCGGCGTTCCAGCTTCAGGTATCCGCCGGAGCGGGTGCCCTGCGCGGCCGGGATGACGGCCTCCACCGCGACCTCGTCCGGCTTGAGCGTGTTCTCGAACGGCCCGGTGACGAAGTCGGTCACCGCGATGGCCCGGCGGCCGGCCGGCCCCTGCGCGATGACCGAGCCGCCCAGTGCCGTCACCACCGAGGCCCAGTCACCCTGGGGATCGGCGTGGCACAGGGAGCCGACCAGGGTGCCACGGTTGCGCACGATCGGGTCGGCGATCAGCGGGGCGGCCGCGGCCATGGTCGGCTGGCTGTCCTTCAGCAGCGCCGACCGCTCCAGGTCGGTGTGCCGGCACAGCGCGCCGATCCGCAGCGTGCCATCGCCGTCCGCCCGGTGGTAAGCCAGGCCGCCGATGTTGTTGATGTCCACGATCAGCGCTGGCGCCGCGAAGCGCAGCTTCATCAGCGGGACCAGGCTCTGGCCGCCGGCCAGCACCTTGGCGTCGTCCCCGGCCTCGTGCAGCAGGCTGATCGCCTCGGCAAGCGAGCGCGGAGCCTCGTACCGGAACCGAGACGGATACATGTGATCCTCCGAAATGCGTGCCCGGGCGTGGCAGCCCTGGTCAGCGGCGGGACGGCTGGGTCAGGACTGCTCGCGGGGCTGCCGCGCCGCGGGGTCGGGCACCGCCACTGGAAGCGACTCGTAGTCCGGGTCGGGGCGCGGCTCCTGGTGCGGCGGCCACGGCCCTGGCACCGGCTGGCCGGCGATCTTGAGGTAGTCGATGAGCTCGGGCCAGGCCCAGACGGTCGGGCTCTTCCCGGTCTTCGGCGCGTGCTCGATCAGCTCATACAGCCGCGGATTCCCCTGGCTGTGGCCGTCGGATTCGATCCGCATGGGCGCCGCTCCTGGTGTCAGACGGCCCGCTGGGACGTCACGTGCGATTCCCCACATGATCGCCGTGCGGAGCCGACCCCGCAACTGCCGAATAAGCTGTTGCTTAAGTTCATCCTGAACTGGGCCTTTGCCCTGCGGACGGCGGTCAGCTCCAGATCGTCACATAGACGGGGGGACGGAACCGGGACGGTGGCACCCCGGTCGCGGGCGCCCGGATCAGGTGCATCGCCTCCGGCGTTCCCAGGAAACGCCGCAGGGCACTGGCGGCGGCGCTGCGATGCTGGCGTTCCAGCAGGCTGACATGCCAGCAGGCGTCCAGTGGCAGCTCCGGCAGATCCACCAGCGCCAGCCCGCCGCGCCGCAGTTGCGGGGCGACCAGGTGCTCCACCGCCGGGGCGACGCCGGTGCCGTCGGCCGCCGCCGCCCAGGCGGCCGTCTGGTTGGGGAACACCCGGATCTGGTTCTCCGGGATGCCGAGCAGGCTGAGCAGCCGCCCGGCGGCGGTGCCGGGGTCGGTGCCGGACGGGTCCACCAGCCAGCGCCAGCGGCGGGGGTCACCTACCGGCGGGGCGTGCCCGGCGCTCACCACCACCAGCCGGTAGCGGAAAATCGGCTCGGCGACGACCGCCAGTGCCGGATCGACGGTCACTTCCGGCCCGATGGCCAGGTCGGCCAGCCGGTTGGCGACCAGCACCCCCATTTCCTTGCTCACCGCCACCCCGACCGAAACCTCGACCGGGCTCGGGTACCGCCGGGTGAACGCCTCCAGCAGCGGGCTGACCACGAACTCGGCGATCGCCGAGGTGGCCACCACCCGCAGCTGCTCGGGTGCGCCCTGGGCCGCCCGCACCGCGGCATGCGCCTCCGCGCCCAGCACCACGATCTGCGAGGCGGAGGAGAGCAGCCGGGAGCCACCCGGGGTCAGCGTCATCCCGGCCGGGCCCCGGGACACCAGCTGGTCACCCAGGTGCAGCCGCAGAGCCGACAGGGCCTGGGATACGGCGGACTCACTGACACCCAGCGCATTGGCGGCGGCTGTCACCGAGCCGAGGCGGGCAACCAGCACAAACGCATTCAGCTGGGTGAGCGTCATGGCGTTCCCATTATCGCCCAGCCGGGGCCGGGCGGGATGCCGCGCTGGTTCCCGGCCGCGATCTGCGGCCCCCAGCGGGCCGGCTGGCGCTGGCCGGTGACGGCCGGGCCGGCAGGTTGGTGAGGAATCAATAAACTCGTCAGCAGCGGCCCGCGGGAGGGGAAGCGCATGCAGGTGCCGGCGCATGTGGAGTACGAGAAGGCCGCCAGCGTCGAGGATGCGCTCAGCCTGCTCAGCCGGTACGGGCCGGGCGCGCGCATCCTGGCCGGCGGGCACAGCCTCATACCGATGATGAAACTGCGGCTGGCGCAGCCGGAGACCCTGATCGACATCAATGGCCTGACCGAGCTGTGCTACCTCACCGTGGCCGGCCGCGAGCTGCGGATCGGGGCGCTGACCACCCACGCCCAGCTGCTCGCGTCGGGGGTGGCGGGCGAGCACTTCGCGATCCTGCACGACGCCGAGAAGGTGATCGCCGACCCGATCGTGCGCAGCTGGGGCACGGTCGGCGGCTCGCTGTGCCAGGCCGACCCGTCCGAGGACCTGTCGGCGGCGTTCGCCGCGCTGAAGGCGACCATGGTGATCCGGCAGACGGATGGCTCCCGGGCGGTGCCGGCCAGGGAGTTCTTCACCGGCCCGTACGAGACGGTGGTGTCGGTGGGTGAGATGCTGACCGAGATCCGGATCCCGATCCGGATGGGCGGCGGCAGCGCCTACCAGAAGGTGGGCCGCCGGGCCGGGGACTGGCCGGTCGGCGCGGCCGGGGCCGCCATCTGGCTGGCCGGGGACACCATCGCCGAGGCCGGGATCGGGCTGACCGCCGTCGGCGCCCCGCAGTTCGCGGCGGCGGAGGCGGAGGACTTCCTGCGCGGCGCACCGGCCACCGAGGAGAGCTTCGCCCGCGCCGGCCAGATCGCCGCCGAGCACTGCCGGCCGGCCAGCGACCAGCGTGGCCCGGCGGACTACAAGCGGCACCTGGCCAGCGAGCTGACCGCGCGGGCGCTGCGGCTGGCGGCCCGCCGGGCCCGCGGCGGAGGCAGCTGACATGCAGGTCACCGTGGTGGTCAACGGGGTGGTCGTGACCCGGGACGTGGAGCCGCGGCTGCTGCTGATCCACTTCCTGCGGGACGAGCTGGGGCTCACCGGGTCCCACTGGGGCTGCGACACCTCGAACTGCGGCGCCTGCGTGGTGTGGCTGGACGAGACCCCGGTCAAGTCGTGCACGGTGCTCACCCCGATGGCGGACGGCCACCGGGTGCGGACGGTCGAGGGACTGCCCGCCGACGGCCAGCTGGATCCGGTGCAGGAGGGGTTCGCTCAGTGCCACGGGCTGCAGTGCGGGTTCTGCACCCCGGGCATGATGATGACCGCCCGGTGGCTGCTCGACCACAACCCCGATCCGTCCCCGGCCGAGATCCGGGAGGCGATCTCCGGCCAGCTGTGCCGGTGCACCGGCTACGAGAACATCGTCCGGTCAGTCCGCTGGGCGGCCAAGCACGGGCCGGCCGGGCCGGGGGCGGGCGGCCAGGAGCCGGGGGTGGCGGGGTGAACGGCCCCGGGGGCCCGCCGCAGCACGGGTTCGGGCCGGTCCGGCGCAAGGAGGACGCCCGGTTCATCCGTGGCAAGGGCACCTTTGTGGACGACGTCCAGCGGCCCGGGATGCTGCACGGCGCGATCCTGCGCAGCCCGCTGGCACACGCCCGGATTGTGTCGGTGGACACCGCCGCGGCCGAGGCCCACCCGAAGGTGGAGGCCGTCATCACCGGGCGGATGCTGGCCGAGGCGGGACTGGCCTGGATGCCGACGCTGTCCCAGGACAGCCAGGCGGTGCTGGCCACCGACAAGGTCCGGTTCCAGGGCCAGGAGGTCGCGTTCGTGGTGGCGCGGGACCGCTACTCGGCCCGGGACGCGCTGGAACTGATCCAGGTCGAGTACGAGCCGCTGCCGTGCGTGATCGATGCCGAGCGCGCACTCGACCCAGCTGCGCCGGTGGTGCGGGACGACCTGCCCGGCAAGACCGGCAACCGCGTCTTCGACTGGGAGGCCGGCGACGCCGCGGCCACCGACGCGGTGTTCGCCCGTGCCGACGTCGTGGTCAGCCAGGACATGCTGTACCCGCGGTCGCACCCGGCCCCGCTGGAAACCTGCGGCATGGTGGCCGACTGCGACCCGGTCACCGGCCGGCTGACGGTCTGGTCCACCACCCAGGCCCCGCACGCTCACCGCACCCTGTTCGCGCTGATCGCCGGGCTGCCGGAGAACAAGATCAGGGTGGTCTCGCCGGACATTGGCGGCGGGTTCGGCAACAAGGCGCCGATCTATCCCGGCTACATCTGCACGATCGTCGGCTCCATGCGCACCGGGCGGCCGGTGAAATGGGTGGAGGACCGGTCGGAGAACCTAATGTCGACCGCGTTCGCCCGCGACTACCACATGCACGGCGAGATCGCCGCCACCGCCGACGGGCGGGTGCTGGGCCTGCGGGCCCGGGTGCTGGCCGACCACGGCGCGTTCAACGCGACCGCTCAGCCGTCCAAGTACCCGGCCGGGTTCTTCCATATCTTCACCGGCTCCTACGACCTGCAGGCAGCGCACTGCCAGGTGACCGCCGTCTACACGAACAAGGCGCCCGGCGGGGTGGCGTACTCGTGCTCGTTCCGCGTCACCGAGGCGGTGTACCTGGTGGAGCGGATGATGGACCTGCTCGCCCGGGAACTGGGCATGGACCCGGCCGAACTGCGGATGAAGAACCTGCTGCGGCCCGAGCAGTTCCCCTACACCACCCCGGCCGGCTGGCAGTACGACTCCGGTGACTACCCGCGGGCGCTGGCGCTGGCGATGGACATCGCCGGTTACCCGGAACTGCGGCGGGAGCAGGCGGCCCGGCGGGCCCGCGGCGAGTACATGGGGATCGGGATCAGCTTCTTCACCGAAGGAGTGGGGGCCGGGCCCCGGTCGCACATGGACATGCTCGGGCTGGGCATGGCCGATGGGGCCACCCTGCGGGTCCACCCGACTGGCTCAGCGGTGCTAGGGGTGTCCTGCCAGACCCAGGGGCAGGGGCACGAGACCACCTTCGCGCAGATCGTCGCGCACGAACTGGGCATGTCGCCGGACGATGTCGAAGTGGTGCACGGGGACACCGACCTGACGCCGTTCGGGCTGGGCACGTACGGGTCACGGTCCACCCCGGTGTCCGGCGCGGCGGCCGCGGTGGCCGCGCGGAAGGTGCGCGACCGGGCCCGGATCGTGGCCGGGGCCATGCTGGAGGTGTCGCCGGACGACCTGGAGTGGGCCGATGGCCGCTGGCAGGTCCGCGGCGACCCTGGCAAGGGTGCCGCCATCACCGAGATCGCGATGGCGGCCCACTCCAGCCTGGAACTGCCACCGGGGGTGGAGGGGCACCTGGACGCCGAGGCGGTGTACAACCCACCGAACCTGACCTTTCCGTTTGGCGCCTACATCTGCGTCACCGACGTCGATCCGGGTACCGGGCAGGTCAGCGTCCGCCGGTTTATCGCGGTCGATGACTGCGGGGTCCGGATCAACCCGATGATCGTCGAGGGCCAGGTGCACGGCGGGCTGGCGGACGGTGTGGGTATGGCGCTGATGCAGGTCATCGCGTTTGACACGGACGGGAACTGTCTCGGCGGATCGTTCATGGACTACCTGCTGCCGACCTCGGTGGAGTGCCCATCGTGGGAGCTCGGCCAGACCGTCACCCCATCGCCGCACCATCCGATCGGGGCCAAGGGCGTTGGCGAATCGGCCACGGTCGGCTCCCCGCCCGCCATTGTCAACTCGGTGCTCGACGCGCTGGCGCCGTTTGGCGTCCGGCACGCGGACATGCCGCTGACCCCGGCGAACGTGTGGTGCGCGGTCCAGGGCCGGCCGGTGCGGACCGACCTGGCCATCCCGTGACGCCGCCCCGGGGCACCCCGCCTGGTGCGCGGGCATCCCGGCGGCTGCCGCATGATAGGCACATGTGGTTGTTTCCCTCGTTCCGCGCAGCCGCGGGTGCTGGTGCTGGTGCTGGCCGGCCAGATCGGCGCCGGGCATGACTGAGCTGGCGCTGACCGAGCGCATCCCGGACGTCGCGGCGCTGATGCGCGCGCTGGACGGTACCGGGTATCTCACCGACGAGCCGCTGGGCACCGCGCTGTTCCTGGCCGCCCGGATGGGCCAGCCGATCCTGCTGGAAGGCGAGCCGGGTGTCGGTAAGACCGAGGCGGCCAAGGCCCTGGCCGAGGCGCTCGACACCCCGCTGCTGCGGCTGCAGTGCTACGAGGGACTCACCTCGTCCGAGGCGCTGTATGAGTGGAACTACCCGCGCCAGTTGCTGGCGATCCGGCTGGCCGAGGCGCGCGGGGAGACCCTGCGGGACGCGGATCTGTTCAGCGAGGAGTACCTGCTCGCGCGGCCACTGCTGGCTGCGCTCACCCACCCAGGCCCGCGGCCCGCGGTGCTGCTGATCGACGAGGTGGACCGGGGTGACGACGAGTTCGAGGCGTTCCTGTTCGAGATGCTGGCCGAGTCGTCGGTGACCATCCCGGAACTGGGCACCCGGCGGGCTCAGTTCCCGCCGGTGGTGGTGCTGACCTCCAACCGGACCCGGGATCTGCACGACGCGCTGAAACGGCGCTGCCTGTACCACTGGATCGAGTACCCGGACGAGCAGCGGGTGGCGTCGATCATCCGGCGGCGGGTGCCAGCCGCCGGGGAGGTGCTGGCCGCCCAGGTGGCCCGTGGCGTGGCCCGGCTGCGTGACCTAGACCTGGCCAAGCCACCGGGAGTGGCCGAGGCCATCAGCTGGGCAGAAGCCCTGCAGGTGCTGGGGAGCGACGGCCTGGACCGGGACGCGGCGGAACGCACCGCCGGGGCCGTGCTCAAGTACTCCGAGGATCTGCAGGCCGTCCGGGCGGCCGGGTTTGGCGTGCTGGCCGATGCGGATGGCTGACCCTGCGCGGGCACCTGACGGTGACGACCTGGCGGTGATGTCGGCACGCTTCGGCGCGGCCCTGCGCGATGCCGGGGTGGCGGCGGATCTGGGCCGCTGCGAGCGGTTCGCCCGGGCAGTGACCATCGTCCGCCCCGCCACCAGCCAGGCACTGTACCTGTGCGCGCTGGCCACGCTGGTGGCCAGCGATGCCCAGATCCCGGTGCTGCAGCGGGTCTTCGCCGCCATGTTCGGCGGCCTCGGTGAGTTTGGCGGACCGCCGCCGGCCACCCGGCCAGCCCAGGGACCGCCCGGGCCCAACGCCCAGCCCCAGTCGCCGCTCAGTGACCTGCTGGCCCGCGCCGCCCAGGCGGCCCGCGAGCACCGGCCGGATCGCCCGCCGGACGAGGACGGCCAGCTGCTGGACGAGGCTGACGGCGATGAGACTGGCCCGGCCTGGATGGCCACCAGTGTGGACGAGCAGGCCGGGGATGATGAGGACGGCGACGGCACACCGTCCGTACAGGCGGTCCTGGCCAGTTCCGCCGAGCGGCTGGCAAGCACGGATTTCGCCGAGCTGTCACCAGCTGAGCTGCTCATGCTGTCCGGACTCATGCGCAAGCTGACCCTGGCGGTGCCGATGCGGCGGTCCCGGCGGCCGCGGCCGTCCGCGCACCGCGGCCGCACCGACCTGCGGGCCACGTTGCGCCACGCCCGCCGGACCGGCGGCCAGCCGGTCCGGCTGGCCCGGCAGGAACCGTCCATGGAGCAGCGCCGGCTGGTGGTGCTGTGTGACATCTCCGGCTCGATGGAGCCCTATGCCCGGGCCATGCTCCAGCTGCTGTACTGCGCGGCCGGTGGAGCGGACGCCGAGGTGTTCACCTTCGCGACCCGGCTCACCCGGCTGACCGGAACGCTGGCGCATGCCCGGCCCGCGCTCGCGCTGCAGGAGGCCGGCCACGCCGCGCCGGACTGGCTGGGCGGGACCAGGATCGGGGAGTCAATCGCCGAGTTCAACAACAGCTACGGCCGCCGCGGTATGGCCCGCGGCGCGGTCGTGGTGATCATCTCCGACGGCTGGGATACCGGTGAACCTGAGGTCCTGCGCCGGGAGATGGAACGGCTCTCGCTCGTCGCGCACCGGATCATCTGGGTCAACCCGCGTACCCAGAACCCGGAATACCGGCCGCTGGCCGGTGGCATGGCCGCCGCCTGGCCCTATTGCGATGCCGTGGTCAGCGCGCACACCCTGCATGCCCTGGACGACCTGACCGCCGCCCTGGCCCACCCCGCCCCCCGCCGGCCCGTTCCCCGGTGAGCACCTGCTCCGCTGCCCCATCCGGATGACCACTCGCACACCGAGCATCGGCTTCGTCGGCTTTCAGTGCCACGGGCGGCAATGCCGGGGATCGCGGAAATGCGTTGCCTGCTCCCGGGTACGGGAGGTTAGGGTCTGCGGGGCAGGCTGGGCAGTGGGAGGGGTGCGATGGGGCACATCGAGGTTGCGCACCTGAGCCACACCCTGCCGGACGGCCGGGTGCTGCTCGATGACGCCTCGTTCCGGATCGGCGAGGGAACGGCCGCTGCCCTGGTCGGCCCGAACGGGGCCGGCAAGACCACCCTCATCCGGCTCCTCGCCGGTGATCTCACCCCCCAGTCCGGCACCGTCTCCGCCAGCGGTGGCCTTGGCGTCATGCGGCAATTCATCGGAGGGATCCGGGGAGCCGCCGTCGGTGGCGAGCAGGGAGTCAGGGAAGTTGACGACGGCGCGGCGGGCGGGCAGCCGGACACGGGGCGCGTGCGGGGCGACTCACCGGTCCGGGACCTGCTGATCTCGGTCGCGCCGCCCCGGCTGCAGGCGGCGGCGGCCAGGCTGGATGCTGCTGAACTGGCGATGATGGACCGCGACGACGAGCCCACCCAGATGCGCTACGCCGCCGCGCTCGCCGAGTGGGGCGACGCGGGCGGTTACGAGACCGAGGTCACCTGGGACGCGTGCTGCCTGGCCGCGCTGGGAGTGGGCTACGAGCAGTGCCGGTGGCGTGAGGTCGGCACCCTGTCCGGGGGTGAGCAGAAACGGCTCGTGCTGGAGAGCCTGCTGCGCGGGCCGGCGGAGGTGCTGCTGCTGGACGAGCCGGATAACTACCTCGACGTCCCCGCCAAACGCTGGCTGGAGGAACAGCTCGCGGCCACCCCCAAGACCGTGCTGCTGGTCAGCCACGACCGGGAGCTGCTGGCGAACTGTGCCGAGCGGATTGTCACCGTTGAGGATGGAAATGTCTGGGTGCACGGCGGCGGGTTCGCGACCTACCCCCAGGCGCGGCGGGACCGGATTGACCGGCTGGACGAGCTGCGCCGGCGATGGGACGAGGAACACGAGAAACTCAAGCAGCTCGTGCGGATGTACCGGCAGAAGGCGTCGTACAACTCGGACATGGCCTCGCGGCTGCAGGCGGCGGTCACCCGGCTGCGCCGGTTCGAGGAGGCCGGGCCTACGGAGCTGCCGCCGCGGGACCAGAACGTGCGGATGCGCCTGCGCGGCGGCCGGACCGGCAAGCGGGCCGTGATCTGCGAGAATCTGGAACTTAGCGGGCTGATGAACGCCTTCAGCACCGAGATCTGGTATGGCGAGCGGGTGGCCGTGCTGGGCTCGAACGGGTCCGGCAAGTCCTTCTTCCTGCGGCTGCTGGCCGGGGAAGACGTGCCGCACCAAGGTACCGCCCGGCTTGGCGCGCGGGTCGTGCCGGGCCTGTTCCGGCAGACCCACGCCCGCCCCGACCTGGCCGGCCGGTGGCCAGAAGAGATCCTGATGACCGAGCATGCGCTGCTGCGCAGCGAGGCGATGGCCGCGCTGGCCCGGTACGAACTGCAGTTCTGCGCTCGCCAGCCGTTCGGCTCGCTGTCTGGCGGGCAGCAGGCCCGGCTCCAGATCCTGCTGCTCGAACTGGCTGGCTGCACGCTGCTGCTGCTGGACGAGCCGACCGACAACCTGGACTTGGCCAGCGCGGAAGCGCTGCAGGCCGGCCTGGAGTCCTACCAGGGAACGGTGCTGTCGGTCACACACGACCGCTGGTTCGCCCGGTCGTTCGACCGGTTCCTGGTGTTCGGAGCGGACGGGAATGTCTACGAGTCCAGCGGCCCCGTATGGGACGAGACTCGCGTAGCCCGGCCACGCTGAGCGGCCCCTTGCTAGGCTGCAGTGAGCGCAGAGAGCCCGCAATCGCTCAGGGCGGGGCTCACACAGCGAGGTGAAGGGGTTCCGCACCGTGAAGAAGCTGTTGCTGGTCGCCTTGCTCGGACTCGGCGTGTTCGCCATCATCTGGCGGAAGGTCCAGGCCGATCGTGCCGAGCTCGATCTGTGGACGGAAGCCACCACAAGCGACGACTGATGGGGTAGCCATCGCGGTTGATGGCCCGACTGGGGTGAGCCGGTGAGCAGCACGCTGCCGGTGTCACTGGCCTGTTGTGGCCTGATCGGGACGGTGGCGGACGACCGCGGCATGCTGGAACGGGCGTTCGCCGAGGCATGTGCGACACAGGGCATCGTGCCGGGCACCGCCGCTTATGCCCATTGCATGGTGGGCGTGCATGAGGCGCGGGGGCAGAGCGCGGTGGATGTGTTCCGCGGCCTGTTCCCGGGAGTGGAAGGCCAAGCCGAGGCGGCCGCGCTTTCCTTCGAGCGCTCCTTCCGTGCCACGGTGGACCGGACCGGGATGTCCCCAGTACCTGGTGCGGAACAGGCCATCGGCCAGCTGCGGGACGCCGGGATCAGGGTGTGCCTGATCACCGGGCTGTCCCGGCGGCTGCTCGGCCTGGTCCTGGACACGCTCGGCCTGGAGGCGGTGGCCGATCTCACCCTCTGCCCCGAGGACGCACCGCGCGGTTTCCCGTGGCCGGATCTCGCATTCACCGCGATGCTCAGGCTCGGCGTCGAAGACGTGCAGGCCGCCGCGTTTGCGGCCAGCACCGCGAGCGGGATCCAGTGCGGCCGCCGGGCCGGGATAGGCGTGGTGGTCGGCGTGCTGACGGGGGATCACACCCGGGACAGGTTGCGCAGCGCCGGTGCAACCCAATTCATCGATGGCATCGCCCAGCTGCCCGATTTGCTGCTCGGCAAGGTAGCGGGATTGCCCGCCCCAGGCACCGCGGCGACGCCGGGGCCGGGCGGCACCGCCGCTGGCCGGGTGGCCGCCGCCCGGGAACCGCCGCCGGCCAGGGTGGCCTCAGCGCAGGTACCCTTAGAGCGCCGCACTCCGGGGCTATAGCTCAGCTGGAAGAGCACCTGCTTTGCAAGCAGGGGGTCAGGGGTTCGAGTCCCCTTAGCTCCACCTGCGAAATCACTGGACGGTGATCATCGCCGCGACCCCCTGCCTGCCGTCAACTTTGGTCGCGTCATTCGAGTCGGTCTAGGCCCATCTCTGGTCGCGGGTGACCTTGCTGGCGTGATAGAAGCCCAGGATCGAAAAGACGAGCGAGAGCCCGGCACCGGCGAAGGCTGCGGTAGCGGCGTACCCGGCAATGTCGGCCATCTTCCCGAAGGCGTAGGCATTCAACAGCAGGCCGCGGGAAGTTTCACCCCGGAACATCAACTGGACCGCGGTGGCCAGCTCGGGGTCGTCGGGGCGGGCCAGCGCCTCGCCGGATAGCTCGGCGTAGGTCTTGCCGCCGCCCATGGCCTTCAGGTGGTTGGCGATGTAGTGGTCAGCGTAGACCTTCGCCTGATCACCGGTGGTGAGCTGCTGCCAGCGTACTGGCGCACGGCCTCGAACTCAGGGGCGGCCAGTTCCGGGCTGTCACTGGCTGGGAAGTAGATTTTCTGTGCCTCCAGCTGGTTGCGGACCTCGTTGATGATGTACCGCTGGGCCCAGGTCAACAGCCCGCCTGCAACCGCCAGTACGGGCACCAGCACCATGCCTTCGGCGCTGACCAGGCGGTCGAATGTTCTACGGCGCATAGCCCCTCCAGGTGATGGCCTGACTAACGGAAGCACGGGACGAGCTAGGCAAAGATCTCCCACAACCTTCTCACAGGCCGCCGGGCAACAACGGACTCAGACGGCCACGACAGCCCGCAGCACTGATCCGCAGATCAAGAGCTGCGGACGAGGAGCGCTGGTCACCGGAATCTGGCGAAAGCCCGGAACGTGGAATACATGTCAAAGGCGAGAATCAAATGCTCCATTGAGCAATGCCCAGGCGCCGAGGTGAAACACGAATACGCACAACAGTGTGGTCGCAACAGCAATACAGACCACGCCTGCATGCGTCCGACCCCTGGTCGCAAAGAGCTTCACAGCCGTAGGGCTGACATGCTCTGGTCTCCAACCGCCAGATGCGGCGGCTGGAATGTGGGTCGTTGGGGAGGGCCAACCCGCCAGCATGGGCAACGAGCCGTGCAGAATTCCAGCTACTCTCCACTGGGCAGGCCCGAGTGCGGCGCACCGTGCGTGGGAAGGCTGCCGTCGACGATGCCGGGAACGCGCGGGCGAATGGAGTCAGCCTCATGAACGTCGCGGTGCTGGGGGCAGGCGGTGGAGGACTGGCGGTCGCCTACGAGTGGGGAAGCCAGGGACACCGGGTCTCCCTGTATGCACAACGCGCTCACGATCGCCACCTGGCGCCAGTCCGCGAACGCGGTGGCATCGCGGCCGAGGGGGTGCTCGAGGGGTTTGTCCCCCTGAGCACGGTCACCTCCGACATCGCCGAGGCACTGGACGGCGTAGAGGTCATCTTCGTCGTCGGCCCCGCCTACGCCACCGAACCGTTTGGCGCCGACACCCGCGGTCACCTGCACCCCGGAGTGACCGTCGTGGTCTGCCCCAGCTCGTCCGTCGGCAGCCTCGCTTTCAAGCACGCCGCGGGGGTGGACCTGTATGACGAGAGCATCGTCGTCGGCGAGACCAGCACGCTGCCGTACGCGTCGCGGGTGTCGCTGCACGGCAGTGTGCGGATTTTCCACCGGCTCGACACCGGCTTTTCGGCCGCTGCTGCCCCGCGCAGCAATACGCCTAGGCTCCTGGGGGTCCTGCGCCAGGTGTACCGCAACGCTGAGGAAGCCGCCGGGATCTTCCAGACCACGCTTCAGAACGGCAACCCGGTCATCCACCCTGCCGTCACTTTGCTCAACGCCGCGCTCATCGAACGCACGGGCGGCGACTTCATGTTCTACGAGGAGGGGATCACCGAGGCGGTCGGCCGCCTTATAAAGGCAGTCGATGACGAGCGGCTGGCCATTGCGCGTGCCCTCGGGGTTGCCATCCTCGCCGAGCCGGATATCGGGGTGCTGCAGGGCTACATGACCGAGCCCAACTACTCCACCGGTTACTCCACCGCACCGGGCTTCCGCGGCATCAAGGCGCAGAACGAGCTACATCACCGCTATCTGACCGAAGACGTAGGCTACTCGATGGTGTTCCTCACCGACCTGGCCCGGCACCTGGCAGTGCCGACCCCCACCATGGACGCTGTAATTCACCTCGCCTCGGTCGTAGCTGGTGAGGACTTCGCCGCCAAGCGCGCCCGCACCATGGACAACATGGGCCTGTCCGGGCTGACGCGCGAACAGCTAGCGGCATTCTGACCCGGGCTGCTCACGGTTCCCAGCGGCTCAGCCAGGGCTGAGGAGGCGAGCCACATCGGCGGCGCTCCTCCAGCGGCACGATGAAGACCGCAGCGCTGCCTGGTGAGGAAGCGGGTTTCGTTGCCAGGTCAGACCAGTCCCTCCCACGCTGATCGGCGGTGCCTGGCGCACAACGCCCGTCAGGTCGTCGAGGAGGCTCCAGCTCACACGGAATTAGCCCAGCGACGATCCGGTACCGGCTCGTGATGGGGGCGGGAGGCCCCACGATGGAGAGTAGTTGGCATACCACTAACGCAAGAGGAGGGATTGACATGACGAATGCACCATCGTCACCTGACCGGCCGGGACGGCCGTGTTGCGAGGCTTGCTGGATCTTCGGCCCAGCGTTGGCGTCGAACGCACCGTGGCCGCCGCCGACGAGGCCGTGGCTCAAGGGCTGGCCGCAGCGAAGGTGTACGCGTTCGAGAGCGCCGACTATCCGGGCGCGGCGCAGTCAGACGTTTTCGACACCAACGGGACCACCGCGGTGGGGGCGTTCATTTTCGATCCCGGCAACGCCAACTCGCTGGCAACCGCGTTTACCTTCGCGGGCGGCGCTTACCGGATCCTCACCGTCCCAGGCTCTACCTCAAGCGCCGCCGCCAGTATCAATGCCGCCGGGCTGATCGTCGGGGTGTACCAGGATCTGGCCAACGTGACGCACGGCTTCGCGGACCGGGGCGGCACCTTCAGCAGCGTAGACTTCCCCGGCGCCACCTGGACTCAGGCCATGGGCGTCAACCATGCCGGGCAGATCGTGGGCAACTACGCCGACGCCGCCAGCGTAGAGCACGGATTCCTCAGCAGCGGCGGCACCTTCACGGCCATCAATTTCCCCGGGGCCACTGGGACCGTGACCACAGGGATCAACACCGCCGGCGACATCGTCGGAGGCTGGTCCGATGCCGCGGGGTCCCACGGCTTTTTGCTCCAGGCCGGGGTGTTCACTCCCATCAACTTTCCGCTCGCCACCAGCACGAGCGCCTTCGGCATCAGCGACGCCGGGGAGATAGCCGGCTATTACAGCGATACCGCCGGGAACACCCACGGCTTCGTCTACGCCGACGGGGCCTTCAGCACGGTGGACGTCGCAGGCGCCCGCACCACCCTACTGACACGGATCAAGAACGGGGGATCTATTACCGGCATCTGCTCCGACGCGGTGAACGGAATACACGGCCTCATCGGCCGCTGAGCCCAGTCGGCTCGGACCAGCCCGCGGAGATGAAACCGCTAGTTGACCACCAAGCCTGACCACAACAGCATCTGACACGGCCCGATCTCAGCGGACGTTGCTACAGCCGCTGTCCCAGATGAGCGACCATATCCGACCGCTTGTGCCTATTTTGCAAGCAGGGGGCCGGGGGTTCGAGTCCCCCTAGCTCCACCAGGCAAAACACCCCTCTTCAAGATCGCCGATCATGGTCCGCGTACGAGTCAATGCGCCCAGAACTCGTTCGGCAACGCCTCGATGTCCAGCGCGGCCGACTCACAGTACTCTGCGACGAACAAAAGCCGGGTCCCGGCCGGATCACCGCTGTCGGCCATCTGACGGATCGCGGCGGCCTGCCGCCGGGCGCGTTGCACGATGACGGCACCGAATCCCTGCCGGTCTGCGTCGTACCCGTAGGCGTCAAGCAGGAGATGAAGGCGGCGGGATCGGCCGTCGAAGTCGTGGAAGCCCAACGGCTCGACCGCGCTCGGCGGGCAGAGCGGCACCCACCACAGGGCCGAGAACGCCAGATCGAACTCTCGCGACGACGGCGCCGCCATGTCCCAGTCGCAGAAACCGACCAGCCGGTCGCCATCCACCACCGCGTTGTATGGCGCCGCATCCTGATGGCCCACGATCAAGCCCGGTCGCACCGTGCCGCCGATGCCCCACCTTTCGGCCGCCGGCGGCACGAAGCTCACCGTCGCGTCATGGAGGCGTCGCAGCCATCGGCCGACCTCGATCAGGGTCGAGTCACTATGTGCCCATGCGGGCCACGGTGTCCGGTCGCCGACCGTGTCGCCGGGCAGGTAGGTGAGCATCTCGCGGCCCTGATCATCAAAGCCCAGCGCCCGCGGAGCACCGTCGAAGCCGGCATCCTCCAGGTGCCGCAGCAATGCATGCACCGTGGACGTCCAGGGCTCGGCTGGCTTGTGGATGACGTCACCGATCAACACGGCGCCCGTGCTGTAGCCGCCTGGCAGCCTCTCTTCGGTCACACTCGTTGTGTACAGCGTTTTGACCAGAGCCGATACCGGATTTCCGTACGCGGACGAGAACAGTACCCTCGCACGCTGGCCGCCCAGGCCGCGCCTGCTCCGGCAGGTCGTCCCAAAGGTGCAGCCCGATCCCGGCCTGCACGTTGATCAGCGACAGCGTTGGCTGAATTGAGCAACGTCGTGCCCCCACGTGCCCGTAAGCACGGTCACTCGCGGCAAATCAGAGTCTGTCGCGGTCAACGCAGAATCCCAGGTGGCCTGGGGAGGTGCACTTCGCGACGCTGTGGCCACCACCTTTGCAAGCAGGTGATCGCTATGTGTAAGACCCGGGGTCTAGTCCATCCCGGCGATGACGCGAGTCATATAGAAGAGGGGAGAGCAGGACGAGGTGGCAACGGGAGCCGACGCGCCCATTGATGCACCGGCGCTACGCTTTCTGTAGATCATGCTGGTGGGAGGTGCCGGTGACGGTCGGGCCCGGGGACGAGGCAGCGGCGGGTGCGGGAGGCCACAGCCACTTGCGGGCCTCGCACGCCGACCGCGAGCAAGCGATCGATGTGCTCAAGGCCGCATTCGTGCAGGGCCGCCTGGCCAAGGACGAATTCGACCTGCGGGTCGGCCAGGTGCTCGCATCGCGGACCTACGCGGACCTGGGCGCCCTCACCGCTGACATTCCTGCTGGGCTGGTCAGTGCGCAGCCGCCGACGGTGCCAGCCTTCCCGGCACTGGGCCATGCATCGGCGGCCGCGAACCTCAAGGCGCGCGAGCGTGCGATCGTTGCGACGGCCGTGTTCGGAGGCCTTGCATGGATGATCGCCCTCTTCGCCGGGCCAATGCCAATGGCAGCGGTGCCACTTCTCGTGGGGACCGGCAGTATTTTCATCTCCTTGCTCCTGCTCGGAACCCGCCCGCGCGAGCAGCGCTCTGGTGGTCAGGTGCCTCCGCAGCGGGCAATCAGCACGGGTCCAGGAACTGGTCGCCAGGCGGCTCCTGGTGGCCCGGCGGAACACTTTCCCCCCGCCGGTAACCCCCGGCGACAGGGTAAGGCTGACGCGGCCCGACGCCCTCGTCCGCAAGTGACCATGGCCCCCGGTGGATGTTGCCCGTGCCATTAGCGTGCCATTAGCCACGGTCCGTAGCGGTATCTGACGGCTACTCACGGACAACTGGTCGGCCAGGTCAGCGTGGCCACAACGCACGAATACGTCGCTTTGCAAGCAGGGGGTCAGGGGTTCGAGTCCCCTTAGCTCCACCAGGCAAAACGTGTCCCGCCAAGTCGCAGGGTGTCGGTTGACACCACCTTGACACCAGTTCGCCTCAATTCAGGCCGTGATCTTCGCTGTCATCAGGGCCGGGCGCGGGCGCTCACCTTGGACTTGCCCGGGTGGGTCGTCAGCCGGTGACGACGGCGAGCATCGCGGCCTGGCGGTCCCGCGTCACCCAGGGTGAGAAGTGCTCGCCGCCGGGGTATATGCGCTCCTCCGTCACGCGTGCTGCCGGCGCCAGGGTCCGCCGGAGGATCGGCAACGGCGCCAAGGTGTCGCTGTCCCCGTGGAAGACGTGGATCGGTGCCCGGATCCCGGCGACGTCGAACGGCCACGGCTGGCCGGTGGCCTGGCCATCGAGCCAGTAGCCGATCGCCCCCTGCCGCGTGGCCTCCACCATGTCCTCCGACAGCGCCTCGCTTTTCTTCTCCAGCCAGCCGCGTTCGTCAGCGGGCCACGTGCTGGTGATATGCCGCAACCACGCCATCGGGTCGGCGCGCACCTCGGCCATTTCCACTTCAAACCGGGCCCGGGCACCCTCGGGGTCGCGCCATTCCTGCCGCCAGTCCTCGGCGATGTCCTCCGCCATCCCCTCCAGATCGTCCCCTGCGCTGATGCTCCCGAGAGCCGACGTCAATATCACGGCCTGCACCCGGTCAGGCAGGACAGCCGCGCACGCGAGCGCGTACTGCCCGCCCGCCGACGTGCCCTGCACCACGAAGCCCGCCATGCCCAGATGCTCGGCCACGGCCACGGCGTCTTTGATGCGAGCCAGCCGGTCCAGATCACCGAGAGGGTCCGTGGCGCCGTAGCCCGGCCTGTCGACCGCCACCGCGCACACTCCCCGCTCTTCCAGCAGGCCCAGCTCGTAACATCCCACCTCCGCCCGCGACCCGGGCGCGCCATGCAGGTAGAGCAAGACCGGGCGGGTATCCGCGCCGTACAACCGGTACCCGACCCGGCGGCCACCTCCCACCCCGCAACACATCATCAGACACCCGCACGGCAAACCCCCACAATCCCCTAACCCGGACTCGTCCTGGCACCATGCTCCTCGCAAAAGTCATAAAGCAAGAGGCTGTAGAACGGGGATGACCAAGCCGCCAAGCTGTGCGGCAACCCAGGGACTGAGGGACGCTAGCCGACTACAGAAACCTTTCAGCGGCCCTGCCACCACGAACTACAGGCCAGAAGATCAGCGATCGCCGACCGAGGCATGACACCCACATCTGACACCAACGAGCTTGGACGCAGCCAGACTGCGGTGGACCCTTGGAGTGCCGCGTTCCAGGCCATAGACGGTGCTGGACATCGGGCT
>Ga0306920_100003214_pt1 | contig 20714 bp, 18 predicted proteins | sample flu12Cox44000170_FD_204666 | JGI IMG/M metagenome (GOLD analysis project Ga0306920, IMG submission 204666) | Lab enrichment of tropical soil microbial communities from Luquillo Experimental Forest, Puerto Rico - flux4day.12C.oxic.44.000.170 (v2)... | ecosystem: Environmental > Terrestrial >... | reverse complement strand
TACCAGCACGTCCTTGCCTTCGTCGCGAAAACTTTCGGCGATCGCGAGCGTCACATAGGCAGCCTGGCGGCGCATCAGCGCCGGTTCGTCGGACGTCGACACGACGCCGACCGAGCGGGCGAGGCCGGCCGGACCAAGATCGTCCTGCAAAAACTCCTGCACTTCGCGCCCGCGCTCGCCCACGAGGCCGATGACCGGCACGTCGGCCATGACGTTGCGCGCGAGCATCGAGAGCAGCACCGACTTGCCGACGCCCGAACCGGCGAAGATACCCAGGCGCTGTCCGCGACAGCAGGTCAGAAACGTGTTGAGCGCGCGCACGCCGAGATCGTGCGGAGCGCCGACGCGGCGGCGCGCGTGGGCGGGCGGCGGCGCATTGCGAAACGGCGCCGACGACGGACCGGGCGGAAGCGGGCCCTTGCCGTCGATCGGCTCGCCCATGGCGTTGACCACGCGGCCGAGCCAGCCGGCCGACGGCGGCACCGCCGCCGGCACCGTGGTGACGACGGCGCGGCAGCCGGCCGCACGCCTTCGAGCGCCGCGAAGGGCATCAGCAGCGCGTTAACACCGGTGAAGCCCACGACCTCGCAGGGAATGATCGGGCCGGCCCGGTCTCGATCAGCACCCGCGCGCCGACCGACATGGCGTGAATCGGTCCGGCCACTTCGACCAATAGTCCGCTCACGCCCACCCCCCGGCCATAGGTCTCAACGGCGTCGAGTTCGGAAATCTGCTCGGCGAGCGCCTTCATGACCGCCCGCCCGCGCCTGAATTATTACCGGAGGGTTTCCTCTTAACCCGACATTTACCCGTCTCATTAATCATTAGCACTCGGTCCTTGGGGGAAAAGCCGCCGCGCCCTATCTGGTCGGATAGGACAAGGCAGCGAGAGTCGGCTCCGACCGACTCTTAACGTTACGCATGAACCAGAACGTGGCGAAAAACCCGATCTCGCGCAATATTTTACGGCGATTCGCGCCGAATCGCCCAGAGAATGCTTGCGCGCCGGAATCAGGTTTTGTTAACCATTGCTCGGTAGCGTGCCGAATCAAAGTGTCCCAAGGCGTTAACCATGGCCGCCGCTACGGCGTGCCGACCTGAGCCCCAAGCGGCGAGGAAGGGGACTGGCATGCGCGTCTTATTGATTGAGGATGACAGCGCGACGGCGCAATCCATCGAGCTGATGCTCAAATCCGAGAGCTTTAACGTCTACACGACGGATCTCGGCGAAGAGGGTGTCGACCTCGGCAAGCTCTACGACTACGACATCATCCTGCTGGACCTGAACCTGCCCGACATGTCGGGCTTCGAGGTACTCCGGTCGCTCCGGGTCTCGAAGGTCAAGACCCCGATCCTGATCCTCTCCGGCCTCGCCGGCATCGAGGACAAGGTCAAAGGCCTCGGCTTCGGCGCCGACGACTACATGACCAAGCCGTTCCACAAGGACGAGCTGGTGGCGCGCATCCACGCGATCGTGCGCCGGTCCAAGGGCCATGCCCAGTCCGTGATTCAGACCGGCGACCTCGTCGTCAATCTCGACACCAAGACCGTCGAGGTTTCAGCCCAGCGCGTGCATCTGACCGGCAAGGAATATCAGATGCTGGAGCTCTTGAGCCTGCGCAAGGGCACGACGCTGACCAAGGAGATGTTCCTCAACCACCTCTACGGCGGCATGGACGAACCGGAGCTCAAGATCATCGACGTGTTCATCTGCAAGCTGCGCAAGAAGCTCGCCAACGCCTCGAGTGGCAAGAACTACATCGAGACCGTCTGGGGCCGCGGCTACGTGCTGCGCGAGCCGACTGAGGACGAGGCCCGGATCCCGGCCTGACCGCTCGGCAAGTTTTGGTTACCGAACCCCGCCGCAAGGCGGGGTTTTTGTTCGTCTCGCTGGGGGCGGCAGCCCGACGGTGGTCTGGTTTTATCCGACCCTGTTTGGGTTCTCCGGCCCGGTGCCATCGTTATCCCGGCGAGGACCGAATGGATATCTACGTCCTTCTATAGAGCGCGATGACCTTCCTTCGAATCGCGATCGCGCATAGGCGCGGGCGCTCAACCAGACTTCGGCAGACATCGGGAGACTTTTCTGCTCGCCGTAGCGCAGCCCAAAGGTCCGATAGCGAAGGTTAATTAACGTGAAGCAGCGGCACGTCCAGTAGAAAGGTCACTATCGAGATTTTAATTGCGGCTTACTTTCACGTGAGTTTCCATTTTAATCTCCTGACTCGCACCGCGAATGTGATCTCCTTCACATTGCGCAGGAATATTGAACGAAGCCAGCACGATCCCGATCGCATTTGATCCATCCGTGAATGCCAAAAAACCTCCGATCAGACAACTTGGTGCTTCAGGTAGAGCATGACTGCAAAGGCTACTTCGCCGGCACCAACGTCGCCGGGCGCGGGGCCATGGCGGCGACCCGGGCGGCGAGGCCAGGCGCGCTCGCCGGAGCCGCCGGGGCGTAAAGGCCGCGCTTATCGGGCACCGGCTTGAAGGCGTCGGTGAGGCCGACGACGGTCTCGGCCGCGCCGAGCACGAGATAGCCGTGCGGGGCGGTCACACGCGCGAGGCGACCCAGCACGTCGACCTTGGTATCCTGGTCGAAGTAGATCAGGACGTTGCGACAGAACACCAGATCGAAAGTTCCGAGATAGGAGAAGTCGGCGAGCAGATTGAGCGGGCGATATTGTACCATCGCGCGGATGTCCGCCGCGATGTGCCACATCTCGCCGACCTGGGCGAAATACTTGACCAGCAGCTGGATCGGCAGCCCGCGCTGCACCTCGAACTGGGTGTAGAGTCCGTCCTTCGCCTTATCCAGCACCGCGGTGGACAAATCCGTGCCGACGATCTCGATGCGCCAGTCGGCGATCTTCTCCTTCATCTCTTTGAGGCAGATGGCGAGCGAATAGGGCTCCTGCCCGGTCGAGGCGGCCGCGCACCAGATGCGGATGCGCCCTTCGGCGGCGCGCGCCTTGAGCAGCGCCGGCATGATCGTGTCGCGGAAGTGATCGAACGGAATCTTGTCGCGGAAGAAGAACGACTCGTTGGTCGTCATCGCATGGACCACTTCGACGGCGAGCCGATCGCCCCCCGCTTTGAGCTTCGCCACCAGCTCGGCGAGGCTCGCAATGCCGGACTTGCGAGCGAGCGGCAACAGCCGGCTTTCCACCAAATATTGCTTGTCGCCGGCGAGCGCGAGGCCCGACTGGTCCTTGAGCAACTTGCACAGGAATTCGTAATCGTGCGGGCTCACGTCCGCTCTCCGGCGAAAATCCGCAACAGCTTGGGCGCAATTTCGTCAAGCGCGAGCACCGCTGAGCACACCCCCGCATTCGCGGCCGAGCCGGGCATGCCCCAGACGACGCTCGTCGCCTCGTCCTGGGCGATCACACTGCCGCCAGCCGCAGCGATGTCGCCGGCGCCGACGACACCGTCGGTCCCCATCCCGGTGAGGATCACGGCGAGCGCGCCGCAGCCGTAGACATTAGCCGCCGACGCGAACAAAGGATCGACCGCAGGCCGGCAGAAATTGACGAGCGGGCCATCATCAAGGGCGATCACGGCCGCGCCGTTGTGCTGGGCAACGCGCATGTGGCGTCCGCCCGGCGCCACGTAGATCGTGCCGGCGCGGATCGACTCGCCGTCGACCGCTTCGTGCGCCGGCCGCTTCGCCGAGCGCCCGAGATGCTCAGCGAGAATCGTCGTGAACATCGGCGGCATGTGCTGCGTGACCAGCACCGGGACCGTGTCGATGATCGGGGCTATGCGCGACATGATGGTGTTGAGCGCCTGCGGGCCACCGGTCGATGCGCCGATCAGCAACACGCGCGGGAACAACGCTGAGAACGGGCGCAACTTAATGGGCCGGGCATTCCCGGCGGCCGGGCGCTCGACCAGGAGGCGGGCGGTCCCAACCGGCGGGCCCGCTGGCCCGCGCGCCAATGGTGCCGAAACTTTGCGCCGGCGGCCGAGGTGGCGAACTTTCTCGATCAATTCGCGGCGGAACTCGGGAGACGTGGTGACGCCGCGGTTCGACTCCGGCTTGGGCACATAGTCGGCCGCGCCGAGCGCCAGCGCGCGCAAACTGATCTCGGCGTTGCGGCGCGTGACCGTCGAGGCCATGATCACGACGAGGTCGCGTTTCTTCTCGAGCAGCAACGGCAGCGCCGATATGCCATCGAGTTCCGGCATCTCCACGTCGAGGATGACGACGTCGGGATTGGCGCGCTCGATCTGGTTGACCGCGTCGCGGCCGGTGCGCAGCGAGGCTACGACCTGAAAGCCTTCCTCCTCGACCCAGCGCGATACCAGGCCGCGCACGACCACCGCGTCGTCCACAATCATGACGCGCAGCGGCGGCTGGCCGGTGACGGCGGCGGCCGAAAAGGCGGGCGCAGAGACGGCTACGCTCATGAAACGCGGTACTTGTTACGCGACGCAACCAAGGAAGGGGCCAGTCAGATCAGCCCGACCTCGTGAAACTTGGCTTCGACAATGTCCTTGTCGAACGGTTTCATGATGTATTCGTTGGCGCCGGCGTGGAGCGCGCGCGCGATGTGCACCACGTCGTTCTCGGTGGTGCAGAACACCACCTTCGGCGAGTCGCCTCCCGGCAGCCGGCGCAACGCCTTGAGGAACTCGTAGCCGTCCATCACCGGCATGTTCCAATCGAGTAGCACCGCGTCGGGCATCTGGCGCTGGCATTGCGCCAACGCCTGCTGGCCGTCCTCGGCCTCGGTGATCTGAAAATCGAGCCCCTCGAGGATGCGCCGCGCCACCTTGCGGATCACGCTCGAGTCGTCAACGACCAAACACGTCTTCATCTCATCACCCGTTGCTTCGGCCAACGCGGCCGATGTTTACCTCAGAAAAAAACTCTCACGCGGCGAGCGTATCGGCGGCCGTCATGTTCAGCACCTGGTCGACGTCGAGGACCAACAACTGGCCCTCGAGCCGATGCACCCCGGCGGAGACACGCGCCAGTCGGGCGTCGAGGTTGACCGGATTGGGCTCGCGAGTGCCGTTCGAAAGCTTCATCACTTCCCCGACCGTGTCGATCAGCAGCCCGTACGACTCGCCCTTGAGTTCGATGCCCACCGCCATTGGCGGGCGGCCGTCGCTGCGCGGCGCCAGGCCGAGGCGCAGGCGCAGATCGACCGCGGTGACGATGCGGCCGCGCAGATTGAGCACGCCGGCAATTTCCGGGGGCGCGAGCGGAACCCGCGTCAGCCGATCGGGCATGAACACGTCCTGCACCCGCGAGATCGGCAGCCCGAACAATTGACCGTCGAGCGTCACGGTCACGTATTCGATGACGGTCTCGTCGAATTTGCCGTTGGGTTTCATGATTCAGCTCACGCCGCCGCGTCCCATTCGACGGTCGATTCTTTGAGCGCCGCGATTAGGCCGGGGCGATCGAACTTGGCGACGAACTCGTGGAAGCCGGCCTGGCGACCGCGCTCGACCGTCGCCGGCGACGCGACCGCGGAGAGCGCGATGATCGGCACCCGCGCGGTGCGCGTGTCACGCCGCACCGCCTCGGCAAACTCGAAGCCGTTCATGCCGGGCATCTCGATGTCAGAGACGATCACGTCGAAACGCTCGCCCCTCTTGAGCCGCGCCAGCGCCTCGTCGGCGCCGCTTGCGGTTGTGACCTCGTAGCCCGCTGCCTTGAGCACGGGGGAGAGCATGTTGCGGAAGAAATGCGAGTCGTCGACGAGCAGCAGGTTGCGCGTCAACGCGTCGCGGCTCAGCTCCTTGCGGGCGAACCAATCCTGGAACGCGAGCGGCAGAAAATGACCGACGTCGATGATCTCGGTGGCGTGGCCTTTGACCACCGCCGAACCGAGCACGCCCGGCGCGCTGCTCACCACTTCGATGTCGAGCCTGTCTTCGACGATGTCGACGATCTCGTCGACCGCAAGTCCCATCGAGCGGCCACCCTCGGAGAACACGAGCAAGGGCTGCGTGCCTTCGCTGCGGATGCCCGCGCTCTCGTCGACCCGCACCAGGGGCATCAGCTGCCCGCGATATTGAACGAGATGGCGGCCGTTCGAGAACTCGATCTTGTTGCAGTCGATCTCCTCGAGTCGCGTCACCAGAGAGAGCGGGACGGCCTTTAACTCGGGCGAGCCGGCGCGGAACACCAGCATCGAGACCATCTTGTCGGCGGCCGCGCTGCGCGCTTCGGCTTCGTCCTCGGCCTCTTCGCTCTCGATCGTGCCGATCGCCTCGGCGATGCCGTTCGGGTCGATGATCATGATCACCGAGCCGTCGCCCAGGATCGTATTGCCGGAAAACATCGCGATGTGGCGCAGCTTGGTCGACATCGGCTTGACGACGATTTCCTCGGTATGGAACACGCTATCGACCACGATGCCGAATGTCTGGCTGCCGACCTGAGTGACGACGATGAAGCCGTCCGCGGCCTCGTCGGCGCCGCTCTCGCTCATGCGCAGCAGTTTTTTGAGGTGCACGAGCGGCAGCAGCTTGTTGCGCAGGCGGAGCACCGGCGTATCTTTGATCCGCTCGATGCGGTGCTCGGAATTGCTCTGCGCCCGGACCAGTTCGACCACGGAAAGCTGCGGAATGGCAAAGCGCTCGCCCGTCGCCTCGACGATTAACGCCGATACGATGGCGAGGGTGAGCGGAATTTTGATGGTGAAACTCGACCCCTCGCCGATCGCCGACTTCACGTCGATCGTGCCGCCGATCTGGTCGATGTTGGTTCGTACCACGTCCATTCCGACGCCGCGGCCGGAGACGCTGGTGACTTTCGCGGCGGTCGAAAAGCCGGGCGCGAAGATGAATTTCTGAATCTGCGCTTCGCTCATCTTCTCGACGTCGGCTTCGCCGGCGAGGCGGTTGGCCACCGCCGTCGCCTTAATGCGCTCCACGTCAAGGCCGCGACCGTCGTCGGCAATTTCGATGATGATGTAGCCGCCCTGGTGGTAGGCCGAGAGCCGGATCGTGCCCTTCTCAGGCTTGCCGGCGCGCCGGCGCTCTTCCGGATTCTCGAGGCCATGGTCGGCCGAGTTGCGCACCATGTGGGTGAGCGGATCCTTGATTAGCTCGAGCACCTGGCGGTCGAGTTCGGTCTCGGCGCCGTGCATCTCGAGCTCGATCCCTTTGCCCAGCTCGGTCGCGAGGTCGCGCACCACCCGCGGCAACTTCTGCCAAGCGTTGCCGATCGGCTGCATGCGCGTCTTCATCACGCCTTCCTGCAGCTCGGCGGTGACGTTGGAGAGGCGTTGCAGCGGCACCTTGAACTCGGAGTCCTCGTGGCGCCGGACGATTTCCAGTAGCTGATTGCGGCTGAGCACCAGCTCGGAAACCATGGTCATGAGGTGCTCGAGCGCTTCGACGTTCACGCGGATCGATTGGCTGGCGACTTTGCCGTCGCCCTTGCCACCGTCGTCGCCTGCTTCCTCCTTGCTCTCACGGCGCGCGGCAGGAGGCGCGGACGCGGGCTTGGCGGGAGCCGGCGGCGGTGTCGGTTGCGCGCCGGGCGTCTCCCTGAAGGCGCGCTCCAGTTCATCGAGCGACACCTCGCCGGGCCGCAGCGGACGCTCCAGCACCTGATAAACGAGCGAACCGGTGGTGACGGCCAGCTTGGCCTCGGCCATGCCCTGCATGGCCCTGCGCTCGAGCTGGGCGATCAAGTCCCGGTCGTCGCCGGCAGGCTCGTGTCGAGTGCGCTCCAGATCACCGAGGATTTGCTTGATCCGGTCGATGGTGGACAGGACCAGCGTGACCGCGGGGCCGGTAACCGCCATGCCGTCGCGGAACTTGCCCATGAGTGTCTCGGCGGCATGCGCGAGCGCCTCGAGGCGCGGCAGGCCGAGAAATCCGCAGGTGCCCTTGATCGTGTGGACGAGGCGGAAAATGTTGTCGAGGATTTTCGCGTTGTTCGGCTCCTGCTCGAAACGAACCAGCTCGACGTCGACGACGTCGAGGCTCTCGTTCGTTTCGGTGAGGAACTCGCGCAGCAAATCGTCCACAGGGCCTCGACGTGCAGTTACGCGCAAACAAGGAAAAGGCCTGCGCCGGCGCATTTTCGCGGCACAGTGTGTGGGCAAACCCTTTAAGATTGGTTGCCTAAGGGCCGGTAAAGGATCGCCGGTACCTGACCAGGCGCCGGAACGCGCGCAATTTGCTGGGATTTTCGCGCCAGTCAGGCCGCCGCGACGACGATCCCCCCGCCTTCGGGCGTAAGCGTGACGGTCAGTCCGCAGCTGCGCGCCAACAGTCCCGTATAGAACGGCTGGATCGCGTGGGAATCGACTGCATGTCCGCCCGGCTCGCCAGCCAAAAGGCCGGGGACCGCCTGGGGGATGCGGGCGTTTTGTCCGGTCGCGGTGATACGAAAACTCATGGCCTGGCCTTCGCCGAGCGGATCGACCTTCATGGTCCCGCCGCGCGGAATGGTCTGGCCCGCCAACAGCAGAAGATTGAGCAGTAGCTTGACGCGGTTCTTGGGCAACAGCTCCCGCGGCAGATTCCATTCCAGCCGCGTCTTCCCGTCTTCCAGGAATCCGCGTGCTACCCCCTGGGCGTCGCCGAGATCGATCGCGGCCCCCGCCGAACCGGCCGCGCCGAACGCGAGGCGGCAGAATTGCAGACGGGCCGAGGCCGTCTGGGAACTCTTCTTGATGAGGTCCATCGCGAACGTGCGCGTTTCCTCGTCCTTACTCTCTTCGAGCACCTCGAGGCCGTTGACCACGGCGCCGACCGGACTGATGAGATCGTGACAGACGCGCGAGCACAGGAGCGCGGCAAGATCCAGGGCTTCGAGGGTGATCGGGCCGGCCATGACAAAATCTCCAACAAAGGCCATAAGGCGCTATGCGCCGTGTCCGGGTTCACTGGCCGTGGTACACCGCACCGATTCGAACGGCCAAGGCAATCAGGACCCAGACGTGAGCGGCGATCGGCATTTCGGCGGCCTGACAACCCCGGCAGTTTCGCTCGTGGACGACCTCACCGCGCTCGTGTCCGAGGCCGCAGGGGCAATCATGCGCATCGGCCCGAAAGGAGCGCGCATGAAGGCCGATCGCACGCCCGTTTGCACCGCCGATGAGGCGGCGGAAGCGCTGCTGCTCGAACGACTTGCCCGGCTCATGCCTGGCGTACCGGTCGTTTCGGAAGAAGCATGCGCGCGGGGCGCGCATCCGCAGCCCGGAACGCAGTTTTTTCTTGTCGACCCGCTCGACGGCACCCGGGAGTTTCTCGCCGGCCTCGACGAGTACACCGTGAATCTGGCGCTTGTCGTCGACGGTGTCCCGGAAATCGGGATTATTGCGGCCCCGGCGCAAGGTCGCGTCTGGCGCGGCGCGGCCGGCCGCGGCGGCGAACGCCTCGACCTCCGAGCCGGCGCACCACCCGCCGCCGCGCGCAACGCGATGCCGCTGCATCCCCGCCGCCTACCGGCGGGTGGCCTCGTTGCGGCGGTGAGCCGCTCGCACCTCGACCCGCGCACGGCCGCGTTTGTTGCGGCCCTGCCGGGGGCGGAGCAAATGACGTCTGGCTCCTCGCTCAAATTCTGCCGGCTCACAGAAGGGTTGGCGGACGTCTATCCTCGGCTCGCGCCGACCTCGGAATGGGACATTGCCGCCGGACACGCGCTGCTGGCGGCGAGCGGCGGGGTCATCAGCGCTCCGGACGGGGCGCCCCTCGCCTACGGGCGGGCCGATGAATCCTTCCGGGTTCCGGGGTTCGTGGCCTGGGCCGATCGGGCCGCCGCCACAGCGGTCAAGCTTTGACTGCGATCACGGCACGAGGGTCTTGCGCAACTCGGGCCATTTCGCCTCCGCGGTGGCAATCGCCTCGCCCGGACCAGCCGCGAACGCGGCCCGCGCAGCCTCGCTCTCGAACAGGTAGAGCCACCGGTTGACGACGGCCCAATAGCGCGGGTTGCCTGGAACGGTGGCCCCGCGTGCCACGGCGAGGACGTCGTAGCCGCCGAACAGCGGCATGTAGACGTCCGGGGTGATCGCGAAACGCCGCACGGTTGCCCTCGCTGCGGAAGCGCCAGACCGCTCCCGCAAATGACAGCTCGAACTCGGGACGGCCGGCCAACGGTTCCGCGTCGGTGAAATAGGCGACCGGATCGAAGCTGTAGATCGCAAGACCGGTATGACGGTCGACCACCACCCGCTCGGTGGTGGCTGTGCTTGCCGACCCACGGTTGAAAGAGCCGAGTACCCCAAGCAACAGGTCTAAGCGCAGCCCTGCAAGCCCGATGGACGGCTTCCATCGATGCCGTGCTGCCGTCATAGTTGCTGCCCAGGATTGATTCGGATGTCGGGCGGATGCCGCCTTCCGGCGGTCGTACGGCTTCCCGGTATGCAGTGGGTTAAGCGGGATACCATCCACGAGGGGTTCCATGCACGCCGTCTTTCGCAGCCTCGCTGTGCTGCTGCTCTTGTTCGGCCTTACTAGTGCGCCCGCCGGGGCTCAGCCGGCACCGGTCCAGCCGGGGCCGCAGGCCGGCCCGCCGCCCGGCGACACTTTCGCCCCTGGAGAACTCGTGGCCGCCGGGCATCGCTTCTTCGGCGGCGTCTCGCGCGGGCTTGCCACCATCATCGAAAAGGCCGTGAGCCAGTGGGGCCTGCCCAACGGCTACGTGCTCGGTCAGGAGGGCGGCGGCGCGGTCGTGGTCGGCCTGCGTTATGGCGAGGGCGTGCTCTATACGAAGAATGCCGGCGACCTGAAGGTATTCTGGCAAGGCCCGTCCATAGGATGGGACGTGGGCGGCGAAGGCGCACGCACCATGATGCTGGTCTACAATCTGCCGGCCACGACGGCGATCTATCAGCACTTTGCTGGCGTCGACGGCTCCGCCTATTTCGTCGGCGGCTTCGGCATGACTGTGCTGACCGCGAACCGCATCGTCCTCATTCCAATCCGCGCCGGTGTCGGCGTGCGCCTCGGCGCAAATGTCGGCTATCTTAAATTCACCGACCGGGCGACCTGGAACCCATTCTGACGCTCACCGCCGCGCTTGCTGATTTCGACGGCGCTGGAACTCGCGCCGACCGCGTGGCATTCTACCTTTTCCGCTAGCAATGGGGTTGGAGGCGTTTGTCCATGATCGAGCCGATCATGTATTTCGGGCTCGGCTTTCTCGCCGCCACCCTGCTGGCGCTCATCATCATGCCGTTCGTTCACGGCCGCGCCGAGCGGCTCACTATGCGCCGGCTGGAAGCGGCGATCCCGGTGTCGATGGCGGAAATCCAAGCCGACAAGGACCAGCTGCGCGCCGAGTTCGCCATGTCGACCCGGCGCCTCGAGATGAGCGTCGACCAGCTCAAGCGCAAGACGACGAGCCAACTCGCCGAATTGGGCAAGAAGGCCGACGCGATCAACCAGCTCAAGGCGGAAGTCGGCGAAAAGACCGCCACGATCTTTGCCCTCGAGGCGCGCGAGAAGACCTTCAAGGATCAGCTCAAGGCGACCGAGGACGAACTCGCGACCAAAACCGACACGATGCGGCAAGCCGAGCGGACGTTGGCCGACAAGCAGGCGGACCTCGCGCGGCTCAGCGGCAATCTCGACGAACGCTCGGTGGCGACGGACAGCCAGCGCGTCGAAATAGTCGCGCTTAAGACCCAGATCGATTCACTCACGCATCAGGTCACCGACCTGCAGAAAGCGGTCAAGGAGACCCAGGGGCGGCTCGAACAGGAGCGCCGCGCCGCCGAAGCCGCCACGAAGGAACTCGCGCTCGAGCGCGGGCAGGTCGAGAGACTGGGTGAGAGGATCGGCCAACTCGAGCGAGCTCTGGCGGTGCAAACGACCGAGGCGGAGATTCTCGGCCGGCGCGTCGCCGAGTTGGAAACGCGGCTCGGGGAACAGGCCCGCATGCTGGGCGAGCGCGAACGCGAGCGCGATCAGCTGCGGCTCGATCTCGAGGTGGCGCGCCGTCTCGAAAACGATCTGCGGCAGGAGCTTGCGAGCGTCGACCGCCGCCACGGCGCGGCAACCGACGCGCTGACAACCGAGAAGGCCTCGCTCGAAGCCCAGCTCGACCGGACGCGCGAGGAACGCGCGAAACTGCAGCGTGAGATCGCCACGATGAAGCGCGACGCCGAGGCTTCGTGGGCGGCAGAACGCGTTGAAAACGCGCTGCTGCGCGAACGGATCAACGACGTGGCGGCGGAGGTGGTCCGCCTCACGTCAGTGGTTGAGGGTCCGGGTTCCCGCATCGAGACCATCCTGGCGGAGGCCGCGGCGCCGGCCGGCTCCGTCAACCTCGCGCCGCAGGCTCCGAGCGATGAACCCCGCGGCAGCCTCGCCGACCGCATCCGGGCGCTGCAAAGCCGCGCCTCCCGCCTGTCGCCCGCGCGCTGAAGCACGTGCATGCCGACCGTTCCGGCGCTGATTGTCACGACGGTCGCCTCGCTCGCGCTCGCTGGATCGATCAACCTTGCACGCGGGGAAAATCCGCTCATCGCCAAGCTGCGCGCGGCCGAGCAAAAAACATTCACGGACGCGCAGATCGTTGATGGCTTCTTCAAGACGGCGTTCGGCGCGGAGCTTGCCGTCGCTGGCCGCGTCGACCGCATCCGCAAATACGACGGCCCGGTGCGCGTGTTTGTGGAAAGCCGCGCCAAGCCCGACCGGCGCCGGCAGGTCGCCGACGCGGTGGCCGACATCGGTACGCGGGTGGATCACCTCGACATCGCGATGACCGGCGATCGCGCGGCCGCCAACGCCGCCGTCACGCTGGTGCGCAACCGCGATCTCGCCGCGACCGTTCGCGCGTTCTACGGGCGCGACCGCGCACGCCGCATCGAGCGCTCCCTCGAGCCGCAATGCCTGTCGGGCTTCAGCAAGGACGAGCAATATCGCATCCGCCACTCCGACGTCATTCTCGTCGTCGATGCCGGGGAGTTCATCTTTTACGACTGCGTCTATGAGGAATTGCTGCAGGCGCTCGGGCCGATCAACGACGATCCGTCGGTGCCTTGGACGATGTTCAACGACGACGTCCAGAAGGGTTTTTTCGACGTCTACGATCAGTATCTGCTCAACATTCTGTACGACCCGCGCATCCGCCCCGGGATGACGCGCGACGAAGTCCGCGCACTGATGCCGCAGGTGCTCCCGAGCGTGCGCGCATTCGTGGCGGGGCTGAACGGGCTCGAGCCATGAGCAAGCAGCCGTCGGCTTTGCGCCCGGCGGATGTTAAAAAGAGGCCGCCGGCATCTCCCGGCGCCCAGCCCGAGGTGTCGGCATGCGCTTATGGACCCTGCTTGGCGTTGTAGCTGCAGGCAGCCTGACCGGCGGCTGCGGCAGCGCGAGGCCGTCGCCTACTGTGCCTGGACGACCGCCTACAACAGCTACAGCTACCCCACCCTCGAGGCTTGTGAGGCCAATATTAGCGGTACCGACAAGGGCACGTGCGGCCCCAATCCTGCGTCCGCCCGGTAGTCGTATCCGGCCGGAATGAGAACTGCCTAGGATTTGTGCATCGCACAATCCGCGGGCGAATTGCGGCGAACTTGGGCAGCAATCCTTACCCAATAGTTAACGTCTCTCGACCGCTACCTGTTCTATAGCCTTACAATTACGGCAGAAATTGAAAAAATCCGGACTGGCATAGCGCTTGAATAGTGATCCGTCGAACCGGCCTCAACAGAGGAGTCCGAGAGATGGATTACGTCAAGCCGACCGATGTCGCCAAAGCGATGGCGGGGGCGCTCATCTTCCCGGTCGGCCTCATCTTCATCGTGCTGCTCGGCCTCGAACTCATCACCGGCAGTTTTGCTTTGGTGCCTCTGCCCTGGCTCGAGGGCCGCGCCGACGGCCCGAGCGGCACCAGCGTGCTGGTCAACTGGGGATGGGTCTTTGTCGCCAACCTGATCGGCAGCGTCATCTACGGCGCGCTGCTCGCGATCGCGCTCACCGACATGGGAGCGATCGCGCCGACGGGAGTCGCCGCCTTCATCATCAAGGTCGCCGAGGCCAAGACCACCGGGTACGCAGCTTTCGGCGCGGCCGGCATAGTCACGGTGTTCGTCAAGGCGATCCTGTGCAACTGGATGGTTTGCCTGGCCGTCGTCCTCGCCATGTCGACGAATTCGACGCTCGGCAAAATCGCCACCGCCTACATGCCGATCCTGGTGTTCTTCGCCCAAGGGTTCGAACACTCGGTCGTCAACATGTTCATCATTCCGACCGGCATGATGCTGGGCGCGAAGGTGACGTTCGCCGACTGGTGGCTGTGGAATCAGATTCCGGTGACGCTCGGCAACCTCGTCGGCGGCTTCGTGTTCACCGGGCTCGCGATCTACACGACCTACAAACCCGCGGCACCCGCGGACGCGCCGGCGCGGGCCGTGCCCGCGCAGGTGCCCGCCGAATAGGACGAAACGCGCGTTTCATGTCCGGAGAATTCGCACCCGAACAGAAGCGTTACCTGGAAGGTTTCGTGTCCGGCCTGCAGGCTGCGCGCGCCGCGCGTGGGTTGCTCACCGGCAACGGCGCCGCCGCTCTACCCGGCAGCGGCGGCGCCGAGCCGGTTGGGCCCGACGCCGCCGGCATCAAGGCACAGGACCGGTTCGTCAGCGCCGACAAGAAACTTTCCGATCCGGAAAAATTCAAACGCGAACTGCATCCGTTCGACGGCTACGAGCGATTGAAGGCGCAAGCCGCCGCCAACGAGCCGCCCAAACCGGACGATAATTTCCGCTGGCGTTTCTACGGACTGTTCTACGTCGCGCCGGCGCAGAATGCGTACATGTGCCGCCTGCGCATCCCCAACGGCATCCTCAAACATTGGCAGTTTGCCGGCGTCGCCGATCTCGCCGAACGCTACGGCGGCGGATACGCGCACGTCACCACGCGCGCCAACCTGCAGATCCGCGAGATCGAGCCGAAGAACGCCGTGGGCATGATCGAGGCGATTCAGGATCTCGGCCTGTGCTCGCGCGGCTCCGGCGCCGACAACATCCGCAACGTGACCGGCACGCCGACGGCCGGCATCGACCCGCGGGAGCTCATCGACACCCGTCCCTATGCGCGCGAGTGGCACTTCCACATCCTCAACGATCGCTCGCTCTACGGCATCCCGCGCAAGTTCAACGTCGCCTTCGACGGCGGCGGCATGATCCCGGTGGTCGAGGACACGAACGACATCGGCTTCCAGGCGGTGGAAGTGAAGGACGGCTTCGACCTCGAAAGCGGCGTGTGGTTCCGGCTCCTGCTCGGCGGCATCACCGGCCATCGCGATTTCGCCCGCGACACCGGCGTGATCGTCAAGCCGGAGGAGGCGACGCCCGTCGCCGACGCGATCGTGCGCGTATTCATCGAGCACGGCGATCGTACCAATCGCCTCAAGGCGCGCTTGAAATACGTGCTCGACGCCTGGGGCTTCGAGAAATTCCTCGGCGCAGTGGGAGAGAAGCTCGGCCGCAAGCTTGTGCGCGCCCCGGCTGAAGCCATCGCGCCGCGGCCGCCGTTCGACCGCACTGCGCACATCGGCGTGCATGCGCAGAGACAGCCGGGGCTCAATTGGATCGGTGTCGCGCTGCCGGTCGGCAAGCACACCGCCGAACAAATGCGCGGGCTTGCGGCAATCGCGCGCGATTGCGGCGACGGCGACATCCGCCTCACCGTCTGGCAGAACTTGCTGATCTCCGGCGTGCCGGACGATCGCGTCGCGCACGCGCACGTGGCGATCGCAGCGCTCGGCCTCTCGACCGAGGCGAGCCCGCTGCGCGCGGGCCTTGTCGCCTGCACCGGCAACAAGGGCTGCAAGTTCGCGCTCGCCGACACCAAGGGCCACGCCACCGCAATCGCCGACTGGTGCGAACCGCGCGTGACGCTCGACCAACCTGTCAACATCCATCTCACCGGCTGCCATCACTCGTGCGCGCAGCACTTCATCAGCGAGATCGGCCTGCTCGCGGCAAAAATTGAAGACGGCGAGAGCGACGCGATCGAGGGTTATCACATCCATATCGGCGGGGCGTTCGGGCCCGACGCGACGCTCGGCCGCGAAATCTATCGCGACGTGAAGGCGCAGGACGCGCCGGCGACCGTCGAGCGCATGCTCGCGACCTATGTCAAACACCGCGCCTCGCCGGCCGAGACGTTCCTGGCCTTCGCCAATCGCCACGACCTCGACGCGCTCAAGACGCTGGTCGCCGCGGAGGCCGCATGAGTCTCTCGACCCGCCCACCGTTCCCGACCCTCATCGCGGAAAACGCGCCGTTCACGCCCGAGCAGCGCGAGTGGCTCAACGGCTTCTTCGCCGGCATCCTGTCGCTCGACGGCGGCGTGACGCCGCTGTCGGCGGAAGAAGCCGCGGCATTGATGCCGCGCGCCCCGCCGGCGCCGGTCGCGAAGGGGCCGCTCGATGACGGTGACGACGGCGCGGCGCCCTGGCACGACCAGACGATCCGGCTCGATGAGCGCATGCGGCTTGCGAACGGGCGGCCGCTGCGCCGGCGCATGATGGCCGCCATGGGCCAGCAGGATTGCGGCCAGTGCGGCTACAACTGCGAAGATTATTCGAACGCGATATTTCTAAAAAAAGAGGAACGGCTCAACCTGTGCGTTCCGGGCGGCAAGGAAACCGCTCGCACACTCAAGAAGCTTTATGAGGACCTCGACGGCGCCGGACCGGCCGGCCCGGCGGTCATTTCGCCCGCGCCGGCGGTTGTTTCGCCCGCGCCGGCCGCGGAGCAACGTGCCGCTCCGGCCGCCGTCTCGCGCGACGCTCCCGTCGAGACAACGTTTCTCTCCCGCACGCTTCTCAACAAACCGGGCTCTGCCAAGGAAACCTGGCACATCGAGTTCGACATCGCCGGTACCGGGATCGAATATCAAGTCGGCGATTGCTTCGGTATTTTCCCGCGCAACGATGCGGCGCTGGTCGAGGCGATGCTCGGCGCCATCGATGCGCCGCCGGACTTTCCGATCGGTGGGCGCGCCTTGCGCGACGTGCTGACCGACGGGGTGTCACTCAATCCGGCGCCCGACATGCTGTTCCAGCTCGTCTCGTATCTCACCGGCGGCGAGCGACGGCAGAAGGCACAGACGCTCGCGGACGGCGGCGACCCGGACGGCGACGCCGAATCCCTCGACGTGCTCGCCGCGCTGGAAAAATTCCGAGGCGTGCGGCCGGATCCGGAAGCCTTCATCGAAGCGCTCGATCCGCTCCAGCCGCGGCTCTATTCCATCGCGTCCTCGCCGAGGGTCAATCCGCGCCGCATTGCGCTCACGGTCGATGCGGTGCGCTATGCGGTGGGTTCGCGCAAGCGGCTCGGCGTCGCCTCGACTTTTCTCGCCGGCCGTATTGCCCCGAACAGCAAAATCAGAAGCTACGTGCAGAAAGCGCAAGGGTTCAGCCTGCCCGCCGATCCCGCGCTCCCCATCATCATGATCGGGCCCGGCACGGGCGTTGCGCCGTTCCGCGCGTTCTTGCACGAGCGCATGGCCGCGAAAGCGCCAGGGCGCAACTGGCTGTTCTTCGGCCATCAGCACAGCCGGTACGACTTTTTCTACGAAGACGAATTTGCCGGGATGAAGTCGGCCGGCGTGCTCACACGCCTCACGCTTGCCTGGTCGCGTGACAGCGAGGAGAAAATCTACGTCCAACATCGCATGCGCGAGGTCGGGCGCGACCTGTGGGCCTGGGTCGCCGACGGCGCCCATGTCTACGTGTGTGGCGACGCCAAACATATGGCGAGGGACGTGGAGCGTGCGCTCGTCGACGTGGTCGCGACCTTCGGCGCGCGCAGTACTGACCAGGCGATCGCCTTCGTGTCCGACCTCAAGAAGACCGGCCGCTATCAGGCCGACGTTTATTGAGCGCGCATCTCTCTTTGATTGCCTCGGCCCCGCCCGCGCGGATCGCACGGCTGGCGCGGCTGCCGGTGTTTCTCAAACTCGCAGGGCGGCGCGCGGTCGTCGCCGGTGCGAATGGGGCAGCGGCCTGGAAGGCGGAGTTGCTGGCGGCGGCCGGCGCGACGGTCGACGTCTACGCACCCGAGCCAAGCCCGGAGTTGCTGGCGGTCGTCGCCGGAGCCCGCAGCGTTGTCATCCTCCACGTTCAGCCATGGACCACAGCCGATTTGGCGGACGCCGCGATTGCGGTCGGCGCATGCGAGGGCGATGGTGAAGCTGCGCGCTTTGCTGCCGCGGCGCGCACGGCGGGCGTGCCCGTCAACGTAATCGACCGGCCCGAATATTGCGATTTCACCTTCGGGGCGATCGTCAACCGCTCGCCGCTTGTCATCGGCGTCTCGACCGACGGGGCCGCTCCGGTGTTTGCTCAGGCCGTTCGCGCCCGGCTCGAAACGCTCATTCCCCAGGGGCTCGCCCGCTGGGCCGAGGCGGCGGCGCACTGGCGCCCGCGCGTGCAGGGATTGGGGCGTGCGGCAGCGGTTCGATTCTGGCAAAGCTTCGCGGCGCGCGCGATCGCGCGCGCGCACGAGTACCCCGACGAGGACGACCTGCAGGCGCTGCTCGCCCAGAGCGACGGCGACCGAGCGGCCGCGTCGACGACCGTCATCCTCGCACCTGACAATGCCGAACTGCTGACGTTACGGGCGGTGCGCGCGCTGCAATCGGCCGATGTCATCCTGTTCGACGGCGAAGTGGCGGCAGCGGTGCTCGACTTCGCCCGGCGCGAAGCGCGCCGAATGATGATTGGCGCGCATGGTGACGCGGAGTGCGCAGCCACCATGATCGCGCTTGCCAAAGGCGGGCGGCACGTCGTGCGGCTGATCGGGACGAGCCTCGCTCGTGCCGAAGCGGAGACGGCCGCCTGCCGCGCAGCCGGCGTTACCGTCGAGGTCGTGCCTCAGGTTATCCCTCCCCCGCAGGGGGAGGGTGGCCGCGCGCGCAGCGCGCGATCGGGTTGAGGCTAAACAGCTACCCCATCGCCATCTTGCCGCCCGGCCGAAGCACGTCTGACGCCGCCGCCACGTCGCGCACCATGGCGTCCCAATCGATGTTGGCGAGGTAGCCGTGCGCCTTCGCGATGTCTTCAGCCGAATAGCCGATCTCGAAGTCGCGCACGAAACGGTCGAACACGGCCGGCGCCACGGCCGCGTAGCCGAGCGCGGCGAGGCGGTCGCACACCGCGTCCAGTCCGCATTCACCGCGTCGTTATGCAGCCCGAACGTGGCATGCTATCATCGCGGCATGAACGCAGAACTCAGGACAATGGTTGCGCGAGCGAGGTGAGGTGGCGAGCGACGGGGAAGTCGAGGCGGTCTTTGCGAAATACCGCCGCGCATGAAGGCCATATACTCGCGGCTCGCTCAAGCGGAGCTTGAGGATATTCTGGAGCGGATCGCCACGGAAAATCCCGCAGCTGCCGCCCGCGTTCGCGCACGCGTCGAGCGCGTGATTGAACGCATCGAGCAATTCCCTGAGGGTGCTCAGGAAGTCGCCGAACGCCCAGGCGTACGTCGGGTGCCGTTCGTGCGATATCCATATGTCATTCACATCGGGTGGCGGAAAACGAAATCGTCATCCTTCGGATCATCCATGGTGCCCAACGCAGTCCGTAGGTCTAGTCGTCGATTCGACAGGCCTCACGGACAAATGTAAGCGGCAGCACCGGGCGGCCGGAAACAACCGACCGACTCGGGGATTACCTGCTTGGGCAGCCACAGGACGACCTTCGGGAAATAGATGGTGAATCCGATCGTGATCAGAAAAACCACGTAGATCGGCAACGAGGCGCGCAGCGCCTGCGAGAAGCGCACGCCGACGAATTTCGACGCCATCAACAGCACCAGACCGTAGGGCGGCGTAATCAAGCCGAACGCCAAGGTGGCGATCAGCACCACGCCCATGTGCACCGGGTTGATATCGGCGGCTTGGGTAAGGGTGAAAACAAGCGGCATGAAAATGATGATGGTCGGGACCGGCTCGATGAAGTCGCCGATGATGGTGAAGAGCAGCACCAGCAACAGCATGATGAGGTGCGGATCGTTGCCGGCGAGGCTGGTGATCCATTCCGAGATCACGATTGCGCCGCGCAGATACGCGAGCATCCAGCCGAACGCCGAGGCGGCGGCAATCGTGATGAGCGGCAGCGAGAAGATCAGCCCGGCCTGGCAGAAATCGTAGGGTAATCGCTTGAGATGCTTGCGATTGAGAAACGGGATCACCACGAAAAGAATCCACACAACCGCAACGACGCCCGCCTCCGTCGGCGTGAACCAGCCGGTGAGGATGCCCCCGAGCAGGATCACCGGAATCATCAGCGGTAGCGCGGCGTCCTTGGTGACAAGGGCGAGTTGGCGGAACGTGGCGCGCGGGCGCCGCATGCCGGCGGGCCCGAACAGATAGCAATAGATCATCAGCCCGAACCCGATCATCAGGCCGGGCACGACGCCGGCCATGAACAGGCCGGCGATGGAGACGTTGCCGACGGCGCCGTACACCACGGCGGTGATGCTCGGGGGCACCAGCGCGGCGATGGTGGACGCGGCGGCGATGAGCGCGGCGATGAACGGCGGTTCGTAGCCTTCCCGCTTCATCGGCCCGCCGAGCGCCCGGCTCATGACCGCGACGTCGGCGGTGGTAGAGCCCGACATTTCGGAAAAGAACATGCTGAAGACCGCAACCGTCTGCGACAGGCCGCCACGGATATGCCCGACGAGCGCCAGCGAGAGATTGGAAACACGCACGACGACGTTGGCCGAGCTCATCAACTCGCCGACCAGCAGGAAAAATGGAATGGC
>Ga0306920_100003213_pt1 | contig 20715 bp, 19 predicted proteins | sample flu12Cox44000170_FD_204666 | JGI IMG/M metagenome (GOLD analysis project Ga0306920, IMG submission 204666) | Lab enrichment of tropical soil microbial communities from Luquillo Experimental Forest, Puerto Rico - flux4day.12C.oxic.44.000.170 (v2)... | ecosystem: Environmental > Terrestrial >... | reverse complement strand
GTCCGCTCGCCGACATCATGGGGGTGATGATCGCGGAGGCGAGCAGCAAGAACGATTTTTCCTTCGACGTCTCCGACGATCAGCGCGTTGCAATTCTGCGCGGCCTGGTCGAGAACTTCTACGCGGGACAAGCCGAGGCCGGTGTGGTGTTCGATACCAGCCGGCTGTGGTGCAGCCGGATGCAGTTGCTCGATACGCTGTTTCCGGAGGCGAAGGTGATCGCCTGCGTGCGCCAGTTGTCCTGGGTACTGGACAGCATGGAACGGCTGGTACGGAGGCACCCGGTCGGCGTCAGCAAGGTGTTCCGGTTCGACACCAACACCACGGTGTACTCACGCGTCGAGGCGCTGACCGATCCACGCGGCATGGTAGGGTTCTCCTTCCAGGCCACCAAGGATGCGTTCTATGGCCAATATGCCCCCGGCCACCTGCTGCTCCTGACCTACGAGAGCCTGGCCCGCAACCCCGCGGCGGCCATGCGCGCGGTCTACCAGTTCATCGGCGAACCGTGGTTCGAGCATGACTTCGACCACATTTCCTACCAGGCGGAGGAGTTCGACGCGCGGGTCGGCATGCCCGGCCTGCATACGGTGCGCCCGAAGGTGGAGCCGATCGAGCGCACCCCCATCCTGCCGCGGGAGATCTTCGGCCGCTTCGTGAACGAATCGTTCTGGATGGACCCGAAGAACAACATCAGTCAAGTGCCCGTCGTGTAGCAACGGCCGGCAGTGCTTCTTCGGGGTGGGCATATTGCTGTGAAGATGCGGTCCGCCGGGCGTTTGCGCCATGCGTGGGCCTGCATGGCGGTCCTGCTCCCCGCTGCGAGCGGCGTGGCGGATGACATCCGCGTGGATGCCGCGCCCGAACATGCCACGAATTCGATCCGTCCGGCCGAAGCGCTCGGCGCCGGAGTCGATCGCCTGCCATACGGGGCTGCCGACAAGCTGTTCACCGCCGAGACGCTCGGACGGGTGCTGTCCGCCGGCTGGCAGACGGTCACCTACCGGCAGAACACCGAGCTGCACGCCGAGGCCTGGCACTGGAATCCGCACGGCACCTGGAGCGGCCCGGGTGAGCAGGGCTACTTCACCGGTGATGCACGTCCGGGAGAGGAACCGATTGTGCACTCCTTCGGCTATCCACTGCCGCGGCGCGGTGTCACCCGCGATGACGGCACGGACACGATCGGCTATTCGCGTCTCACCGACGGCGACACGAAGACGTTCTGGAAGAGCAATCCGTATCTTACGCAGGCCTTTACCGGGGAAGACGACGCAGTACACCCGCAATGGGTCATCCTCGATCTCGCCAGCCGACAGAAGCTCGACTCCATACGCATCGACTGGGCGGAGCCTTACGCACGAGACTACGTGGTGCAGTTCTGGACCGGCGAAGACCCGATCCGGAAGCCCGCGGCGGGAAGCTGGCAGCGCTTTGCACATGGGTCAGTGACCGAAGGACACGGTGGCCGCGAGCTCCTGCGCCTGGCCGATCTGCCGGTCGAGGCGCAGTACGTGCGGATCCTGATGAGCCGCTCGTCCAACACCTGCGTCGCCGGGACACACGGCGATCGACGCGATTGCGTGGGCTTCGCGATCGGCGAGATCTCGCTCGGCACCTTCGGCAGCGACGGCAGTTTCCATGACCTGATCCGCCACACTCCCGACCAGGACCAGACGGCGACCTACTGCTCCTCGATCGACCCCTGGCACGAGAGCCGCGATCTCGATGAGAAAGCTGGCGAGCAGGTGGGGTTCGACCGCTTCTTCACGAGCGGCATCACCCGCGGCCTTCCGGCGATGATTCCGATCGCGATGCTCTATTCGACGCTCGAGGACGCAGTCGCGCAGCTCGGCTACCTCGAGCGCCGCGGCTATCCGATCTCGTACGTCGAGATGGGCGAGGAGCCCGACGGGCATTACACGGTCCCGGAAGACTATGCGGCGCTCTATCTGCAGTTCGCCGCCGCGTTGCACCGGCTCGATCCGAAGTTGAAGCTCGGCGGGCCGATTTTCACGGGCCAGAACGAGGACATCCAGACCTGGCCGGACGCCCACGGCAACACCTCGTGGACCGGCCGCTTCATCGACTACCTGCGGGCGCACGGCGGACTCAAAGAGCTCTCTTTCTTCTCCTTCGAGCATTACCCCATCGACCCCGGCAAGATCGCCTGGAGCAGCCTCTACGATGAGGCGCGCCTCGTCACTCACATCATGCAGGTGTGGCGCGAGGACGGGGTCCCCAAGGATGTGCCGCTGTTCATCACCGAATCCAACATCTCCTCACAGTACTCGGAGGCCTACATGGACCTCTGGGGTGGGCTGTGGCTCGCGGACTACGTGGGAGCGTTCCTCACTGGCGGCGGCAACGCGATCTATTACTTTCACTACCTGCCGGAGGCGATGGGGCCCGGCCACAACGGCTCACCGGGGACCTTCAACTTTTTTTCTGCCGACCAGGACCTCAAGATCAGGCAGCCGTTGTCACAGTACTTTGCGAGCCGCCTGATCAACCTCGAGTGGCTGCAGCCGGGCAACGGCCGGCATCGCCTGTTCGCGGCGACGGCTGATGTGGTCGACGGAGCGGGGCATGCGCTCGTCACCGCCTACCCGGCGCTGCGGCCCGATGGCACGTGGGCGCTGCTCATCATCAACAAGGACCAGGAGAACGCGCACGCGGTGAGGATTCGCTTCGAGGACTCCGTGCGCCATCGGCAGGGTGCGTTTGCCGGCCCCGTGACCGCGCTGGTATTCGGCCAAGCCGAGTATCAGTGGCACCCCGATCGCGACGGCGGCGTCGCCGACCCCGACCGGCCGCCCACGGGCACGACGCTCGAGGCCCGCGCGGCGACGAGCTTCCGCCTGCCGGCCGCCTCGATCACGCTACTGCGCGGCAAGGTGGCCATGACGGCCGGAGCCTCGAGCGGCAACTAGCGCCGACCCGGCGCGTGTTGCCCGAGGATGCGCGCTTTGCTCTGCTCGTAGTCGCTCACCGACAGCACCCCGAGCTCGCGCAGGCGCTGGTGCTCGCGCATTTCATCGCGCAGGTGCTCGGCTTTGGTTGGCCGCCGCGCGGCCGCGGCGAGCCGGATGTGGGCCAAGAGCTTGGCGACGAATGGCCGCAGGGCGCGGAACGTCCCGGGACCTCCCGTGAACTCCAGCAATTGCGCCGCGCCGCAGGTGCTGAACAGGCTGATGGTCTCGGTGGTTCGGTACAGCGACACGAACGTTACGCCGGCCCACACAGCGGCAGCCGCGAGCGACACCGGCAGCCACTGCTGCCGCCACCAGGCGGAGGTGTGAATCGCGCTCGCGGTCACGACGGGCACGGCGATGAGCGCGAGCGAGGCGGCTATCCATTTCCAGGCGACATGTCTCGAGAGCTGCGGCGCGCGCGTGAACCGCAGATCCAGGCTGAACTCGAGTCCTCTCGAGCCGTTGTGCGAGCGCACGGATAAATAGTAATAGTCGATGATCTCGAGCTGTACGACACGGCGGCGGAGGCGACTGCGGAGCTCGATGCGCCCGTGAGACTTGCGGGCAGCGCGCAGGTCAGGCACCTCCCGCCATTCGGTCTCGAGCAGGATATGTTCGGTCGCGGTCATGCGAGCGATGACGGTTCAACCACCTCGCCGATTTGACCCTGTCGCAGATGGTAATCAAGGCTCGCAGAGGGCTTCTGAGACCCACTGCTCATCCTCAGTTGCGCGCGCGGATCTCGAATCGGTCCGGCTCGGTCCAGGTCACGGCGCCACCCGTTGTTTCCGCCTCATAGCGAACCATGACGCAGGCGATGCGATCACCCGAAAGCGTGAGGCGCAGGTAATGGAAATTCACTCCGGTTCGGAGGTGCGAGAGCTCGCCGAACAGACGCGGCGCCGGCACCGGCTTGGCGCCTCCGCCGCCGCTGACGACATACATCACGCCATTCCTCGAATAGCGCTCGTAATTGTGGACGTGACTGCCGACCACGAGCACCCGGGCCTGCAGGGACTTCGCGTGACGCGCGAAGTAGCGAGCGATCTCCTTCTCATCCTTCATGTGTGGATAGATCGGATCCCGCACCGGCGGATAGTGGAGCACGACCAGGATGAACTTCACCTGCGCGCCGGCGCCGGCAATCTGCTGCTCGAACCATGCGCGCTGCTCACTTCCGGGTTTGAGTGGAGCGTCGGAGTCCAGGACGAGCGCGAGAAGGTCGGAGCCGATGGCGACCGAGTACCAGCGGTACGGGCGCAACGACAGATCGCCGAACGCACTCCACCAGTTCTCGAGGCACTCGCTCACATCCTCCTCGCACCCCTTGAACTCGTGATTGCCGAGAGCGGGAAACACCGGAATCTTCTCCTGTGACCACTCCGCCGTCTCGCTCCGATACACCTGGTAGTCGTCCGGATCGCTGCCGTCGTAGACGAGATCCCCGCCGATCAGGATTGCCGCGGGCTTCTCGCTCGCGATCTTCTCCACCAGGGCGCGCCGCGCCGGAGCGTTGACGATGTCGCCGCTGCGCTGCGTGAAGCGCGTGTCACCATAGACCACGAAAACGAGCGGACCAGCTCCCGGGCCAGGCACTTCGAACCGCGGCGGCTCCTCGCCGCCGGCGCGGACGATCTGACATGGGGCGAGCCCGCAGATCACCCCCAGCAGGGTCAGCACCTTCAGGCGCGTACCCGGCCCTCCCGGCCCAGCAGATCGCGTCACTTCTGTGCAGGGGTTTCCGCCACCGCGATCGCGAATGCCTCGACATAGGTGACCTGCACGTGATCGCCCTTCTGAATGTTCTTCAGTTGGCTCGGGTCCTGCGCTTCGACATCGACCTCGTTACCCGCGGGGCCGCGGAGCGTGACCATCTGCTTCACGGGATCGACCGCGACGACCTCGGCCGTTGCGGTCACTTTGCGTGCGACGGTGCCAGCGGGTTTTGCACCCGGGGCCGACGGCGGGGTGACCGATGTCTCCTCGGTCGGCGCAGCCATGGTGGCCGGGCCTTTCCTCAGCTCCAGGGCGAGCGCCTGTGTGTACTTGGCATGCACCGTGTCGCCAACCTTGATCTGGTCGAAGTTGTGAACCTGGTCACTCACCTCGATCGTCCGGGTCTTGCCGCTCGCGCCCTGGAGTGTCACCGTGCGTTGCGCCGGATCGACCGCGATGACCTTCGCCGTGAGCTGGGTCGTCGCCGCTCCGGCAGCTTTCCCCGGGGCCGTGACGACTCCGCCCTGAGTGTTGGGCGCGGATTGCGCCTGCGCCATGAGCGGAGCCAGGCCGAGGGCGAGTAGCACTGCAGGGATGATCGTGCTGAGCTTCATCATTTGAGTCTCCCGTGTGGTGTTCGTAGGAGATACTGACTCATCGGGCTCGCGAGCGCTTCGTGCGATGATCGAGCAGCAGCTGGACCTGGCTGCGCACGAAACGATGCACTTCATCCTGTGATGTGGGCGCAACCGCGCTCGCCTGGGCGCCGGGCAGACCACCCGTCGCCCGCCGCCACTGGCGGGCGAGCTCGCTCATGTAGTCGTCAGGGGGCGCACGCGTGGCATCGAGCGGCGGCGGCGCTGCTGTCGCGGCGGTACTCAGCGTCGCCGGGGTATCGCTGCGCGGTGTGGGGAGAAACAGGTCCTCGAAGGTGTTCGCCGCCGCATCGCGCCGGGTGAGCGCGCCACTGATGCCGAAGAGTTTGCGCACGGTGCCCAGCACCGAGGTGTGCTGCAACGGCTTCGAATACACAAGCCCCTTGGGTACGTAGGGCGAGACCAGGAGCGTCGGCACGCGCAGCCCGAGTCGATCGAAGGCAAAGGTGGGTGCGAAGGAGGCGGTGTCACCGGGTGCCGGTGAGTTGATGCCGTCGGGATTCACCGCCGCGGCCGGATCGGCGTGGTCGAAGTACCCGCCATGCTCATCGAAGGTCACGATGTAGAGACACCGTGACCACTGGGGGCCGCCGCGCAGCGCGGCATAGATGTCCGCGATCAGCTGATCGCCGGGGCGCACATCCGCGGGCGGATGCATCGAGGTGACGGGCCCGTCGGCGGCCGAGCCCGCAAAGCGCGGAATGATGAAGCAGTAGTTGGCGAGCTGGCCTGCGGACGCGTCGGCGGCAAATGCCGACTCGTAGAGCTTGAAGTTATTGCGCTGCGTGTTGATGCGGCCGTACTGGGCGACCTCGTTCTGATCGCTGAAGTACACCGCCCAGGTGCGCCGGTTCTTCTGCAGCTGCTCGTAGATCGTCACGGAATCGAGTGCCACGCTCCAGTTGTTGTACGCCCAGCCGGCGGAGGTCGCGGCGTGAATGTAGAGCCGGTTCGGCATGGTGGGTCCCGGGACTTCCGCGAACCACTGGTCGCACAGCACGAAATCGGTCGCAAGCGCGCTGAGTGCCGGCAGCTGACCGGGGGTGAACGTCTGCATCACCGCGGAAGCATCGGCCGCCGCGCCCCTCACACCATCTGACGCGAGACTGCTCAGATAGTCCTCGACGAAGCCTCGATCGTTGACGGGCTTCAAGGCCGTGCCCGGCGCCACGGTCCTGGTGGTGAAGAGCTGCACGTTGGTGTCATCGAGCGAATGGCCGGGACCCTGGCCCTGGGCAACGGTGAACTGTGCCGGCTGTCCGGCACTGATCGCGAGGTTCCCCGGCCCGGCAGGCCGCGATGGCTCCGGGCGGTTGGAGTACGAGCCCGACCCGATGCCGGCGGCGCCGGGCCACTTGCCGAACAGGTGATCGAGCGTGCGGTTCTCCTGCATCAGCACGACGACACAATCGATCGGCGGTAAGGCACCGGCTCCGGGGCCCCCTGTTCGCGGGGCTCTCGGCGACGCTTTCGCCAGAGGTTTCGCCTTGCGCGCGCTCGCGCGCTGGGGGCTCCTCGCGGCGCCGCGCGCGCGGCGCGGCGGGCGGATCCTGGATCGTGCCATGGACCTCCCCGGTCTTCTCGGGCCGGTGAAGCCTAGTCGCAGCTGCACGCCGCCGGCAACTTGTCTGCGAACGCAGAGAGGCGCTGTGACGAGGAACGACTCGAGACCGTTCCGCGCGCGCGTCGAAGCGCCGCGGAACGCGACATACCACTCGATGGTCACATACTGCGTAGGTCACGAAAAGGACGTTGAACGGTGCGCGCGGTGCACGAGCGGCTCGAGAACGCGACCCGCTGGGACTGGATGCAGTGGAGCGGCGTCAGTGCGGCATTGGCGCAGGCCCTGAGTACGAAGCCACGCCGCACTGGTACCAGACTCTCAACGATTACGTGCTCGACCTGCCGTCGGCGTGGCCGGACTTTCGTGCCACTTTCAGGCGCAACGTGCGCGAGTCACTGCGGCACTGCTACAACTCTCTGCGGCGCGACGGGCACACCTTCGAGTTCGTCGTGGCGCGCGATCGGATCGAGGTCCGCCGGGCGCTCCAGCGCTTTCTCGAGCTGCACACCCAGCGCGCCCACATGCCCTGGGGACCGTCACACCCGGATCGTTTTGCCTCGCATTCGCTCAGGGCTTTTCTCTACGGAGTCTGTGACCAGCTGGCAGCTCGCGATGCCGTCAGGGTGTTCCAGCTGCGCATCGCCAATGCGATCGTGGCGTCCCGCGTCGGCTTCGTGACCGGCGACAGTCTCTACCTGTACTACTCAGGCTTCGATCCGGCGTGGGCACGCTACAGCGTCATGACCACCACCGTGGCCGAAACTCTGCGCTACTCGATCGCGAGTGGCCTCAAGAGCGTCAATCTCTCGCTTACCGGGGAGCAGTCGAAGCTGCGCTGGCATCCGCGCCAGGTCGATTTCTACTCGTGCCTCGTGCACCGCCACTCGGTCCGTTCGCGCCTCGCCTGCGGCGCCTATCGCGTGGCCCTCTCCGGCAACAGCGCGCCGCGACGCTTGTTGAAGCAGCTGCTGCAGTCGCGGCGCGACTGGCACTAGGGCCCTGGGGCGTCAGCCCGCCATCTCCTCCAGCAGCGCGAGTGAGCGGCCCTGCAAGGGATAGGTGTCGTTGACCGGCAGCGGCCGTGCCTGGAACGGGTCATCGAGCGCCGTGTCGAGCACGGCTGTCCAGGATTTGCCGGCGAGGATCTGCGCTACGCGGAACGGGATCGCTTCATGGTACGCGTTGAGCAGGAGCAGGAAGTTGCTGTCGCGGATCGGCTCACCACGCCGGCGGCGGCGCTCGATCGCGGCTCCGGCGAGATACACCCCGAAGCAGCGCGCGAAGTCCTGTTGCCAGTCGCTCGCAGCCATCTCGCGGCCTTCCGGGTTGAGCCAGATGATCTCCTTCAGTCCTTCCGGTGTGAGCGTATCGGCGCGCACGAAACGGCGGCGGCTGAAGACCGGATGCTGGCGGCGCAACCGCACGATGCGGCGCGCGAACTCGAGGAACTCGCGGCGGCGCTCATCCAGATTCCAGTCGGTCCAGGAGATCTCGTTGTCCTGGCAGTAGGCATTGTTGTTGCCGCGCTGCGTGCGGCCGAGCTCATCGCCGCCGAGGATCATCGGCACGCCCTGGGACAGCAGCAGCGAGGCGAGCAGGTTGCGCTTCTGGCGCCGGCGCAGCGCCAGCACCGCGGCATCGTCGCTCGGTCCCTCGACGCCGCAGTTCCAGGAGCGGTTCTCGTTGTGACCGTCGCGGTTGTCCTCGCCGTTGGCTTCGTTGTGCTTGTCGTTGTAGCTCACCAGATCCTGCAGCGTGAAGCCATCGTGCGCGGTGATGAAGTTGATGCTCGCATGGGGTTTGCGCCCGCTCGCTTCGTACAGGTCGGCGGAACCGGTGATGCGTCGGGCACACTCGCCGATGAGTCCGCCGTCGCCCTTCCAGTAGCCGCGCAGCGCGTCGCGGTACTTGTCGTTCCATTCGTTCCAACCGGGTGGGAAGTTGCCGACCTGGTAGCCGCCACTGCCGACATCCCACGGCTCGGCGATCAACTTCACCTGCGACAGCACCGGGTCCTGCCCGATGGTATCGAAGAAGGAGCCGAGGCGATCGACCTCGTAGAGCTCGCGGGCGAGCGCGGAGGCCAGGTCGAAGCGAAAGCCATCGACATGCATCTCCGTCACCCAGTAGCGCAGGCTGTCCATGATCATCTGCAGCACGTTCGGGTGTTGGAGGTTGAGGGTGTTGCCCGTGCCGGTGAAATCCATGTAGTAGCGCGGGTTGTCCGCGACCAGGCGGTAGTAGGAGGCGTTATCGATCCCGCGGAAGGAGAGTGTCGGCCCCAGCTGATTGCCTTCGGCGGTATGGTTGTACACGACATCCAGCAGCACCTCGATGCCGGCCGAATGCAGCACCTTGACCATGGTCTTGAACTCGCTGATGCGGCCGGTCGAGGAATAGCGCATCTCGGGGGCGAAGAAGCCGAGCGTGCTGTAGCCCCAGTAGTTGCGCAGTCCCTTCTCGAGCAGATGACGGTCATCGACGAAGAAATGTACCGGCATCAGCTCGATCGCGGTCACCCCGAGACGCACCAGGTGATCAACGATCGGCGCACTGGCGAGGCCCGCGTACGTGCCGCGCAGGCGCGGTGGCACCTGCGGATGCCGGATCGAGACTCCGCGTACGTGCGCCTCGTAGATGACGGTGTGGTGCCAGGGGATGCGCGGCGGCCGATCATCACCCCAGGTGAAGGCGGGATCGATGACGCGGCACTTGGGGGTGCCGGCAGCGCTGTCGCGCCGATCGAACGACAGGTCGGCTTTGGCGTGCCCGGTGCGGTAGCCGAAGTGCGCATCGCTCCAGACCAGCGGTCCCTGCAGGTGCTTGGCGTACGGCTCGATCAACAGCTTGTGGGCATTGAAGCGATGGCCACGCTCCGGATCGTAGGGTCCGTGCACGCGATAGCCGTACAGCAGACCGGGGCGCGCCTCGGGGAGGTACGCGTGCCAGCTGCTATCGGTGCGCTCGCGAATGTTGAGGCGCTGGATCTCGTGGCGGCCGGTGTCATCGAAGATGCACAGCTCGACTTTCTCGGCGTGGGCCGAGAACAGCGAGAAATTCACGCCCTCGCCGTCCCAGGTGGCGCCGCGCGGGTAGGCCTGACCCGGCCACACCGCGCTGATCAGCGCATCCGGCTTGCCGCCCGCCGGGCGCTCACCGCTGCGGCGGGAGTCCCTGTCGGCAGAAATATCCACGCGCGCGCGTCTCCTTCTCGCCGCGACACCTCGCGGCACGATACTAGGTGCAGCACTGCGGCGTGTTCAACTTCGCGTTCGCTTGCAGCTTGGCAGTTGTCTGAGATTCCGCGGTCAGCTTGGCGGTGGTGAGCGCCCGGGCGCGGCGCTGCGGAAGTCAACACGGCGGTATAATTTGGCGGCGGAGCGTCGCTCGAGGAAATCACGGTATGAGCGTTCAAACTCGCGTGTTACGTTTGTTTGGAGCGAGCGCCGCCATCATGACGAGCGCGGTGCTGCTCGGCGCCGGGGCTGTATGCGCCCGCGACGCCGCTGCGGAGACCGGAAGCGCGAGTAGCTGCCTGAACGCCGGGCTCAAGCTTCCCGCCGGCTTCTGCGCCACGGTGTTTGCGGACCAACTCGGCCATGCCCGCCACCTCGTCGTCGCGGGCAATGGTGTCGTCTACGTCAACAGCTGGAGCGGGCGTTATTACGGCAGCCAGCCGCCGCCCGCCGGGGGCTTCATCATCGCGCTGCAGGACACCACCGGCAGCGGCAAGGCCGACGTCATCAAGCGCTTCGGCCCGACGGCTGCCGAAGGTGGCAAGGGCGGCACGGGCATCGCTCTCTTCCGGGGCGCGCTCTACGTCGAGGAGTCCGATCGCATCGAGCGCTACGCGCTCTCGCCCGGATCGATCGTGCCGCAGGGGAGACCCGCGGTCATCGTCTCGGGGCTGCCGCTGAGCGGCGACCACCCGATGCATCCCTTCGTGATCGATGCCGATGGCGTGCTGTATGTGGATGTGGCAAGCGCGACCAACTCCTGCCAGGAGCGCAACCGGCAGTTCGACTCGTCCGGCATCAAGCCCTGCACCGAGCTCGAGACGCGCGGCGGCATCTGGATCTATGACGCCAACAAGACCGGTCAGAGGTTCTCGCCGGCGGAGCGTTATGCGACGGGCATCCGTAACGCCGACGGTATTGCGGTCGCGCCCGGTGGGCACGGCATCTACGCTACCCAACACGGCCGCGATCAGTTGCACCAGAATTTCCCTGCGCTCTACAAGCCCGAAGAGGAGGCCACCCAGCCGGCGGAGGAACTGCTGCGCGTCAGAAAGGGCGGCGATTACGGCTGGCCCGAGTGCTACTTCGATGAGGTCCGGGGCAAGCTGGTGCTCGCGCCCGAGTACGGCGGCGACGGCGGCAAGGCGGTCGGCATCTGCGCGAGTAAGCTCGCGCCGCTCGCATCGTTTCCAGCGCATTGGGCACCCAACGACGTGGTGATCTATACCGGCAAGAGCTTCGCGGACCATTACCACGGCGGCGCCTTCATTGCTTTCCACGGCTCCTGGGACCGTGCACCCTATCCCCAGGGCGGTTACAACGTCGTATTTCAGGCGCTTACCGCGAACGCCGCGGTGGGACGGTGTGAGATTTTCGCCGACGGTTTTGCCGGAGCGATCGCGGATCCCGGACGTGCGGAGCATCGTCCCTCGGGCGTGGCGGTCGGACCGGACGGCTCGCTCTATGTGTCCGATGACCAGCGCGGCCGAATATGGCGAATCACGTACCGCGAGGGCTCGGCGCCGTCGGGGAGCCCCGCCTACACACCGTGTCCGCCCACGGATGCGCCAGCGGGCTCCCCGAGCAGCGCCGGCGCCGGTCCGCCCGAGGGCGAGCACGCGAACGCCGGCGCCTCCGCCGCGCTGCTACCGGTTGCGGCGGGATCGTCACGGCGCGCGGTCGAGCTCGGCGACGATGTGTTCCACGGACGTGCGGGCGGCGCTGGCTGCATCGGCTGCCATGGAACCGATGCCTCCGGCACGCCGCTCGGGCCACCTCTGCTCGGTCACCGCTGGATCTGGGGCGACGGCAGTTATCAGAGCATCGAGAAGATCATCAGGGAGGGAGTACCGCAACCGAAGCAATATCGCTCTCCCATGCCGCCGCTGGGCGGGGCACAACTCACTGACGAGCAGCTCTCGGCGGTGGCGGCGTACGTCTGGGGACTGAGCCACCGCTGACCGCAATTCGATCGCGGTCCGTAGCGCTGGCCCCGGCCACGCCTCCGGGAGTCCAACGCACGCTTTCGATGAGACGCCCGGCCGCATCGGTCAGGCGCCGCGCCTCGTCCTCATCGACGTGCATGTGCTGGAAGGCCGCGGCTTCGAGGACTGCGATCATCCGGCCGGCGATGGCATTGCGCTGCGCGGTTACGCTGGCGATCTCCTCCTCGAGCGCGTTGTAGGTGGCAGCGTCCCCAGTGAGCGCGCGCGTCGAGATCATGAGTGTGCGCCGTCCGAGCTCACCGAGCGGCGCGTTGATCTGCTTGTAAGCGGCGGCGAGGCGCGAGAGGGTTTCACGCTGCGGAACCGACTCATCGAGCGCCTCCACGATCACGCGGCCATCGTGCGCGTAGTCGTCCGCGAGACCGGTGAGATACAGCAGCGTCGGGCGCACGTCGGTGTGATCGGTGAAGGTCTCCGCGGTCTCGCCCTGGCGGCGCACGTGCGGCCCGCTCGAGGCTGCGCGTCTCGATCACGTGGCGAATGCCGGCTGCGAGGTGGCAGCCCGAGCGGCCGCCATCGTCCCCGCCGCACGCGTCGGCGAGGCTCGATGCCGGCGCGGTGAGCAGAGCAACGGTGGGGATTGCCCATGAGGTGCCGCACAGTGCTTTGCGAAACCGTTCCATGTCGATCTCCCTTCGAATAGCGATGACGGCAGAAAGCCGGCAGGTGTGCCCGCCGGCGCCCCGGCGACCTTAGAGCCGCCTCGCTACAATCCCTTTTCCGGCAGATGACAGCGGCCCGCGGTTGCCTGTGTGCGCCCGAGAATCAGGGCGAGCGTCGCTGCCAGGGCGGACCCGACCAGCACCCCGAACTTCGCCGCGGTAAGAAGCGCCGGCTCCCCGAAGGCGAGATCCGCGATGAAGACTGACATCGTGAAACCGATGCCGCCGAGGCTCCCGAGCAGCACGAGCTGACGCCACCCCACACCCTCGGGCAACTCGGCGATCCTGAGCCTCACGGCAGCGAGTGCGGCGAGCACGATGCCGATCGGCTTACCGAGCACCAGACCGAGCACGATGCCCGCGGCGACTGCGAGCGGTGCGCCGGCGCCGAGGTCGAGCCCCTCGAGGCTCACGCCGGCGTTGGCGAAGGCGAACAACGGCATGATTCCAAAAGCCACGTAGGGATGCAGCATGGCCTCGACGCGCACCACGGGGGATTCGCGGACACGGGATCTGTCGCGCAGCCCGAACGCCGCGGTCACCGGTGTCAGGAGTCCGAGCACGACGCCGGCGAGGGTCGGGTGTACACCGGCGCGCAGCAGCCCGGTCCACATCACCGCCCCGGGGACCACGTAGGCGAGCGCCGACTGCACGCTCAGAACCTGCAGCAGCAGCACCAGCGCAACGCCGGCCATGATGAGCAGGAACCCACCGGCCGCGATGCCGGCGGAGTAGAAGAAGGCGATGATGAGAATCGCCGCAACATCGTCGGCGATCGCCAGTGTCAAGAGCAGCAGGCGCAGCGCCGCGGGCACGCGCGGGATGAGTGACAGCACACCGGCGGCGAAGGCAATGTCGGTCGCGGTCGGGATGGCCCAGCCGCGACGCACCACGGGGTCTCTCCCCACGAGGATATATAAGAGTGCCGGCGCCAGTACGCCGCCGGCTGCCGCGATGAGCGGCAGTGTCGCGACGCGCGGATCCGAGAGCGTGCCGTCGTGTATCTCACGGCGGATCTCGAGACCGACGAGCAGGAAGAAAATCGTCATGAGCCCGTCGTTCACCCAGAAGTGCAGGTCGCGCGTGGGCACGAACGGCACGCCGAAGCTCAGCCGCTGCCGCCACAGCGCCTCGTAGGCGTGCGCCAACGGCGAATTGGCGCAGACGAGCGCGAGCCCCGCGGCGCCGAGCAGGACGAGGCCGCTCACGGCCTCCACGCTGATGAAGCGCAGCGGCCAGAGAGCCGGATGACGGTCGTGCGGCGTGCTAATGGGCAAACTCCTGCGGCTTCAGCAGCTTAGCGCGCGGCGAGGCCGGCCCGCGCGGCGGATGTCGATTCCGCCGGGTGTCGTTCGTCGTACTGCCATTCAACACGCAAAGGAGTGGACTCATGCGAGTCATGGTGATCGTGAAGGCCACGAGGGACTCGGAAGCGGGAGTGCTGCCGAGCACCGAGCTTCTGACCGAGATGGGCAGGTTCAACGAGGAGCTGGTGAAGGCGGGCGTAATGCTCTCGGGCGAAGGCCTGCGGGCCAGCGCCCAGGGTGTGCGGGTCAGGTTCGGCGGCGGCAAGAGCAGCGTGATCGACGGACCTTTCACCGAGAGCAAGGAGCTGATCGCCGGCTTCTGGCTGTGGCAGGTGAAGTCGATCGAGGAGGCCATCGAATGGATCCGGCGCTCGCCATTCCGCAAGGGGAGCGAGGAAATCGAGATCCGTCCGGTTTTCGAGGCCGATGACTTCGGCGACAACCTGACACCGGAGCTGCGCGCGGAGCTGACGGACCACCGCGCACGCCTCGCTGCAAAGACCTGACACCACCACTCTCCATAACGGAGTTCAGCATCATGCATACCAGTGCGCATCTGCATTTCAAAGGCAACTGTCGCGAGGCGCTGCGTTTCTACGAGGAAGTGCTCGGCGGCCGGATCGTGTTCGCGATGACTTACGGCGAGTCTCCCGCGGCCGGGCACACTCCGCCCGAGATGCGCGATCAGATCATCCACGCGCGGCTCGATCTCGGCGAGCAGTTCCTGTTGGGCTGCGACTCACCGCCCGATCGCTACCAGGCGCCGCAGGGCTTCAACATCATGGCGGCCGTGGACGAGCCCGCGGCCGCCGAGCGGGTTTTCAAGGCTCTGGCGGACGAGGGTAACGTGACCATGCCGATCCAGGAAACGTTCTGGGCAAAGCGTTTCGGCATGTGCACCGACCGTTTTGGCATCCCGTGGATGGTTAACTGCGCGAAGCCCCTCGAGACGGCGGCGGTTGCCGCCCGCGGCGCCGCCTGACGGTCGTTCTGTCGCTCACCGCACACATTTAGGCGACCTTGGCTTGCGCTGCACAACCCGTGATGGTGTCATCCGCAGTCATGCAAGCTGCGGATGCCCATCGCACCATCGATGCCGTGTGGCGCATCGAGTCCGCGCGACTCATCGCCGGCCTCACGCGCATGTTGCGCGACGTCGGGCTGGCGGAGGAGCTGGCGCAGGATGCGCTCGTCGCTGCGCTCGAGCACTGGCCTCAGGACGGCATTCCCGACAACCCCGGTGCCTGGCTGATGGCGACCGCCAAGCACCGCGCCATCGATCAGTTGCGGCGGCGGCGCATGCTGTCGCGTCAACATGAGGCGCTCGGGCACGAGCTTGAAATGGAGCAGGAAGGCAACGGCAGCACGGTGGAGGCGAGCGCCGAGGATGTCGTCGGCGATGACCTGCTGCGGCTCATGTTCATCGCCTGCCATCCGCTGCTCTCCACCGAGGCGCGTACCGCGCTCACCCTCAAGCTCATCGCCGGGCTCAGCACGGCGGAGATCGCGCGCGCATTCCTCGTGCCGGAGGCGACCATCGCGCAGCGCATCGTGCGCGCCAAGCGCACGCTCGCCGCCGCCCGCGTGCCGTTCGAGACGGTGCGTGCCGAGCAGCTGCACGAGCGGTTGTCCTCCGTCATGGAGGTCATCTACCTCGTGTTCAACGAGGGTTACTCGGCGACCGCCGGTGAGGACTGGCTGCGCCAGGCGATGTGCGAGGAAGCGCTGCGGCTCGGACGCATCCTCGCCGAGCTCGCCCCGCGCGAGGCCGAGGTACACGGGCTGGTCGCGCTCATGGAGATTCAGGCCTCGCGCCTCGGCGCGCGCGTGGGCGCCAATGGCGAGCCGATCCTCCTCATGCAGCAGAACCGCGCGCTGTGGGACCGGCTGCTGATTCATCGGGGACTTCTGGCGCTTGCCCGTGGTGAGGCACTCGGCGCGACGCGCGGACCCTACCTGCTGCAGGCGGCGATCGCGGCCTGTCACGCCCGCGCCGCGAACCCGGCCGACACCGACTGGGTGCTGATCACCGCGCTTTACGATGAGCTGGCGCGGCTCACGCCCTCGCCCGTGGTGGAGCTCAACCGCGCGGTGGCGGTCTCCATGGCCTACGGGCCGGCGGCGGGGCTGGAGCTCACCGACCGACTCGCGGCGCAGGGTGCGCTGCGCTCGTACCACCTGCTGCCGAGCGTACGTGGCGATCTGCTCGCGAAACTCGGGCGCTACGACGAGGCGCGTGATGAGTTCGAGCGCGCGGCAACACTCACCCGCAACACGCGCGAGAGTCGCCTGCTGCTCGATCGCGCCGCCGCCTGCGGGCGCGGAGAGGACTGATGTCCTATATGCTGCTGATCGTCGAGCCCGCCGGTCAGCGGCGCGAGCGCCCGCTGCAGCAGGGCCGCGATGTCTACCAACGCATGCTCGACTACACCGAGTCGCTCAAAGCGCGCGGCGTTCTGCTCGCGAGCAACTCGCTGCGCTCGGCCGCTGCGCGGCTCAGCATTCGCGCCGGCAAGGAGAGCGTCGTCGATGGACCTTTCACCGAGTCGAAGGAACTCGTCGGCGGATTCTTTATCCTCGATTGCGGCACGCGCGAGCAGGCGCTGAGCCTCGCCGCCGAGTGTCCCGCGGCCGAGTGGGCCACCATCGAGGTGCGCGAAGTCGGGCCCTGCTACGAGTGAGCGAGCCGCGCCGGTGGCTCACATCTGCGCTGCCCAGGAGCTGCACCAGCCGGCGGCCTTCACTTCCTTGCCGGGGAAGAGTTGGCAGGGCCCCTGCGTCGAGCCGTCGGGGCCCTGATACAACGCGCAATTGCCGCAGTTATTTCCCGGGACGGCGCCGTGCGCATCCCGGACGTTCTCGACGTACTTCACGGCCTTCGCCTCGGGCGCATCCACCGACAGGAGCGGCGCGGACGCCGCGAACGTCGTGCGCAACGCGCCGGCCGCGACCGGCGCCACGGACGCGCCGAGTGCCAGTCGTCGCAGCAGTCGACGACGCGACAGTGAAATCTCTTCGCTCATGCGCAGTTCCCTCCGCCAACACGCGTCAGCGTAGCAGACGCGCGCCCGGCGGATGAACAGCAGCGTGTGCTCGGCAGCGACAGCTCGCCGCGCGCGCCGTCAACTCGAGGATTGGGCGAAGGACTCCATCATGAGCCCGGTACCGCCGCGCGAGACGTGTGCGACCACGGCGGTGCGCCGGTGGAGCTTCGTGACACCGCCGAGGTTGATGGCGAAGGAGAGCACTACGTGCTGGCCCTTCCGCAATCCGAGGTTCGATGTCTCGATGAATACGCCGGTGGCGCTGAGGTTCACGGCCTTGCACAGCTTGCGCCGGCCGCCTGGCACCGTGATGTAGACGATCGTGCGCGCACGATGCCTGGTATGCAGTCGGCGTTCCACTGCGTTTCCCCGTGTTCGTGGTTCTGTTGTTGTTGTCTCGATCCAGCGCATTATGCCCTGTGCAACGCATCGTTCCGCGGCGAATTGAACGTAATTCCGGGACCTCGTTGCTCAGCTGCTCTGCAGGAAAGAGCCGATCTCGCGCCCGAATGTCCCGAGGTCCACCAGGAACGCGTCGTGGCCTTCGATACATGAGAGCGGCGCGAAGCGCGTGGTGACGCCCGCGGACTCGAGGAACCCGGCGACCGCCTGCTGCTCGTTCACCGAGAACAGCAGGTCCGTCTGTACTCCGATCACCAGCGCGTGCTCGAGCGTCGCGCGACGGAAAAGCGCGACCGGATCCCCATGTGCGCCGAGATCGAAGCGGTCCATGGAACGTGAGATATAAAGATAGCAATTCGCATCGAAAGCGCTGACAAAGCGCTGCGCCAGGCTCTCCAGGTACCCCTGCACGGCGAATTCGGACGCGAACGGGTCGCCGCGCTTCATGTCATCGCGGATCGGTGTTCGCCCGAAGCGCAGCTGCCACTCCGCGGCCGAGCGGTAGGTCACCGTGCCGAGCTTGCGGGCAATGCGCTGCCCCCTCACCGGCGGTCGGTCCGGGGAATAGTTTCCCTCCGCCCAATCCGGGTCCGAGGTGATGCACTCGCGCTGGATGGAGCGCAGCGCTATGGCGAAAGGGGCCGCGGCCGCCGTCCCCGAGATACACACCAGGCGTCGCGCGCTGCCGGGGAACAGCGCCGCGTAGGCGAGCACCACCATCCCCCCAAGGGAGGGCCCCATGAGGGTGTCGAGTCGTGTGATCCCGAGGCTGCGAACGGTCTCGAAGCCCGCGCGCGCGATGTCCTCCACCGAGAGGTCGGGGAAGCTCAGGCGGTATGGCTTACCCGTGGCCGGATCGGGTGACGCAGCGCCGGTCGACCCGAAGCAGCTACCGAGGGAGTTCACGCACACCACGAAGAAGCGCTCGGTATCGATGGCGAGTTTCGGACCCACCATCCCCTCCCACCATCCAGGGCTCGGATCCTGCGCGGAGGCAGCAGCGTGAGCGGGCGGGGAAAGCCCCGTGAACAGCAGCAGCGCGTTGTCGCGAGCGGCGTTCAGCGTGCCCCAGGTCTCGTAGGCAATGCGTGCCCCGTGCAGCGCGCCCCCGCGCCACATGGGGAAGGGATCGGGCAGCATTGCGTACTGTCGCGCATCCATGGGCAAAGGACCGTGCATGCGCAGCGGCGCGCGCCGGAACGCCGGCTCAGGGCTCCGGATCGCCGCCCTCGGCGATCCCCTCGAAGAGCACCGTCGAAAGGTAGCGCTCACCGGTGTCGGGGAGGACGGCGAGCAGCACTGCCGCATCGGACGCCTCGGCCGCGACCTTCAAGGCGCCGGCAAACGTCGCACCCGAGGAGACGCCGCAGAAAATGCCTTCCTTGCCCGCGAGATTGCGGGCCGCCTCGACTGCTTCGGCATCGGTCACCGTGACGATGCGGTGTGCCACCTCACGGTCGAGCACCGCGGGCACGAAATCCGGTGTCCAGCCCTGGATTTTGTGCGGCGACCAGGGGTGGCCGGACAGCAGTGCGGCGCCCGCCGGTTCGCAGGCGATGATTTGCACATCGGGGCGTGCGAGCCGGATCATCTGCCCGGCGCCGGTCAGGGTGCCGCCGGTTCCCCAGCCGGTCACGAAGTAGTCGAGCCGCCGCCCGACGAAGTCCTGCATGATCTCGGGTCCGGTCGTGCTGCGGTGATAAGCCGGGTTGGCCTCGTTCTCGAACTGCCGGGCGAGGAACCAGTCGTGCTTGCGGGCGAGCTCAGCCGCTTTGCGCACCATGCCGGTGCCGCGCTCCGCCGCGGGAGTGAGGATGACCTTGGCACCGAGGATGCGCATGATCTTGCGCCGCTCGATAGAGAAGGTCTCGCTCATTACCGCGACGAACGGGTAGCCCTTGGACGCGCACACCATGGCGAGGGCAATCCCCGTGTTGCCGGAGGTGGCTTCGATCACTGTCTGGCCGGGCTTCAGCGCGCCGATACGCTCGGCGTCCTCGATGATGCCGATCGCCAGGCGATCCTTGACTGAGGCGGCAGGGTTGAAGAACTCGCACTTCACGTACATCGTGACGTGCTTCGGAGCGAGTCGCTGGACTCGCACGACGGGGGTCTTGCCGATCGTGCCGAGGATACTGTCGTAGATCATGACGCCCTTCTACCCTCGGGATGTGAGCCGCGACAAGGCAGCTCCACGGTCTTCTAAGACTTTGTGGCTATGATGGCATGATCAGATTGCAGAAGCTCCTTGCAGAGGCGGGGCTCGGCTCGCGCCGGACGGTCGAGGGCTGGATCCGCGAGGGGCGCGTGACCGTCGGCGACCATGTCGCGAGGCTGGGCGACCGCGCCTCTCCTGTCGATGAGGTGCGGCTCGACGGCAGGAAACTCGACCTCGAGGGCACCTCCCGCAACGGGACCGGGCTACTCCTTTATTACAAGCGCGTGGGTGAGGTCACGACCCGCCGCGACCCGCAAGGCCGGCCGACGGTCTTCGAGCGGCTGCCCCGGCCGGAGCGAGGGCGCTGGATCAGTGTCGGTCGACTCGATGTGAGCACGGCAGGACTGCTGCTCCTCACCACCGATGGCGAGCTCGCCCACCGCCTGATGCACCCCTCGGGCGAGGTCGAGCGGGAATACAGGGTTCGCCTGCGGGGGCGGCCGGGGCCGGACACTATTGAGAGGCTCCTGGCGGGGGTCTGCCTGGACGATGGTCCAGCGCGGTTCGATCGCATCAGCGCGGATTCTACCGATCGGGGTGCCCACAGCAGCTTCCGGGTCGTGCTGCACACGGGGCGCAACCGTGAAGTGCGGCGACTCTGGGAGGCCGTCGGCTTCGAGGTGAGCCGGCTGCTGCGTATCCGTTACGGTCCGATCGAGCTCCCGCGGGACATGCGCCCGGGTGAAGCGCGGCTCGCGGACGGCGGGACGCTCGAACGGCTGCGCTCGGCCATTCGGCCCCCCTGACCGCCGCCCTCCGGGGGCCCGCCCCCAGTGGGGCTAGCAAATTACGGGCCAAGACGCATTGACACCCTGCCAGAGCAAAATCAAAATACGCGGCTCGTTTTGCGGAGGGGTACCCAAGCGGCCAACGGGAGCAGACTGTAAATCTGCCGGCTTACGCCTTCGAAGGTTCGAATCCTTCCCCCT